>JAEEGL010289617.1_pt1 | contig 13690 bp, 9 predicted proteins | sample 9134231 | NCBI WGS metagenome assembly JAEEGL01 (sample SAMN16246548, study PRJNA631951) | gut metagenome | biome: gut microbiome; feature: rumen; material: fiber-attached | host: Bos | place: Iran: Karaj | collected 2018-10
CCATTCCACGAAGGCCGCCGCGTCGTCGCAAAGACGGTAGCGGAACTTCGTGCGGCGCGAGTCACGGTAACCGCGCAGGCGCTCCTTTTCGATGCGCTCCTCGACAAGGCCCCACTCCTTCAGCTGGCGGACGTCGGCCTTGAAGGCGGCGCGCGCCGCGGGCGACGCGTCCTCCCCGCAGACTTTCTCCTCCAAATCCTCGTGAAGCGGTTCCGGTTCGTGGCTGTCGCGGAAGGCGACGAAGGCGCGAAGACAGGCGACGTATTCGACGGCGCGTTCGCTTGCGAGGAGGTTGCCGAGCGTCATTACGCGGCCGGAAAGCAGCTCGCGCGTCTCATCGACAAGCGGCGAATCGATCAAGGGAGGGACGCGCTCCTGCGCGTCCGCTGCGGTCGCCGAGGATGGTGCCCCTTCCGCTGTGGCGAACAAATCCGGCATATCGCCTTCGGTGCGTCGCTTCATTTCATCGCCCCTTTCTGCCCAAAAGCGATTCGAAGGACTCCTGCTCGACCCATCTGCCCCAATCCAGCATTTTGCGGATTGCCCCTGCGGATTCGAAATCGGGATTCTCGGCAAGGAACGCCTCCGCCCGCGAACGCTGCGCATCCGTCAGGGAGATTCCAACGGGGAAGTCGTTTTTTACCGCAAACGAAAGCGCATCTGCCGCGACGACCCGCTCCAAATGTATGTTTTTTGCGACTTCGCCTGCGATGCGGAATCCGTCCAGATCGGCATCCCCTTCGTGGACGCACCTAACGCCACTTGCATGAAATAGCGACAGGAGACCCGTCACGCATGTGTTGGGGTATCCTTCCGTATAGAGGCAAGGAATGCCGCGCTTGACCAGTCCGGCGAACGGTGCGGCGTTCTCGCTTGTCGTGATGAGTGGATCCGACTCTCTACGCCATTCTAAATGGGTGATGGTGCTGATTGTCTCTAGCGGAAGTTGGCAGGCGAGCCCTTGCCGGAAAAGAAGATAGGGGAAGTCGAAAGTCTTCCCATTGCAGCATTGAATAACAAACGGCGCGAAGACGGTCACCGAAGTGGTGTAGGGATTGTCAACGATGCCGAACCGCGCGAAGACCGCCCTTTCGTCCAAAGGGTCCATGTCGCCAAAGACTCCCAGAATCTGCGCCAGCTGCCGCCGTAGCGCGCCAGTCCTCAGTTTCTTGCTGTCGCCGAAGCAGTCGGAGCCAAGCTGCGAAAGCGTGATTGCGCTACTGTCATCGCGGAGTAGCCGCTTTTCAACGACATGCCTGAAAAGGCGCATCCAGTCGCGCCCGTTTTCCCTGTCCGCGACAAAACGGGCAACATCCTCGCGTCCCGCGAGCAGGTCCAAAGCCTCCGCCGTCTCAGGCAAAAGCAACTTCAGGCGTTTGAAAACGTCCTCGTCCCCGACATCATCCCCTCTGACAAGTCTGAAAAAGGCGATGACCTCATGCCAGGCCGATGGCTCGCGCAGTTCGTCTGGAAGCGGAAAGGACACGCGCCCTGTCGATGTTCGGTTGCCGACAATGCCCAGCAGTCCCTCCAGTTCCCGTTGTGCGGCGTAGCCGAGTTCCCCGACGCTGAAACGCGCCGGCAGCGCGACGCCCCGCGCCACCTTGTCCGCGAGCTTCCGCAGCACCGGCCTCACGCCTGGCGCCCGTCCAACTGCGGCAGATATCCGCTCATGACCGAGCTTTTCACCGCGAATCTCCTTCCATAGAATCGCCTTTTCTTCCTGCGATTGCAAAACGAGTTCTCCTTGCCCCGCCTCCGGTTGGATGCTTTTGTAATATCTTTTTGGATTCATGGGGAAGGAAGAAACTTGTTTCGAACATAATCAAAGAACCGCTTGGTCTTGCCGTGGTCGGGGCCGAAATCACGGAAAAAGACCTCCCGAATTTTGTTTGCGGACAAACCACATGACCGGAGAATCATCAATGTCATAAACTCGGCAAGCCAATGGGATGCGTAAATGTATAAAGTATGGTCGTCTGATGTCGAACTGGCGGCATGCGCATAATCATTCCGCGTCTTTCGGAAGTAGTCGATCAATGGCTTTGCCAATGCGGTTTCAAGTTCAGGGTAGATTTCTTTCATCTCACGAAAAGCCGTATGGCAACGCTTCGAAAAGGACAATCCGTGAAAAGCCAGTTTTGAGGTTAGCCATTCAAATTCTTTCTTGTTGCAAAAATGCTGCAACTTCGTTCGCAGTTTGCTTGTAAATCTCTTCTCCTTCTTGGCGAGGTTTTTGTTTTCCTTTTCGAAAAGTTTTTTCTCCAACTCTTCGAATGCGAAAAGCAACTCGGGCAGTGTTGAGGGAAAGAAGGCATGAGAAACGCATTGCATTCTGTACAGGACGGCGATTGGGCTTCCCGCAATTTGGTTCAAGGCAAAAAAGCGAGCGGAGACCACATGTAATCTGGATTTAATATCCGCGTATGGGAAAAGGATGTCGTCGTGGCGGGGTTGCTTGGAAGAGTCAACTTTGCCCCAGTCGTGCTGCACATAGTGGCGAGCTGAAACCTCATCGGCGAATTCCGGTTTTAACTGTAAATGTTTTACAACTCCTTCCATTCCGAATTTCCAAGTGTCCACGCCCATCAACAAGGCAATTAACTTGAAAATGCTCCACTCACATGCTGAAATCGAATCCGCTTCTCCATAGTATGGAAGTAATTCCCCCTTTGCGCGAATAGAGATGCGCGGAAAATACTGGATACTCCCATCAACTTGCCCAAACGAAGAATTTGGACCAGACCATGCGGAATCAAGTTTAATTTCCATCCGGTCATCTGAAAATAGTAGGACGGGCTTAGGCGCTTTAAACGAAACCGAAGTCTTGTTGCGAGCAAGTCTGCGAGGTGTTGTAAAGCATTTTTGCTCAGCCCAAAACTCAACAGCATGAATTCCAAACGAATACTCTTTGAGACAAACCTCTTGCTTGTTGTTGAACCAATGATTACCGACCCACATATCAAAGAAATCGATTCTTTCCAGCCGGAAAACGCCTACGGAGTTGCCTCTTCTCGAAAGGCTGACCGTCACCCCATTGAATATCGTGGCGCACTCACCTTTTGTTCCCAGACCGTGAATGACGGGACATCTCTCCATTTTGTCCGTCAATGCTTCATCCAAATCAAGCACACCACCGGCGCCGACTTCAAACGTCAGTTCGCCGGAGACCTTGCGGGGATTCTCCGTGCCGTCCGGAATCCACCATTTGCCGCGAAACCGGATTGTTTCGAATGCGTTTGTAGACCGTTCAAGAACCATCGAGTGAACAACGTGACAATAGTTTCTTCGCCTCAGATGTCATGCAAGCGGAGGCGGAGTGGCTTTGCGGGCAAGGAGAAGTTTTCGTCCCTGAGGGCGTCGGTCTTGACGCTATCATAGACAATGTTCCGTGTGAACGAGAATCTGTCTCGGTGGAAGTGAATCAATATTACTCCTTTCTTTCTAGTAGTTTGTCGACAAATCTTCCTATGCATCTTCAGATGAGCCTGAGTCTGATTCCATATCATGCCGCAAGTCATCGAGTATTCGGCCATTGTATGAAAAAAACTTTGCCCCTTGATATGCGCCGGAAGTGTTGCGGTGCTCTTCAGGCATAAAAGTGCCTACAAACGGAGAGAGCTTGTATATTCGCCCTTCATATTCTATTTGATCATCTCCAGCCACCTTAACTTCAACTCCTGTTGGAACAAAAACAATTTTAGCGCCGATAGGAATGTTAACCATGCTGAACTTGAAACGAGCCCGGCGTGGACGCTCATGATCGTGATTGTCCTCGTTTTTGCCAGGATGAAGCGGCTTATTGTCCTTATAGCGTAAAATTTCAGCATCATCCAACAACGTTGCTTCATCTGCCAGTATTTCAAGAGCAAGTTCGGGCTTGATGTTGAAAAATTCGCGGTTTTGCCGAATTCGCAAATCCGTCAATCGATCAATGGCTTTATGAATCTTTCTCTCAACGATTTCATACTTGGCAGTCTTTAGCGTCGCATAGATTTCAAACGGCAAAGGGACTGCCGTATTGTCCAATTCCTTCGACCGCACATCAACCGGACGAGAGCTTTTCCCAATTTTAACCCAGTCGTCGCGAAAACTTGGATTGGTCAGAATATAGACCCAACCTTGTGACTGCTTTTGACAGCTCATAAAGACTCCTTTGTCCGTTTTGAGGTTCCACATTCTTGCGACAAATCTTCAATGTTGTATTCGTCGCAATCTCCTTTGTTATTATACCAAATTATGCGTCCCGTTGCGTCTCCTTTAGAATCGTCGTAGCAACGGCCACATAGGCTTGGCGCGGATGGTGAATCATATTGGGATAGCGATACGCCAGACGAGTGCCAAGAAGTGATGCTGCGATTCTGTTGATGGTGGCCTCGCCTCTTTTCAAATGTCTCATCAAGTCTTTTTTCGTCATAGGCCTATGCTCGCATAGGCGAACCATCAAATCGGCAATTCTATTCGACGGGGCCTTCTTTCCCAACGATCCAAGTTCCGCAAGAAGCTCTTCCGGCAATGCGGTGTCAGACTGTTCCTGAGCTGTGGTAGTTTGGGCGGGAAGTATGGCAGTTTGCCCCCGAACTGTGGTAGTTTGGACGGGAACTGTGGTAGTTTGGACGGGAAGTGTGGTAGTTTGGACGTTGCGGGAATGCGCTATTCGTGGAATGTATTCCGTAACAAAAGAGCCATACTCGTCTTTCCATGCCGGATATGGATTCCCGTTTTTGTCGCATTCCTCCTTGATGCGGATGATTCCACGCCCGTAATGTTCGATGATGCCCATGTCAAAGAAGGCCTGTGCTATGATTTTGTTGCGCGGACGCGATGCGTGAAGGGGATTCATCAGCAATTCAAGCGGCATGTCAAACGGGAGCTGTCCCGGGCTGGATATCTGGAGCATATCCTCGAGAATCTTGACCTGCACGTCATGTGGAGAGCCGTAATCGCGGTGGCAGATGGCATTCGCAATGGTTTCCCTTACAGCCTCAAGAGGGTAGTCCCACACGGCTTCATGTGCCGCGCTGCCTGGATGGGTCTGTATCGCGCAATGTATGTTGCGCTGGATGAACGCCAAAGTCGCATCGACTTGCGTCTGAATGTTTCCACGTGCATCGAAGCTATCGATAATGACGGCGCCTTCAGCTTTAAAGGCACCTGCGTGAACAATGGCCTGGGAGAATTTCCGCTGGGTGTCTTTGGCGAACATAAGGTATGCCGCGCGTGAGATCTCATGCTCTGACTTGACCCATTCAAGTTTCAAGAGGACATCCCAAGGATCTTCGTTCGCATTGAAAGTACGCCGCTTGTTTTCCGTGGCAAGTTCCATGTATCTTCGAACGGCGTCCATGTCTAGATCGGCCTTGGTGGCATTGGGGACGGGAACCGCATCCATGCTTGCGCCTGTTGATTTGAGATGGCATTCAGCGACTTCGGATGGTGTCATCTGGTGACTGACACTTCCCTTCCGTAGAAAGCATCTGCCCTTGAACGCCACGGGCTTTATGGGATTCTCCTGGACTTTGATAACGACGACATCCCTGCCATGAAAAGAGACCTTCTCCGCATCGACGGCGACTGCGGGTTCTGTCGCCGTCGAAATTCGATTTTCATAATCACGCAACGCCTCATGGCGTAACTGGCGTTTTGAAGGGTTGCCCTTGTCGTTAACCCCTATCACAATCAAACCGCCTTCCGCATTCGCGAATGCGCATGCCGTTTCAATGCACTCGTTGCCGAACGACTCCTTCAGCTCCAGCTTGCGCATCTCATGCTTTCTGACAATTAATTCAAGTTCTTCTTCAATCATTTGGCAAGTCCTTTACCCTCAACTGCGTTGTTTTTGAAAAGTGCATTCATCTCGTCTCATCCACGACCGTCATGCCGACAGAGGGGGCGTCGTCGCCGAGGAGGGTGTCCTGTGTCACGTCGTTGCGCCAGACGACGGGGCTCAGGTGGACGTCAAGGTTTTCGTCCTTGATGACGATGAGCGAGACGGAGTGCTTGATTTCGCGCTTCACGCCGTCCTGGTCGGGCGACGAGACGAAGAGCTGGAGCCCGAGATCGTCCGCGAAGGCGAGCAGCTGGTCGCGCCGCGCGGCGTCGATTCCGTAGAAGGCCTCGTCAAAGAGAATCGGCGCGGCCTTGGGCGGTTCAACCCCGTCCCCACCATGGTAGAGGAATTCAGCGACGGTGAGGATGAGCAGATAGTTCGGCACGGCCTGTTCGCCGCCAGATCCCATGCTCTTGACGCGTCTGTCGATGACGCGCCCCTCCTCGTTCTCCGTCAGGACCTTCAGCTCGAAGCGGAACCAGTTGCGATAGTCGAAAATCGGCGGCACGGCGCCAATGTCCGCGTTGAGAATCGCGTCGCGATGGCGTTCGAGACAGTCGCGGAGTTCATCCTTTTCATCGTCCGCGCCAAGCGAGGCACCGCGTCGGACCAGCCCGACAAAGACCTCGTATTCCGGTTCCGGCGCCAGCGAGAAATCATAACGGTTCGATCCAAAGCGGCGCCCTGCGAGCTTGCGCTGAATCCGTTTGGCCAGATCGGTGATCCGCATCAGGTCCTCGTAGAGACGCCGCATGACATCGCCCATGAAGATGCGCTCGAAGACCTCCCGGTTCTTCTGGCTGATGACTTCGTTCAGCTCCGAAAGTCGACGCGACTCGTCCGCCAAAACGTCGTCCAGCTCCACGCCGCGCCGGTCGGAGATTCTGTTCCGCATCCTGTCGAAGGAGAAGAGATACGCCTCCCCGGCGGCGGCCCGTATCTTCTGCTCGATCTTCGTCTCCGACGCGCTGGTATCGGCAATGGTCTTTTCGCGCGCCTCCTGAAGCGAGAATCCTTCCTGCTCACGTTCGGATAGAAGTCCGGCGACAAACGATTCGACGTCCTCGCCCTGAACCATTCTGCCAGCGAATGCCTCGGCGGCCTTTGCGGCGTCGCCCTTTGCGGCGGACGCCTCGCCCTGCCATCTCTCAAGCGCCTTTGCAAGGCCTTCCAGTCGGCTCGCGATGACGCCCACCTGCCGTGTCAGCGCTTCGTATTCAGCCTCTTTCTTCCGCTTCGCCTTCTCCGCCGCCTCGATGCGTCTCTCCAGCGATCCGTCGATTCCCGCCGCACGCATCTTGAGGCGGATGTCCTCCAGCTCGTCCTTCGCCGCCTGATATTCGCGGAAACGCTCCTCGGCCGTAACGGACGCGCGCGCCTTCAGCTCTTCCGCGTGTCCGAGCGCCGTGGCCACTGCCCGCACCGATTCGGAGGCAAGACGCGCCGTGAGTTCGGATTCGTCAAGTGTCGCCGCGAAGGCCTTGAGCACATCATGCGCCGCCTTGGCTGTCGCAAGCGCCTTGTCCGCCGCCTTCGACTCTTTCTCCGCCGCAGAAAGTCGCGCTTCAAGCTCGCGTTCCCGCCGCGCCTGCTCCGCTGCGCGGAACTTCTTGCCAATCAGTCGCGGCTTTGCGTCCGCAAGCAGACTTTCACGCAAACGGAACGTTTGCATCTTCGTCCCAAGGAAGTCTCCGTCCTCCGGCCCCGTCTTGGCGGCGAGGTGAAGCGCAAGCAGTTTCACCGCATCGACGTCCGACTCCTCAAAGGAAATGTATTTGCCGAGCCAAGGGGCGACGTTGTTGACGTTCACGTCCTCAAGCGTCCCGCGCACGGCGACGGTCATCGCGCCGCCTTCACGCCAGGCGATGCGGCGCACCGCGTCTGCGTCTTGCGGCGCGACAAGCCAGGTCGCAAGGAACTCCTCTCCCGCAAGGCGCTCAATGAGCGCGACATGTCGCGTGTCGCAACCGGACGCCGGCTCCAAAAGTTCGTAAAGGCTCGTGGCGCGAAGCATGGAACTCCTGATTTCCTCGCGCGCGTTCGCAAAGCCCCCGATGTCGGGCAGAATCTCGCCGCGCCTCTTGGTTTCGTCCAACTCTGCGCGCAGCGCCTCCGCGCATTCGGAAGCCCTTTCGGCGTTCTGCGACAATTGGCGCACCTCGTCCGCCTTCGCCTCGCGGGTGGAAAACGTCATGGCGCGCGCGGCCGAGAACTCTTCGGCAAAATCCTTTGCGGTCGCGCCGGAGCGCGCCCCTCCCTGGTTGACGGGAGGGACGGGCATCGTCCCGTCCGCCCCCGCCGCAAACAATTCGTCGACCAGCCCGCCAACCGTGATTCCGCACACCTTGCCGCCGCGTTGAATCGCCTCGCCCGCCTTGTGCAGGGCGGAGGCCCTTTCCGCGCGGGCCGCACCTTCGCGCTTCGCGAGTTCCGAGACCTTGCGTTCCTCCTCTGCGAGCGCGGCCTTGGCATCTGCCGCCTTGCGGCCGGCCTGTTCGCTGCGGACGGCGGCGGACTTCTCCCGCGCGATGAGACCCGAGTCGTCCTTCGCGCGAAGTTCCTGTAGGCGGACACCCAGCGCATCGACATCGTCCTTCGCGCCTCTCGCCCGGCCTTCCAGTTCGGTCTTCTCGCGCTCGCCAGCCTTGATGGCATCGGCGCAGCGCTCGCCCTCGGCTTCGGCGGCATGTCGTTTGCCGTCCGCCTCCGCCCAGTCAATCGCATGACGTTTCAGGCGCAGCGTCTCGAGTCTCTGCCGTTCGCCCTGAAGGTCGCGCAGATACTTCGCCCGTTCGTCGATTTGCTCAAGACGCCCCTTGCTCTCCTCAAGTTCGCGCAGTCCCTTCAGAAGCGGTTCGAAAGTGTCGCGTCGCGGTTCTTCGAGAAGCTGGCGGAAGAGGTCGTTGTAGTTTGCCGCCCGTGCCGCGATCTCGCGGTAGGCCTTGCCAGTTCGGAGGAGCTTGCAGACATCCGCGTACTTCTGCTCACCGCCGAAAAGACGGTCGCCGACGGCATCCGCATAATCGCTTATGTTTGTGTAGTAGCGCCCTCCAGGAAGATCGGAAACCGCGCGCTTGAACTCGCCCTGCGTCGCCGGACGCTCGCGCCCGTCCTCGCCCTTGATGGTAAGGGGTAGGTCGGCGACCCGCGTGGCGGCAATGCCGCCCCAGCGATCGTAGGCCACGTCCAGGCCCGTTGCGGAAATGCCGACGGCGAGAGAGCAGAACTTGCCTGTGGCGGAAGTCAGCTCCAACGCGGCGTAGGTAATACCCGACTCCTTCTCGGCACGTCCCGTAACGGCGTTGTAGCGCAGGACGACCCCCTGGAAGGTACGCCCTCCGGAATCCTTCGCGCCCGTGACGCGCGCCGCCGCATTGAACTCCATCTCGCGCCCCGCGCTCAGGACGAGATGAATCGCGTCGAGAATCGTCGTCTTGCCGGAGCCGTTATCGCCTAGAAGGAAAAGGTGTCCGCCCTCGGAAATCTCGATGGTCGTCGTCCCGAGGTTGTGGAACTCCACCACCCGCACGGCGGTAATGCGGTATGCTTCGCGCTGTTTCATTCTTCTCGCCCTCCAATCGGTTCGGCGAGCTGGGCGGCCTGGTAGTGCCAGAGGGCGGGGAGACACTCGAAGATTGTGTCGGCTTCGCCGGCACCTTCGCCGTCTAACGGTTTCACCTTGCGGAGGAAACGGTAGCGGATGAGCGTCGGCACGATGTCGCGGAGAATCTGCCGCACGCGCTCGTCGCCATAGTTTTCCTTCTTGTCGGGGAAGAGGGCGCGAAACCGCCCGGCTGCGTATTCCAGAAGATCGCCGTAGCGGAAGCGGAGGTTTTCCGCGTCATCGACGCCGACGCCCTGTTCGCGCGCCTCGCGCTCGAAGAATTCAAGGAGGACGAGAAAGGCCACGCACTCGTCGCGCTTGGTGAAGGTAAACATGTCGCGGTTCGGCGGCGTGATGCATTCGTTGTACCACTTGGGCTTGTAGAGACGCGCGCATTTCTCGTCCATAACGAGCGTCCAGCCGTAGAACTTTTCAAAAAAGGCCGCGAACGCCTTCTTGTACCGCATCAGCGTCAGGAAAAGGCGTTCGTCATCCGTCTTATAGAAGTATGGCGACTCCATCAGCACGTTGAGCAACGCGCGTATGGTCTGCGCCGACTGTTCGCCGCCGTCGATGAGTTCTTCGATTTTCAATGCCATTGGACCCCCTGCGATGAATCTATGATAGCATAAGCGACTATCATGGTGTTCCAGCGTGGGGGCGGGCGTCGCAGACGGCGATCTGAATCTCATTCTCGCCGTGATATTCGTTCTCGGCGAGTTCGCCGATGACGTCCCATCGTCCGCCATTGGTCAGGAGCGGGGCATAGCCCGCCGCGCTGAACCAAATGCCGCCGATGTCAAGGCCGTCCTCACGCAGAAGGCGGAGGCGCAGATGCGTCTTGTCCGCGCCGACAACGTCGGCGCGGATCTCCACGTCCTCCAGCATCCAGCAGGGCTTTTCATTGGCGTTGCCGCAGGGCTCTAGACGCGCAAGTGCGCCCATGAGGTCGTCATTCAGGTCTTCTGCGGTCAAAATGCCATCAATGACCAGTTCGGAGCGTACGCGCGTCGCGCCCGCCTGACGGATGCATTCCGCCGAAAATGCCTTGCGGAAGGCATTGAAGTTCTCTTCGTGCAGCGAGAGGCCGGCCGCGCTGGCGTGACCGCCGAATCGGGTCAGAAGCGACGAACATGCCGAAAGCGCGTCGAAGAGGTTGTAGTGCTTTTCCGGTGCGCGGGCCGAGCCGTGGCATTCCCCGTCGTCATCAATGGAAATTACAACGGCTGGACGCGAAAGGCGCTCGGCTAGCCTGCCGGCGGCGAGGCCGACGATGCCGGGATGCCATCCCTTGCCTGCGATCACCGCAGCGCCGTCCTTTTCCTCGTCGAAGACGGCGGGATCCTCAAGTTTCTCGTCGATTTCCTTTATGACGAGTTGCTCCATGTTCTTGCGCGCGGTGTTGAGCGAGGAGAGGCGCAGGGCCTCGGCATTGGCCTCGTCGTCATTTGTGGCGAGGAGAAGGCGGAGCGCCGGTTCGGCGGTCTCCATGCGGCCGGAGGCGTTGATGTGCGGGCCGAGAACGTAGCCGAGGTGATAGGCGGTAATCAGCGTTTGCGTCCGCGCAAAGGCCCTTCGTATAAGGGCCTTGAGTCCGATTCCGGGACGGCGGTTGAGGACGACGAGCCCTTCGCGGACGTAGATGCGGTTTTCACCGGTGAGCGGCACCACGTCAGCGACTGTCGCGATGGCGAGCGCCTCCATCCACTGGTGAAGCTCCACGCGTCCCGTCCTGTCGGGCAGCGGGTACCGCATGGCGATTACGCCGCAGGCGATTTTGTAGGCGAGACCTGCGCCGCAGAGTTTGCTGCAGCAGGGCGGCATGGCCGGATCGAAGGTCGAGATGACGGTGCAGGCCTCCGGAAGGGGCGAACCCGGCGTGTGGTGGTCGGAGACGATTACGCGGTATCCGGCGTCGAGGAAGCGCTGAAGCGAAGAACCGGCGCCCATGCCGCAGTCAACCGTCACGAGCAGGCGTCTGGGCGCGTCGGGTCGCGCCGCCTGCGCCGCGTTGAGACAGCGCGTGACGGCCTCGTCCGTGAGCCCGTAGCCTTCGGCGCGTTCGGGGATGAACGGCAGCACGTCTGCGCCGACGAGGCGCAGCAACGAGGTGAGAAGCGCCGTGGCGGTGATGCCGTCGCAGTCGAAGTCGCCGAAGATGACGATCTGGCCGCCAGCGTCGACCGTCTCAAGGATTGACCGGGAGGCTTCGCCCACGCCGGGGACATCGCCTGGATTCACAAGATTTCGGAGTGGTGCTTCAAGAAACGCCGCAAAGGAATCGGGATCATTGGCGTCGGCCAGACCGCGCTGAAGGAGCAGCCTCGCGATCGGCGCAGGAACCCCCGGTGGACAGGTGAAACTGTTTGGAAAGTCAAGGTCCGTGACGATGCGCCAGTCTTTGAGTGGAAGTGCGGGAAGTTGGGATGACATGTGTTACCTCTGGGTTCTGCTGCTTCTAATGCCGTCGATGTCCTTTTCCTTTGTCTTGGTCTGGGGAAGCATTTTACATGCCATCGGATGCGAATTATTGCGCGCTTGCCAAACGCGCCGCAATTTGCTTTAATATCTGCAACATTTTTCCGCATGCGTAACGCATGCGCGGAGGCATACCATGACAATCAAGCAGATATCCCTATTCATGGAGAACAAGCCCGGCCGTCTGGCGGCCGCGTGCAAAATCCTTCGCGACGCGAAGATCAACATCGTGACGCTGTCGCTCGCGGACACGCAGCAGTTCGGCATCGTGCGCCTCATCGTCGAGGACTGGGAACGCGCCAAGGCCGCCCTTGAAGAGGCGCATTTCGCCGTCAACGTCCACGACGTGATCGCGGCCTCCGTCCGTGATGAACCCGGAGGCATGGCTGAGCTTCTCGACATCGTCGAGGCGGCCGGCGTCAACATCGAGTACATGTACGCCTTTGCCGCGCGCCACGGGGAGGAGGCCATCCTCGTCTTCCGATTTGACGACCTCGACAAGGCCGAAAAGGCCCTCACCGCCGCAGGCCGCGACGTCATCAGCCCGCTGGAACTCTTCTCGCGCAAGTAGCGGAACGCCGTCCCCTACCCCATTTGACCTGAGGCGCCACGGGTGCCTCGTGTTTGGTTTTGTTTCTTGCCATGGACTTCAAACCTCTTATCGACGCCATCAAAGCCGCGCGCGTCCCGGTCTTCTTCACCGGCGCCGGCGTCTCCACACTCTGCGGCATTCCCGACTTCCGGGGACCGAAAGGCATCTACCGCGACCCCAACGCCGCGCGGATGTTCGACATCGACCTCTTCGACGAGGATCCCTCCTTCTTCTACCGCGAAGCCGACAGCCTCGTCTACGGCAATGACGAGACGAAGCCCGGTCCCGTCCACGAGGCGCTCGTCGCCCTCCAGAAGGCCGGAAGCTGCGCGGGCGTAATCACGCAGAACATCGACGGACTCCACGAGCGCGCCGGCTCATCACCCGTCTTCGCCGTCCACGGCACGGCGGCCCTCCACCACTGCCGCAAGTGCGGTGACGAGAAGACCTTCGAGGAAATCCGGGCAATCCGCGGCGGCGTCGCCGGCGCAGTGCCGCGCTGCGCGAAGTGCGGCGGCGTCTACAAGCCGGACATCACCTTCTTCGGTGAAATGCTTCCCGAGGCGGCCTTCAACGGCGCCATAAGCCTCGCCTCCCGCGCCGACCTCATCGTCGTGCTCGGCTCGTCGCTGACGGTCCATCCTGCGGCCACCATCCCGCACTACACGATTCGAAACGGCGGCCGCATGGCGATTGTCAACCGCGGTGAAACACCCTCGGACGGCCTGGCCTTCTTCCGCGCGGACGACCTCGCCGAATTCGCCGCGCAAGTTCTGGCCGCCCTCGGCTAGGCGGGTGACGCAATGCGCGGTCGCGGACTTTTCGGGCTGGTCCTCGCCACCTTCGTGATTCTTGTCTGGGGCGTCACGTTCGTCGCAACCAAGGCGCTTCTGGGCGCGGGTTTCTCCGCGCTGGAGATTCTCTTCGTCCGCTTCGCGATGGCCTATGCGACGCTTTGGGCGCTCTGCCCGCACGCCCTGCGCACCGGTTCCGCGCGGGAGGAACTCGACTTCGCCGTCGCGGGCTTCGCTGGCGTCACAGCCGACCAGTTCCTTGAGAACGCCGCCATACACTACACCAACGCCTCTAACGTCAGCATCATCGTCTCGGTCTGCCCGCTCTTCACCGCCCTGCTGGCCCGCCTGCTCTTCCGCGAACGGACGCTTTCGCCGTTTTTCTTCGTGGG
>JAEEGL012640833.1_pt1 | contig 13690 bp, 3 predicted proteins | sample 9134231 | NCBI WGS metagenome assembly JAEEGL01 (sample SAMN16246548, study PRJNA631951) | gut metagenome | biome: gut microbiome; feature: rumen; material: fiber-attached | host: Bos | place: Iran: Karaj | collected 2018-10
CAAACACAATTCTGTCAAGCAGTCTGAAATGGAGCGACTACGAGGGAAATGCACTTCTCACCAATCATGTGCCTGAGGCTCTCAAGCGCAAGTACACCAGCATTACGGGAACATACGCGACTGCTGATTTCAGCACAGAACGGTCAACCTTCTCAGACATCTATAATAATGATGAACCGGAAGTAAAGAAACCAAGAGACATTTGGTTAAAGTACGAAGTTTCTTCATCAATACCCTTCGAGACCTACACTTCAACCACTCCGTTTGCCAACCTGAAATGGTATAACATCTATGTGAATAAAGAAGAAAGATATATCACGTGGTACGATACCGAAGATGGTAATAAATTCAACACTAAAGAGAATCATACGAAATACGGCCACGAAAGCCATTTCGCCTTTATCGGCGACCCCTACGAACTCTATGTAGCCAACCGAGAGGCGAGTAAGACAACCCTCAACTATCTAAAACTGGATGCAACAACCATTGCAAACCCACTGCTAAGTGGCACCAATGTCACCTATACATATAGGGCTGTTCCAAAAGGAACACCCCTCGCCATTGGAAATACCTATTATACTTCAAATGCTGGTGGTGGAGAATTTACTCATGTTGACGTTGTTGCAAACGGATCAAATTATTATGAGAAAAAATTATTTGTTGCCGTCGAAAGTGGAACGCACCTCACAAGTGGGGTAACATATTATACTTCAGACACAGGCGGTGGAGCATTCACTTCTAATGGTACCGAGGTGGCTGACGGAACAAATTACTATCAATTTGTAGGCCATTATATTCTTGTACCTAATGGAACGACCCTCACAAGTGGGGTAACATATTATACTTCAGACACAGGCGGTGGAGCATTCACTTCTAATGGTACCGAGGTGGCTGACGGAACAAATAATTACTATAAACATGAAGGCAATTATGTTGCTGTACCTAATGGAACGGCCCTCACAATAGGGAAAACATATTATACTTTTGACAATAGCAGTTATGTTGTATATGATGTTCCTTATCTGGTGGCAGACGGAACGAATTACTATGAGAGAATATATGACTCTAATTGGGAAATCATCTACGATGATAATTCGGGTAATAATGCTGGATGTTTCCGTTTGCGCCAGTTCAATACCTATGACAACCCCACTTATATGGGATGGATGTATGGAAACACCACCTATACTAAGTATCCGTTAAATGGTAGCACGACAACAGCTGCCCGATTGTCGATACTGGAATTGCCGTTGATGACCTACACTTACTATATCGTCGACAAGAGCGGTCGCATTGCCGTAATGGCTAAGGAGGAACAGATTACTGGTACGACACTCAACTATGATGCCATACCAGAGGTTATCCGTAGTCCTTTCTTGGCGTTAGGTAATGCAGACAGATTGACATTCTGGACCTACAAAAAAAACACTCTGTCAACACTGGATACAAACATGAAAGTCACTCTTGGCGATGGTGTGACAGGGGACTTCGTTAAGATTACCACAACCAATAGTATTGAAGCAGATACGTATAAGAACCACATCTTCGTTTCATACGACACATCTAAGTTGGCCGCAATGAACGAATCTGCAGGTGGAATTCCTCTTAAAGATGACAATGAAGAAAGTCATTCTTTCAACGTGATTCTGAATAATGAGTACATCTACTATGACAGGTATGAAGACCCTGAACACCCAGGAGAATACATTGGAACTATCAAGAGTAAGCCAAATTTTAATGGTAAGGCGAACTTCGATTCAACAAAAGATGATTCTCCAGGAAACAAGGAAAACTTGTGGGTCTTGGGTGGTGAAGATCCATACGCCATGATTATCCGGAATAAATATGAAGACAAATATGTGAAGGTAACGGACTGGGCCGATGGAACCATCACCTGGGTTACCACCGCAGCCGAGGCCACCCGTTTCATCGTCAAAAGCAGCACGACAGAAGGTGCATACGAGGTGATGGCCACCACAAGTGTAACGACAATAAAAGAAACCATAGAAGAGGTGGAACATGATACACATATAATAGATACAGAACATAGCGTGGATGCCTCTACCCTTTATTATAATATAGGTCGTACAGATGCTACTACGGTCAAGATGTATAGTAATACGGACTATGCTCATGGCTATGCTCAGATACGTTTCCAACTCAAGAAAAGTTCAGCAAAGGCTGTGACGTATCATTTGATAGACATCGCTCGCACAGAACTTCTAATTGAGACTGCCCGACATGCTCGAGAAGACGAACCGATAATTCCCCCAGAGATTTTCAGCCCTTTGGTGGGGTATGAAAACTACACCTATTGGGCAAAAAGCCCTATTGTAGAGGGAACGGATAATGATGATAAATATTTATCAGGTCAAACATTTGCGGACAAATATACTACTGATGTTTGGGATGCAAATGACATTCACGTTTATATCACCTACGTCGCTAACGACCTAGTGGATATGAACCACACCACGATGTACCTGCTGAAATATGAGCAGGGTGAAGATTTCCGGCAGGAAGACGGTAGTGATGGACTGTTGCCAGCAGTAACATCAGCACAAATCGAAGCCATGAACGATGAACAGAAGGCTGCTTACTATAAGAAATACAAGGCCGTCTATCCCTATTGTAACGGTGACGGTAATTTCTTTGTCTATGGTCAGCAGCAGTATGAGACACAACAGGAAGGTGCCGCCAGCACCCGTACCCGCTGGGCGTGGTATGTAGAGAGTGGTAACCACGACCCCTATCATGTGAAGATTCTCTCCCGACAGACAGAAACTTACGACGGCCTGGAGCGTAGTGCCTACTTCTCCACCAGAACATTCAGCGACTACGATAACGGCACAAAGGTAGTCACAGCTTTGGTGTGGCCCAACATTTCGGGTGTTCAGGCTACCGAATATATGGTGTTAGGTAGCGTGGGACAGTATCAGTTGGTGACGACTTACCCCATAGCCATCGATTTAAACAAAGACGGCGATACGGCAGATGAGGGAGAGTCAAACGAGCGTTATGTAGTGGACTCCTTCGAACAGTACTGGAAGACCTACGACACGGTGAAGAAGAAACTGTTGAACGACCTGCTGCCTTATTGCTTGGAGAAGGATCGCACAGACCGTCCAGACGGCTCCATAGAAGTGCCAGAAGACCCTGCCTCATTAAGAGATAGGTTGACGGGGACAGGTACTGGTCAGTATGGTTTTCACAGCTATTCCAAGATGGCCAATGCCAAGCGCTGGAACGGCTACAATGCGTCTGGTGAGAAGAAAAAAGGTTGGGAAACACGAGAGCATTGGTTCCAGACCGTGAAGATGGGTTCTGGCTACTTCGACTTTATAGAGACCGTAATCTCCCCTGCCCTCATCCTGCTCGACCAGCATGGTTGGGAGATTATGCGTAAGCCCCTGCCTTATAGCGACCAAGACCCCGACAAGGAGAAGAAAAAGGATGTCTTGCGTGGCTACGACAGTCCTATGGTGAAGGAGTATATCTACTGGGCAAGTGCCAAGAAGCGTTCTGGTTTCCACCAATATTATCTGATGGACAAGCGCATCGGTGGCAGCAACTACTCCTCCACCTCCTTAGGTGACCTTCCACCTTGGGGTTCGGAGAATGTGGTGGACAACAAGGGTAACCAATACGACCAGTATGTCACCTATATCGTGAAGGAGGAATATGCCACCAGCTATAACCCCAGCACCAAGGTGGGAGCCGAGTTCCTTATCTCGCAGGGGCAAAGTTTAGCAAAGAAGGGAGAGACAGGCAACAAGATTACGGTAGGCCCCAACCCTGGTAGCACTTCGCAGTATATTATCAACAATATCAGCACCTTGAACAATGAACTTTGGTATGTGAAGCCCAACGCCGACATTGACACAGAGATGGGCTATGGAACGACAAGCCACGCATGGGGAACCACCAATCCCAATGCCTACGACAGCGATTCGCCCTACGCCACAAACCAGGTGGCACAAATCATCACCAATTCCGCCGATGTCACAAAATACGGTCGCTTCTCGTTCTCTAACGGCTTCGACCCATATAACATCCAGATTTCCAGCTATTCTGACCCCAACAAGTACTTCACAACAGGGATGGATAGTTCCTACGTGGAAGAAGGTATTATGAATGGTAAATACGGTTCGTATGCTGTCACGCTGGCCGATAAGGCAACTACAACGGTGGGTGGCAAAGGATACGACAACTCCAAATGGGCGGTGACCAACCAGACCTTTATGGCTGTGCAGGATTTGAACGGCAATATGCAGCTGATGCCACGCTTCGACCACAATTTGTGTATGCAAGACTTCACCGCATTGGTCACACCGACAGAAGAAGCATCCGCCACCGACAAGCTGGAGAAGACCTACACCCAGTTGTACCGCCCCTTCGTCTATAATTATCGTATCATCGACAACGAAGGCCGTGAGTCGCTCCGCTATCAGAGTGGTGGCGACCTCCTGCCACAGACTCCCGACCACTTCAAGAGTCCGTTTGCGAAGGACTTCAAGTACTACAAGAACCTGACATACAATAGCGATACGAAGATTTATACAGAAATACCCAATAAGACCAACATCAGCAGCAAGGAAATCACGGCATCACTTGCCGATGCAGGTCTGACTGCATCGGGTATCGATGGAAACAACGTCTATGTGCGCTATGCGTACGATGAGGAGGCTGACGAGCAACACGTCTTGTTAGGAAAGTGGCTGACGATGAAGTTGAACGAACGAAATGCCGTGTATGATGGTACAGGTGCAACTAAGGGAATCCGGGAGGTGGAAACCAAGCCAGAACCTCTTATCAATCCATGGGAATGGAAATTCTTAAAGAACCCATACCTTGCCCCTGACCCATATGCCGTACAGGTATTTAACCGTGACCAAAAGAATATGCCGATGGGTACATCCAAACTTGATGGTACTGTTACGGTTTTGGCTGATACAAGTCCTTATCAACGCTTTGCCCTGCTGTCCCATGCCAGTGGTGGCTATGCCTTGGCTGTGGCTGGTACAGAAGACTTTGCTTATTATTTCCTGCAAGGCATTGGTACCAACAACAGCGTCATCACCGAAAGCAATGCTGCAACCATCAGACAGGAAGGAGGTTTCAAGAGTGGGTCGTGCAGTTTCGATGAAAAGAAATCGCAAATCTTGCTTACCGATGACGTGTCCAACACCTATACTTATAAGGTATATACCAATGACCTTGCCTTTGCCATTGAGGAAGAACAGACTCAAAATGAGGCGCTGGATAATGGATTTGTGCCCATACTGCCCGATGCCATCAAGACGCCATTGCTGAACAATGACCAGTTCATCTACTATGAGAGTGAGGATGACATGGGTAATTCAGACAAGGAACTCACAAACCTCTACGGACTCTACGAAGGTGAAGTGTATGTGCGCTACCAAGCATACGACCCAAGTGTGAGCGAGTATTTAGTGCCTAACGACAGAAATGACATTCCCGACTCTCCTATTCCCGAAGGCTTTACTGTAGCCAAAGGAGACAAATCCAACGATGCCCCATTGAGACTTGACAACGTTCTGCCCCACAACATCATTTGGTATAATGACAACATGATGAAAGCGGATGGTAGTAGCGATGGTAGTACTATTAGTTCTACAGCCAACCAAAAACTACAAAACACCACCGCCTACGTTTGGACATTCGAAGGCAATGACCCCTACGCCATCAAGATACGGCATAAGGGAACAAACAACTTGTATGTCAATACAGGTACAACAACTACGTGTGCTACTTGTAGTGGTACGGGATCGGTGACATCTGGTGAACCAGCAACAACAGAAACCTGCCCAAACTGCCATGGCTCTAAAAACATCATTACTTGTAACTTAAGTGAGACTACAACTCCAACAACTTTTATGCTCCTCAATAGAGATGGATATGAATATGGTGTGCTTGCAACAACGGGTGACAAGACCAAGATGCTTACCGAATCTGGTAATCAGCTCACCGCTACTGACAGAGCCCCCACCAAGTTCATGATTTTCTCCCTCGGTACCTTAAAAGTTATCTATCATTTAGTGATTGCAAACATAGGTGAATTTGAGGCTATTCCTTATCGAGATGACGTGCAATACAATGATATAGATGAAGATAATAACGGCACAATAGACTATCCCAAAAGTGACAATTGGAATGACATCGATGGAAGGTTTATTGATGTTTGGAATTCTACGTCAGTTGTGGCTCCCATTACTCCTGATACTATTAAGATTCATGGCACCACCAAACGCGAGTTGTCTAACACCGCTTATCAGTTAGGAGACGTAGGAGGAGTATCCTATCCGCAGTTAGATGGGACGTCTGCAATAACCTATTACTGTAAGGATGTTGGCCCTATCAGTTTGGGCGATGCCTTAGCTGTGCCCGAGGAGTTTTATCGTCCCAACGTCAACTATTTCTTCGTTATACGCGATATACGTAATGAAGGTGGTGCCTCTAACGACAAGTTGAACAAAATGTACAAAGGCCTACAAATCAACTCAAAGGAGATGAGTATGAACGAAGACCTGATTGGCAAAATCATCTACATCGACATCATCTATCGTTTCAACACCGACCTTGAGTCGAATAGTGGTGATGACTTTGTCTTAAGTATCGACCAGAACAAATGGTACACCTTGGAAACGGTCATTGGTGAAAAAACGTATTTGGCGCAATACACCAACGCATGGGGATTTGAGTTAAAGGAAGGACGTGGTTCCCACTTCACCAACGACTTCTTGTGGACACCTATTGGTGACCCCTACGGCTTCCAGTTGATGAATCGCTATATGGATGTGAATAGCGGCGACCATAATCTGGGTGAGAAGAACAGGGCGATATTCTCCAGGCATTTCTTGAATAATATCGCTAATGATGAAGTTGGTTACGATAATGATATTCATGATGGCGGCCAACAGATACTAATGGGTGATTTTGAGACTAATGGGAAACTTGTCGTAGTAGGAAAGACAACCGGTCCGATAGTTCCCTATCCAGCCACAACTGTTGCCACGAACTCCATCTATGAACTGCTGGAAGGGAATACCCCTGGCTACTTCCACTTCCATCCTGTAGCCAACACAAGTGACCAGACACAGGTTTATTTCAATCCTGAATGGGCCGACGATGACCATGACGGTGTCAATAACTACTTGGTGAGGCTTAAAACTACTGCAGCAGAGTTTACGTTCGGTCTGAGCGCAGAGCTGCTGAAGCCTTACTTCGATCGCGCGGGTTATGTGGGAGGCCTGGAGAAGAGTGTCTATAATGCACCAGCCAACGCAGCCCTCGTCGCTGCCATGAAGAACGACAATCCCGTTCTCACTTCTGCCCAGTTGATGGCGGCGCAGGAGCTTGTGTACCACCCTGAGAATATTGTACCATTTGAAACGGGCTACTATCGTTTGCACTCACCCTTAGGCATATCGGGTATCGACCCATCGCGTTATGTTAGCGGTTATACCCATGCTATCGAGAGAGATTTGAACGGTAACAACGAAGAGGATGATGCCATTCCGATGCACTTCTACGAAAAGAACAGTAGCGAAGTGCGTCAATTCACCGACTTTAAGGAAGGTGGCTTCACCCCATCCAATGCCACCCGTGGTGACATCATCATTCCGCCTGTGGAGAAAGACCCTGCCAGCATCTTCTATTTCCAGAAGGTGTCCCAAACTGCTGATTATCCTAAAGATAATGAGGACAAAGATTTAATTTCAGAAGAAGATAAACCCAGATACAATTTAGGATACGTCAGTACACAAGGACTCTATATTAGGGAGACCGTAGCTAAAGGCACAGCCGAGGGCTTTGTAGATGCAGCAGGTAATGTCGTTGCCTCTGATGCTGATGGAGCTATTCCTGTAAGAGCAAAAGCTGTGATGACCAATCATACACTCCCGACAGACGCACAACATCCTACGCTTGACAGCCCGACACCATTATTCGTCATGGATCTTGGCGGTGGCGTTTTGTTGATACACGACAATCACACCGCCAATGGTAGGTCAGTCCTAAAGTATCTCAGCTACGACTATAGTAACGACGAAAAAAGCAATACAAATACCATCTACGACATGAAGCTGACCAATCACACCCATACCGACCATGCCAAGTTCTGTATGCAGCCTGTGCAAAATACGGAAACGAAGGGTATCAACGAGATGGGGTTGAAATTGGATTTGAAACAGGATAAAAAGAACAACTACTTCTATGCCACGTTCTGTGCGCCGTTCGACGTGTTGCTGACCGATGCCGAAAATGACTTTGCCTACATCTGTGAGGAGTGGGACACGGAGATTATCCACCTGAAAAAAATTGGAAAGTACAATACCGACACCTATCAAGGTAACAATCGGTTCGTTCCTGCTGGCACACCTGTTGTCATTCGTTCTACCAACTCTACGGTCACATTGGCACTACCTACAACGGAACCTTCAACACCTATCGCTGAGAACATTTTCCAAGGCAAGTATCTGGAGCAACTCTTGTCTCAGACTGGGAAGTTGGATGTCTATACCTTCGGATATCCGATGACCGCAAAGAGTGTAGAGAAGAATGAGAGTACTGGTGTGATTGTCTTTAACCAGCAACAGAAAGGTGAATCGGACATGGGCTTCTACATCAATGCCACCCCCAACCGTGAGTCAGCAGCAGATATGGGTTCGTGGATACGCAACAACAGGTATGTCTATGGCAACAAGATTTACTACCGTGTCAACAGCAGCGGTTCCGCCCCAAGGCGCGATACTCCCGAGTTCATCCCTGTAGTCTTCGATGACGATGAGGATGAGGACATCGAGGATGACCTCTCTGGCGCTCAGCGAATCCACGACAACCGCGTGTACGACCTGCAGGGCCGCTGTGTGGCCACCGAGCAAGAGGTGAAGGATGGCACATGGAAACTCCGCCTCCCCGCCGGTGTCTATATCCTGAACGGCCAAAAGGTGATGACATCGAAGCGGTAAAAATTTGGATATTTCGTGTAATTCGTCTAAATTCGTTGTTGAAAGAAAAGGGGTGGGAAAGTTTAGCGATTAAGTGACAACGTAAATGAGGGGAGCAATTGCAATTGCTCCCCTCATTTACGTTAGGTTGTCAGGTCGTTCAAGTGTCACTCCTTCACGTCCAGAGCTTCGCTGGCGGAGGTGATAGCCAACTCGTCGAGCATGTCCTTGAAGGCCTTGCCGGGGAAGAAGACAACCTTCTTCTTGCGGATGGTCTTCTCGTCGCACTCTTCGAGGGTCTTGGCAGCCTTCGAGGTGAAGATAGGCTTGAAGGAGCCGAAGTCACCCATGCGCACGCCGTGACCAATCTCCATGTAGTGAACGAGACGGTTGATGAGCGCGTCGAGCACAGCTTTGGTCTGTGCGGTGTTGATGCCACACGAGTCGCTGCACTCCTTCACGAGTTGGGCGAAGGTCACCTGTGGGAAGGTGAGCTGACGGAGTTTGAACACTTCGGGCTTTTCTTCGAGAAAGCCCAGTTTCATTTTCGCTTTACGATACTGGATTCCCATAATGATTCATTTTTTAGGGAGTTAAACAATAAGGGTTAATTATCACTGGTCTCTACGGAGAGAGACGATTTTTCTTCATCTGCCAAGAAGAGGATTTGGTTCTTCACCTCCAGGGTGATAGGCTCCCCCTTGACGTAGGCACGGTACACCAGTTGGGTGAGCCGTTCGAAAGTCTCACGCTGGTGGATGAGGTCGCGGTACTCCGGCTGCTCATAGCCGTCGGACAAGCCCACCAACACACAGTTCGCCCTCACCTGTGCCAGATCGTCCCACACGATGCGGCAAGACCTGTGACCAGGCGATTTCACCACCGTGAGCGTCATGGGCGAGAACTGCGTGGACATCACCTTGCAGGACCAAACGCCACACGCCAGACAACACTTGGAACATCGGGGGAAGGCCTCCCGATACTGTGCGAACCGAGGCTCCCGCGCTTCGCAGCGAAGGAGGACGGTGTCGCTTTCGGCATAGACTGTCATCACAGATTTTGTGATGCGCCAGTCGCCATAATAACGTTCAAGAATAATTTTCATAATGGTTCACGAATAAATTAAATACCAACAATCTTTTTCCCTCATCAACAAACACTTATATCCTTCTTTATTTCGCTACAAAGTTACAAAAAAATCCCGAAATACGCAAGCATTTTCGGGATTATTTTTCAAGAAAAATGAAAGTTTTTTTAGGGGGAAAATAGCAATCAACCACCCACATTTTAGGCAACACATCCACCAATCTCTTCACGCTTTTTCCTTCGAAAATGGAAATACAGATTATTGTTTCTCTTGATGGTGCCACGCACCTTGTCAGTAATCATCTCAGGCGGGAAAGCAACGATGTCGTTCGCCGCACAATAAGCTTTGGCATTCTTGACGACAAAAGTCTTCGAGGGACAATACTTGGGCGGCATCATGTCCACGAAGTACTCGTAAAACTCATTATAATTGATATCGCGGTCGAAATGGGAATCACTGGCAAAATACTCTTCCAGATACATCGACAAGTTGTCGCCACATTGCTGCTGTACACGCCGCTTGCGCAGATTTCCCTCGGGTGCAGTGAAAGGCACATCAGTCAGGCTCACACAATGGAGATAGAACTGTTCGCACTGCAAAAGGAAATTGACATCGCGGTTACGCTGTTCCTCGGGATAGTCCACCACACCCACATCCATGCCGCAGTCATCTTTGATGCTCCACCGTTCCTTGTAGCCATTGCCATCCGCATGATAGAAGTCGCAAAAAGGAGTCATGATAAAGCGGTCGCGCGTCGATGGATCATCGCTGGAAGGCAAATAGTTCGTCGTGAACACCAGTTTGGGAGAAACGTCGAAGGGGATGGTGTGCGCCTGCACTCCTTTTGCCTCCACCTGCATGTCTTGGGTAATGTTGGGGTAGAACCAAGAGAAATCCACCGACTGGGCACAATCCTCCAGCAACACCACGTCGGTTTCTTCCGTCACCTTTCCGAACAGGAAACGCCAGTTCGTCTCGGTCACGCTGCGGGCATGAATCATCTGAACAGACTTACCTGCCATGGGCAGCAAGCGGTTGAACACGAAGCTCTTTCCGCCACGACCATTTGCCTGACTAGAAGAATCTCCTACCATATAATCGATGGCCATCACCGCCCTGGCACGCGAAGGGGAACGATGGCGGTGCATGAGTTCGCCGATGCAATAAATCTTGTTGATGAAGCATTGCATCTGCTCCCTTTGCAGTTCCTTCTTCAGTTCAGGCGCATCCAGCCGAGGAGGCCGACGATGCCACTCACGCAGCTGCTCAGCCGTGGCATTGGCATAGTTCACCTCATCCTTCCATGCCGTGCGGCTCGAATTCACCAGCACACGCATAGCATTACAATCCGTGTTGAGCAACTCAACGTAAGCGTCCAGATGTCCATCGCAGCTCACCGTCACCTGATAGCGGAAAAACGGTTCCAGGAGTCTGAAATGAAAGTCTGCCACCTGCTTTCGCCAAATGTGAGGACGCTCTCTTTCCGGCAAAAGCGTCACGCCCTCCTTGGTCACCTTGTAGGCACTATCGGCAAAAGCGTGAATCTGGAAGTCGTTCCCCGTACTACAGAAATTCCCCTCGAAAGGCTCCAGATTCTCCAGCATACTGTTGGTCAGTTGCCTCGGATTGTTCAGCATCTCCCGCACCGTCTGAGGCAATCCCAGCTGTCCCGGACACACATCGGTCAGCCATGAACGAATCTGCTCCACCGTCACCTCTTCCACCACCTGATGGCTATCCACACGCACTAACCGTGAAGGGCTGTCTGTCGTGCCCACTATCTTTTCGAAGCCACCCACCACACGCAGAAAACGCTTCAGCGCACGGTGGCACGGCAGAGCTTTCCCTTTCTCTTGTTTCCAGAACTCCAGTTGACAAGCCCCGTTCAGCAGCCCCTCGAACTCATCCTTGCCACGGTGCAGCTCCGTCCAATCGCGCAGATCCTTCATCGGCTTTCCCTGGTCGCCCTGACGTTTCAGCATCTTCATGGGCAAATCCACCGTCATGACCGACATCACGTCCAGTGCTAACTTCCGTCCAGCCTCCAAACCCGTCTCGTCGATGTCGGGCACATGAAAGAGAACCTTCACATACCCATACAACCTTCTGATGGCAACGGGATTGCGTCCAGATGTCTCCGAATTGAACCAAATGGGATGATAGCCAAACGCCTTCACACACATGGCATCACGCTCGCCACTCACGATGACAGCACACTCCAGTGGCTTCTTTCCCCTCTGCTCGTATGCCCGACGCAATGCCGCCTCTCCGTTGATGAAGTCTGCCGGCAACCTCTTACCTGCGTATGAAAACTTAAACTCCTTGCTCTTCGGCTGGTAGATCTTATATGACTCACACTTTTCCCCTTCTTTCGTTTCCCACACCGTACAACGCACAAAAATCGGATAGTTCACATCACTATAAGTTTGCACACGCTTCAGGTCACTCCCTACCCTCACCACACGCTCCACATACTCCACCGAAACATAGTCCAACTCCCCACACATCTCTTCTGTCAGCCCATTCGGAGCCAAAAACGCCAACTCCTGCTTCGTGAAACGCTTCTTCATATAATTAAAATCACCCTCCTGCTGACCCTCCAGTGCCGGTAGCCACTCCGTCTTCCCTGTAGCAGCCACCACCACACGGTCGGATGTTATGCCATACCGTTCGCACAACAGCCGCACAGCCTCACGCTTCTCCCCTATGCCCTTTTCATACATGAACACATCCAGTGCATCACGACCCTTCGCATAATAAGGATGTCCAAAGTCCGTCAGATACCACTTCTCTATTCCCCCCACACCCGCAAAAAGGTTCAAACATGCCGAAGGATTCGTATCGCCCTCCTGACGAACACGAAACTTCTTCTTCGTCCCAGCCACCTCACGTGCCTGTGGATAAAAATCACAAATGATGTCGAGACCCTTGTTCGTTGCCTCGAATATCCGTTCTATCACGCCTGTGATTTCACCAATATAGTTCATAGCAAAATCTCCTCTGTTTAGATTTAGATTAAAAACTAAAATATCAGGGATTCTAATTGTTCTGGAATCTGTCGTGTGAGACATTGACAAAACAGTATTTCATGTTTGTGTTGTTGCTCCCAAAAACAATCTTCCGGTTCCTTATGCGACTTCCTCTACAGGCAAGTCTAACCGTGTCGAAAGTATAAGAAAAAACCTGGTGGGCATTCCGTCCTTTTGACAATGCAAAGTTACGAAATATTCTTCAATTATCCTACTTTAAAACGGACTTTTTTATGTCCATTCACAAAATATTCATATTCACGAAAAGTCTATCTACCCCTATTATAAACCCCTTCCTCCATCCTCACAAACGACCTCTCACAACAATTCACTATAAATGACGTGAATGATGTGAATATTTTCATTAGTCAACTCACATTCACACCTTTAAGCATTCACAAAATCATTCACAAAATCATTTTTGCCACTTTTTTGCCCTCATTCCGTGAATTTTTGTGAATGTTTTTCAACCTTTCCACCACCAATTCCAATCCTTTTCCGTCAACTTTCACCATAGCACCATATCAAATTTCTCCACATCCATTCACAAAAACCACCATTTTCCCTTACACACCCGCTCCACCTCGGAGACATGACACCTCTTC
>JAEEGL013135999.1_pt1 | contig 13690 bp, 13 predicted proteins | sample 9134231 | NCBI WGS metagenome assembly JAEEGL01 (sample SAMN16246548, study PRJNA631951) | gut metagenome | biome: gut microbiome; feature: rumen; material: fiber-attached | host: Bos | place: Iran: Karaj | collected 2018-10
CGAAGAAGAGCCCGAAGGGCAGGCCGAAGGACAGCCTGAGGGGCAGCCCGAAGGACAGCCTGAGGGGCAGCCCGAAGGACAGCCTGAGGGGCAGCCCGAAGGACAGCCTGAGGGGCAGCCCGAAGGACAGCCTGAAGGACAGCCTGAAGGACAGCCTGAAGAAACGGCGGATCCCGCCGGCGACGCAGGTGAGGCCGGCGGCGACGGTAGAGACAGCGGCGCGGACGCTCCGGACGGAGACGGCGACAGCGACGGCGAAAAGCACTGATCACCGCCCCGGGAAGGCGTGAAGGCCGCCAGTCGGACGGCGTACCGGCAACAAAAATGCACTTTTCGGGCCCGCGTGTCAAAAAACAGATGTTTTCTCTTGACAACGGCGCCCGGGTGATGTATAATATACCGACGTATGATTATGTGCTTCGCGGCACTTCGAGGGGAGGGAAAAAAATGGCAGAAGTCAAGGTCAGAGAAGGCGAATCGCTGGACAGCGCTCTCCGTCGCTTCAAGAGATCCTGCGCCCGCTCCGCGGTGCTGGCAGAGCTCCGCAAAAGAGAGCACTACGAGAAACCCAGCGTAAAGCGCAAGAAGAAATCCGAAGCCGCCAGAAAGCGGAAATACAAATAATCCACAGAGGATCTAATATCAGACACGGGACATGAGGCTCTCATCCCGCGAAATGAAGCCGGCGCCGGAAGTCGTTCTTTCCGGCGCCGTTTTCTTGAGAGAGGACGTTTTCCCGTATCGCGCCTCTCCCGGTCTTCTTTCGACCGGCTCCTCACTTCCCCCGCCGGATCGCCGCCTGCGCCGGCGGAGATGAAAAAGAGCCTCACTGACAACGACATGGAAAAGAAAACAAAAAAGACCGCGCGCAAAAAAAAGAGCGCCGCCTCCCCTTCCGCTTCCCGCAAAACACCTGCCGACACTCGCAGGGCTTCCGCGGCCGGGACAGCGCGCGCTACCCGAACCGAAACTATATTAACCAGCAAGGACAGAAAAGAAATGGAAAACAAATTCATCGTCGAAACCTCAGCAAGACACATCCACCTCACCGCCGAAGCCGTCGAGATCCTCTACGGCAAGGGAGCCGAACTCATAGTCAAGAAGATGCTCAGCCAGCCCGGCCAGTTCGCCTGCGCGAACGAGAAGATCCTTCTCACCGGCCCCAAGGGCAGCCTCGCGGTATCCGTGCTCGGGCCTATCCGTTCCGCCAACCAGGTGGAACTCTCGTTCACCGACGCCAGAGCGCTGGGAATCGTTCCTCCGGTCCGCGAGAGCGGCGACGTCGCCGGGACTCCCGGAATCAAACTCACCGGCCCCGCCGGAGAGCTCGAGATCTCAGAGGGCTGCATCGTCGCCAAGCGCCACATCCACATGACCCCCGCCGACGCCGAGGCTTTCGGAGTCGCCGACAAACAGATCGTCAGCGTAAAGCTCGACACTCCGCGTCCTCTCGTCTTCGGAGACGTCGTAGTCCGCGTCAGCCCGAAATTCGCGCTCGCTATGCACATCGACACCGATGAATGCAACGCAGCGGCGGCCTTCGGGACCGTGTACGGCGAGATAGTAAAGTAAAAAACAGCCGTCTTCCGAAAGACGGTAAAAGGAGGAATCATAAATGAAAAGAACACTGGTCAGCGTACTCATCGCTCTTATCGCCGTGTTTTCATCAGCCGCACTGACGCTCACCGCCTCGGCCGCGCTCGTTCCTACCGACTATTCAGCCTTCGGTCAGCAGACGCTCGATGTTCCGTCGGGCGGCCCCGCCGCCGTACCGGACGGAAAGATCGACAGCGGAGAATACGCCGCGGTACTCACTTTCGACGACTCCACCCCCGGCATCTCAAAGAGCGCCGACACCTTCACAGCCTATCCGGCCTCGGTAAGAGTCGGGATCACGCTCGACAGCGAATTCCTCTGGCTCGGCATCGAAGTCAACGAGCCCAATTACAAATACAGGATCAAATCGACGAACACAGCCGGATCGTATATGGCTTTCTCGATGGGATTCAACATGGGAGGCAAATTCTATCAGTGCATGGACCGCAACACGCTGACCCTGTCGGTCTGCGATGACGGTTCTCTCTTCAAGGCCAATTCCGTCCTTATCTACGACGAAGCCGGCAAGTTCACAACGACCTACCACGCCGATGTATACAAGGAAGCCGTAGCCGTACGCGACGACACCGCCGGCAGGACGGTATACGAAGTCAAGCTCGACCGCAAGCTCCTCGCCGGATACAACTCGGCCGAGAACATCGGCGAAGTGTGCTACCTGCACTTCATCAACATGACATACGATGCCTCGGGAGCGAAGGCGGAATACAGATACCGCTGCATACTCTCGAATGACGCCAAGGCTCAGATCACGGCCCAGGACGGATGGGTTGCCTCTTTCGCCCCCGAACTGCTGAGATTCTCCGCCGCGGCTGAAGCCACTACAGCCGCCGAGGTCACCACCCTGCCCGCAGCCACGACCGCTCCCGAAGCAACGTCGGCTCCCGGGCAGAACACCGAGCCCAGCGGAAACACCGGTGACGGCACATTCATCTGGATCGCCGCCGCATGCGCCGCGGCAACCGTTGCCACAGCTGTCATCGTAACAAGGCGCAGATATCAGTGATCGCATCAGTAACCTGACAACTGCAACCGACAGGGGCAGCCGACATGATCGGCTGCCCCTGCTGTTTTCTTGTGTCTGTGAGCCCTGTCCCGGGCGTCGGTGCCCGTGACGAACGGCTTTTCCCTATTCCTGTTTTTCGAACCTCTGAAGGTCGATTGAGTACCCTTCGGGTATCCTCGCGCGTTCCTCGTCAGTCCTGGCGAAATGATCCATGCGCGCGACGCCGAAGCGGTGAAGCTTCTTCCCCTTTCCCGGCTTATCCGCGCCGGGAGCCTTCGGCGGGCTCACAGTGACGTCGGATGCGACGTGGGCGTCGAGCAGCTCCTTCATCCGCGCGATCCTCGGGACCGACGGATCGTATCTGTCGAAGCGCTCGGGGGTACTGTCGAAATAGGCGTATCTGCCCGTCGCGGCGTCGAAAATGAGTTTGTCGCCGTCGCCCGCGATCATCCACGTGCCGGTCTTTCCCCAGCCGTACTGCGAATAGACGAACTCACGGCCGCCGCTGCAATCAAGGATGTTCCGCCCGTCGAAGAGCGACGGATCGTACGGGACTCCGGCCCAGTCGAGCAGCGTGGGGGCAAGATCGACGAGAGATACGGCGTCGCGGCGTCGGCAGCCCTCCCTTCCCGGCACCTTTATCATGAGCGGGATCCGGCTCGCGCAGCTCATCATCGTGCGCTTTCCCATGTTGTAGTAGTCGCCGAGGCACTCGCCGTGGTCGGAGGTGAAGACGATCAGGGTGTCGTCGTACATCCCCTTCCTCTTCAGCGCGTCGACGATCCTTCCCGCGTGGTAATCGACGAACGACAGGCAGGCGTAGTAGAAGTTCTTCAGCCGCAGAAGGTCGAGACGCGACAGGTCGAGCGCCTCGCCCGAGAGGTTCGGGTCGAGGAGATATTTCAGCTGCGGCGTCTCGGGCGGGATGAAGGGACCCGGCAGGTCGTCGCGACGGAAGAGCTTGTTCCACGGCGCCGGCGGGCAGAAGGGCGGATGGGGATGGATGAACGACGACATGAGGAAGACGGGCTTCGACGGGTCGCACCGCTCGATGTACTCGACCGACCGGTCGCCTACCCAGGCGGTCGGATGGTACTCGGCCGGCAGCTGCGATATCTGCGGGACGTAATACATCTCGCTGCGGTGTCCGTTGTAGTCGAAGACGTTCCGGTAGGGCGACGACATGATGAAATTCGTATAGTCGTCCCCGGGGTTCGACATCTCCTCCTGAGTTTTTCTGTGCGCGAATCCGAGCGGACCGTAGCTGTCCCAGACATAGTGCATCTTGCCCACCTGATACGAGTCGTATCCCGCTTCGGTGAGCATGGAGTAGAATCCTCTTCCGTTCCAGGCCTTCGCCTTGTTGTTCGTGGCGTTGCCGGTGCTGACGCAGTATCTGCCCGACATCATGCAGAGCCTCGCGGGCACGCAGACGGGCGACGGCGTGACCGCCCTCTCGAAGATCTCCGACCCGTCAGCGAGCCTGTCGAGCGCCGGGGTCTGCGCGTATTCGCAGCCGTATGCGCCGAGCGCGTCGGCGCGGCACTGGTCCGTCATTATGATGAGTATGTGTTTCGGCATGATGTGCCCCCTTATCGCATATTAAACTGATTTTTTCGGGCGGTCAGAGGATGAATCTCCCGAATTCAAGCATCCTCGGGCGGTCCGACAGCGGCAGATTGTGCAGTATGTATCCGCCCGGCAGCTGCTCGACGACCGATTCCGGCAGCGTGTATACCGAGCCGTCGACAAGATCGACGAACCTCGCGTCCGACGGCTCCCCCATGCCCGACACGATGAACGTCGCGGTGCCGCTGAAGCTCTCCGATATCATGTCGGCCGCGTACCAGAATACGTAGGCCGCGCCTCCGCACGGACGCTCGAAACCGTGCGAGACGAGAGAGAAATCTCCGACGTCGTGCCCGAAGACGAGCCCCGACGCCGCCGGCCTCGAGATCACCGGAAGATCGGCCGTCTCGAAATCGCCCTCGAAGACAGACGCCAGCACCTGGAGAGTCCGGTACGACGGCTTCGGCCTGTATTCTCCGACGGCTTTGCCGTTTTCGTCGAACCCGGCGCCGAGAACGCCGAAATATCCGTAGTCGAGGTAGCTTCCGACGTCCCCGTTGACGCCGTTCAGGGCCTCGATCATATCCATGGTCGAGAAATACGACGCGAACTCGACGCCGCACGCGAGGTCGGTGACGAGGTGCCTCGCCATGTATTTGCACTGGGAATCCTCGGTCCAGGCCCCGGTACGGAGCGCTCCGTGCCCGCCTCCGCGGGACTGCGCGCCCGACTCGCCCTGTATCAGCGGCAGGCCGGGCTTCGTCCTGCGCAGCAGCGCGGCGATCGCCTTCGGGGTGTCCTCCATGACCTTGTCGTTCGGGGTATAGCAGTGGTAGGAGAAGGCGTCCGCGGCGTCGAGCATTCCGGCCGCGACTGCCTCCGAGAGGAAGCACAGGTTCGCGCGGCATACGGCTCCGCATACGGTCTTCGCTCCGGGATCGCCGGCCTTGACCGCAGCGGCGGTGGCGACGGCGAACTTCCCGTATTCGCGGCCGTCGGGCCCGTATTTCCAGCTGCTCTTCCCGTCAGGCTCGTTCCAGATCTCGTAATATCCGATGCGCCCCCTGAAGTGTTCCGCCGTGGCGCGGCAGTAAGCCGCCCAGGCGGCCTTTTCTTCATCGGTGTGGATCGGAGGGATGCCGACGGCTCCGAAGACCTCCTTTGCCGCCTCGCTGTAGAGCGGATTGCCGTAGCACAGGCAGAGCCAGGGCTCCATCCCGTCCGCGATGAGACGGTCGACTATCGAGTCGAGCCAGGAGAAATCGTATACTCCGCGCTCGCGCTCGGTCTTCATCCATCCCGACTGCAGTCTTACATGCTTGACTCCGATCCGCGACAGCGGCAGATAGGCCTTTTCAGGGTCGAAAACGTCTCTGTCCAGTTTTTCGAAACCTATTCCGAGCCGCGATCTTTCTATCTCCGACGCGCACTTTGCCGGGACCTCCCCGGTCTTTTTGAATCTGTACATTTTCCTTCTTCCTTCTCCTCTCCCATCACGCATCTCACGTCCGGTCTTCCGGTTAATTATACCATATCTTTTCCGGGTTGTAAACGAAATTCTGACGCGCGCGCGCGCGATCCGCTATATTATAATTATTGACATTGTCAACCGGATGTGATAGAATAATAAGGAATGTAATCGGATAACCGTGAGCGGTACATGCGCTCGAAAGGACGGCATCAAAAGAATGTCAGCAAAACTCGGAATCAATCTCAACTGCTACGGACCCCTTCCGGTCGACGAACAGATCGGACTCATGAAAAAGAACGGCTTCGAAGCCTGTTTCACCGGCTCCGAGAACCGCGATCTCGACAGCATCATCCCCGCTCTCCGGGCCGCCGGGATCTCGTGCGACAACTTCCACGCCCCCTTCGACAAGATCAACGCCATCTGGAAGGACAGCGAGACCGGTGAGGAGATGTGCGCAAGGCTCCTCCGCTCTGTCGAGGCCTGCGCAAGATACGAAGTCCCCGCTCTCGTGGTGCATCTTTCGTCGGGCATGACTCCTCCTCACGTAAATGACATCGGCTGCGAGAGATGGCATAAGATCATGGATCTCGCCGACGGGCTGGGCGTAGCCGTCTGCTACGAGAACCAGAGGATGCTCTCGAACCTGGCCTTCGCCTTCGAGGAGTTTCCGGCCGCCCGCTTCTGCTGGGACTGCGGACACGAGTTCTGCTTCACCCCCGGACGTCACTATATGCCTCTCTTCGGCGATAAGCTCTCGGCCCTGCACATCCACGACAACCACCGCGTCTTCAACGGAGACGACCATATGATCCCCGGGGACGCCGACATCGATTTCGGATACGTCGCAGATATGATAGCCGGATCGGGCTACGAAGGCACGCTAATGCTCGAACTCATCAGAAAAAAGACTGATTTCTACGATGACTGGACGGCCGAGCGCTACTACGCTCACGCCGCCGAAGCGGCGGGAAAGCTCTCCGCCGCTATAGACGCCGCCTGCAGTTGAGCGCCGGCGTCCGGATCCGCACTGATATCTCCGGAGAACGAAAATGTCTCCGACACGATAAAACACATTCAAAGATAAAAGGAGCAAATCATGAAAAAAGCACTGAGTCTCATCCTGGCTTTGATGCTGCTTGCGGCAGCCTTCGCCGGCTGCGCGGAAGGGACCGGCGGCGAAGACACCGCCACAGGCGTCCCCACGGCGCAGGTCTCCGACACCGAAGCAGGCACATCAGATCTGTACGACTCGAACGGATACCTGAAGGACAGCATCCCCGAGGGAAAGTTCAACTACAACGACGAGGAATTCAACGTTCTCTACTGGTCTGACCGCGAACACGAGGAATTCGTTGCCGAAGCGATGACAGGCGACGCCGTCAACGACGCCATCTTCACCCGCAACCTCAACACCGAGACCCGCATGGGCGTGAAACTGGTCTTCACCGGTACGCCCGGAAACGCCTCCAACAACGCGAACTTCACCGCGAAGGTCGACGCCGCCATCCAGTCGGGCATGCACGAATATGACATGATCGGCGTATATTCGATCACCGCCGGCAACCTGGCCGTCAAAGGATTCCTGTCCGAACTCGGAGGACACGATTATCCCGATCTCGACAAGCCCTGGTGGCCCGCCTCGCTGATCAACGACGCGACGATCCACGGCAAGCTCTTCTTCGCGTCGGGCGATATCTCCGCCAACGTCATCTACATGATGTACGTAACCTTCTTCAACAAGCAGATGATCGACAACCGCAATCTCGAGAGCCCCTACGACCTCGTCAAGAACGGCAAGTGGACTATCGACAAAATGTTCGAGATGTGTCAGGGCATATACGAGGATACCGACAACTCCGGGACTCCCACCCTCGGCGACACCTACGGACAGTACGCCTATACCCTCCACCTTGATCCCTTCCTCATCGGTTCCGGCATCACCTGCATCGACGCCTCGGGCGACGAGCTCGCCATCAACGAGGAATTCTACGGCGAGAAGGCCGGCGACATCGCAAAGAAGATCTCCGACTTCTTCCACTCGAACGACAAGGCTTATCTGATCACGGTCAACGACAAGGTGCACCAGTACTTCGGAAGCGACAGGAGCCTCTTCTGGAACGACCGCTGCCGCAACAGCGCCACCTTCAAGAACAACGAGATCTCGTTCGGCGTCGTGCCCAACCCGATGTTCAACGAAGACCAGGACGCTTTCTACACCTGCATCGGCAACCCGTTCTCGATCTACTGCATCCCGAGCGACGCCCCCGACGTGGACATGTCGACCGCCGTCATGGAGTGCTACGCCTCCGAGACCTACCGCAACGTCTCGCCCGCCCTTTACGAGATCACCCTCAAATACCGCTACACCGATGACGCCACATCCTCCGAGATGTTCGACATCATCCGCTCGAGCGTCGTATTCGACCTCGGCCGCATCTTCTCGTCCAACCTCGGCAACCCCTACACCATGTTCGAAAACTCCGTGAAGGAGGGTTCGAACTGGTCGACCGTCGCCGCCAGCAACGCGAAGCGCGTATGGCCTGCCAATCTGAAAGACATTAACGGCGCGTTCGAATGAGAACGGCCTGACCCCGCCCGCCGGAGGCTCCGACGCCCGAGGGCCGGAGACAACGGTTTTCTTACATGGATAAAACGATACTGATATCGCTTCTGAAAAAGACGCGCGAGGCCGTATTCTCGGTGCTGCCGGTCTCGGCCGCCGTACTTGCGGTCTCGCTCGTCCCGGGCGCCGGCATCGACGTCCGTACAGCGGTGATCTTCTGCGTGTGCACGCTGCTCATGATCGTCGGCATCGCCGTCTTCAACCTCGGAGCCGACATGTCGATGATGCCGATGGGCGAGCGCGTCGGATCCGGTCTTACAAAGACCGGAAAGGTCACGCTCCTTTTCGGAGCCTGCTTCGTGCTCGGCCTGCTCATAACGGTGGCCGAACCGGATCTGTCGGTGCTCGCGTCGCAGACATCGTCGGTCATAAACGGCAGGGCCCTCGTGTTCGCAGTCGGTGCCGGCGTGGCTTTCTGCCTCACCGTCGGCGCCAACGTTATAACCGGCAGACAGAACCTCATTCGACTGCTGCTCTTCTTCTACATGGCGGTCTTCTCATTCTGCGCGGTGCTCGCGGAGAACGGAAGATCGACGCTTCTGCCTCTCGTGTTCGATTCGGGAGGAGTCACGACCGGCCCGGTCAGCGTTCCCTTCCTTATGGCGCTGGGCGTCGGCATCGCGTCCGCCGCCGGCGGCGACAGCCGGCGCGACAACAGCTTCGGACTGATCTCGCTGTGCTCGGTCGGCCCGCTCTTCGCGCTCGCCGCGCTCTTCATATTCTCCGACGGCTCGCCGGCGTATTCCCTGCCCCCGTACTCGGTCGCCGAAGGCCCGGGGACATTCTTCTCGGAACTCGGTTCGGTATCGCTCGATCTCCTCGTATCGATAGGCCTCATAATCGCCTTCTTCACGGCGCTGCAGCTAACCGTTCTGAGACTCCACCGTGCGGAACTGCTCCGCATGGGCATAGGGATAGTCTACACCTTTGTCGGCCTCGCCGTCTTCCTCACTGCCGTGAACGTCGGATATATGCCCGTGGGCTTTAAGATAGGCGGCCTGCTGGCGGGGCTTCCCCGCCCTGCGATCGCGGCGACCGGCGTGATGCTCGGCGCCATGACGGTGCTGGCCGAACCGGCGGTGCACGTCCTGACGAAACAGGTCGAGGACGTCACGGGAGGGCTCGTCTCGCGGCGAGCGGTAAGGATAGGTCTTGCCGCCGGCGTGGGCATCTCGATAGCCCTCTCGTTCATCCGTATCATATACGGTTTCTCGGTACTCTGGTACCTCATCCCCGGATATATCCTCTCTTTTGCCCTTTCGTTCTTCGTGCCGGGAATCTACAGCGCGATAGCCTTCGATTCGGGCGGAGTCGCGAGCGGACCTCTGACTTCGAGCTTCATACTGCCCGTCGCCGTCGGTCTGTGCGCCGCGCTGCGCGGCGAGAGCGAGGTCCTGCGCTGCGCCTTCGGCACGGTGGCAGTCGTCGCCATGACGCCGCTCATCACGGTGCAGACTCTCGGCTTCCGGTCTGTCGTATCGGCCGCGGTGCGCCGGCGGATCGTCATGCGCCGCATACTCGGTTCCGACGACGAGCAGATAATCTATTTCGGGCAGCGTAAAAAAGAAAATGAAGAATAAAGAAAAAGAGACGGCGGCGGAACAGAAAAACGTGCTCCGGTCGGGACGTCTCGAAGTCCTCGTGACGATCGTCGGAAGGCACAAGGCGGATTCCTATCTCGACCTCATACGCACCTACGAGTCGAACATGCAGATCTCGGTCCCCGCCTTCGGGACCGCCGGGACCGCCGGCAGCGACATCGCGACGCTGCTCGGCATCGAGGACAACGACAGGGCCGTCATATTCAGCGTGATCCGCGAGGATCAGTCGCCCGACATCCTCTCGGAGATCGGAAAGAGGTTCAGGCGGGTACGCGAAGGCAAAGGCATCGCATTCACCCTGCCTATGTCGAGCATAATCGGAGTCGCGCTCTTCGGATTTCTCAGCAACGGAAGGCCGGGGAGCGGAGGGCGCGTAACGTCCGGAACGGAGGACTGAGATATGGCTGCAATGAGCTACGAAATGATAATGTGCATAGTGAACTCCGGCTGCGCGGCCGACGTGATGCTCGCAGCGAGAGACGCCGGAGTCAGGGGCGGAACGGTCATACGCGGGCACGGCACAGCCGCGAAGGAAGCCGAAGAATTCTTCCACATCACCGTCCAGCCCGAAAAAGAGATAGTGATAATGCTGGTGCCGTCGGAGATCAAGGACAGCGTCCTGCACGCGCTGTACAGATCCGTCGGTCTCGATACGCGGGGACAGGGGATCGCCTTCTCGATCCCGGTGAACGACGCGGTGGGACTCTCCTAGCGCCCCTCCCCGTCGCCCGCGCCGCTTGAGCGGCAGTCCGCACTAACACAAGACGGACAGTGAACTTCAGAAAGCAAACAATGCCATACGGGACGACCCTCCCGGAAGGCGGAAACACCGATAAACACACCGCTGACGGCGCTCTTGCGCCGGCGCTGAGAAAAGAAAGGAACAACACCATGACGGCAGCCGAAATCAAAGCAAAAGTCGAAGAACTCGTAAAAAAGATAACCGGGAGCAAGAACCTCCTCGCCGGATTCAAGTCCGATCCCCTCGGAACCGTTAAGAAACTGCTCGGAAAGGGCGTCCCCGCCGACGCCACCGAAAAGATCACCGAGGCTGTGAAAGCCAGGATCGGATTCGAAGACGTCAAGGACGACGCCGAGGGAGTCATCTCGAAGATCACCGGCCTCTTCGGAAAAAAGTGACCAATGCCCGCCTTCAGACTCTGCGGCTTCGCGGATGAAGCCGACAGCATGCTCGACGGACAGATAAGCGCCCTCCGCGGAAACGGGATGGACCTTGTCGAGCTCCGGGGCATCGACGGCAAAAACGTCGCCGCTCTCACTCCTAAAGAGGCAAAAGAGACCGCGCAACGGCTGCGCGACGCCGGCATCGGCGTGTGGTCGGTAGGTTCGCCGATAGGCAAGGTCGACATCTCCTCGCCGGCCGACGACGAGACCGACCGCTTCATGCGGATCCTCGACACCGCCGTCATCTGCGGCGCCGAAAACATCCGGCTCTTCTCTTTCTACGGGACCGGCGGCGACAGCCGTTACCTCGACGAGGTGGTACGCCGCCTCCGCACGATGCTCGAGCGCTCCGCCGGAAGCGGAGTCACCCTCTGCCACGAGAACGAAAAGGGCATCTACGGCGATACCGCGGACAGATGCGCCGCGATACACGAAGCCCTGCCCGGACTGCGCGGTGTATTCGACCCCGCGAACTACGTCCAGTGCGGCGAGGACATCCTCACCGCCTGGGAAAAACTCTCGGGATACATCAAATACGCCCATATCAAGGACGCTCTGCCCGACGGCAGGGTAGTTCCTCCCGGAGACGGCGTCGGGCACCTGCCCGAACTGCTCCCCCTCTTTGCCGGAGCCGGAGTCGGCGTGCTCACTCTTGAGCCGCATCTGCGCGTCTTCAAGGGACTGTCGTCGCTCGAGGGCGGGAAGCGTCCGCCCGTAGGCAGCGACGCCGTCCCGCAGTTCGCGAGCGGCAGAGAAGCCTTCGACTTCGCGGCGTCGAAGCTCCGCGGGCTCATATCCGCACTCTGAGCCTGCATCCTGACCTTCCCGGTCAGCGGGCGAAAATCGGAAGCGGAAGCGGAAACGTCGATACGGCTTCTCTTCCGCTCCGATCCTTTCCCCCTCACCTCCGCTCCTCTCTCATCCCCTCAAATCCGCTTCCCGGGAAAGACGCCGGAAGGGCGGAAAGACAAACAAAAAAAAGAAGCAGGGTCCTAAAATGATCATCGGAGCACAGTTATATACCGTCAGAAACTTCTGCCAGACCCCGGAGGACCTCCGGTCGAGCCTGCGGCGCTGCGCCGAAATGGGATACCGCGCGGTGCAGCTGTCGGGCGTATGCGAGTACGATCCGGCGGAGATGTCGGACATGCTCGCGGAATACGGGCTCGAGGCGCCGATCACGCACACACCGTTTTCGCGCATCACAGGCCAGACCGACGCCGTGATAGCCGAACACAGGGTCTTCGGAGCGAGATACATAGGTCTCGGCTCGATGCCGGATCTCAAAAAGAGCGGCTGCGACGTCGCTCTGCTCGACCGCAACCTCGCGCTGCTCGCGCCCGCGGTCGAAAAGATCCGCGAAGCCGGGATGGTATTCATGTACCACAACCACAACATGGAATTCGCGAGGACGGAGAGCGGCGAGCTGCTGCTCGAGCATATCGCGAACACACTTCCCGCCGACTGCACCGGCATCACGCTCGACTGCTACTGGGTGACCGCCGGGGGCGGAGACCCGGCCTACTGGCTGCGCCGGCTGTCGGGCAGAGTCGACTGCATACATCTCAAGGACATGGTCTACAGCGGAGAAGACAGCGCCGTCAGGATGGCTCCCGTCGGACGCGGGAACCTCAATCACAGGGCGATCGTCGATGCCGCAAAGGACGCGGGCGTGCGATACGCATTCGTCGAGCAGGATCACTGCTACGGCGAGGATCCCTTCGAATGCCTGAAGGAGAGCCTCGAGTGTCTCCGCGCTCTGGGCTGCGACGACTGACGCATCCCCGGGCGGAAATCCGTACGAAAAGAGGAAACAGCTATGGAAAAAGTTCGCGTCGGAATAATCGGAGTGGGCAATATGGGTTCGACCCACTTCAAGTCCGTCATAGGAGGCAAGGTGCCGGGACTCGAGGTCGCAGCGATCGCAGACCGCAGGCCGTCGAGGCTCGAATGGGCGGCGTCGTATTTTGCCGAGGCAAAAGAAAACGGCAAGACGTCGAACGGTGACTACAAAGCCTTCTCCGAGGGCAGCGATCTCATCGCGTCCGGTACATGCGACGCCGTACTGATCTGCATACCTCATTATTTCCACCCGCCGATGGCTGTTGACGCCTTCCGTCACGGCCTGCACGTGATGTGCGAGAAGCCGGCCGGTGTCTACACCCTCCAGGTCCGCGAGATGATGGCGGAGGCCGACAGGCACCCGGAACTCGTCTTCGGTATGATGTTCAACCAGCGCACCAACCACGTCTACCGCAAGATGCGCGAGATCATCCGCTCAGGCGAGCTCGGAAGCATCCGCCGGACCAGCTGGATCATCACGACCTGGTACAGATCGCAGTTTTACTACGATTCGGGCGACTGGCGCGCGACCTGGAGCGGCGAGGGCGGCGGAGTGCTGCTCAACCAGTGCCCGCACCAGCTCGACCTGTGGCAGTGGATCTGCGGCATGCCCGTGCTCATCGACGCCCATATGAAATACGGCAAATGGCACGACATCGAGGTCGAGGACGACGTCACCGCGTATATGCAGTACGAAAACGGCGCGACCGGCGTGTTCATCACCACGACCGGCGACTGCCCGGGCTCGAACCGCTTTGAGATCACCTGCGACCGCGGCA
>JAEEGL014174874.1_pt1 | contig 13690 bp, 5 predicted proteins | sample 9134231 | NCBI WGS metagenome assembly JAEEGL01 (sample SAMN16246548, study PRJNA631951) | gut metagenome | biome: gut microbiome; feature: rumen; material: fiber-attached | host: Bos | place: Iran: Karaj | collected 2018-10
AAAGAAAAAGTGATAGTAGTGAAGAAAGTAGAAGAAATTCAAAAAGAGAAAAAAAAAGAGAACATAAACATCATCATCATAAAGAAAGAAGCAAAAACAAAAGAAGAGATAGAAGCAGAGATAGAAGCAGAGATAGAAGCAGAGATAGAAGTAGAGATAGAAGTAGAAATAGAAGCAGAGATAGAAGCAGAGATAGAAGTAGAGATAGAAGCAGAGATAGAAGCAGAAATAGAAGCAGAGATAGAAGCAGAAATAAAAGAAGAGCTCATTAAAAAAATAAGTAAAATATCTTCCTTTTATAACTTAATTTATTAAAAATAGGAATATTTAGCTGTAAATGATAAGGTCTATATATTTTTAAATATTCACTAATTAAATTAATAATATTATCTTTAAATAAATAAATTATTAAACAAAATAATTTAAAAAATTCTATTTTTTTCAATTTAAATATTTTCTTTTTTTATTTATTTTAATATTATTTATTTTATTCATTTACTTAATTGGGAAAATAATTTTGAGATTTTAAATCAAATAAAAAATCAATAGCATTTTGAATATCTAAATCAATTTCATTTTTAGGTATATCAAATTCAGATAATTTATCTCTAAAAATTTCTTCATACATCATAACTTTATTTAAAACATTTGAACAATCATTCATTTCTAAAGTATTACTATCAATAAATGAAATAAATTTATCATAAGTTTGTTTTATTAAATTTAATAAAGGAATCCATAAAATAGGAGGACAGAAATTTTTAATAAAACAATATTCAAAAAAATCTTTTATTATTCTATTAATATTATTTTTATCATAATTTTCATTATTATTTAAATCTTCAATGTTTAAAATAAATTCAATATTTCTCATTAAGAAATCAATTTTACTATTTTGGATTTTGGTATTTTTAATTAAATTAAAATAAATATTTTTCCAATTTCTTGATTTAAAATCCTTTGTTTCACTATATAAAGAAAATAAAATTTTATCAAAAAATAAATCATCATCAGAAATATTATTATCACCAGCACTTGATAAATCATTTTTATTTAAATAATTTAAATTATATGATTTTTGAAATTCAATTATTTCAAAATAAATACTTATAGCAATTTCATATGATTTATTTTTGTAAAAATGTTCAAATATTATTTTATTAATTTCATCTTTTGTAAATTCTCCATTTTTTAACTCACTAACTTGTTCTTTAACTTCAGAAACTTCATCAATAAATTCTCCTATTTTATTTTTATCATAATTAACTATTAAATTATTAATATATTGAATAGAATAATTTTTTGCTTTTTCATCCATTTCATCATTTGAAGGATACCAAAAATAATATTCATTAAAATATTTATATTTAACTCCTAATTGACATAAATCATTTAAAAATGCTTTAAATTCTCTCATAAAAAAGTTATTGTCTCTGTTTTGACCAAAAACACCTAATTCATTTAATATATCAATCATATGAAATCTTAATAAAAAAGGATATTGTCCTTTTAACTTTTGAACAATTTCTAATTGATTTTGATGTGAATTTTCTATTATATTAATTATTGTATTTACCATTAATGGATCATAATCAAATTTATTTATATTTCCTTTTAAATGATTTACTAAATCATTAATAAAATTATTTTTATAATATCTGAAAATTAAATGAGATAAGATTGTTAAATGAATCTGATTTTGATTAATATCATTAATAACATTATTTCCAGAAATTAATTCAAATATTTCATTAATTAAATTAATATAATCTTCTTGATCATTTTTATTTTTATTTAAATCTTGAATTATATCTAAACAATCATTAAAACAAGTTAATTTTTGATGATTCATAAATTGTTTAAATTCAGATGTATTAACTCCTTTAAAAGTACTTTGTAATTTTGTCAAAAAAATTTTCCATTGAGTAAATAAATCAATATATGCTTTTGAATTATCAATATTTTTCCTTTGTATTTCTTCAATTAAATCATTTAATTTTAATATAGCACTTTTTATATCACAAGTAGATAAATTTAATTTTAATTGTGTTAAAATTTTTAAAATATTATCTTCTTCGTTTTGATTTTCGATTTTTTTTAATTCTGGTGACAGTAAAAATGCATAAATTAATTCATCTCTTAATTTTGTCATATAACTAAAATCATCGCAATGAACAATAAAAAAATCAAAATAAGAAAAAATAATTAAAAAATTAACATATTCTTCATAGTCACTTTGATCATTCATTTTTTCTTTTGTTTTTTTTAATAAACATAATCTTATTCTTTGAGAATAAGATTTATTCCATTGTTCAAAATTTTTTAAATTATTTCTTTTTTCTCTCATTATTGAAGATATTTCTTCAATTATTTCTAAATTAATTTTATTTGCATTTAAATTTGAAGAAATATTTAAATTTTCTTCAATACTTGATTTACTCTCTGATAAATTAATCTCTTGTCTTGAAGAATTATTTAGATTATTTGAAGAGTTATTTAAGAAAATAGGTTTAAATGCTTTTCCAGGAAATTTATTATTTAATTCATTATCTTTTTCTTCTGGCTCAATTACATTTGTTATTGTTTCAGTTTTAAATAAAATTGGATTATCAAAGAGAGATTTATTTATATTATTAGATTGTTCTAAATTATTGTTTTCATTTGACTGAGTATTAAAATTGAACAATGGTTTAGAAGAATTTAATTTACAAATATTACCTTGCTCATTATTTGAAAAGTTCATTTATTTTTATATTTTTTAAATTAAAAAAATAAATAAATTTAAATAGTTTTTTTTAATTAAATTTCAAAAATTAAAAAATTATAAATAAAAAAAAATTAATGGGAACATCTCTTAATGTAAAAATATATATAATATATAATAAAAATTATAGTGTTGTAATCCAGATAATGTAAAAAATGAACCTTCAAATGAAATAGGAACAAATATATTTCCATCAAATAAAACAATAAAAACAGATAATAAAATAGAAACAGAAAATGATATTGATAAATCAAAATTTAATTTTGAACCTTCAAATATAAATTCAATAAATTTAAATTTTCAAAATAACTCAAATTCAGATAATAATTTACGTTCATTTCCTTATAAAAACTTTACAAGTTTAAATTCTTTAGAAAATGAAATATTAAATAGAATAAATAATATAAAAAAAGTATTAGATAAAGCACCAATATTAAATATAGAAATAAAATCATCTCCCGTGTTTCAAATAGGTTCTTCTTTTAAAATTGGTCCTTTAGGTTTAATTTCATATCCAAATCAAAATAATAATAATAGAAATAAAAACAATGGAATAGTATATTTTGGTTATTATCCAGGACAAAATTCTCCTAATTCAAATAATTACGTTGATATTCAATTACCTCCTAAAGATGCTGATATTAGTACAATATCTTCAATTCATAATAATATTAGTAATAATAATAATAAAAATATTGGAAGATATTTTTATATTTATTTCAATCCTGAATTTATTAAATATTATATTAGAGATTGTGGTTTTAATAATAGAACTTTTATCAAAGTTCAAAATGAAACTTTATTAAAAGATAATTCATATATTAATATTGGAAATTCATATATTTCAGTTTCAATAGGTTATGAAGATGAATCATTATATAATGATTTACAATACGAAAATGGAAATAAAATTTCATCTCAATCGAATTTAAATAAAGAATATAATAATAATTTAAATTTAAAAATATTATGTAAAGGTAAAATAATATATGATCCTATAAATTTTCAACCAACAAAAAGTGCAATTAGAATAGGAAGAAGTTTAAATTGTGAAGTTGTAGTTGAAGATAAAGTTTTAAGTAGAATTCATTGTACTATAGTTTATAGAAAAAATATTGGATGGATTATTAGAGATGGAGTTTATAATAAAAATAAAGATGGTTCTATTGAAATGAAACCTTCTACTAATGGAACTTGGATTTATGCTTTGGAAGATACTCCTATTTATGAAGGAATGATTATTAAATCTAATAATTGTAATTTATTTAAATTTTCTTTTGTTAAATAGTTTTTTTAAGTTTTTAAGTTTTTTATAAATTTATATTATTTGAAATTTATTTTTTTTTTAATTTTTTATTTATTTTTAAAAAAATGGAAAATAAAGATAAAGAAAATGAAATTAAAGGACAAATCGAATATTATTTATCAGATAATAATTTAGAAGGTGATGAATTTTTTCATAAAAAAATTTCAGAAGGTGATAATGGTTATATTGACATAAATTTATTTTTAAAATGTAATAAAGTTAAAAAAGCTGGATGGACAATTGAAGAAATAAAAAATGCTTTAAATAAAAGTACAAAATTAGAATTAAATGAAGAAAAAAATAAAATTAGAAGAAAAGATAATAAACCTTTACCAGCATTAAATTTATTAAATAAAAAAGTAAATCGACAAAAAGAAAAAAAGAAAAATAAAGAAATAACAATTTTATCAATAAATTCAGATAAAGAAAGTAAAGATACTTGGAAACAAATTGAAGAAGAATATAAAAAATTAAATCCAAATTTAATTATATTATATACTAGATTTAATAAGTTAAATGGTCATTTTGCAGTTAAACAAAATTCTTTAACTTCTTTAGAAAATGAACAAATTAATTTTGTGAAAGAATTTACTTTAAATGATATTAAATATTTAATAACTTTATGTGAAGGAGAAGATTTAAAGAAATTTTATGATGAACATGGAACTCATTTAGATAATTGTATTAATAAAGAAAAAAATAAAAAGAAAAAAAAAAAAAATGATAAAAATAAATTAAGAGTTCCTATTACTCTAGGTAATGTTATTTATAATGATATTGACAATATTAAAGCAAGACATAGAAAAATTATTTCTAGTGTTCAAGATGAGTTAATTATTTTAAATAATGATGATTATAATTTTATTAAAGATATGATTAATTATCATCAAGATAAAAAAGATATTTTAGATAAATTAAAAGAATGTGAATTTATTGGTGTTGGAAAAAGAGATCCTCATAATTATACTAAAGTATTTTTTGGTTTGGATAAAAATAAAAATAAAAAATTTGATTTTGTTGTTGGTAAGTGTATTGAAAAAATACAAAATTTAGATAGAAAAAATAAAAAAAATAAAGAAGAAAATGAAGAAGAATAAAAAAGAAGAAAAAAAATAAAAGAAAATGAAAAAAAAGAAAAACAGAGAATAATGAATAAAAAAATATTAAAAAGTTTATTTTCTTTAAAATTAAATATTACTTTTTTAAAAAAATTAAAAAAAAAAAGTTTATTTAAACCTTGGTTGTTCATTCATAGACCTAGCACTTTTTTCAACCATATTCATAAACAAATCAAAGTCAATCATTCCACTTCTATCTTTATCACCAATTTTAACTAACATTTTCCATTGAGTTCTACTAATATTAGTTCTAGGTAAAAAGCTTTGTAAAACAGATATTAAATTATCACATTGAATAACATTAGAACCTGAACCATCATTAATTAAAAATGGTTTAACATTATCTTTAATTAATTTCCTATTTCTACTTATCTCCACATAAATTTTTTGTAAATCATTTGAAACTTCCCATTTTTTTAATTGGTTTATTTTTTTTTTATTTCCATTAATATCTAAATTAGAACTTATATTCCCAAAACTTCTTAACCATTCATTCATATCAATTTCACCATCTTTTCTTAAATCTAAATAATCAAAAGAATTTTTTAATAAAGTAAAGTTTGGTAATTCTTTTTTTTCTCTTGTAAATAAATCACACACCAAACTTTTATATTCATTAAAGTCTAAAGTATTTGATATATTTGCATCATTAAATTGAAAAGCTAAACGAGGATTTGAATAATATTTATATATTAATTCTTTAACTTGAGAAATAAAAGGTTGAATATTTTTATCTCCTTGAATAATATTTTTATCTTTATTATTAATGAAATTTAAAAATACATTTATATTAATTTTCCCATCTCTAGTTTCTCCAATTTGAGAAATTATATTTTCAATTTCTAAATGTGTTAAACCAATATTTAAATCTTTTATCATATTATGGAATTCATATTTATTAATAATACCATTATTACTTTTAGCTTTAATCATATTAAAATAAGAAGAATAATCAAATCCAGAAGAATTAATTAATCTTTTTAATTTAGCTAAACAATCATAATCATAAGGAGTTTGTAATTTTTCATCTTTTGGTTGTCTTCCTCTTATATTTGCACTTTTTGGTCTTTGTCTTGTTGTTGATAATTTAGTTTTATTTGTTCTTTTTAAATCATATGATTCATCACTTTCATATGAATCAAAATATATAAAATTAAATTCTGAAAATGTTATATTATCTATATTTTTAAAATTTAATCTCATATATTTTAATATTGTTTCTGTTAAGTATTTATTAGGGAAAAATTGATTGATTGTATTAAAGAAATTCTTTTTGGAAATGAAATTATCATTAAAAGTAAAATTGTTTTTATTATTTATTTTATTCATATTATCATCATTACTTTGATTTGTGAAAAATTTAAATGCATCTATTGAATTATTAAAGTTTTGTTGAATGAAACTTTTAATATCAAAATGCATTTTTTTATAAAAATCAAACATTTTTAATTTATTTTGAAAATCAAATATAGTTAAATAATTTTTTTTTTGTGAATCTAAAGTAGTATAAACTGCTAAAACTTCATCTCTAGTTAAATTAAATCCACTAAAACATTCATAATTTTCTCTATGGAATTTTTCAAAATCATCAAAAGTAAATTTATTCTTATCACTTGCATTTTTTTCAAAGAATTCTTCAACACTTTCATATCTTTCACTAATAAACATTCCAAATTTTTCAATAATTTCATTAATCCATTCTGTATTTTCTTTTCCTTTATATAAATTTTGATTTATTGTTTCTTTAAATTTTTCTTTTAAATCAATAAAATCACTTTTATTAATTGCTTTATTAGTTAATTCTTTAATATCAGCTAATCCAATATTATTATTTTTTGTTAAAGAAATTGCTTGCATAACTCTTTGTAATTTATATATATTTAATTCATCTCTTGAAAAACCAAGATTATTCATACAAAACATTTTAAAATCATCTAAGTTAATTATTCCATCATTATCATTATCCATTAAATTAAATATTTCAGAATCACTTAAAGAAGTAACATTATTTCTTAACCATTTAACTAAAGCATCTATCAATTCATTTTCTAATTTATTATTATTTCTTACTATTATTTCATTAGATTTAAATTCTTTAAATCTTTTTTGGAAAGTATCTAAATCAACTAAACCATTATGATAATAATCTAAATAATTAAAAAATTGATCTTTAATTGCATCACTTAATAATATATAATTATTAATTCCTGTATTGAATTCATAATTTGAAACAAAGCCATCATGATTTGTATCTAATTTATTAAATAATCCTACAACAGTTATATTTTTTTTTTTCATTTCTGCTTTAATTTGTCTAACCAAAGATTTAAATTTTTCTTCTGTCATTGTATCATATGCATATAAATTATTATCAGGTGTAAATGAAGAATTTTCAAATTTGAAAAAAGCTGTTGATAAATATCTTTCAAAAATTCCTTTTATATCTTCTATTGATATTTTACCATCTGAATCTAAATCAAATTTCATTACTATATTATTTGTTAAATTTGGAATTTTTGATTTTAAGAAATTTCTAAAATTTTCAATTGATGTTACTTTTTTTACTTCATAATAACTTTTTTTTTCTTGTTTATTTAATTTTTGGAAAAAGATTATTAAATCATTTTTACATTCATTTTTCACAAATTTTTTTATTTCTTCAATGCATTGATTAAATAAATCATCTTTACTATTGTAATAAATTAATAATAAAAATTCAGGATATTTAACTAAATTATTATTATCAACTAAATCACAAATTCTAGTAAATTTCATTATATCTTCATCTTTAAATTCATTAGAAAATTTTTGTATAACTGAGCAAAAATCTGCTTTTGTTAATCTTCCATTATTTAAACTATCTATATTTTGAAAAGCTTTTTGTAAAGTTTCATAATCAGTTAAGCTTTTAATATTTTCCATGAAATTTTTTTTAAAAGAAAATTTATTTAATTCAAGGAAATTCTGAGTTTTAAAAACATCAAAATTTTTTAAAATAGTATTAGTATCAATAGTTTCTTTTCCATCATTCATTTCATAAAATAAATCTCGAATAAAATCATATCCCAAAGTATAATCTAATTTTTTAATTTTACCTTCAAAACCAGTAAAATCTAAAACTTGATTTTTTTCAGGATTAATATCCATTCTATAAGCTAAATCTTCAATATCCAATTTATATCTTTTTATTATATCTTGAATTTCAAATAAAGGACGAGTAATTTTTCCTATTACTTTATTAAATTCTTGTCTATCAATCACTCCATCTTTTTTTAAATCAATTAAATCAAAAATATGATCAATTTCTTGAGCTGAATAATTAAAATATTTCTCAACTAAAAATATTCTATGAAAATCATATCTTGTAATTACATTTGAGTCTCTTGAGATATTATATGTTAAAAGATGAGAAAAATATTCATCTACTTTCATATTTGCATGTTCTATTGCATATTTAAAATTATTTATTACTTTTAAATCAAATTCATAGTCCATTGTTCTTTGATCTTCATCAAAATATTTTTTATAATCTTGAATAGTAAAGTTTCTATCTGATTTAATTAAAAAAAAATAAATAGCATTTAAAGTTTCTTCAGAGAAATTAGTTTGTCCTAAAAATAAATTAATAAATTCATTTTTTGAAATTGAGTTTTTATCTTTAAATAAAAAGTTTTGTCCTCCTGCTGCATAAATAATATCTTTTAATTTTAAAAACTGTTCTGTTATATCTGAAGTTTTCATTTCACTTAATAATATTTTACAATTATTCATTTTATCATTAAATTCTTGTAAAGTAAAAGAATTGGGATTTTCAATATCAATAAATTGCAAAATTTGATTTATTTTATTTCTTGGATAAACTATATCAAATCCTCTTAAAATATTTAAAAATTCATTTAAAGAGATTTTTTGTTCTAATCTGGTTTTATTATTAAATATTAAACTGTCTTGAATTGTTTTTATAGTTTTTATTTCATTTTCAATTTGTTTCAAAGTTACTTTTTGATTATTTAAATTTTGATTTCCTTCAATGTTTAAATTATTTTCTAATCTCATTGCAGATAAAGGTCTTAATTTTTGGCTTTTAAACACATTATTATTTTTATTAAAACTTCTAGTTTGAACATCAAAAGTTTCATTAAATGTATTTACTCCAATAATTTTTTTAATATCTCTTAAAAGAAAAGTCATTAATTTCATATAATCTATAACTTCTAAATTATCAGAATATATTTTAACAATTTCATTAATTAATTGAGTATTTAAACCATAATGTACATTTGCTTTTGAAAAAGCTCTTACACATTCTATTTTTTGTATTTGCCCTGAATTTCTTTTATCAAATTTTTTCATTTCTTTTATAATTAAAGATTTATGAAATTGAATTGCTTCTAAAATATCATTTGGAATATTTAAATCTTTTAAAGTTAATTTTTTCCCTTTTTTTGGCATTTTTGGTTGATCATTGATAAAATTTAATTTTCTTTCTTCTTCTTGAATATTATTTTCAATATTTTGAGGAGGAATATTTTCATCACCATATATTTCTTCTAAATCAATTCCTAAATTATTTTTTAACCAATTTTCTCCATCATGTGAAATTTTAGTAATAACAGAAGTTTTTGGTCTTAAAGTTTGTAATCTTCTTTCAACATTAGGAATATCTTTAATATGTACTTTTTTATTTGGAGTAACTTCCATATATAATTCCATATCTTTTTTAGTTCTTAATAAAGTTTGTGGAATATTTTTAGATTTATTAATAATATTTTCATTAAATTTAACTCCTAAAATATTTCCTCTTATAAGTAAAGTTCCTAAATAAGGCATTTCTTTATTTTTAAATTGTTTTTTTCTTATTTGATCACTTAAATATAAAATTTGATTTTGAATTATCATATAACATTCTTCTTTAGAAACTCCCATTGCATAAGCAATTTCAGCATAATTAATTCTGACATGAGATAAACTATTATTTAATTTTTGATTATAATATATTAAACCATTAGAATCACTATATTGACCAGGTTTTAAATATTCATTAAATTCTTTACTAACAATAAAAACTGGTTTTTTACTTTTTTTATCTCTTTGAAATTGATTAGTTGTTCCTTCTAAATTTACTTCAGAACTTATAAATGTAAATGTTCCAAAACCTTTGATTAATGTTCCTTTTCCACTTTCATAATTTTGAGCTATAAATTCACAAAGACAATTCCATGCTTTATTTAATACTTCAGGAGAAAAAGATTTTAATATATCTTCCCTGTTTAATAAACCATTATTTACTCTTATTTTTTCACCTATTTTATTTACTATTTGTGCACTTGATTCACGGACAGTTGCGGATTTATACATTTTTTTATATTTTTTTTCTTTTAGTTTTATGGATTTAATAAATATTAATTTAATTTTTATTAAAAATTTTTATTATATTTTGAGAATATGAATTTTTAATTGTTTTTAATTTCTATTTTAAGTTGAAAATAAAAAGTATAATAGCATTTTTTCTTTTTAAGGAATAGCAAGGGAATTGAAGAGATTTTATTATTAAAGAATTAAGTAAAATATTTATATGAAAAATATATAAGAGAAGGATATAACAAAAAATAAAAAATATTTATGTATAGCATTTTTTATGAAAATATTCTCCTTAATAAATAATAATAGTAATTGCTATTTCAATATTATCATTTTTTGTACAATTAAATAATGAGAAAGTTTTAAAATGAATAAAAAGTTTTAATCACATTGGAGAAAATAAAATAAAACAATTTAACAATTAATAATAATAAAAGAATTTATTCTTTTTTTTTATATATAAATATGCCAAATTAAATACAAATAATTTAAAATTTATATTTCTTAATAAAAAATAATATTTCATTTTTTTTTTCTAATAATTATTCTCCCCAAATAATTTTACATTTTTCGTTAATACCTTCAAACATATTACTAACTTGAGTAGTTTTATCAGACTTGGAATCTTCTAAAACACTGTTAAGATCTTGATAATTTCCAACAGTTTTAAAACTAAAATTTTTAATATTTAAAGTTTTAAGATTTCCACATTTACAAAACATACGTTTCATATTCCTAACATTACTGGTATCAAAATTACTTAAATCTAAATTTTCAAAACTACTTCCTTCATAAAACATATATTTCATATCTGTACAATTAGTAGTATTAAAATGTGAAACATTAACACTTTTCAAAGAAGAACATAAAGAAAATAAACTTCTCATTGTAGTAACATTTATAGTATTAAAATTATCTATATTTAAAACAGTAAGAGAACAACAACCATCAAACATACTTCTCATATTTGTAACTTTTGAAGTATCAAAATTCAATAAATTTAATGTTTTTAAAGAAGAACAATCTTTGAACATTAAACTCATATCAGTAACATTACTAGTTTTAAAATGTGATAAATCTAAATGTGTTATTGTTGATCCATCAAAAAATAATGATCTCATATTAAAAACTTGACTTGTATCAAAATGAGTTAAATCAATTGTTGATAATGTTAATATACTTGCAAATAATGTGTTTATATCTTTTAATTGAGTTTTGCATCCTATTATAATTTTATTTTTCCCTTTTTTGTTCATTTCGTAATCATAAACAGATTCTTTTTTTTCTCCGTTTAAATAAATGTCACAATTTTCTGGAATGTATTTATAATTTTCATGATTGTGATTTATTACTCTAATTTTTTTACCTACATTTTCTTCTGTTATATTATGCTCACATATTACGTAATTTGGATATTTTTGAATTATCTGGCTTTGTACTAAGATTTGGGAACATCCCATTTTTTATTAAAAAAAAATTTTTATTATTTTTAATAGAAAAAAAGTTATAATAATTATTTTTTTTATTATAATATATTTATTTTAATTTATATTTTTATTTATTTATCAGTTCATTTTTTTTTTTCAGAATTAAAAAATATGATTTTTAAATAAACAAAATAAAATTTAATTTAAAAAGTTCAAAAATGGAAAATTATGAAATAATAAATCCAATAGGAAAAGGTAACTTTGGAATAATATCAAAAATATTTAGAAAATCTGATAAAAAAATATTAGTATGGAAAGAAATAAATTATAGTCAAATAACAGATAAAGAAAAACAACAAATAGTATCTGAAGTAAATATATTAAGAGAATTAAAGCATCCTAATATAGTGCGTTACTATGATAGAATAATAGATAAAAAAAATCAAAAGATTTATATTATAATGGAATATTGTGAAAAAGGAGATTTAAATCAATTAATAAAAAAATTAAAAAAGCAAAAAGATTATTTATCAGAAAATAAAATTTGGGAAATTTTTTCTCAAGTTTTATTAGCAGTTAATTATTGTCATAATCACAAAGAAGGAAAAATATTACATCGAGATATAAAGCCTTCAAATATATTTATAGATAAAGACAATAATATTAAATTAGGAGATTTTGGTTTAAGTAGAGAATTATCTAACGAATCTAAATTTGCATATTCTCATGTTGGAACTCCTTATTATATGTCACCTGAGCAAATTGAAGAAAATAAATATAATGAAAAAAGCGATATTTGGTCTCTAGGATGTTTTTTATATGAATTATGTACTTTTAATCCTCCTTTCGAAGCTAAAAATCATATTCAATTAGCTTTAAAAATTAAAAGTGGAAAAATTGATAAAAGTAATTTTAAATATTCAGATAATTTATGGAATATTATTAAATCAATGATTAATGTTAATGTTATTGATAGACCTTTTAGTTATGATTTAATTAATTTTTCTCAAGTTAATATATGTTTAAGAGAAAGGGAAGTTAAAGAATATTATTATAGAATTAAAGCTTTTGAAATTGAGTTGAAAAATAAAGAAAGAGATTTGGAAATTATGAAAAAAGAACTTTTAGAAAGAGAAAAAAAAATTGTGGAAAGAGAAAATGAATTAAATGAAAAAGAAAAAATATTAAATGAATTAAATTATAAAATAATATCTGGGAAAAATAATGATAGTACAAATATTTCTAGTGAAAATAATTATAATAATAATATTGGACATACTCCACAAAATAGTAATTTAGAATCTAATATTTTAACTTCATATAGTATTTTAAATTCTCATAGAAATTCTATTATAAATCAAAATAATTTTAACGATGAAAAAAATGATGAAAGTAATAACAATGAAGAAAATATTGATGATAATGAAAAATATTGTATTTTACTTCCTTCAGATACTAAAAAAAGTAAAAGTTTAACTGTTCCTATTTCTGTGAATTCATCTATTAAATTTGATGAAAAATTTTATCAAAATTATGGTAATAATAGATTAAAATGTAATTTAAATAATGTAAATTTTAAAAACATGTATTCAAATAATCCTCAATCAAAAATAAATAATAATATTCTTAAACAATATTTAATAACACCAAATTTCAATCCAAATACAATTAAAAAAGATAAATATGATAATATTAAAAATAATGATATTAATTA
>JAEEGL015670686.1_pt1 | contig 13690 bp, 12 predicted proteins | sample 9134231 | NCBI WGS metagenome assembly JAEEGL01 (sample SAMN16246548, study PRJNA631951) | gut metagenome | biome: gut microbiome; feature: rumen; material: fiber-attached | host: Bos | place: Iran: Karaj | collected 2018-10
ACCGCTGGAACGATGCCAAAAAGGCCGAGGAGAAAGCCCGCGTCAAACACAGTGTTACCGGCGTCTACACCCCAGAAGAAAAATGTGTTCGTGAAAAAGCCAAACGTACCGCCAAAAAGGCCACTGGCAAAGAATAAAAACTGATATAATATAAAAAAGAAGCGAGGTCAAAAGCCTCGCTTCATCAAACAGGAGTAAAATATGCAAATAAGATTATCAGGACCAATTGAGAGAGACAGCATCGTCAACGGCGACGGTCTCCGCGCTGTGCTCTGGACCCAAGGATGTCCAAACCATTGTCCAGGCTGCCAGAATCCTGAAACCTGGGACTTTGAAGGTGGTTTCCTCGTTGATATTGAAGAAGTAAAAAATGAACTTCGTACCCTAAAGGGCCAAACCGGCATCACTTTCTGCGGTGGTGAGCCATTCGTACAGCCAGAAGCTTGCAAGGAAATTGCCGATTTCTGCCGCAAAGAACTCGGTTGGAATGTTTGGAGTTTCTCCGGCTTTACCTATGAAGAAATTGAGAAATACGGCGGAGCCGCTTGGGAATTCCTCAAATCACTCGACGCCCTTATCGACGGCCGTTTTATCCTCGCTGAGCGCGACCTATCGCTCAAATTCCGTGGCTCCCGCAATCAGCGCATTCTTCACCTAGAATACGGCACCGGCAAAATTCTCTCAATCGAATAAAAAAAGCACCCTAGAGGTGCTTTTTAAGAAAAATTACGAAGGTTCTCCTTATCTATGTCACCGATAGTCTCCTTAATAACCGCGAAAGAATCAATTTTTTCCTTTCGCTTCAAGTTTTTATACCGCTGAATTGCGATGTAAGTACTATCGATGTCTAAGTCGGAAAATGCATCGTCGGTTTGACAAGATGAAACCCCAACCTCAGAAAGAATTGAATAAAATTTGTCGAGTATTCTTCGACTATCTTCCAATTCTTTGACGAAACGCTCTCTCTCATTTTGAGAAAAGGATCTTTTAATCCTTATCCTACTAGTAATAAGAATAGTATTAATGTCACGCAGATTCTGAAAGACCCTTATGCGAACTGCTTCGTAAGCGTTTAATACTTCCGGAAGCAAAGTTTCCAAGATGGCAGATTCATAGTCTTCCATGTCCTGTATCAGTTGTGAAAGCTCTTCAATCTGACCAATAGCGCTCGTAATTAATTCGGTGCAGATCTTACTAAGTCTCTTGTAGTTACTAAAACTTTCTTTAAGCTCATCAAGCTGCGATAGAGACTTTCTCGTCCGATCTCTCTCCGTTTCTTCACAAAGAGGATCAACTTCATGTTCATGTCCGTAACTACCAATATAATCTTTCGTAACGTCATGACATTTTGTAACTGTCTTGTCTAATGCAAAAGTACATATTATAGTCAACAGAAGAACCAATATTGCGAAAGCGACAAGTCCGCCCATACCTACAAATCCCTCCTTTTTTTTAATGTGCATAAATATATTATATCATATTTTCCAAGAAACACAAACCACCAAATACTAGAATATAATAAAAAATACAAAAATATGTTATAATGAAAAACCCATAGGGGCGAGAGTACATTAAAAGGAGGTGAGAAATATGCAAAATATTAACAAGTATGAGAGATACTACAGGGCCATGATTCAATCCCTGCAGCTCAACACATCGCTATTTACCTTAATCGCCGTGTTGACCAAATCAGACTTGCATTTAGGGATATGTATTACGTCTTGCATCGCATTTGTATCGGGGTTATTTATAAAACCAATGGTCTGTTACTTTGGTGACAAAATTAGGCATTTAAGGAAGGCGAAACTTGAAAGAAAACTGGCAAGAATCAAAAGCAAAGAAGAAGCCGCAAAACCAGAGCTATCAACTCAAAAAATCGAAGAAGATATCAGCATGAAACTCGAAGAATATATGACACTCCAGGGAAATTCAGAGCTTGACGCACAGATGGCTACATTGAGAACTCAGATCCATACTTTAGAAAAAATGCAGGACTCGATTAATAAGTTTGCAGATTTTACAGACAAAAAGAATCTGGTAACCCAAATACAAGACGCATACAACGAGGGAAAGAAAAGGATAAACCAAAACACGCGAGACATACTCACGATGTGCGCAATCAACTCTACAGGGGTCACTGATTCGCTACTAAAGGGCATCGAAGCCGAATTATTTAGTAATACTAAAATTTTATCCAACCTAAGAGAACTAATGTTAAAAATCGGCAAAGCCGCTACTCAGCAGCCCGAAACTGACGAAATCGCCAATCTTGGGTTCAACGCAAGTATGCAGGCACTAAATCAAATGTACGACACCTCTGAAAAAGCACTCTAATTAGAGTGCTTTTTTGATAGACTATACGTCAGAAATATGTTATAATATATTAAAAGAGGGAGCACATTACAGGAGGTGGAGAGTATGGGGAGTACAGCAGCTATAATAGCTTTTGTAACGGTAATTATAGGTTCAGCAGCCATATCGATAGTTTACTTTAGCCTAGCCTATGATTATGACGAGGCAACAGGGGAAACACTATCAAAAAAAGAATTGGAAAAAAGGAAGCAGCTGCGAAGACAGAATGACGTTGCTCAAAGGCAAAAAGACCTAAAAGCCAAGATTATGCTAAATATCGAAAAAGCAGCAAAGGAACAGCAAGATAGCACAAAACTGCTTGGACAATATCGAGATCTCATCTATCAGACCAGAAGACTAAAAACACTTACCAGACAGTCAGACGAAGTAAAGGATGACGACTATATTATTTCAACTGCGAATGAACTAGAAATACAATTGTTTTCAAAAGCAATAAAAGATCTTGAGAGTAAAAACGATAACTCAAATAAAGTAAAACAATACCTTATAGAAGCACAAGAAAACCTAAACAGTCTTTACTCCCTCCAAAAAAGCACCTAAACGGTGCTTTTTCTATATCTTCTTATTATAGCATAAGTGCGATAGAATGTCAAGAAATATTGCAAAAACCTCCAAATAAAGATAAAATATCAAGACCAGGGGTGGTGAACATTTATAAAAGGAGGTGAGTTTATGTATTATTTGAGACTTGCATCATGCAAAGTCAGAAATGCAATCGGAAAAGAAAAAGCTAGAGTAGTATATTTTTTATTAATCTTATTTGCAGCATGGTTCACTGGACTACTAACGTTTTGGCATACTAATTCCATATGGCAGACATTGGCGGTATGTTTTGTGGCAGTAGCCTACGGATGTGGAATTACTAGTCTAAAAATGTACGACAATCAAATAAGCGCAATACCATTCGAGCAAAATCAATTAGAAATAGCACATGTCGATTCACTCGAAGATGCAGGAGAGCCGCTCATGCCGAGAGACGAAAGCGAATATTGCGGCGAAGTCAAAATCGAAAAAAATCTTAAGCTGCCCAGCATTAGAAAACTTACATCTAATGCTAAGCCATTAATCAAAAAGACAAATGACTGCATAAATACATTAAACAGCATAGAGGCCAAGATAGAAAAACTTGATAAGGTAGTCGAGAAAAAAGCTATTATGAAAATAGTAAATGATAGCTACAACAATCTCAAAAACTATACTATAAAAAATATCCAAACCATCATGGCAATCTATATCGCTTCGCAGGCGCTTGGCAAAAAAGAGCTAGCAAATGAAGATGTTGCAAAAATAGAGCGAATACTTAAGAATACAGAAGCAACATTTGAGGAATTCGGAATAATGCTTACTAGGATACCAGACGCAATCAGTGCGACCAATATGGACATTAGGATGGATATCCGGTCTAGCATTGCAGCAATTGAGCAATTCACGCAGAACATCACCCCCAAAGACGTCTAGAAGGCGTCTTTTTTTATCCCAAAAAAATAGGCCCAGCTAGGAGCCTAATTTTCTAAGTCGCTCGAGGGCAACCCCCAGGAAAAGCACATCTTTGTTATCACTTAAGATAGAGCGCAAGATAGCTTTGTCAGTAATCTTACGAAGAGCCTCAGTGCGAAGCCCATATTCTTCATGAGGATCATCGATAATTGCCTTTAAAAACTTCTGGTCATCAGAAACATTAACGGCAATTTTCTTGATGGCATTAAGACGCACTTCGTTCGTAAAATCTTTCCCGGACGCAAGATAAACCAGTTTATCCCTATCCGACAAATAATTTACCGCAAGCTGACGTACTATCAGTTCCGGAGTATTCTGAACAATCTTAAAAAGATATTCCTCAATCTTAGCAGCAATTCCAAGTGCCTCCTCAGGAAGATCCTTAAACTGATATTGTTCAGCTACACTTCTAAAATACCCCAACGAACAGATTAACTTGATAGACGAAAGCACACCCAAGAGATTAAGTTTGATTACCTTAGTGGACAACTTTATACTACGCAACGGCTCAACTACTACATAATCACTAATTCTTTTTATACTAGACATAATTTTACGCAATCTAAGTCGATTAAAAATCGAACCTGGATCATCAGCAATTATGAATTTGTAGCTAGCTTTCGCGGTCTTATCGAGCAACTTACAAAGTGTAATGTACGATTTCATATCCATACCCTCCCTGTAGAATAATAAGCTCATTATAACACTAAATGCTATAATAAAATGAGTTAAGGAGGCATATGGGATTAAACGCAAAACAAAAAGAAGCAGTAGAATATCTAGACGGACCTTTACTCGTCTTAGCTGGTCCTGGCACTGGCAAAACTCAGCTGCTCTCCGAGAAAGTTGCTTACATTCTCAAAAACACCGATACTAATCCCGAAAACATCCTCTGTCTTACCTTTACCGAATCCGGCACCTCCAACATGCGTGAGCGTCTCAAGGGCATCGTCGGAAAAGACGCCAGTAAGGTTAATATTAATACCTACCACGCTTTCGGTGGAGACATTTTAGCTCAATACAAAAATTATTCCGACACCTACGACCGCAATCTCGACGCCGCTATCGACGAAGTGGTTCAGTTTAAGATTATTAAAGATATTCAAAGTACGCTCAAAGGCACCGATATTCTCCGTGGCGACAGCGTCAAGGATATTATCAGTGTGATTTCTGCCGCAAAGTCCAACAATCTCACCGCCAAAAACCTCGCCCAGATCGCCGAGACCAATATCGAAGATTCCAAAATCTTAAGCGAAGCCATTTCGCCACTTCTTCAAAATGTCATCCCAAGAAACTACGCCGATTCACTAAAGAACGCCTACGAGCCAATCTACGAGATTTTAAAAGATTACGACGACACTCCACCAATCCTCAAAAATATCGACAGGAACATCAAATCTATCGCCAAAGATTTGAAGGAAGCTATGACCGAGGCTACAGCCACCGAAAAGATCAAGCCACTCTCAAACTGGAAAGATTCCTACTTTGAAAAAGACGAAAAAGGAAACTATCGTCTCAAAGACCGCATCGCCAACAAAAAATTGCAAAGCCTTGCCGTCGTAATGGAGAAATACGAACAGTATCTTGCCGACAACAATCTCTACGATTTTGACGATATGATCGAGGAAGCCGTAAAAGCTCTCAAGACCGACGAAGGCTTCAAGCTTACTCTGCAAGAAAAATATCAATTCATTCTCCTGGACGAGTTTCAGGACACCAACCCGTCTCAATTTGAAATCGTAAAACAACTCACCGACTACGAAAAACCATTAATCATGGCCGTGGGCGATGACGATCAAGCCATCTACGAATTCCAGGGCGCCAACGCCACAAACCTTTCCGATTTTCAAAAGCACTACGAGGCCCACGTGGTGCCACTAGTCGAAAACTATCGTAGCACTCAAGAAATCCTCGATTTCTCCCGCAACATCATCAATCAAGCTGATAACCGTTTTGCCGATAAAGAATTAATCGCGCACAAAGATCCACTGCCAAAATCCGGCATTGAGCGCCACGAGTTCGCTTCATCCGATACTGAATATGCCTGGGTGGCCGACCAAGTATCAAAGCTCATTAAGTCTGGCGTCAAGCAATCAGATATCGCCATTCTATCCTACAAAACCAAATATTTTATGCCGCTTTTGCCATACTTAAAGAGTCACAAAGACATCAAGATAGCTTATGAAAAACGTGACAACCTCTTTGAAGACGAAAAAATGCACCAGATCTTCACGCTTTGTCGTTTTATAAACGAGCTCGCAGAAGGCAAAGCCCCACAAACTTCGTTACTCGAAATAATGTCATATCCTTTCTGGAGATTAAACACTCTCAGCATTCTCCGCAGTATCAACCGCGCTCGTGGCGACAAAAAATCCGCCATCGACTATCTTGCCGACTCAGACGACGAAAAAATCCGCACCGTTGCAAGTTTCATCGCAAGCCTCGCCGCCCACTCCTTGAGTGATCCGCTCGATATCTTCCTAGACTATCTCATTGGTACAGCATCGCTCAAAAACATCACCATTGGCGACGCCATGATCGACGAATTCCGTTCGCCATTCCTCGCCTACTACACCAAAAATGCCAATGAAATTGCCGTAAAAACATCCAGCTCGGCCGAATATGAAATATTCGAATTCTATGAAAATCTCGCCGCTCTTCGCAGCAAAATCAAGAAACATTTTGGCGAAAAACTACCAAGGCTAGCCGACCTTATCGAAATGCTAGACGATTACGAAGCTGCCGATATTTCCATCAACTGTGTTAGCCCATATCGCGATGCCGACGACGCCGTTCAAGTCATGAGCGCCCACAAATCCAAAGGTCTTGAGTTTGAATACGTTTTCATTATTTCCGCCGACCACGTCGCCTGGGGTAAGGGAAAAGGCAATAACAACCTACTCTCCCTACCAAAAAACCTCATCCACCTTCGTCACACCGGTACTACAGACGGCGAAAAACTTCGCATCCTCTATGTTGCTTTCACTCGCGCCAAAAGCCACCTCATTATCACCAACTCGCTTGCCGATTTCAACGATAAATCTCCGGACCGCCTCGAATATCTTGAAGAGTATATCAACGAAAATAAAGAGGTAATATCCCCATTCACTCCAGCCCAAAAAGTTACCTGCCACTACGAAGAAGTCGCGGTTAGAAACACCGAAAATATCAAAAATTGGCTTACCACTTATCTTGCACCAAGTCCAGAAATGCGTTCAATTTACAAAGAGCGCCTCGAAAATTACGTCATGTCCGCCTCGAGTCTTACCAGCTTCATTGATATCGTCTATGCCGGCCCGCAAGAATTCTTCAAACGCCAAGTTCTTCGCGCCCCAGAAGAACCAACTTCAGAGGCGATCGCCTTCGGTAATCTAGTCCACGAAACTTTCGAAAAAGTCACCAACACCGGCATTTCCGACGAAAAAGCCATTGAATTCTTCAAAAATGAGCTCGAAAAACAAGAAATCGACGCCGAAACCCGCACTCATATTCTCGAAAAAGGCGTACACGACCTCGTAATTTCACTCAAGGCGTTCGGAGGTTTGCTACGCGCTGGAAAGGCGGAGGTGAACCTAGGTCCAGAGCACCTCACCATCGAAAAAGTCCCAGTTACCGGCAAGGTAGATCATATTATCATCAATGACGAAGAGAAGACTATCGAGGTTTACGATTTTAAGACATCGAATTTTCACAAAGAAAAATGGGAATCACAGCCAACCCTCTTCAAATACGCTTTGCAGCTTGGCTTTTACAAGTTACTTTTAAATGCTTCGCCAACATATTCTAAATACAAGATTTCCCGTGCCCACATTCTTTTCGTTACCCCAGACAAAGACGGCGAAGTCCATGACAAAGTCTACGAATACAACGAAAAAGATGAAGAATTCCTAAAAAACCTCATTAAATCAGTCTACAATCATGTCAAGTCATTAGACTTCATAGATGACCCAGAATTATTTATTGCACCAGATAATAATCTAGGTATCAAGGATATCAAAGAATTTATTGAGGTCATGCTTGCAAAAACCAAGAAAATCATTTAAAATACGAAAAGTGCTAAAACGATTGCAAACTAGCACACATTATCGCAATTGAAACTTAAAGCAATGCCAACACAAAAATGGGAGGTGACTGTATGGCATTTGAAAACATTTTTAGAAATAGTGCAACGCGCGTATCGCACGACTACGGAACCACTCCTGAAGGGTATGCAAGAGCTGCATACGCAAGAGAAGCAGCTCTGCAGGCTGGCCAGGGAATGTCAGACGATGGAACTGGTGCCATCGCCAGAAATGAGCAGTTCCACGCCAATACTGGACATATATACGATTCAGGCAAGCCGGAGAACATGAGCTCAGCGGGCAGAGTGACCGCATCCGATTCTGGAGGATCTTTTCTTGGCCTCATCGGAGGCGGCTCAAGTGGATCAAGCGGTGGCGGAGGAAGCTCCGGTGGCAGTAGTTTCTGTGGTGGCATTTTTGGCTAACAAGTACTATTCTCTAAAAAAGATTGAGGCTAAAAGGCCTCAATTTTTTTATCTAAGATTTATTGCAAAATAATAAAAAGTATGGTAAAATCGTCTGTAATTATGGCAAAAAAGAATAACACTAAGCGCAAACTCGTTGGCCTCGTTTCTGAGGAATCCGGTGTTCGTGCCTACTACACCAAGAAGAACACAATGAATACTCCTGATAAGCTAAGCCTCAAGAAGTACGATCCAGTTCTTAGAAAGCACGTTGTCTTCACTGAAACCAAGAAAAACCTCGGCCGCAACGAAGTTAAGGAAAAGAAACGCTAAAAAATAACCCTTCGGGGTTATTTTTTATGGTATAATTATTCTACGCTAGGGGCGTAGTACAACGGTTAGTATAGCGGTCTCCAAAACCGTAGATATGGGTTCGATTCCTGTCGCCCCTGCCAGAGAGATAAAATGGGTAGGAAAGTAAAAATAGCTTTGAATATAGTCGCAATGATTTTTATCATTGCTTTTTTAGTTTTTCTATATTTTTATCAACAACAGAAGAACGAACGAAAAAAGCTCAATGAGTTAACAGTAGCGGAAGACTCATCTATAACCGAAGGAATCATAATAGAACCAACACCGGAAAACGACCCCAGTAAAGACAATCCAATCCCTGCAAAAATCGACCTCCAACCAGTAGTAGATAACTGGGTGAGCGCCACCGGTGGCACAAAATCAATTATGATCTACGACCTAGATCGAGCAGAAACAATCGGAGCATATAATGCGGAACAAAATTTCAACACCGCCTCACTCTATAAGTTATTCGTAGTGTATGAAGGTTATCGAAGGGTCCAAAACGGCACCTGGGGACGAGGAGATCGAGCAAACTACCTCGGGCAAACCATCTTAGATTGTTTGGATCTATCCATCAGAGAATCCAACTCAACCTGCGCAGAGCCACTCTGGGCCAAAATTGGTCACGCTGAGCTTGATAGCATTATAAAATCTGATTTTAATATCCAGTCATCAAACATTTCTGGTCTCAGCTCAAATGTCGGCGACATTACCAAGATTATGCAAAAATTCTACACTCACGAAGAAATTAAAGACGAAGATTTAGTTGCGCGCATGAAAGATTCATTCTTGAACCAACCGATTACAAACGGATACGAATGGAGACAAGGCCTACCTAGTGGTTTTTCCGACAAGACTAAAGTCTACGATAAAGTCGGCTGGGCCTACAACGCAGCCGGGAGATTCTGGGATTATTACCACGATGCCGCAATTATTGAGACAGTAAATAATAGACATTTTATCGTCGTAGTCATGACAAGCCGAGTTCCATACGAAAAAATTAGCGAATTTGGCACCCAAATTGAAACAGAAATTTGCAAAAAATAAAAATACTTGCACATTTTTAAAACGTTTGTGCTATTATTAAAACATAAAGGTCATACAATTTATTGGATTATAAGATCCAATAGTAATAATAAAAATAGGGTTTATGATAAACATACAAAATTTCGCACTCGTTGGTGCTGATACATTCGGTGGATTTTTGCGTTGGGCATTATTCATCATCTTAGCCATTGCGGCCATCATTCTATTAATATCAAAGGCAAAAATCGCCAAAAAGAGCGTCGCACCAGCCATGCTCGTTCTCACTATTTTGGTCGCGCCATTTTTGCTAATAACTACCGTAGAAAAAACCGTCAAACCAGAGAGCAAGACCGTTTCTTCTGAGGTCAATCGTCCAGATATCGACATCCCAAAAACTAGTAAAGATGATAAAAAAGAACACGTTTTACCTGCTGAGCTTCCAGAAACGAATATCAACGAGAAACCAGAACCAAAAGCAGCCGAAAACAATAGCGGAAGAGGCTCTTCAAGCCAGAATAGTTCAAACAACAACCCTACTCCAGTAGAACCAAGCACTCCAGTAGAGCCAAGCAATCCAACGAAACCGAGCACCCCAACTCAACCAGACACCCCAACCCAACCAGAAAACCCAACTCAGCCAGACAACCCAGCTCAGCCAGAAGACCCAATTATTGACCCAGTACTACCGACCAAGTATCACCTCACTATTAATAATTCAGAATATGTAGCCGTAGATGTATCCGGCGATTACGAGAAGGACGCAGAAATTTTTGTCGCCGCAATCGATCGCGAAGACGAATATTACTTCTTTGAAGGCTGGGTTAATGGCGAAAATAATACCGTTTCAACTACCGCCAACTACACCTTTAATATGCCGGAAAACGACCTAAGTCTCACACCAACCTACCGATTCGAACAACCAAAAGTTACCGTACATTTTGAGACCAACGATGGTAGCAATGTCGACGATATAATTATGAATAAAGGTCAAACCATCAACCAGCTTCCATCAACTATTAAAGATTATTACGACTTCTTGGGTTGGTTTGACGAAAACAATAACAAACTAACAACTGAGACCACCATTGACGCCGAAATCACCTACTATGCACACTGGCAAATTGTATCCCATACCGTCACCTTCAATACACATGGCGGCACCGAAGTCACATCAATCACAAAGGATCATGGTGAAACTTTGGGCGAAGTTGAGTCCACACTTGCAAGATACCATTTGATTGGCTGGTTCACCGAAGAAAACGGCCAAGGCACAGAATATACCAAAGATAGCATAATCAACTCCGATGTCACCCTTCATGCCTACTGGGAAATTAACACAGTTACAATTAGCTTCAATTCCGAAAAAGGCACCACAGTCACCCCAATCACTATCAATGAAGGCGAATCTATTACACAAATTCCAGAAACCGAAAGAGCCGGATACATCTTTGGCGGCTGGTTTACCGAAACCAACGGCGTCGGCGAAAAGCTAACCGCTTCAACATCTTTCGAAAACGACGCTATCTATTATGCAAAATGGACCTTCGATACCATGCCAATCGTTTGGCAACATAGTGGGGTTTGCGAATTCCACAACGGCAGTGCCATCACTGGCGATGAATGCGAAGAGTATGCCGGTCAAAGCTACATCGATACAAGAGTGCAGCTATACAATACCGCAAACTTCCAAAAAGACTTCGAAATCGGCTTTGAGATTGTAGAATATACTCCATCAGCACAAACTGAATCGCAAGCCACCTTCTTTAACGCCAAAGACCCAACCGTTAATACTGGCGTTATTATTCGCCGCTCTAGCAATGATATTGAAATCAACTCCAATAGCGGCAAACAATCAAGCAGCAACGCATCAAAAGTCTACGTTGCATACGGTCCAGTCCAAAAAGTCACGGTCATCCGCCAAGGAGGACACGTCAAATATTCCATCAACGACGGAGACTTTGCAGAAGTAGAACCACCTCAGAATCTCGACAATATCGCAGCAGCCAACCTATTCGAACTAACCGCTTGGTTCGGCGGTTATCCAGACAAGGAAAAGCCAATCAAAAACGAAAACAACGTCATCGTATCCTACGAAGCGAAAAAATTTATCAATGCCAAGCTCAAGAATATGTATATCAAGCTCGAGCAAGAAGAGCCATACGATTCTTCAGACGAAATCGTAACATTTAATCCAGCCAACCCGGCCCTACTTGGCTACCAGGATACAATTAGTGGCTGGAAACCACAAATCACCACCTTCAATAAAGACTCTACAAACATCAACAATTCAACCTGGGGAGTAGAAGAAGAAACCTTCTGGAGCGCACTTAAAACCAACTTCGAAAGCAACAATTGTTCAATTCCAAGTTACGAAGATTCCGCAATCGACACCTGGAACAAGAACGGAACTGTAGATTGTAGTAAACCCCTAGCCTACAATACAGGAATTAACGCAGCATTAAATGTATATCTATACGACGAGAATAATTCTGAGCGAGGAGATCAGGTAGCCTATACTAAATCATCAGCCGGTACCATTTCCAATATGATTCCAAACCAAACCTACTATTGGGAAAAAGCAGATGATAGCACCGTCTACGGTTATGTTAAGGCCGAAACCTCCAACAAGTTTAGGATGATTGACGCCGGTTCGATTCGCAACGTTCGCGACCTTGGCGGCCTTACTGCAAGCTATACCAACGGTGACACGACCAAATCCGGCACAGTCAAATATGAAAAGCTCTTCCGTGGCGAACGTCTTTGGAATAATCAAAGCGATATCGATGTAATTACAAATCTTGGCGTCGACAAAGAGTATGCTCTTGTAGAATCTGACAGCGACACCTGGCGAAACGACTCCAAGCTCTCCGACGTAGAACAACAGGACGTTATTCACTATAACTTCAATTACGGCACAGCCAACTATGCCGTTGCAAGAGAAACCGTCACAAAAATTATGCAGGATGTAGTAGCGGGAAAGAATATTTACTTCCATTGCCGCATCGGCTCAGATCGCACCGGTACAGTCGCATACCTTCTTGAAGGACTTTTGGGCGTGCCAGACGAAGAACGCTACGAAGAATACGAACTCTCACATCTTTCTGGCCACGTAGATAGAACTCGCTATTATAAGCAAAAACCTGGCAATACTGTTAAATTCGTTTATATGATGGGCTATGTGCTTACAAACCAAGATATTTACGATTGGTACATGTCCGGAACCGAAGATGAGGATGCCGACAAGGCCCTGATTCAAAACTTCCGCGACGCCATGATTGAGTATAATTAATAGTCTAGCGCTTTACAAAATACCTCAAATAAGGTAAAATATCTACATTATAATTTAATTAGGAGAAATCCAATGCTCGCGATTCGCATGCAACGTAATGGCCGTGCACATCTCCCGATGTACCGGATAGTCGTCCAAGAAGCGCAGCGTCACCCTCTTTCAGGTCGTGTCGTTGCTGAGGTCGGCAACTACAACCCAGCTACCAAAGCTCTTACTCTCGACAAAGAGTTGGTAGAAAAATATCTTAAAAATGGCGCTCAGCCAAGCTCACGCGTCGCCTTCATCTTGAAGAAGAACGGCGTCAAGCTCCCAGATTGGTACAAAGAAGGCGCAGCTAAATCAGCCAAAGCAAAACACGCTGACAAGCTCCGCAAAAACCAACCAAAAGAAGAGCCAGTCGAAGAAGCCCCAGCCGAAGCTGCTCCAACAGAAGAAGCTGCCGAAGCTCCAGCAGAAGCTTAATTAGCTTAGACAGAATAACCCCAATCACGGGGTTATTTTTGTTGCCGGAGTTTTTATCTATTAAACCCTTGAACTTAGATAAAAAACTGTGCTACAATTAAATCATTATGGAAGGTAAAAAAATTCAACCACGTGCCCTGCTTGTATTTGGTGCTCCATGCAGCGGCAAGTCAACATTCAGCAAAAAATTCGCAAAGCGTTTTAATCTCGCTTTCTTTGATCTA
>JAEEGL016587169.1_pt1 | contig 13690 bp, 8 predicted proteins | sample 9134231 | NCBI WGS metagenome assembly JAEEGL01 (sample SAMN16246548, study PRJNA631951) | gut metagenome | biome: gut microbiome; feature: rumen; material: fiber-attached | host: Bos | place: Iran: Karaj | collected 2018-10
ATGCCTTGTGGAACCGCCCCGACGTGCAGGTGCTTCCGTCGTTCACCGACTGTCTCAAGGCCTACTATGATGCGGAAATCGCTCCAGTGGTCTTTTCTTCTCAGGAAGGCGTCGATTACATGAACGGATGGGTGTACGAGAAAACCCACGGGCTGATCCCTTCGATTTACGATGAGCCGCTGTCGCCAGATGTGGTGGTGCTGCTTGTCAACGCACTCTATTTCAAGGGGGCATGGGCTGTCCCTTTCTGGAAAGAGCTGACCAAACAGGACAAATTCTATCTTTCAGACGGCACTGTCACACAGACAGAGATGATGACTACGAGCAGTACGGTTTTCGATGTGACGGAGACGGGCGCTTTCCGCTGTGTCACCATGCCTTACGCCAACAATTTCTGCATGACCGTGTTTGTGCCGAACGAAGGTTATGAGCTGCCTGCCCTCAGTTTAGAGAACTGGAAAAAAGCGGTTGACGCCTACAAAATCTACACGTATTCCAAATCTATAAAAACTGTGGGTGTGAACCTGAAATTCCCGAAATTTGACTTTGGAGGTCAGTATAATCTCGTTCCTATGTTCCATTCATTGGGATGGACCGATTTCACCGACTTCTCAAATCTGTGTTGTCCCAGCAAGTCCGTCTCTGCCGCTTTCCAGGTGGACAGAATCAAGGTGGATGAGGAAGGCACAGAAGCCGCGGCTGTCACTGTGATAGAGATGACGGAGAGCATAGAAGAGCCTCCGGCTAAAATTATCGATTTCTTTGTTGACCGCCCTTTCTATTTCACCATCGAGAACATCAGCACCAACACCATCCTCTTTATGGGCAAGGTGATGAATCCGGGCACCGGGCAGAGCGGTAATCCCACATCCATCGCTGACATTCCCGCACCGCAACCCGACAACTCGCCCATCTACGACCTCAGCGGCCGTCAGCTCAAGCAGATTCCCGCCCACGGTATCTATATCCAGAACGGAAAGAAATATTTCCGCCGATAAGCGTTTTTCGGGCAGCTCAATCGGGACATTTTTGTCGAAGTGAGCAGATAAACGGACTTTTTCTCGGTTTTTTTATGAGAAAAAGTCCGTTTATCTGCTCTGTTTTGTGATTTTTTTGCAGATAAGCGGTCAATCGTTTATCTGCATTTTTTACTTTTTTGAATCATAATCATTAGCTTGTGGAGACGCGCCGTGGTGCGTCTTGTACCTTATTATCCAATATAATATATTGATTATCTGCTTGTAGCAATTCTATGTCTTAGAAACTTATTTGGAAGCGCAATCATCCTGACCGTTTTCTTCCGTGCGTAGCATGGTCAAATCAGAAGGCATCGGCTGGGATTGTGGTTGTCTCGACCGCACAAATGACCGGCGCAGCACGGTCAAAAACGAGTGCAAAACCCAAAAACATCTAATTTCCTTATTCAAGATAATCAATAAATACGCAAAAAACTCCCTGAATATTTGGCGGTTTCATTTTTATTTATTTACTTTGCGATATGTTCTTCGGAACATACATTTTTTTATTTGCTCAATCGCCACACGAATTAGGACCTCGGAATGCTAATGGGCAAATAAACTTACCATGTGATGCTTGTGCTTTTCGCGCAGGCTTCTCCATCATGGTAAGTGGGTCTGTCCTAAACCTGTGTGGCGTGTGGTGAAGTCCTGCGCCTTTTTTGTGCCCAAAAGTTTATGCTGGCTTCACCCGAACAAAGTGAAACACAATTAAAGTATTAACCAAAAATAACGAGCAAATGAAAAAATTACTACTATTGACAATTATGTTGATTTCGGCAACCATCAGTGTTGCCCAGAATAGCGGATTAGGATTTAATTATCAGGCGGTTGTGAGACGTGCAGACGGATTTCTGCTTGCCAATAAAAATGTTTTGCTCCGTGTTTCCCTTTATCCGGGGCAGAATGCCACAAACCCCACATGGGTGGAGTTACACCAAGTACAGACTGATAACTCCGGCAGCTTCGGTATTACAGTAGGCAAAGGCACGAAATCGTCAAACAGTTTGGTGGGAAGCTTTAAGGATATCAACTTTGCGGCTGTCTATTACTGGATGAAGATTGAGATACAGGAGAATGGCTCTTACAGAGAGGTGAGTTTCGCCCAGTTACCCAGTGCGCCCTATTCTGAGGTATCACACTCCTTGGCTATTGCCGGAGCGATTATTCCCTTTGCAGGCCCCGCAGACAAAATTCCCGCCGGCTGGCTGTTGTGCGACGGAAGAGAAGTCAGCAGGTCGGAATATCTGAACCTTTATAATGCCATCGGCGTTTGTTGGGGTAAGGGTGATAATAGCAAAACTTTCAACCTGCCCGATCTTCGTGGAATGTTCCTAAGAGGTGTGTCGGGTGATTCGGGTAATGACCAGGATGCAAAAAGCAGAACGAGACTTACGGAAAACGGTGGCAATGTGGGAAACGATGTGGGTAGTTATCAGGGAGATGCCATAAGGAATATTACGGGGCAGATAGGTTTCATGGACGTTTATAAATACACTAACCCTAACACAAATGGAGCATTCTATGCTACAAGTGGTAATTATGATGGTCCTAAAGTTAGTAGAGACAATGATAACGGACTAATAAAGTTCGATGCCTCTCGTGCCCCAGGTGTTACAGTCGGCAGCGACAATCGTCCCAAGAATGTCTATGTGAACTACATTATAAAATATTGAAAGCTATGAAAGAACATCTTTACAAATATTACATAGTATTAACCTATAAAAAAAGCAAAATGAAAAAAATACTACTATTGACAATTATGTTGATTTCAGCAACCGTCTGTGTTGCCCAAAACAGCGGATTAGGTTTTAACTATCAGGCTGTGATTAGAAATTCAGAGGGGTTTATTCTTGCCAATAAAAATGTATCATTACGGGTTTCTCTTCATCCTGGGCAGAATACAAATCCCACATGGGTTGAGACACATAATGTGCAGACCGACAATTCTGGCAGCTTTGGCATTACAGTAGGCAAAGGTGCGAAATCTTCAAGCAGTTTGGTGGGAAGCTTTAAAGACATCAACTTTGCGGCAGTTTATTACTGGATGAAGATAGAACTGAAGGAGAATGGTGTTTTCCGCGAGGTGTCTTTTGCACAGTTGCCAAGTGCTCCCTACTCAGAAGTGGCCAACAATGCGTCTTTCCCTGGGATGATTGCCCCTTTTGCTGGACCAGAAGATAAAATCCCAGCCGGCTGGTTGTTGTGTGACGGAAGAGAGGTCAGCCGGTCGGAATACTTAAATCTCTATAACGCCATTGGCTGCAGTTGGGGAAATGGTAATGGTAGCACCACATTCAACCTGCCTGACTTACGTGGAATGTTCTTAAGAGGCGTGTCGGGAGATTCTGGTAATGATAAAGATGCAGAAAGCAGAACGAGACTTACGGAAAATGGAGGCAATGAGGGAAATAATGTGGGTAGTTTTCAGGGAGATGCCATAAGGAATATTAAGGGAGTGGCAACAGGTGCACCATGTGAACACTATAAAGGAGATCCAACAGGACCTTTTTATCGAACAGGTCAAGGCACAGTTGAAGGACATAAATATACAGTTAGTTCTCTTGGTTTTGATGCCTCTCTTACAGTTCCCACCGGCAGCGACAACCGCCCCCAAAATGTCTATGTAACATACATTATAAAATATTAGAGCTATGAAAAGATACCTTTTATCAATAATATTGGTTGTGTCGGGGTTGTCTGCCTTTTCGCAATCGCCGGGCACACTCATTACTTTTTCCCCAGCATACCCCATTGCGATTGGGGAATTTTCTCTTGACAGTGTCTCGGTTGTCAGTGGTTTCCTTTGTTATGATGACGCACCGGTTGACTCGCTGCCCCGTTATGAGATAGGCGAAATCGGTCCGCAGACGATTATCGACAGTAACAATGGCATCAGTTTTTATGTCACTGCTGATTCATTGGATTGGTCAAATGTGTCTTTCGAACACAACGTGGAAGGAGGACCAAGCGGAGAGGTCAAATTCAATGCACAGACGGGGCTTTTTTACTATTACCCTGCCGAAAATGACTGTAAGTCATTTATCGTGAAATTTATAGCTACAAACGGAGAGACAGAAGTCTATGAGGATGTGTTGTTCACTTTGGCTCCCATCACACCGTCAGAGATTAATGCTTCAAACACTGCAGGAAAGATGCCCGACGCAGAGGACTATACGATTATAACCCAGACATCGAAGTCCATGATGCTTAACAATCAGTATCGGGAGGTTCGTAGTATTAGTATAGCTGGCAAGGATGTGGTTTTCGATGAAACAGACCGAGATAACAAATTGAAAGGATTGAGTCTTTGTGAGGACATCTATGAGCTGAATGTTTATGCTGAGCGGATGATTGTACGCTCTGATCTTAAGTTTCCGCAGACCAATATCACGATTTACGCCAGAGACTTGGTGTTTGAGGATAAGGATGGTAACTATACATCCATCAACACCACACCATCGCCTTTCGGTACGCTGACAGATGGTGCTGGGGCTAATGGAGCGGATGCTGGTAACATTGTCTTGTGTATTAAGCGCCTAATGGGAGACCGCGCCATCAGGTTTGTCCTTAACGGTGCAGATGGGCAGAGCACGAACAGCAACGGAACGCCGGGCAATGGCGGGAACGGTGGTGTAGTCTTTTCTAATTTGGATATAGATGATTTTTGTGTCTGGGAAGGAGGAAAAGGTGGACTTAAGGGTGGAAACACTGTTGTAAATATTGCGAACGGCTCATCTGGTCATTCAGAGGTGGTAGTCAATTCTGATACATATCTCCACCCTTATTATATTTCTGCCGTTTTGCGACATGTGAAAGACGCGTACATCAATAACCAGACGGAATATGTTATGCAGACATGCAGGGAGTATCGTGAGGCGATTGAAGGGTACTTGAATCATAACGAAGAAGAAATCATAGATGATGACGGTAACAATGAAGGAAAACATGAAGGAATCTTGGATGACTTGGAATTATTGTCAAAAAGGCGAAATGTCTCTGAATCCAATTTGCAGGCAGAAGGTGAAGGAGAAGGATTTGTGGATCGCAAATTTGAGCTTCAGAGTCTTGCTTTGGAGATGGAAGAAATGCTGTTAAGGCTTGAAAGTGGACTGGACTATTTTGGAAATACCGCAGGATGGGTGCCTATGCTTTCGTTTGAGGTGATGAAAGATGTTTATGAACAGGAAATCGAAACAGCCATGCCTACGTTTTATACCTGTTACTGGATGAACAACATAGACCGAAAAATGGCTAGTTCGGTGGAAGTATGCAAAAATGCTGCTAGCTTGGCAGAACAGGCGTTGGATGCAAATCAGGACATATTCAACTCTTTGGTTGGAGAAATCCCAGGTCTTCAGTATGTGACAGATTCACTTACAAATAAAATAGACAACTTGACCAAAAGAATAACAAAACTGGAGAATAAGCTGTTGAAAAAAGCAAAGAAAAAAGTAAAGAGAAGAAACCGGTGGAAGAAGATCCTCGGTATTGCCAAGGGAGTGGTAAAGGTGGTCGCATCTGTAGCGACAGTAGTCGGAGGACCAGTTGCGAAGGCAATAGGTGGAGCTGTTAATACGGGTATATCGCTTTTGGATAATACGAATGAGGATGACTGGAGTTCTATTGCTAACTCAATAAAAAACCTCTCTAACCTGAGTAATACCGCAAATGTCGCTCAAGGGATAAATAACGTAAAAAATGCAAATGCAGGTTCTGAAAATTACATGACAACTTTGTCAAACAGCTATGAGTCTCTTTCCCAAAGTCTGACCCCGTTGGTTTCCGGCATCGGTGATTTGTATTCCGCTTTAACCCGCAAAATCAGCACCAACAGTCAGGTGAAGGCTGAGTTCAACCGTCTGATAGCAAGCTCAAAATCTTGGAAAAAGATGATGGCAGAGGCAGAACAGCTTGCCAACCAAAAGATTGAATTGACCAATTATATCAATCAGTTGTTTGATTCTTTGACCACTACCGCATCGGAAATGACCTCCAACGTGCTTGCTCTCGATGCTTTCCGACGTGACGCTTTCACAGGGAATAGCAAGCGCGACCTTAACGCCATTAGATACATCAACAAGATGTGTCAGAGCGCAATGGACCGTCTCATGGAATATAATTACTATATGCGCAAAGCTTACGAATACCGCCTATTGAAACCTTACGAGGACGACTACAATCTTGCAGGTATGTTCAATCGTTTAGTGACTTTGGCAGAACAGGACGACTCTGTCATCATTGATTACGAAAAATACAAACTTCTCAGTTCTGTATTTACTGATCCTTTGTCAAAAATGACTAAAAATATCATTGATGAATATAATAAGAAACCAATAGATTCGCAATATTCCGATATATTTGAGATAGAGAAACATATGCTTGATGCCATTAATAACAACGAGGAGGTCACTCTGAACTTCTACGATGAGGGTCTCTTCCATGATGGAGAGGATAATATCCGCATTGTTGATTTCGAAGTCGTCGAAATGATTGCACATGTGGAAGACGGTAATGTGGGCAGTTATGGAAGCGTGGATTTAAACATGATTCATAGTGGCATCTCTCAGTTCCGTAAAGACGGAAAACTATATTGGTTTGACCATAGAAAGCCAGATTCCAGTAATCCGTATAATTGGCAAGAAAGATGGTATGCTAAAACTGAGACACATGAACCTAAAAGGACATCGGCAGCAAGTAATTCTCTGCTACATTCTCTCTTGAAAAACCCTTCTAATGATATTATAATGTTTTTTTCGCGACCTTCAGCATGGAGCGATATCACCATTTCTAAAAATGTGAATACTCAGAGTGGTGCAGACATCATAATTGACAAGTTATTGTTGAAATTGGTCTATGACTTTACACCAAGAGACAATAGCAATATCAATATCGACATCACAGCTAACGAACAGCTGTTGCCATACGTCACTTGTTCAAGGGCGGACCTCAATGGAAGAAGCAGCGGAAGGGGAAATCTATACCGGACATATAAAAAGAACAGCGGAAGCGTCACTTTTACCGCCGTGGATCAATATGAGATGTATCATTTCGTGAAATGGACAGATAGAAGCGGCAGAGTGAGAGGAACCAATCCGGCTTTGAGTGTGGGCACGTCACAGGATCAGTTCCTGATTGCTAACTATGAATGGTGCGGTCCCGTCTTGAGTGTTCCGGACACCATATTTATCAGCAACGCAGCTGGTTCACGAAAGGTCAAGGTCAGAAACATCGGGTACAAGGATTCTGAAATGGACTGGATAGTATGTGAGTCTGACTCAGACTCATGGAATCAACCACCGGAAGACGCTATGAAGATACAGCTTGGTGATGATGTTGAAGGCTTTAATGACGGTGAATTCACATTCTTCTGTGATGCGAACAAAACAGGAAAGGTGAGAACAGGACAGATAGAAATCTTTGCACCGGATACAGATGAATTTGTGAAGACGATTTACATCGTACAGACCGATGCTTATAAAAAGGGTGACGTGAACCACGACGGTAAAGTTGATATCTCAGATATCGTTGCGGTCATCAATACGATGGCAGGAAACACAAAATACCTGGGTTCCGCAAATGTGAATGAAGATGATAATATCGATATTTCAGACGTGGTTTCGATAATCAATATCATAGCAAAAAAATAAAAAAGTTTCGCTATGCCTAATTATCTCATCGTTGTGAAATTAAAAAAAACGTAACAATGAAAACCAGAATACTTCAACTGATTCTGACGGCGATGTTCTGTGTAACGTCCGTCGGTGCGCAGTCGCTTTTGATGCGTCACCGCGACGGGACTGTCACGGACATCCCGCTGTTGGCGGCTCCAATACTGGAGACCGCCGACGGCAACATCGCTGTCACTACTACAGATGGCAGTTTAACCTACGATAACAACGAGGTGCTTGCCATCATGTTCCAGACCCCCCGCAGTGACGTGAACCGCGACTATCATACTGACATTTCCGATGTGGTGTCTGTCATCAACGCAATGGCTGGCGATAACACCTACAAGGATGTTTCCGATGTGAATGGCGACAGCAAGACCGACATCTCAGATGTCGTGGCGGTTATCAATTCCATTGCGGGCAAGAAGAACGACCTTCCGCTGCCGTCGTTCGCTCCAGACCAGACCTCCGCCATTGGCGACGCTTTCTATATCTACCGCAACGATGGCGAGTTCAACGCCTTCCTACGCTATGAGGTGGAAAACATCACCTTCGACAACGGAAACTCCCTTATCCAGACTGCTGATTCCACCTACGCCATTCCGCTCGCAGCCATCGATAGCGTGAGCTTTATTCAACCGGAGACGAAATTCAAGCCTGAGGTTATAGTAATGAACTCAAGATGGATTCCCTACATTGTTAAGACAGAAGATAAAGCGATTACTTTCCGCTATGACACACCGACAGAACTTCTTCCGGCAATAGGTCAAGTTATTGTATCCGATGCGTTTGAAAGCCCAATAGAAACAGGCTTCTCTGGTCGTGTTATATCAAAAGGTATGTCTTCTGATGGTTTTTGTTTCGAGGTTGAGGAAGTGGGGCTATCGGATATTTATGACCATATTGTAATAGCTGGTATCTCATCCTCTATTTGCGAAGATGAAGACATGGGGGGTGCATTAAGACGTATCAAGACGAATAATATGGATAATGGATTCACGATTCCAATTGATCTCATAGAAGTGGACTTGGGACCGATAACAATCACATATAGGCCTTCAATTACCTTGAAATATATTATATGTGTGGGGGAGAAAAACCGGAAGAATTATGTTGATTTTCGTGTAAATTATAGTGGTGCTGGTAGTGCAGAAGTGAACTGTGATGTCAAGGGTGAATACAAGCCGGAGCCAAAGTGGCTCAAACCTTTCATACCTATCAAAACCCCTATTTGCGGTCTATATGGTAAAATCCAATTTGGTCGTTTCTACCGTTATGAGGGTGGCGTGAAGGTTTCCGCTTCCATTCCTTTTAACTGTAAGGGTGTGATGGGGTTTTCCGCAAGAGAGGAGAGTGGCTTGAAAGGTATCAACAGTTGTGATGGCGATTTCGACATAGAGGACAGCAACATAACATTCAGCCTTGACGGTAATATGTCCTTCGGGGTTGCTATACAGCTCCAAATAGGTCTGATTTGCGAAAAACTGGCAAGTGCAGACGTAACCACATTAGCTGGTTTTAAACTCTCCGGAAATATAGACCTTGTCTCTGCTCAAGGATTGCTGGAAGAGAGGCTTTATAGTTCAATTAAAGACTCGAAACTGACACTTTCCTTCTGCGCCGACATTGTTCCGGGCTACCGATTTTGGGGAGCTGACCATAATGAGCTTCCAGTCTCACTGAATCTGGGATATGACATAAACAGTTGGTATGTGGTGCCGTCTTTCTCTGACTTGAAATATGAGGGCAAGGGCATCTCAGGTAAGCTCAGCGGTCAACTCAGCCGCAACATCCTTCCCAAAGTTTCGCTTGGATGGGCGATTTACGATGAGGTTGGTGATATTTACAAAAAAGAGTACTTTTCTCAGACCTATCGTAAATTGGAGGACTGGAATCGCAATGGACTTGAGCTTTTGGTTAGTGACTTACCGTCAGGAAAAAGCTTCACGGCCTATCCTATAGTGAAATTATTCGGAATAGAGATGCGTGCAGATGAATCAGTTAATATCAACTCCCTTTTCCCTGTCACCATTCGAAGTTTCAATGTGACAAAATCACAGTACAAGCAAGGCGCGTTCACCCACAAGGACAAGCTATACGACTATCGTTTCGATGCTGCAACTACGGTTGCCTGTGCCACGGTAGATGGTATTTCCGACTGGGGCTATGTGTATGAAGACCTTGATGGTGAACTGGCTCATATCTCCTTGAAAGATCACGGCAGTCCTTACACCGATACCAATTACGCTTACTTCCGTAACACGCCCACTTCCTACGCCAGGCTTTATGGTTATGTGAAATATGAGGGCGATGAGCAGTATTACTATGGTGAGTCTCATGATTACGAACTCATTTGTGAGGAGCCGTCGCTCTGTCCCGACTCCAACCACCCTCATGCCATCGATTTGGGTATTGGCGTGAAATGGTCGTGTTGCAACGTTGGTGCCTTAGCTCCGTGGGAGTGTGGAGGCTACTATGCCTGGGGTGAGACCGAAGAGAAGAGCCGTTACTCAAACGACAATTATACTTATTATAAGAGCGGCAGATGCACAAACATCGGCAGCAATATTTCCGGCACACGTTACGACGTGGCACACGTGTTGTGGGGAGATGGCTGGCGTATGCCAGATAAGTCGCAGATGGAAGCTTTAAACAGTCAGTGTAGCAGCGAATGGACAGAGGTTCAAGGTGTCTATGGGCTGAAATACACCGGAACCAATGGTGCGTCTATATTCATTCCTGCTGCTGGCGACAAGTGGCGCGGCACCACCTACGATGTCAACACCTACGGCTACTACTGGACATCCACTCAGTTATCCGACGGATTGGACTACGCCCACGACCTCTACTTCAATAAAGACAACTCATACGTGGATTACGCATCCCGCACATACGGACGCTCAGTGCGTCCACTCAAAGAATAATCAATAAAAAAATAAAAAAAGCTACCGCATGCTTGTTGTGCGGTAGTTTTTATTGGATAGAAGTTCTAATTCATAACCAAAAAACACTAAAAATTCTTACAAAACATAACCAACATTAACAAATTTTCGTCTAAAACATAACCAGAATGTACCAAATTCTTTAAGTGGACATGAAAAATAATTATATTATGTTTTTTTAAAAACTGTCCGCATGGAATACAATTCTTCATTCTTCATTTTTCATTATTTTTCCGTCTTCGGTTATCTGTAACCGTATGCAGCCCGACAGTAATCGGCTGGGTTTGTGGTCGTCTCGACCGCACTTTAGACCGGCTTAGCACGGTCAAACAATTGCCTGTTAATTTCTTTTTTCATCCGTCTTCGGGCATCGAGCCCTCGACGTCTGGCACGGTCGGGACGACCATGCCCCCAGCCGAACCAATCAGGGCTTCCACCGATTTTGGTTATTAATATAAAAAATCATAGACAATGGAATGATAATGTCGAAATACAAATTCAATAAATTCTTGATTATTCCTATAATTCGTAAATCCGTGTTTAAATACAATTTTTCATTTTCCCCATTCTTCATTCTTTATTTAAAAAAATCCTTTTTTATTTGTTTTTGTTCTCGCTTATTGGATAAATTTCTTTCGTTCGACAAAAAAATAAATACTTTTTGTTCTCACTTAATCGAAATTTTCGGAACTTTGGCTCCGCCGAAGTTACTCTCGCTCGACAAAATCAAAATTAAAAAAAAACCTTTTTTTATTTGCTTTTGTTCTCGCTTATTGGATAAATTTCTTTCGTTCGACAAAAAAAATAAATTCTTTTTGTTCTCACTTAATCGAAATTTTTGTAACTTTGCACACGAGAACATGGTAATCGGAATTTTTATATTTTCCGATGCAAGGGAATCCAGTGAAAGTCTGGAGCAGTACCTGCTGCTGTGACCCCTTTTTCCATGTCAGTCCAAATGAACGCCACTGGCCAAAGGATATGCCCCGCATATCCGCGTATGGGCCGGGAAGGCGGACTGACTAGGGGAAGCCAGAAGACCTGCCTGTAACTCATTTTTTTATCAACCGCCGCACAGGACTATGCGGCTATGAACCGTTATTTATGAAGCCTGGATTCAGACTGTGGCTGGCACTGATGTGCCTGACCAGTCAGGTGATGGCTCAGAACCCCCAACTTACTGACACCTTGCAGGAAGTGGTGGTCACGGCAACCGGTACTCAGCACCTTCTGAAGAACGTGCCTGTTCAGACGGAAGTCATCACCAACAAAATGTTACAGCGTTATGGCGGCAGCTCAATCGAAGAGATTCTGGGCGGTCTGTCTGCCTCATTCGCCTTCAACGAGGGCGACATGGGCTCGCAGATGCAGCTTAACGGGCTGGGCAACAACTATATCCTGGTGCTTATCGACGGCAAGCGCATTCATGGCGACGTGGGCGGAGAGAACGACCTCTCCCTCATCGACCCCCGAAATATCGAGCGGATAGAGATTGTGAAAGGGGCTTCGTCAGCACTCTACGGCAGCGATGCGATGGCGGGCGTCATCAATATCATCACGAAAAAACATGAGGGAGGCATCCTCCTGGAGAACTCCACCCGCTACGGCTCCCATAACGACCTGCGCCAGCATAACAGCATCGGACTGGCAAGCGGCAAATGGCGGAGCCTCACCAATTTCCAGCTGCAGCATTCCGACGGATGGCAGAACACCGCCACCGAATATACTCCCTCGTCGGCGGCACCCGTGACCGACTCACGCAGCAAGACCGTCAACAAGCACACCAGCTGGCAGGTGTCGGAGATGCTCACCTTCACACCCAATAAAAACTGGGAGTTCTATGCCGCCGGGTCCATCTACGGCAAAGGCATCTACCGCCCGAAAGGGAAATACGCCAAATACGACGTGAAGACCTTCGACCTGAAATACCGCAACGCATCGGCGTCGGCAGGCGGCAAATGGACCACAGGCAGAGGCGACGTCATCACCCTCGACATCGACTGGAACAAGCATGCCTATTACCATGCCTTCACCAACACCACCCTTGCGGAGGGATTCGACGAAAACGGCAATTTCATCCTCGACTACCCCTATTTCAAAGGGCAGAAGCAGCTACAGAGCAATCAGCAGCGTACGATGGCACACCTCAAAGGCGTGTTCGCACTCCCTTACAGCCAACGGCTCAGCGCAGGGCTGGAAGCACAGTATGACCACCTGAAAGCACCCACCAGCATTGCCGGAGGGACAGCCGACGACAACACCGAGGCACTCTACGTGCAGGACGAATGGGCACCGCTCAGCTGGCTGCAGCTTACCGGCGGACTGCGCCTCAACCGCAACGAGGGATTCGGGTGGAGGCTTACACCCAAATTGTCGACGATGGTCAGCGCAGGTGACTTCCGCGTCAGAGGCTCATGGAGCCAGGGATTCAAGACCCCCACGCTCAAAGAGATGAACTACCGCTATATCCGTGAGATGAACTCCATCATCATGTATCTCGGAAACAAGAACCTCGACCCACAGACTTCCAATTTCTGGTCGCTGGGCGGCGAATACACCAACGGCGGGCTCAACATCACCCTCACCGGCTATCTCAACCGCCTCGACAACATGATCACGCTCGTGACCGTGCCCAAGACAGAGGCACCCGAGGCTTACCTCATGCAGTACGGTGAGATGCTCAACAAAGTGCGGCGCTATGAGAACATGGAAGACGCGCGCACCTGCGGACTCGACCTCAGTGTCCGCTACGTGAGAGGCGAATGGACGGCAGGACTGGGCTACAGCTATCTCGACACGAAAGCACACGTCTATGACGCAGACCACGAGCGGCTCAACCGCGTGGTCATCGACGGCATGGCTTATCATAAAGGCAACCTGTTTGTCACGTGGGACCACCGTTTCTGCCCATCCTAGCAGCTGGGAGCCGGCATCTACGCACGGATGTCGAGCAAGCGGTATTATCAGGTGGACGGCAACGGCAAAGGGTATCAGATCTGGCGCCTTGCAACCACCCACACCCTCGGACATTCCCAGAAGACCACCTACCGCGTGGAGGCAG
>JAEEGL010003671.1_pt1 | contig 13689 bp, 11 predicted proteins | sample 9134231 | NCBI WGS metagenome assembly JAEEGL01 (sample SAMN16246548, study PRJNA631951) | gut metagenome | biome: gut microbiome; feature: rumen; material: fiber-attached | host: Bos | place: Iran: Karaj | collected 2018-10
GCGCGCGAGGATGTCCGCCGTGGCAACAACGCCGTGGCAGAGACCGATATTGCGGATCTTCGAGCCGAGCGAATGTACCGTCGTCAGCGCAGCCATCGGGTTCGTCTGGTTCAGCAGATAAGCTTCCGGGCAAAGCTCTTCCATATCATGGCAGATCTTCAGCTGCACCGGCGCGGTACGCAGGAAGCGGAACGTCGCGCCGACGGAATAACTGTCCCCCACAGACTGCTCGATCCCGTATTTCCGCGGGATCTCGATCTCGCTGCGGAAGGGCTCGCCGTAGTAGGCGCCGCCGCCCGCGGCGATGGACGTCAGGACGAAGTCCGCACCCTCCAGCAGCTTCCGGCGGTCCGTGCTGACCTCCAGCTTCGTGGGGAGCTTGTATTCGTCGATCATCTTCTGCAGGTAGGTGTGCACCGCCTCCAGACGGCCTTCATGCAGGTCGCACAGACCGATGGTGGATTCCCGCAGGATCTCGCTTGCCATGATGTCGGTGCCGAAACGCGCGCCGAAGCCGCTTCCCGCGCCAATCAGAACGATCTTTCTCATTTTGTGTTTCCTCCGTTATGTCATAAGTTATTTGAAGTTATTTGGAATTCTTCTGGAACGCCTCGACGGTCTTCGTGATCGCCGATTCGGTGGCGGACTTCACGGACTGGATCGAGGAAGCGATGTCACCGTTGGCGAAGGCGCTGTTCATCGTGGACTCCAGGCTGCCCCATGAGAAGATGTTCGCGTTGTCCATGACGACGTTCGCGAAGATCAGGTCGAGCATCTCCACGGATTCCTTGTCGCGGACGAACTTGTTCGTCAGGCAGACGTCATAGTACGCGGGCGTGAGGTTGTTCATCGAGTCCGCGGACATCGCCTCGAGGATGAAGCCGATATCGTCCGGCTCCGGATTGGACTTGGGGATCAGGACGACGTTGACGCACCAGCCGTCCGCATAGCAGTAGTACCCGTTCTGATCGGCGGTATATTTCGGCGGCGGGATGATGCCGATATCGATATCCACGTCACGCATGGATTCGATGTGCACCAGCACTTCCGGCGCGAAGAGCGCCTGACCGTTCGCGAAGTAGTACACGTTGTCCGGGTATGCGGTCGTGATGATCTGGTCGCCGCTCATGGAGACGGACTTCGCAGACGAGATACGCTCGGTGAGCTTCGTCATGACGGACATAGTCGCGTCGTCGAGGCAGGAGATGTACGGGATGTCGTTCTTGTCCTTCGCGGTGATGTTCTTGCCGGCCGCGAACAGCAGGACCTCGCCGAGCGTGGTCTGGCACATGGTCCCGAACTGATCCTTGCCGCGCTCCATCTGACCGTCGCCGTTCAGATCCTGCATCGCCTTCTCGCTGTACTCGAAGTACTTGTCCACGTCCCATTTGTTGTTCTTCACGAGCGTGTAGGGAGATTCGAGCTTCAGATCCTTGACGATTTCCTTATTGAAGAAGAACACGCGCGTGGCGCGGTTATCGACGATGAAGATCTCGCCCGTGGCGTAGAACTGCGTGTTCGCGATCGTCATCGTGTCGTTCGCCTTTTTGGACCACCAGCGCTGCGAGAGGTCGATGTTCTTCACCTTGTTGAGGTCATAGTTGCCGCCCTCAACGGCGAGTCCGCCCGCGTCGTAGACGTCGGAGACCATCGCCTGATACGTGTTGTCGCCGGAGGTGACGATCGTCTTCATGTCGGTTAGGATCACGTTCGCCCCGCCCTCCGTGGCGACGAGCTTCACGTTGTACTTTTCCTCCATGTTGACCGTGCGGGCGTAGACCGCGTCGTTCAGCATCTCGCCGGTCTCGTCGTGCGTCGCGATGTCCGTCGCGGACCATACGCCTTCATAAATGCGGCCGAAGAAGTTGAAGGTCTTGCCGTTGAAGTTCTTTTCGGGGAGGTTCGCCGTGATATATTGCGGCTCGGTCTCTTCGGGAACGGTCGTCGCCTCTCCCGTATTCGCCGCAGCGGTCTCCGCCGGTTTCCCTCCGCCGCATGCGGCGAGGAGTGTCAGCGCCGTTGCGAGCGCCAGCGCGCCGGACAGCCATTTGCGTAATGCTTTCATGATCCAGTTCCTTTCATATCATAATAAGATACCGCTCTGCGGGGGTCGGTTCACTCCAGCGTCAGTCTGCGTATCGTCAGTCTTTGCAGGCAAGCGGACTCCTCCCCGCCGCCGCCGGAGCAGTAGGCGAGCAGGAGCGTCTTCGCGTCCGTGAAAAACACGGCGGGGTAACAGAATCCGCGGGATGGGTCGTCCTCGACGTACTGCATCCCGGCGAAATCGAAATTCAGACCGTCGGTGCTCTCGGCGATCGCCAGCGGCGTCCGCCCCCAGACCGCTCCGTTCGGGTTCGTCCGCCCGACGTAGTTCGGGATCGGGTTCCATACGGCGTAATACCTGCCGGTGAACGGATCCTGCGCGATCTTCAGCGGAGAGGGAGGCGAGGTGAAGCGTGAGGGCTGTACCGCCGTCCACCGCTCGCCGTCCTGTGAGAAGGACTCATACTGCGCGCCCGCGTCCGTGCGGAAGTAGGCGTAAAGCGCGCCGGACGGCAGTTCGGCCACGCCGGCCTCCTGCAATCCCGTGCGGGAATACGGCATTCCGGCGGGATATACGTTCGCGGAGAGCCGCTTCCACGTCGCGCCGTCGTCGTCCGAGGCGAAGAAGCATCCGTAGGAGCGTCCGTCGGAATAGTTCTTTTCCCCGAACGCCACCTCATGCCGCGCTGCGGGGATGAGGATGCGTCCCGACTTCAGCCGCATCACGCGGCAGTTGTTGACGACGTAGTACCCTTTCCATTGTCCGGGCAGGACGGATACCGGCCTGCCGAACGTTTCGCCCTCGTCGGACGAGCGGGAGAGGAGCATCTCGTCCGTCCCGTCCGCGTGCTTGAGAAGATAAAACAGTCCTATGTCGCCGTTCGCCATGCGCAACAGGGAGACGGACATGACGTTCCGCTCGCCGAAATCCGCGGCGTCGACGAGCAGCCGCGCTTCGCCGTCGGCGGTCCCCGACGTGAAGGTCCTTCCGTCGTCGCCGGAGACGATCGCGCGGATGTCGCACCGCGCACCGTCGTCCCATCCCGCGTCGTGATAGTAGCTGAACGCGAAGAGGATCCGCCCGTCCTTCAGACGGATGAAATCGCCTTCACTGTTCCGCGCGTTCACGCCGTGCGGGCGAAGGATCGCCGAAACGGTGGATTCTTTGATCTTCATAGGTGCCCTCCCGTTCTCTGTTTATCGGTGCGCCAGCCCTCTCGCGTCCGCGAGTCCCCGGACGAGCGCGTCGATGTCTTCTTCCGTGTTGTACCGCGAGAGTCCGATGCGCAGAGCGCCGTCGATGACGTCGCTGTGCATGCCGATCGCCTCCAGCACGTGACTGCGCTTGCCCTGCTTGCAGGCGGAGGACTTGGAGACGTACACGCCGCGCGATTCGAGGAAGCTCATCAGCACCTCGCTCCGCCAGCCGGGCATGGAAACGTTCAGGATATGCGGCGCAGCCGTGTCAAGGTACACGAGCTCCGGCACGGCGGCGGTCAGTCCGGCGGTCAGAGACGCTTTCATCGCCGCGATGCGGTCGGTCTGCGGATCGGCACGGCAGGCCGCCGCGAAGGCAGCGATCTGCGGCATCGCTTCGGTGCCGGCGCGGCGTCCGCTCTCCTGCTCCCCTCCGACGAGGAAGGGGTCAAGCCGCAGCCCTTTGCGGATATACAGTGCGCCGACGCCCTTGACCGCGTGGATCTTGTGGCCGCTGACGCTGATCAGATCCGCGCCGAGCGTTTTCGCGCGGAACGGGACTTTGCGGAATCCCTGCACGGCGTCCGTGTGGAGCAGGGCGCGGGATCCCGCCGCACGGATCGCGTCCGCGACCGCGCGCACGTCCGTGACCGCTCCGGTCTCGTTGTTGACGAGCATCAGCGAGACGAGGCAGGTATCCGGCCGCAGGGCGTCCGCCACGGACTGCACGGGGATCGCCCCGGTCGCATCCGGCTTCAGCCGCGTGACCTCATACCCGGCCGCCTCCAGCGCGTCGAGAGACCGCCGGACGGCGTCGTGCTCGACGAGCGAGGAGATGACGTGCCGTCCGACACGCTTTCCCGCCGCCGCTCCGCGCAAGATCGCCCAGTTGTCGCTCTCCGTCCCGCAGGACGTGAAGACGACCTCCTCCGGCGCCGCTCCGAGCGCGTCCGCGACCGCCTTTCGGCAGTCGTCCAGCAGATGCTTCGCTTCTCTGCCCGCGGCGTGCGTGGAGGAGGGATTTCCCCAGCGCTCCGTCATGGCGTCAAGCGCCGCCTGCGCCGCCTCCGGGCAGGTCTTCGTCGTCGCGGCGTTGTCGAGATAGTGCGCAGACGCGTCCATCACGCCTCGCTCTCGAGGATGTTCGAGGTGATGTAGTCCACGCCCCAGGAGACAAGCTCCTCGGCGCGTTCCGCCGTGTCGACCGTCCAGACGTTGATCTTCTTGCCGAGCGCTTTCAGCGCTTTCACGACGTCCTCGGTCACAGCGGCGGAGCTGATGTCGATGTCAAGGTCGTTCTCCGTGATGAACGCGGCGACATCTTCGTCCCACTTGGTCGTCAGGAACTGCGCCTTCGCCTTCGGGTACAGCTTGCGCAGACTGATCAGCGATTCCTTCGGGAACGCGATGAACGTCGTGCCGTCGATGTAGTCCAGCCCGGCGATGATGTCGGTGATCTCCTTCAGATCCTCCACGGAGGTCAGCGGGTTCTTCAGTTCGAGGACGGCTTCCTTGCCGTAGCGTTTGCAGATCTTGATGTAATCGTACAGGGTCGGGATGCGCAGATCGGCGCGGTCGGTCTGACCGTCGCGGTCGGTCAGCATGATGGAGCGGACCTCCGCAAAGGTGGATTCTTCGATGATCATCTCATAATGGCTGACGCGCTTCGTGTTGGCGTCGTGGATGCAGACGTACGCGCCGTCCTTCGTGCGGTGGATGTCGGTCTCGATGCCGTAGCAGGTCGCGCGGTTGCCGGCTGCGATGAACGCCTGGCAGGTATTCTCGCGCTCGATGCCGGAAAGTCCGCGGTGAGAGACGGTCTTCGTCGCGCCGTTTTTGTATTTGATCGTGTTTTCCATGGTGATGTTCCTTTCGGTGATGATAATATATTTAAGGTAGTTACTCGTCCAGCGCGCCCATGACCGCGTTGCGGCAGAGAGCGAGGGTGTCGACCTTGTTGGGGTTCAGCGTGTGCTGTGTGAACAGCATGGAAACGCCCGTGTTCGGATCGAACATGGCGCGCATGCCGGCAGCGCCGTTCCAGCCGAATTCGCCCGGCAGCGTCAGCGTCCCCGCCGCGGCGGGATCGACCAGCGTGCGGACGCCGAGTCCGTAGCTGTAGCCGATACGGTTCTTGTTTCCCGTAACGTAGCAGAGCCGCTGCGCGTCCGTCAGCGCGTCGGTGCGCATGAGTCTGACCGTCGCTTCCTTCAGGATCCGCGCTCCGTTCCTGCCCTTGCCGCCCATCGCCATGGCGTCCGCGAACTTCATGTAGTCCGCAGGGGTGGAGACGAGTCCCGCTCCGCCGCTGTCATATTCGGGTGAGAGGATATACGAGTTCCGCTTGCCGAACAGCTCCGCGGCGGAGAAATCCTTGTTGAAGCGGTACTGCTGCGCCATCCGTGTGAGATCGGCAGGCACGTGGAAGGAGGAATCCGCCATCTCCAGCGGCTCGAAGATCACGCGGCGGACGTAATCGCAGAAGCGCTCGCCCGCGACCGCTTCGACCACTCCTGCCAGCACGTCGTGGCAGAGGGAATAATTCCACCTCGCGCCGGGATCGAAGAGCAGCGGCTCTTTCGCGAGCGCGCGGATGACGTCCTGCGTCGACGCGGCGCCGTTCTTCTCCGCGAGCACCGCTTTGATCGCCGGGGAACCGAGGTTGTACGAGAATCCCGCCGTCATCGTGAACAGATCGCGGACCGTGATACGGCGCGCGGCGGGGCGGAGCGTCACCGTGCCGTCCTCTTTCTTCTCGGCCACCTGTACGGAGGCATATTCGGGGAAAAAGCGCGCAAGCTCGTCCGTCAGCAGGAGTTTCCCCTGTTCGAGCAGAGTCAGCGCCGCGGCGCAGGTGATCGGCTTCGTGCAGGAATAGAAGAAGTACAGCGTGTCGGGCGTCGGGGCGATCTGCGCCTCGCGGTCCGCCCATCCGAAGCTCCCGCGGTAGATCTCCCTGTGGTCTCTCCACACGTTCAGCTCCGCCATCGGATAACCGAGCGCGAGAAACGAATTCAGCAGTTCGTCAAGGTATTTCGTTGTCATGGGACGCCTCCTCAGGCAAAGAATTCTTTTTCAGCAGCCGCGCAAAGCGCGTGATAGACGGGCAGGTGATATTCCTGTACGCGGAACGTCTCGCTGTCCGGTACCGCGATCGTCACGTCGGCGATCCCGCCGAGTTTCCCGCCGCCCGCTCCGGTCAGCGCGATGACGGTCATCCCGCGCGCCTTGGCGGTCATTGCCGCCGCCACGCAGTTGCGGCTGTTGCCGGAAGTCGAGAGCGCGAGCAGCACGTCGCCGGGGCGGCCGAGCGCCATGACCTGCTGCGCGAAGACCGTTTCCGCCGCCGTGTCGTTGGCGACCGCCGTCATCAGCTCCGTGTGCACCGTCAGGGCGATCGCCGGAAGACCGCCTTCCAGCTTTCCCGCCAGTTCCCGCCCGGCGTCACCGTATGCCGCCAGCGCGGACACGGTCGCCTCGTCCGCGGGACGGGGCAGGAGGAACGATTTCATCAGCTCGCCCGTGATATGCCCGGCGTCCGCGGCGCTCCCGCCGTTCCCGCAGACGAGCAGCTTCCCGCCGGCGCGGAAGGAGGCGCACAGCGCCTCTGCCGCCGCGTACACGCTGCTCCGGCAGACCGTCAGCGCCGGATACCGCGCGAAGAGATCCTCAAGAACGTCCGCGTATTTCATGCCGTCAAGCCTCTTCATTTGTAGATTTCCTCCCCGAGCACGGCGATGGACAGCGCGGCGACGTCGCCGAGTGATTCGCCGAGCGCGGCAGGCACGACCTCAGGCACGCGCAATGCCTCCGCCGCAAGCGTTTTTTCCATGGACGCGCGCAGGATGCCTTCGCTCCGCGCGAAGATCGAGCCGATCACGATGCGGTCGGGATCGAACAGGTCGTTCAGGATCGCCAGCGCACGGCCGAGCATCTCGCCGCTCTTCTCATAGACCGAAAGGCAGAAGGGATCGTACGGCGGATTCTCCGCCAATCGCGCGATCAGTCCGGCGTTGACCTTCTCCGGATCGCCGTCCGCCGCTTTCATAAGGACCGCCGCACCGGCGGGATCCTTTTCCGCCATCATCAGCGCCATGCGCCTGATCCCGCCGCCGGAGCACCAGCCCTCGCAGCTTCCCGCCTTGCGGAACCCGACCGGTCCTTCGTCGGTCAATCGCACGTGCCCGATCTCACCCGCCGATTCCGTCGAACCGCGGAAAAGGCGTCCGTCAAGGATCAATCCCGCGCCGAAGCCGGTACCGAAGGTCAGAAAGATCATGTTCCGCGTCCCGCGCCCCGCGCCGAACTTCCATTCCGCAAGCGCGCACGCGTTCGCGTCGTTCTCCATGAACGCCGGGATGCCCGTGTACGCGGTCACGATCTTCGGCGCGTAGATCTCGTCCCATCCGGGCAGATTCGGCGGGGATAGGATCACCCCGCGCGAGCCGCTGATCGGTCCTCCGCAGGAGATGCCCGCGGACTTCACGTCCTTCGCGGTCAGCCCGCGCGCGGAAAGGAGCTTCATACCCGCGTCCGAAAGACGGCGCAGAACGTCCTCCGGCGCCCCCGCCGTGAGGATCTTCTCCTTGCCGAGGATCTCCATCGTGCCGCCGCTGTCTTCGCCGAGCGTCACGGCGCACTTCGTACCGCCGATGTCGTAGCCGAGATAGTACATGCGTTTTCCTCCGGTGCATAACTATACAGGGTAAGTATAGCAGAAAACGCACCGCTTGTCAACGGTACGCAAAAACTTCCCGTCCCTTTTCGCGCCGCTTGACAAAAGCGGAAAGGGGTGGTATGATAAAAGAAGATCAAATGAAAAGAGGGCTTGCTATGCTTTTCCGGGTATCTCACCCCGACGACGTCTCCGCTGTCGCGGAGCTGTACGCGGCGGCGAAGGAGACCATGCGCGCGATGGGGCTGGAGCAATGGAAGGGAGACGGTTATCCGAACGCCGGGAACGCCCGCGCGGACGCGGAGACCTGTTTCGGGCGCGTGGCAGAGGAGGACGGCGTCCTGTGCCTCACCTACGCTTTCGTCCCGACCGGCGAACCGGACTATGACGTCATCCGGGCCGGCGCATGGCTGACCGGCGATATGCCGCATACGGCGGCGACCTATGCGGCGGTCCACCGCGTGACGATCCGCCCGGACCGGCGCGGCACGGGATTGTCCGGTCGGATGATCGGGACCATCATGGAGGAAGCGGCGGCGCGCGGATTCCTTTCCGTGCGCATCGATACGCATCCGGACAACGTCCCCATGCGGAAAATGCTCGAAAAGAACGGCTTCACACACTGCGGGACGATCACCCTCTCCTCCGACGGGACGGACCGCGTCGCCTACGAGCGTCTGACCGGCGTCTCACCCGCGAAGGCGATCGATCTCTCATCTGCGGAGCCGGTCGACCTTTCGCAGGAGATGTTCACCTCCGAAGTCTACCCGGGCGATCCGAAGCCGGAAAAGCAAACGGTCAAATCCATGCCCGCCGGCGACCTGTACAATCTGACGTACCTCACCCAGTGCGCGCACAACGGCACCCATATGGACGCGCCGCGCCATTTCATCGACGGCGGCAGGACGATCGACCAGCTGCCGCTTTCGCTCCTCGTCGGCGAGGCGTTCGTGCTTGATTGTCCGGACGGCTTCACGCGCGCAGACGCCGCGCGTATCCCCGCCGGATGTGTCCGCCTGCTGCTTCGCGGCGGACTGCCGGACATGGACGGCTCCCGTGCGATCGTCGCCGCGGGCGTAAAGCTCGTCGGTGTGGAGGCGCAGTCGGTCGGTGATATGCACGTCCACCGCCTCCTGCTCGGCGCGGATCTCGCCGTGCTCGAGGGCATCCGTCTGAGCGCGGTGACCGAAGGCCGCTGCTGCCTGTTCGCCGCGCCGATAAACTACGGCGGGATCGAAGGCGCACCGACCCGCGCGGTCCTTCTGCGCGCAAAGAACTGACACAATTCCGCGCGGTTTTTCCCTCTTCCTCTTGACACGGCGCGAAACGGCGGATATAATAAGTGCGGTCGTGTATGCTCCCGGCACAGCGCGACGCAAAAATTGATTTTTTCCCCCGGGGAACAGATGAAAGGACGGAATTTTTAATATGAAGAAGTTTGCGGCAGTGATCGGATACGGCGGAATGGGCGGATGGCATACCCAGCACCTGCTGAAAAGCGACGTTTTCCAGCTCGCCGGCATCTATGACATCAAGCCGGAGCGCTGTGCGCTGGCCGAGAAGAACGGCATCCGCGCTTACGCATCCCGTGAAGAGCTCCTCGCCGATCCGCGCATCGAGCTCGTGACGGTGGCAACGCCGAACGACTCCCACGAGGAGATCTGCTGCGCCGCGCTCAACGCGGGCAAGAACGTCATCTCCGAGAAGCCGGTCACGCTCTCCATGGAATCTCTGGAGCGCGAGATCGCCTGCGCGAAAAAGAACGGACGTATCTTCACCGTCCACCAGAACCGCCGCTTCGACGTCGACTACCTCGCCATGAAGCAGATCCACGACAGCGGCGAGATCGGCGACGTCATCAGTCTTGAATCCCGCATCCACGGCTCCCGCGGCATCCCCTCCGACTGGCGCGGCGAGAAGGTGCACGGCGGCGGCATGCTCTATGACTGGGGCATCCACCTCATCGACCAGGCGCTGATGGTCCTCGGCTGGGACGTCAAGACCGTCAACTGCCGCTGCGACCATATCACGAACAAGGAAGTCGACGACGGCTTCCAGCTCGACCTGACCTTCGGCAGCGGCGCGCGCGCCTACATCGAGGTCGGGACATACAACTTCATCGCCATGCCGCGCTTCTACATGCGCGGGATGAAGGGCACCGCCATGATCCCGGACTGGCGCGAAGAGACGCAGGTCGTCGTCTGCACGCACTGGCATGAATCCGAGGTTCTGCCTGTCCAGACCGCGGCCGGTCTGACCAAGACGATGGCTCCGCGTGACGAAGTGACCACGAATACCTACAAGGTCGCGCGTCCCGCCTCCGACGTTCACGACTATTACCGCAACATCGCCGCCGCGATCGACGGCAAGGCGACCCAGCTCGTCACGCACGAGCAGATGCGCATCGACCTCCGCGTCGTCCTCGCCGCTCTCGAATCCGGCGAGACCGGCAAGACGATCGTCTTCTGATCGCGTCACGAAAGGACAGGAATAAAAGATGCTGATCTCCAACCAGACCGACGTGCTCGGCAGAAAGCTCGGCGAGAAGGAAGCGATCCGCGTCCTTGCCGCCGCCGGCTTTGACGCCTTCGATTATTCGGTCTTCGATATCCGCCCGGAGAAGAATCCCCTTTACGCGGACGGCTGGCGTGAATACGTCGCCGGGCTGAAGATGACCGCCGCCAAGGCGGGCATCGTCTGCAATCAGGCACACGCGCCGTTCCCCAGCACCAAAACGGACGACGACTACAACAAAACGATCTTCGACTGCATCACGCGGGCGATGGAAGGCGCGGCGCTGCTCGGCGCGAAGGCGATCGTCGTCCATCCGTGCCAGCACGTCCCGTATCTCGACAACGTCCGGTATCTGTTCGATTACAACATGGACTTCTACCGTTCCCTCGCGCCGTATGCGAAGCGCTTCGGCATCCGCGTCGCGCTGGAGAATATGTGGCAGGTGAAGGACGGCAGGATCGTTGATTCGACCTGCGCCTCGCCGGAGGAGTTCGCCGCGTATCTCGATACGCTCGCGGACGATTGCTTCACCGCCTGCCTCGACCTCGGTCACAGCGGTCTCTGCGGCAGAGAGGCGGCGGACATGATCCGCTATCTCGGCGCGGAGCGCCTGACCTGCCTGCACATCCACGACAACGACTACAAGCACGATTCTCACACGCTCCCCTACTCGATGAGCATGAAGTGGGACACCATCCTCGCCGCCCTGCACGAGATCGGCTACAAGGGCGATTTCACTTATGAAGCGGACAACTTCCTGGGCCGTTTCCCCGCCGACTTCCTGCCGGAGGCGGAAGCGTTCATGGCGAAGCTGGCCAGAAGAATGGTCAAGGATATAGAGTGAGGGAATGATATGCTCGAAACGATCCGTCTGAAGACCGAATTCTGTATCGTCGGCGGCGGCGTCGCCGGGCTTTTCGCCGCGGTCGCCGCGGCGCGCCACGGCGTCAAGGTCACGCTGATGCAGGAGCGCCCCGTGCTCGGCGGCAACGCCTCGTCCGAGATCCGCATGTGGATCTCCGGCGCGCACGGCCGGGACAACCGCGAGACCGGTCTGCTGGAGGAGCTGACCCTCTACAACCTGCACTACAACCCGTACAAGCTGTGGTCGCAGTGGGACGGCGAGCTGTACGGCATGGCGATCGCGGAGCCGAATCTCACGCTGCTGCTGAACACCTCCTGCATGGACGCTGAAATGGACAACGGCCGCATCGCCGCCGTTACCGGCTGGCAGATGACGACGGAGAAGTTCGTCCGCGTGGAAGCGGACCTGTTCGCGGACTGCTCCGGCGACAGTATCCTCGCGCCGCTCACCGGCGCCGAGTTCCGCTTCGGACGCGAAGCGGCGTCCGAATTCGGCGAGGAGACCAGCGCCGAGGTCGAGGACAGGATGACGATGGGCATGTCCTGCCTGCTGCAGGGACGCAAGCTCGACCATCCGGTCGAATACCGCGCTCCCGCGTGGGCGACGAAGCTCACGCCGGACGATCTGAAGCGCCGCAGACCGAACCTGGAACGCTCGAGCGAGAACTTCTGGTATCTTGAGCTCGGCGGCGACTGGGGCGACTCCATCAGCAACACGGAAGCCGTCCGTGATCAGCTCGTTCCGCTCGCCTACGGTATGTGGGACGCGATCAAGAACAGCGGCGAATTCACCGGCATGGAGAACTGGCAGCTCGACTTTGTCGGCTTCCTGCCCGGCAAACGCGAATCGCGCCGCATGGTCGGCGACGTCATCATGACGCAGCTCGACATCGCGGACGGCGGTCACTTCCCGGACGTCGTCGCCTTCGGCGGCTGGCCGCTCGACGACCACGATCCGCGCGGCTTCTGGCACAAGGGCAAAGCATGCCTGCAGATCCAGTCCAAATCCCCGTTCGGCATCCCGTACCGGACGATGTACTCGAAGAACGTCCCGAACCTCTTCTTCGCGGGACGCAATATCAGTCTGACGCACGCCGCGATGAGCTCCGCGCGCGTCATGGCGACCTGCGCGACCATCGGGCAGGCAGTCGGAACCGCCGCCTCCGTGGCGGTGAAGTACGGCACTTCGCCGCGCGGCGTCTATGAGGAGCATCTCGAAGAGCTCCAGCAGACGCTGATGTACGACGACTGCTTCCTGCCCTACTGCCGCCGCACCGTCAGCGACACGTGTCTCGCGGCGGAGCTTTCCTGCGATGACGCCGTCAGCGGCGACATCCTCAATCTCCGCAACGGCTACGACCGCACGCACGTCCTGTACGGTGAAGGCGATCAGGGCTTCACGATGTCCGTCGGCGCCGCGGTCGAATATCACATGGAGCAGCCCACGGACGTCTCACGCGTCCGCATCGTCTTCGACAGCGACCTCAACCGCGACACGCTCCCGGGCGATCAGTGCGAACGCACCCACCTGATGCGCGGGAACACCAAGGACGATTCCCCCGTCATGGCGATGCCGGCGACGCTCGCGAAGGTCTTCTCGCTGGAGGTGGAGACGGAAAACGGCTGGGAAGGCATACTCTTCGAGAACGAGAACATCCGCCGCCTCATCACCGCCGCCGTCTGCCGCCCGGTCACGGGCATCAGACTTACGGTCATGGACACGTGGGGCGCCGATGACGTCCACGTTATGTCGTTTGATTTTGAATAAACGGAACACCGGCCGCCCGTCAGGGCGGTCTTTTTTGATTCTCCGCTTCTTCTTTTCTTCCGCTCTTGACATCCGCCTTCCGGGTGCTATAATAGTAGAAAACTACTGACGATCCCGGAGGTATCTTTCTATGCGTCCCGATCCTGTCGTTCTTGCCTACTACTTCCCCAACTGGCACGTGGACCCGCGCAACGAGCAGTGGCACGGTCCCGGGTGGACCGAATGGGAGGTCATGAAATACGCCCGCCCGCGGTTCACCGGACACCGCCAGCCGCGCGTCCCCCTGTGGGGCTACGAGGACGAAGCCGATCCCGCCGTCATGGCAAAAAAGATCGACGCCGCTGCCGATCACGGCATCGACGGCTTCATCTGGGACTGGTACTGGTTCAACGACGGCGGCTATCGTCTGCGCGCGCTCGACGAGGGATTCCTTGGCGCGCCGAACTGTGAGCGTGCGAAATTCGGCATCATGTGGTGCAATCACGATCCCGTTTGGGTCCACCCGCAGGGAGTCCACACCGGCTGGCAGCCGCTGATGAGCGGCGACCTGTCTGTTCAGGGATTCTACGAGGGCACACAGCACTGTATCGAACACTATTTTCCGCGTCCGAACTACCTCCGTACCGCC
>JAEEGL010020542.1_pt1 | contig 13689 bp, 12 predicted proteins | sample 9134231 | NCBI WGS metagenome assembly JAEEGL01 (sample SAMN16246548, study PRJNA631951) | gut metagenome | biome: gut microbiome; feature: rumen; material: fiber-attached | host: Bos | place: Iran: Karaj | collected 2018-10
TTCTGGAATTTTGGATATCAAATACTGCGATCATACCTACCACTTTATTGGTTTCTTTCAATACAATTCCCCAATCAAAATCAGGAGAAGGTTTTCTTTTAACCCAAGGGCGAGGGTCAATAAACATTAGTTCAGGATTTTTCTCGTTCTTGCTTGCTTTTCTTCCCCAATATGTATAAATTTCATCTCTCCCCAGCCACTCTTTTAAATCATCCACATCACTTTCATTAAGCACACGAATGATCAATCTATCAGTTTCAAGAATTGGTTTATCTATCTCATAATCTTTTAACATAGTTTTCTCCGTCAGATAAAAATTGCCACTCACCTATAGTCAGCAGAAACTTCTGCAAAAGACCTATTCCCATTTATATAATCTGCATATGCAGTCTCAGCATCTTTTCCATGGAACACTTTGCACAGCCCACACATGTCACAGTCTGCAATGCATGGAAATCTATTCTTTATGTATGCTCTGCGTTCTTCAACGGTAGAGTCTTTTATCTCCGGTGCATTTTCCATAAATCGCAATTCCTCTCAATGAATCTGCCTGTTCTGGCGATACTTTTCCATGTACTCCATGTTTATCTCACGAATCTCTTTTTTGCCGTCAATATAGTCCTGATAAATCTCCCAGGGGCTTCCACCGCCAAGCCAGCAGGATGAGCAATTCTCACAGCCACCGCCGCAATCGAGGGAGTTCTTTATTATCTGCTCACGTTCTTCTCTTGTTGTATCCTTGATCAGAATTGATTTACTTTCCATTAGCTTGGCCTCCTTCCAAACACTCTCACCTTCAACTCTAATTATATATTAGAAACCGGAATAAATGACATACTTTATCCTGCCCTCCCCCTGTCTAGCTGAACATATTTCCCCTGTCCAACATTTCCGTCCGGAGGTACTTTCTTCTTACGATGCACAGGGAGGGGCTCCGAGGCAGACATGGCTGTGAGCGGTGCGCTAGTGCGCTTACGCATTGGAAGCGATGCAAAAATGCGCAGTTCTTGTACGACGACATGATTTTCAAGACGAGAGGGCGAAGGAATGACGACTGTCCACGAATAGGCATGAGTAGGAGGCATTCCTTTGTCATCGAGTCTTAGAAAATCAGGAGGCGCACGAAAACAAGCTTTTTTGTATCGGTTTCAATGTGGAAGTGCAGCGCCGGTTACTGTCATGTTCCCTGAGAATCTCCCGTCATGATATCAAAAAACCCCCGCCACGTATGTGACAGGGGTCGTAAATATGTACTGACTAAAGCAATTGATTTTCACTGGTTAGTAGTTACCTGATGTTAGAATCTAATTGAATTAGTTGTTTGCTGACTCTGATGTAGCCTCAGATGCTGCCTCAACAGCCTCCTCAGTTGTAGCTTCCTCAGCAGAAGCGTCCTCAGTAGCTTCCTCTACAGAAGCGTCCTCAGCAGAAGCATCCTCAGTTGCCTCCTCAACAGTAGCCTCAGATGCTGCCTCAACAGCCTCCTCAACAACTGCCTCTACAGTAGCAGCCTCAACTGCCTCTTCTACAGTAGCCTCAACAGCTGTCTCCTCAACAGTTGTCTCCTCTACAGCTGCCTCTCCGCAACCAGCAAGAACTGCTGCAGAAAGTGTAAGAACTGAAAGTAATGTTACGATATTCTTTTTCATAATATATAATCTCCTCTTTGTATACTGCTACCTCAGATCAGAATACTGTGCCACCCGGTGACACACCGTCTGAAGTAGTCAATTGCTTCAGTACAAAGTTAGATTATATACTTATGATTTTGAATTGTCATGAATCAACTTGTGCAATTTAGATTAACCAATCAGCAATTTGTTGTGCATATTGCACAACAAAATTCATCAAGAATCAGCCGGAAACGCCACTGGATGCTGAATCCGCGGCATCTTCAGAGGCCGAACTTCCTTCTGCTCCTTCATCCGGATTTTTCGTTTCCTCTTCCTTTACATAAGAGCCAAGCTGCGCCTCTGCCTCTCCTGTTTCAGTGTTCATCTTGAGAGTTAAGGAGGTTCCGTCGGCGCCTATGCCGGCAAGGCCTTCAAGAGGCATAACATACTCTTTGCCATTCTCATCGGAAGCTACCAGCTCCCAGGCACTTGAATCAGCGTGAACCTGCAGCATGACTCCCATAAGAGTATATCCATCAGTCAGAACAACGCCGTCTCCAAGAAGGTTATCTGACAATGTATCTGTGGTAACATCATGGAGCTTAAGACTTGTGATATTAACTCCCATCTTATTAAGAACATAGCACTCAACCTCAAGATGCTTGGCGGCCTCTGTCCTCTCTGCCTCCTCGCTGTCGTAGGTCTTGTCCATGACTCCGACGATTGCCTCATATTCGGTAATAAGAGTCCTTATAGTCGGAAGATATTCATCGATTTTCTTGTCGCTCATCTTGGTAAAGTCAACGGTCAGCGTCTCTTCAACCTGAGCTGAGAGCTCATCGAGCTTAGCTCTGTTGGACTCCTCGGTGAGATCCAGGTACTTCTGCTCAGCGCGGCCTCTGTATTCAATCAGTGTATTTCTGGCGTTATTGGCTTCGGCCAGCTTCTCGTCGGAGGGCTTGCAGGCAACCAGCATAAGGCCTGTGAGGATCATGACTAAAAGGGTTCTGATTTTTTTCTTATTCATTATATTTATCCTATCTCTGTAAGTATTGATGCGTCACTGCACATTATAACACTTAAGAGAGAAAATCACATCTATAGGCTCGCAGGCCCCTCAGACACAGCACTTACAAATCTCCGTCCGGGCCGTAATAATAATAGTCCATGATAAGTCCAACGACCTGAGTGTAGTTGACCTTGCCCTCCAGCACGCCGTTGACCTTGAGGTTGGTGTCGATAAAAACGTCTGCTGCCTTCTTGACGGTCTCGGTCTTGATCACCGCTTTTTTCTCAACTTCCTTCCACTCCTCCTCGGTGACGAACTGGTTGTCATACTTAACTCTGTCGGAGATCTTCACGTGGGAATTGTACACGCTTTTGTCCACAGCACGGTAAAAATCGTTGTTGATATAATTAAGCACTCCCAGATATCCACTGTACTGGAACACGATGTCATCGGATCTGATGCAGGCAAGGAATCCAAAGAAGTTGGCCTCGTCCTCGTAGATATATCCGTGGGTGTGAGCCAGCTCATGGCACATGGTAAATGGCTTGTTCATGATCGACATCTTGGAATTGATATTGGCTTCCATGGAAAAAGGGAAGTAGTAGCCCTGCATGTACTGCTGACACATGAACTCGCTGAAGTACAGCTCCTTGGGAGTTCCAAAGTACCCGTCAAATCTCTTGTAATCCTTGGAAAGGCTTCTCATGGCCGCTCTGGCAGTCTCTGTCATATCCCCTTCGTAGACCACATTTCCCTTCTCGTCACGGGGCATCTGCTTACTTAGTTCATTGCACTTTTTTACCATATAGTCCCTAAGATCTGCCAGCTGCTGAAGATCGTACTCCTCAGAAGGTGCATAGTTTGGAACCTTGGTGCAGTGATAGAGGACAAAGCAGTTAAGGCTCATGACTACGCAGGTGATGGCAAGAAGGATTGGCGTAACATGGTAAAAAAAGTCCGACATGCGATCCAGTACCTTTTTAACCTTGGTCAGCTTGGACTCTTCATTGTCTTTTTTATCTGAAATAAGCCTGAATACTATAAGGAAAATTGTGTGAAGCAGAATAAAGACCACTGTAACCACAACGTAGATTACCACTGCAACAAGAAGCCACTCACCAAAAGAAAATGGTAACAAGCTCGTAAATCTGCTGTATACAGATGTGATCTTCGGGAAAATGTTGTCGGTGTAGAAGTCAGAAAAAGTCGCACTCTTCCATGCGACCAAATTGAATATTACAGAAAAAATAAGTGCTATAACAACAGGAAATGAAAATGCCTTCTTCGTTTTCATGTCCGTAACCCCCAGTGCCCCAGATATGAATATATTTTACCTCGAAATTATGTCCTCAAAATGTCCAAAACGAAGCAAATTGTTCATATTTTATACATATATTAGAACCCTTTTAGGTTAGCTTAAGGTTAACCATGTTAGAATTATAATAGAAGCCGCTGATCTTTTATGAATATGAAGGAATACATACATGAAATTACTACTTGCAGATGACGAAAAAGAATTATCAAACGCACTGGTTGCGATACTTAAACACAACAATTACACCGTGGATGCGGTATACAACGGAACCGACGCATTGGACTACGCCCTTACCGGCGACTACGACGGCATCATTCTGGACATCATGATGCCCGGTATGGATGGAATGGAAGTCCTTAAGAACCTGAGATCCAAAGGTATCTCCACGCCGGTCCTCTTCCTCACAGCCAAGACAGAAGTGGACGACAGGATAAAAGGGCTGGATCTTGGAGCCGACGACTATCTGCCCAAGCCCTTTGACATGGGAGAACTCCTTGCAAGGGTCCGTGCCATGTTGAGAAGGAAAGAAGAATACGCTCCCTCCAATCTGACCTGCGGAAACCTCTCACTGGACAGAGTATCCTTCGAGCTGACAACCCCTGGCCATGACCCGATCCGACTTTCCAGCAGGGAATTCCAGATGATGGAAATGCTGATGACAGGCCCCGGAAGAATAATCTCCGTGGATTCCTTCATGGACCGTATCTGGTCAGATGGCGAAGCCGACGTAAATGTGGTATGGGTATACATCTCCAACCTCAGGAAAAAACTGGCTTCTCTGGAAGCCACCTGTGAGCTCAAAGCCTCAAGAGGCCTTGGCTATTCAATAAACGAGGTTAAATAATGGAAGCTGAAAACAGTATGGTAAAAAAGCTGCGGAGAAAATTCGTCAAGACCGCAATGCTATCACTCCTTGTGATCATCGTTATCATGATCGCATTTATCAATCTGGTGAATGTACACAGGCTTGTTTCTGATGCGGACAATCTCCTGGTCATGCTGACAGACAATGACGGAGAATTTCCGGACATGCGCATCATAATTGAAGGTCAGGGGCAGTCGGGGGGATTTCCCGGTGACGCGGAAGAAGACAGGAAGAATCCCGGTGGAATTGGAAAGGGCCCCAAAAATCCGAACTTTAATGATCCAAACGCCTTTTTTACCCTTGAAAAGCTTAACGACAACAGATCCCGTGAAATGCCCTACCGGACCAGATATTTCTATGTGAAGTTCGATGAGTCAGGTGAGATTACAACCACCAACACTCAGCATATCGCGGTGATAGATGAAGAGACTGCACAGAGCTATGCACAGGCTGTTTACGGGAACAAGGACAACAAGGGATTCTATCACACCTACAGATATCAGCAGCTGATAGCCCCGGACGGCAAGAGCATCATCGTTTTTACTGACCTTAGTACCGCTCTGGTGGATGCTTATACGTTGCTGCTCCAGTCGCTCCTTATAGGACTTTTTGCCCTGATTGCCATGTTTATCCTGGTATATCTCTTCTCGGGAAAAGCGGTGGCTCCTGTGGTTGAGTCCCTCGAGAAACAGAAGCGCTTTATCACCGATGCAGGTCATGAACTGAAGACACCGCTGGCTGTTATCTCAGCAAATGTGGATGTTCTGGAGCTTGAAGCGGGAAAGAGCGAATGGACCGGAAGTATCCGCAATCAGATAAGGAGAATGAATTCACTGGTCAAAAATATGCTGACACTCTCAAGGATGGACGAAGATGTGATGCATGTAGTCTACTCCGATTTTGACATGAGCAGCGCCGTAAAAGAGACCGCCGAGAGCTTTGTTCCCATAGCAGAAGCCGGCGAGAAAAATTTCAGGATGGATATAGAGGAAGAGATTCATATTACCGGAGACAAAAATGCAATCAACCAGCTGACTTCTCTCCTTCTTGATAACGCCATGAAATACTCCTCCGAAAAGGGCAGCGTTCATATCCTTCTGTCCAAAGCTAAAAATATCGTGCTGGAGGTTTCCAACACCTGCGACAGTATTCCTTCGGGAAATCTTGATAAGCTTTTTGACAGATTCTACAGAGCAGATTCCTCAAGAAGCAGAGAAAGCGGAGGCTTCGGAATAGGCCTGTCTGTAGCCAGAGCCATAGCTATCTCCCACGGTGGTACCATCGAAGCCTTGAAGGACGGCGACAGGATCATAAGGTTCGTGGTAACCCTGCCAAAGCACCTTCCCAAGAATCTGCAGGCAAGAAATGCTAAGTGATTATCTGTAAATTAAATTAATCATTAAAAAAGTATAAACTCTCGCACAAGTTTATACTTTTTTTAGATATAAATTTCGTAAAATCGTCCGAAAATGCGCATTATTACTGCACTTCTATGATATAATTAATAAATCACAATTTAACTTAATTATATTACTGACTGGAGGGATGCGTATGTACAAAAGCGGGGACAAAGTTATTATTCTTGATTACAACCAGAAACCTCTCGTTCCACAAGTAGTTGCAGAGATTGAGGATGTGATCGCAGAAGACCGAGTAAGACTCAAACTTCCTGACAACGCTTGTTGTCTTGAGTTTGTTGATCGTTTTGAAAAGATTGATGAAGAAACCTATGAAAAGTATCTCCACGCTGTGCATGAGCGCGAAAAGGAGCTTCCTGTAGACCTTCAGCTGGACATCAGGAAATTCGCTTCCAAGCATCCGCGCCGCAGAAAAGACGAGATCATTAAGATGTTCGATCAGGACAAGCGCTATGTTTCAGTGCTTAACGCTTACACAGGCCGTGTTAATATGTACGGCGAAGAGAACATCAACGACCGCTTCCTTTTTGAGTACAAGGAAGCGCTGTACGGAATTGTTGAAACAAGAACCTTCTTCCATGAGCTTGATGAATCCATCAAGGTTCCGGATTTAGTATAACTGATACAAGTGCCTGTCCCCATCAGCAACAGGGAACAGGCACCTTTTTATTATCTTCTACTATCTGCAATTATCTTAATCCCGATTCCTATACATACGAAAAGATACGGTGTTGAAGTTGTCTGAGAGAATGACACAAGGCTGTTAAGGAAATAGGCTGCGATGGGAAGTGCAAAGACTATAGCGGAGCCTTCGATGCCATTGGCATTATTAGAATCACTCTTATGACCTTCGGCTACCCACATAAGTCCGAGCACACTGCTGACTATAAGTCCCAGATAGGCTGCTGCTCCAACAAATCCCGTTTGAATAAGTACTGTAAGAAGTTCGCAGTGGGCATTGGTAAGTCTTGATCCGTCAAAAGCTTCGTAAACCGCATGGCTTAAATCTTTGTCTGATCTGATGAAAGTAAAATAGCAGTCCTGGCCCACACCGATAAGCTTCTGTAAAAAAGACTCCTTGGAAAAAGCCTCTGCGGAAAGTCTCCAGATAATTCCTCTTCCGTTTCCGAAATCATCGCTCAGGTTATTGGCAAGAAACAGAAGTGCCACTACGCCTGTAGCAACCACAAGTCCCCAGAGAATCATACGATAAGCATTCTTATAAAAGGGTACTTTGATCTCATCAAACAGACAGCCGAGCCTGTATATACAGACCGCTGCAGCTACAAGAATCAATCCCACATGCTTTGCGCAGGAGGTGATGAGAAGGCTCGCTTCATAGGTGTAGCTGTTCTGAAAAGCCAGGAACAATAGGCCTGCTATCTCCATACCTATTCCCAGGATTGCAATTTGCAGAAGAAATTTTTTGCAATTCTCTCTGTCTCTGAAGCCGTTAAATGCAAGAAGAGCCATAACCGCTGCCACGATCAAAAGCGCGCTCTCACTTCCCTGGAGGAAAAGTGTGGCAAATCCAACAATCTCATATACTGCGCAGGCAAAGAAGCCCTTGGAAAATCTTTTTTCCCTGTAACAGAGTCCTGCCCCTATTGGCACAAATATAGATAAATAGCCGGTGTACCAGTTGATGTTTCCGAGAGTTGCAAGGAAGGAATTGTTCCTGCCATTAACAGCAAGGGGATAGATTCCGAATCTGTTGATGATTCCAAGAAGGAACATAAGAAACGGGACAATGAGGCATAGAGCTGCGATGTAGCCTTCTATTTTTTTCTTTGGGATAAAGCCGTATTTCGAGATAAAAAGAGCTATCACCGCGGCAAATCCCCAGGTCATAAAGCCGGTTCGCCAGCCGTCGAGGCCGAAGAAGGCGATTTTTTTGTCCATGGAAAAGGCAAGGGATAGGAGGGAGGTCAGGATGAAGGCAAGGAGGAAAGCTCGGGGTTTGAGAAAAGAAAGTGTTTCCGCTTTGCTCAAGTGAACCGGAGCATTGCCATTTGGCTTTTTTAGTTTGCTTGCCACTGACATGGTAAGTAATGCCACTATATTTACGATAAGGAAGCTACTTGCAATCCAAAGAAAGGCGATGCCCTTGGCTTCGCCCAGCTTGTAATAGCCGTCTCGCATGTATAGTGGCAAAAAGATGCTCAGTATTATGATGTATGCTGCCTGTATAAAGTTCATATATTCTCCCGTAAGTATGTCATACCTTGCCGCGAGAAAAATGCACCAATGGGGACGGTTCTGTTTGGTATAGTTTTGCGCGCAAAACTGTACCAAACAGAACCGTCCCCATTGGTGCATTTTTCTCGCTAGTATCCCACACCCTTATATCAATTACAACTTTAGTATTCCGCTTATCTGCAGATTATCGGGTTTAATTTCGAAGGTTGTCCGCTTGCCTGTCTTTGGGTGGTCACAGACAAACTTATGACAGACAAGGCAAACGTCCTTCACATTCTGCTCTTTTGAAAATGCGATAGATTCATCACTTCCGTATTTCTGATCTCCGAGGAGCGGATAGCCCAGGTAGGAGAGCTGCGCTCTGATCTGGTGATAGCGGCCGGTGAGGAGCTTAACTTCAAGTAAAGTAACCGGTTTCTCACCAATAAATGACCTGGCGATAACCTTGTAATCAAGCTCGGCATTCTTGATACCAAGAGCCATAATAGTTATTTTCTCTCCGGACTTAAGCGTCACTGAATAGTCCTCCAGAGATGCTGCTTCTTTATCGGAGAGAACAACTGCTCTAAGATTATGATCATCCCGGGCCATGTTGTTTTGAAGATGCCCTTCATCTCCCGGAATGTCGCCGTAGCAAAGGGCATAGTAATACTTATCAGTGGTCTTGTCCTTAATCTGCCTGGAAAGGCTGGTAGCTGCTGCCTTGGTCTTAGCCAGCACAAGAACACCTTCTACAGGCTGGTCAAGGCGGTTGACGGTGGCTACATAGGGCAAGCCCCGGTCTTTGCCTCCGGCTTCCCTATGTTTCCTGGCCAGATAGTTTCTGACATTACTTACCACATCCATGGTGCCGACTCTTGCCCCTTCTGTGGCAACGCCGGCAGGCTTGTGGCAGGCTATTATGTGATGATCTTCATAAATATACTTAATTTCTCTCATAAGAATATTTTACCATTTGTATATCACTTTACAGGCTGAAATTTCGCTTTCACATGAATTTTCCCTTTGCTGCCTTTAACGATAGTCGTTGTGGTTCCCTTAACAGTAACTGTGACAGTTGAAGGAGCGGTTACTTCCCAGCCTGTGAACTTATAACCCTTTTTCTTGGGGGCAGGAAGCTTGACAGCCTTGTCAGAATTATAGGAATTTACAGGGCCGGCAAGGGTTCCGCCGCTTAAGTCATAGGTTATTCTGTAAGTTGAAGTCTTACCCCACTGAGCGTAGAGGTCAAGTGTCGCTACAGGTGATGCCCCGCGGCTGCTGCCGACGGAAAGCCTGCTGTAGTCTTTTCCCAGGGCATATTTCTTGCCTTTGCCATTAGCCTTGGTATTGAAGGATGCGATTTTTTCCGTCTCGGAAGTTCCGCATTTATCCTTAAGAAGCGTAGCTACATCAAACATATTCACCGCCTGCTCGTAGGTGTAGAGTCCATCCGGTGAGCAGGTTCTGTCAGCTGCGTCCTTTTTGTTCTCATGAATTACCAGCTTGTAAACATTTTCCTTCCAGGTAGCCTTAAGTACTACATTGCCGTAGTTGCCCCTGCCGCCTGCGATGGTGCTACCTGCTGCCACTGCTGTTTTGCCGGTTGAACTTACTACCTGCCAGCCGCCAAAGCTGTATCCGGTCCTGGTGGGAACAGGAAGCTCTGCGTCCTCGTTCATTGTGTAGGTAGTAGGTTTCTTCTTTTTGAGACTTCCGCCGTCAAGCTGATAGGTTATCTTGTACTTAACGGGAGTCCAGTGAGCAAAGAGCGTAGCATTATCCGGGTTCTCGGGCTTAAATACTGTGGAGCCGCCGGTCACCTTGGTTCCGCCCAGGGCAAGGGTGTACCAGCCTGCGAATGTGAAGCCGTTTCTGGTTGCGGTAGCAAGGGGCTTGGGATACTTCGCAGCGTATTTAACCTGGATCTTACTTTCTCCGGAAGTTATTGAGCCGCCGTTGGCATCGAGCTTTACTATGTAGGTATTGGCTTCCCATTTGGCGTAGAAGATAAGCTTGTTGCCCTTGGAGGTATCTACCTGATCCGCGCTCTTTTTGAAAGCTTTGTCCAGGAACCATCCTTTGAAGCTGTAGCTGCTTCTTGTGGGTGCATACAGAGTTATGTAATCGTCTTTTTCGTAAACAGCCGGGTTTTTGGAATTGTTAACTCCGCCGTTTAGAACATAGGCGATATCATAAGCTACCGATATTGTGTATTTGAAATTTGCTGCTGCCTTTTTTACCCATTCATAGGCATAGGTTCCGGGTTTTACATAGAAAGTGATCTGCCTTGAGCCTGTTATATGGAAGGCATGGTAATCGATCTTTTTGACAGAAGCGGGAAGAGTCACCTTGGTAAGGAACTTGCAGTCACCAAAAGCATTATCTCCGATAGTAGTTACCTTGGAAGGAATTACAACCTCGCTGATATTTGTCTTGGAAAAGGCGTTGTCACCAATTTCCTTAAGGTTCTCCGGCAAAACAAGAGTGTCAATTGGCGTATTTCTGAATGCAAATTTGCCGATGCTTGTGAGTTTGGAGCCTTTCTCAAAATTAAGCTCACTGATTCCGCTGCTGGCAATGCTCTCTGCCAGGAACGCATTGTGTCCGATAGTGGTTACTGATGCCGGAATCGTAATGGAGCAGTTCACAAACTTTGCATTATAGAATATGTTATTGGGAATGGATGTTATTCCCTGTGGGAACTGAACCACATTAATCGCACAGCCTTCAAAGATACTCGAACCAACCTCTGTGAGGCCTGTGGTCTTAATGACGACCTTCTTAAGGTTCTTACAGTGATTGAAGGCGCTATATTCGATTTTGGTAACCTTAGAGGGAATCGCGATCTCTGATATTTCAGTTCTTGCAAAGGCACAACCACCAATTGACTTCACACTTTCAGGAAGCACAAGGCTGTCAAAGTAGCTGTCCTCAAAGGCAGCCGCTCCTATTTCCGTAAGAACGGATCCCTCCTCGAACTTAAGGCTCGAAATGCCTTTTGCAGTCGAATCCGTGTTACTGAACGCATGATGTCCAATGGTTGTTACAGTCTTGGGAATTGTGATACTGCAGTTATTGAAATTTGCATTGTAAAAAAGAAAGTCCGGAATAGTCTTAATTCCTTCCGGGAATACAATTTTGTTGACTGCGCAGTCATAAAAGACCTGATATCCCACGCTATTAAGGACTTTGGTCTTGATATCTACTTTGAAAAGAGAATTATTGGAAGAGAAAGCCTTAAGACCAAGAATGCTGACATTCTTAGGAATTGTAATTTCTGTAAGCTTACAATGGGAAAAGGCTTCCTGACCGATCTCTTTTACGGAATCGGGTAATGTCAATTTGCCAAGAGCGGTGTTATAAAAGGCCTGCTGATCAATGATTGTCAGTCCCTCGCAGAGTACAACTTCCTTGAGAGCTGTGCAATCTCTGAAGGTGTATTTACCTATGTTTTTGACCGAGCCGCTAAAGACAACTTTAGTAATTGAGGTCCTGTAGGCATCCCAGGGTGCGCCATGAATGCTGTAGTCAGGCATGGATCCGCTACCCTTAATGGTAAGAGTTCCGCCGTTATAATCCCAGCTCATGTTGGGCGTAACGTCTCCGCCAAGAAGCTGCGCTTCGCCGTCTAATGTGTCATCACCGATTTCTTCAGCAATGGATGTGCTTGTTTCTTCGGTGTAAGTTTCTACGTCATTGGCGCTTACATCATAAGAAGCTACTTCTGATGCCTCATCCGACACATCATCTGACGTATCTTCCGATTCCTCTATGGCGATGATTTCCTCATCTTCGAACACTGTTACATTTTCATCTTCGGAATCTGTTATGGTCTCGTCTTCTGAAACCGTCACATTTTCCTCTTCAAGGGTTGAGATTTCGGAGCTTGAATTATCTGCCGCCATGCTGACAAAACCGCTCTGCGCTACCAGATTCACTGCCAGCACAAGACCGAGGCTCCTGTAGAACATACTTTTTTTCATACTGCCTTAATCCTCCGCGTTTATTTCTCTCTCCCAAAGAAAAATTCTAAAGCCCGCAGAGCATTATTTCAACTGCAAAATAAAAGTGCCTGTCACCGAAAACGATGACAGACACTGAAGCTGCAATATTCCATTATACTTTGAAGCGATATCCAACGCCCCAGATTGTCTCAATATACTGAGGATTGGAGGTATCATACTCAATCTTCTCACGGATCTTCTTGATATGAACCGTTACGGTTGCGATATCACCGATGGAATCCATGTTCCAGATCTTACGGAACAGCTCCTCCTTGGTAAATACGTGATTGGGATTCTCTGCAAGGAAAGTAAGAAGATCGAACTCCTTGGTTGTGAAGCTCTTCTCCTGATCATCCACGTATACTCTTCTTGCGGTCTTGTCGATCTTGAGGCCTCTGATCTCTACAAAATCATTGGACTCATGACCTGAACCAACAAGTCTTGAGTATCTTGCCATGTGAGCCTTAACTCTGGCCACAAGTTCTGAAGGGCTGAAGGGCTTGGTGATATAATCATCGGCGCCAAGGCCCAGTCCTCTTATTTTGTCGATGTCGTCCTTCTTGGCTGAAACCATGAGGATCGGTACATCCTTCTTTTCTCTGATGTGCTTACATACTTCAAAGCCATCCATTCCCGGAAGCATAAGGTCAAGAATTACAAGATCAAAGTCCTCTGCAAGAGCGGTTTCAAGACCTGCGTCTCCGGTGTTCTCAATTTTTACCTCAAAGTCACTAAGCTCAAGGTAATCCTTCTCAAGGTCAGCAATCGCCTCTTCGTCCTCAACAATAAGAATTTTGCTCATACACCAATCTTTACCTTTCTGTAGTTTTTATGTATCCTGGTCTACTGTTACGGCCTCTGTTTCAGCCTCTGAACTGTCCGCATACTCAACGAACTTACGAAGTACGAAGTGCATGCAGGTTCCTTCTCCTTCATGGCTTGTAGCCCATATGTAGCCGCCATGATCTTCAATGATCTTTTTAACTATTGATAGTCCTATACCGCTGCCACCCTGCTTGGAATTTCTGGAAGCATCCGTTCTGTAGAATCGGTCGAAAATATTGGGAATATCTTTCTGGGCGATTCCCTTTCCGTTGTCCTCCAGCTCCACTCTGATGGAATCCAGCTCATCAAGGATCCTGATGTCGATCTGACCGCTGCCGTCATCTCGATTGAGGTACTTGACGCTGTTGCTGACGATATTGTTGACTACCCTCTTTATCTGCTCGGGATCCGCAACGATCTGTGTATCCGGAGTAGTAAGGTTCGAATAATTCAGCTCAA
>JAEEGL010036209.1_pt1 | contig 13689 bp, 10 predicted proteins | sample 9134231 | NCBI WGS metagenome assembly JAEEGL01 (sample SAMN16246548, study PRJNA631951) | gut metagenome | biome: gut microbiome; feature: rumen; material: fiber-attached | host: Bos | place: Iran: Karaj | collected 2018-10
CAAATCTGACCAGACTCTTGTCGCTGTTTTTAAGCTCTTCTATTGTCTCCTCAATGGACATTACATCGATAGGATGAGACATTTTGAAAAAACCGAGCTGATACAACCTGAATGAGAGCTCAGCACATATCTTTTTTACAGAATCTTTAATCATCTGATTTTTAGGCAAAAACATCTTCTTTACAGCGCTCAATGACCTTGCCTTTTGTCACCTCCAAAATAGTATCAGCATTCCTGATAGTCGAGAGCCTGTGCGCAATGATTATAAGTGTTTTAACTCCATGCAGGCCATCAATTGCCTCCATGACTGCAGCCTCAGTCTCATTGTCCAATGCAGATGTTGCCTCATCAAGAACAAGAATCTCAGGATCATGATAAAGAGCTCTCGCTATCCCAATTCTCTGCCTTTGTCCCCCAGATAATCTTGCACCTCTTTCACCGACAACCGTGTTAAGGCCATCGGGAAGAGAAGCTATGAAATCCTGCAATTGAGCCTTTTTTACAGCTTCCATCACAGCATCGTCATCTATATCTTTCTCATCAATACCAAAAGCAATATTATTTCGTATAGTATCATCAGACAAATAAATAGTCTGCGGAATATATCCGATATTTCTTTGCCACATAGGAAGGTTATCGTACACACTGATTCCGTCTGCTAAAACCTTTCCCGCTGTCGGTTCTAAGACGCCAAGAATAATGTCTGCCATCGTAGTCTTTCCAGCACCTGATTCTCCGATAAAAGCAACCGTTTTGCCTTTTGAAATATCAAATGATACATTTTTAATTATGGCCTGCTCGTTATCAGGATAGTAAAAGGTCACATCATCGACACTGATCTTGTCCTTAAGATCTATTTTGCCCTCGCCAGCAAAGGCATCCTTATCAGTAACCCCTTCAACACTCTTAAGGTCTTTATATATCAGGAATATTGAAGGTGCATTTGAATTGATTGTTGTCGTATGCTCATTAATTCTTCCAACCGAAGGCATAAGTCTAAATGCTGCTGTTGCAAAAACTGCCATTTGCGGTATAAAACTCGAGACACTTTCAGGCTTTGTTTTTATCTGAATAATAACCGCCAGCATCAGTCCCGCTATACAGACAGCTTCAATACAATATTTAGGCAGCGTCGAGGCAAGCCTTGCTATTCGAAAACATCTGACACTCTTCTCCATTGTTGAAGAATACTTATCCACAAAAAACATCTCTCTACCAAGTACCTTTATCTCTTTAATGCCTCCAAAAGACTGGTTTAGGTACTTAAGAATGTCTGCTGTATATCCCTGATTACTTTTTGCTAATCTCCTAAGCTTTCCCCTTGAATAAGCAATATATAAAGTAACTGTTACAATCAAAAATGCTGCAACAGTGAGAGTTATAGTTGGACTCACCAGGAACAGATAAACTATTAGGATCATACAGACAAATATTTCAATAGCAAGTTCAATAACATGGATTACTGTCTTTGAAAAATAGTCTGCATCTATCTGTATAGTTCGAAGGAGCTCAGCAGTATTAGTTTTCAGATGAAAAGTATATGGCTTTTGCAAGTATGCTTTTAACAGTCTGGTTCCAAGTCTCTGCTGAATCGAATATGAAAACTTGTAAACAGCGTTCTTTTCATATGTAAGAAAAACATTCTTTACAACGTAAATGACAATAATCACACCAGCTAATGCAACTATAAAGTCATTCATATCTTTAAACTTAAATGTATTAAAGAAGGAGCTAAGCATTTGGCTCTCTCCTATAGCATTCTCGTTTGTAAACGCCTGAATAAATGGTGTAAAAACTGCGACCGCCAGCATTTCCAGTATACCACCAACAAGAACAAGAAATGCTATATAAATCAGGTACGCTTTTTCTTTTTTAGTAAACACATAACTTAGTGCTTTTATAACATTTTTTTCGTTATCCTGCATAACCGCTAATACACTTTCTTTAGATTACTGCTTTTCTTCAACCGGCTGGGAAATAATGCTCTTTATCAGATAAAAACTAAAAGCAAAATATGCCAATACATATGGTACAGTTATCGTCAAAATAGGGGTATCAAATTTGAAAAGATATCTGCTATACTGCGCAAGCGACACAATATGGATAATGATTACAATCCAGAATCGTCTCATATCAAAAGCTAAAATGAAAATTGATACAAACAACAGTGCCAAAAAGTCATATCGCTGTCTCATCTTTGGCAAAAACATATAGCACGTCCACATTGTCCATGCGGCTATCGCTATCAGCTTTTTAGGCGATAATTTGTCCCTGTTTTTCAACAGCCAGTATATTGCAAAACAATAGCCACCGCATAGGATTATCATTGCAGGAATAAGGCACACTTCAGGACTGCTAAAGCCAAACTGGTAGATGTTTGTAGTGTTTGACATTGTATCACCCTCTTGTGTCTGAGCAAAATAACAAGAATAAGTTTCAAGGATACCTCTCCCACAGAGGACTGCCGGTATACCACAGATCAAATAAGCTATTGGGAGATATAGAAAATTGAGTATGCTGTAATTTTGCTTGCAAACCCACACAATTACCATAAATGGCAAAAAGAAAATCGCCTGCTGTTTGAAGCAAAATGAAATCGCAAAAAAGATAAATGCCTTATTATAATCCTCTTTAAGAAGATAATACATGCTCATCAGGATAAATGCTGAATAGATACTATCACACTGTTTCCAGAATGCACCATTAAGCATAACAGCCGGAAGGTATAGCATGCTTAATGCGACCATAATTGCTCTGGTCTTTGTTACGTACTTACTAAAAACTGGAAGAATCAAAATCTTATATGTGTAGTAGCATAATGCAAGGTCACCCAGAATAGAAGTGCAGGCTATAATATAGCATGGCTGAAATGGAAATAATGCTGCAAACGCCAGGATAAGATTATATGGAATATAGTAATCACCTATAGTCTGGCCAAGTCCTCCAACAATACCATCTGTCTTATAAACCATCCACCATGGATAAAGGCATCCGGTATAGTCAGCACTATACTCTGTAATCGGAACCATGATTGCTCTTGCCAGCATCGCAAATCCCACAATTAAAACTATAAAAATCCTTTGAGAGTTCTTATTCAAAAACTCAAAAAGTGCTCTATCAATCTTGTTTACCTTCATTTTATGTGCTCCTTCTTTTTATCTTTCTTGTGCTAGGCTACGCAGGTACACTAGTTGTACTTTCTGACTATATCCTTCTCGTGCATAAACATAAGCCTGATTATTGTCCTGCGTCCGCCTCTTCTCAGCTTACGTTTAAACTCTTTACTCCAAGTATTCTTAGCGGGCGTAGAAGCACCATGTTTGTGAATAACAGGCTTCGTATCAGCCCAGGCCGTTCCAAGCCCGGCTTTCTTAAGATACAAGCATATTGCATACTCTTCATTATATAAAAAAGTCATAGGATAAAGCCCACTATAATGTTTAAAAAAATGCGGCGTCAACATATAACCACAGCCAGTTAGTTCAAATTTGTCACGCAGTACCTGGGTTTTCCTACCAACACTGGCATCCTCAGATGTCTGAGCCATTCCTGTCTTCCGTAGTCTCTTTATTATCGGTTTAAACATACCTTCTATGTATGTCTTGATCATTCTAAGTTCCATAAACCGTTTTTTAAAAGAAACAAAAGTAGCAACAGACCCGTCAGCATTCTGTATGAAAGGACTTATAACGCCAATATTTTCATTGTCAATGCTGACCATTTCAGCCAAGATAGATTCATCGGAGAATACAAGATCTGAATTAGCCAAGAATATATAGTCAAAACCTTCTTTTCTCAGTCTGCAGATTCCTAAATTCATTCCTCTTGCAAAACCAAGGTTTTCCTTTGAAATCTCAATAAAAACATTATCTTTCCCTGAGTATTCATTAGTAATACGGGCAGAAGAATCATTAGTAGATCCATTATCTACAATTGCGATTCCCATCGTAACATCCGATTGCTGTAACAAACTGTTTACACATCTGATTGTTTCATTGTATTTATTATAATTTAATACTACTACACCTACTTTTTTCATATACATCAATATTAAAATGCCCTTATTTCGCCAATTTTATCATAAGCGTTCTTTATAGAGCAAATGCTCTTAAATATATACATTCTATCTAAAGATCAATCCCCAAAAACAGCGTCGTAATCATAGCTCATATAAAACTCTTTAGACCTGTTGAGGTAATCCTTATAGTTTTCTTTTGTCAGCCTGTGCTCATGAGTATTGCCCATCGAATCGATAATATACTCGCTTACATTTGCAGTGTAATGAATATCATCAACATAATTATTCATGTCTGTTGTGATTTCGAAACAGTCTAAAAAAGAGTAAAGCTCAACATTATCATATTTAAGCAGTTCCTCTATTACATATTCTTCAAAATCAAAACGTCTTTCAACAATTTCCGGGCCCAGCTGCATCAAGCTATCCCAAAAGAAGCTGCCATAAGGTGGAAAATAGATAATAAACCTAACGTCTGGATGGTCTTTAATTGTACTTATGATGTTTGTCTGCACGTTTCGTTCTAGTGCTTCCATCATCTGTCTGGTCTCATCCGAATCAATAACCTGTTCTTCTTTTGCAGGCCTTTCATACGCTTCCTTAACCATATCCAAGCCACCCTGCGCATATGCGATACTACTATCAAATGTATCATGTGGAACACCTTCAATAGTTCTTTTGATCACAGGAAGCAGATCATTTTTGATCACATCCAGATTATAAAGATAACTGAAATCATTTGTCCAATCCTCATCATACAAATATGTAGGATAGTTTTCATAAGATCCATATTCCAAAAAATCCCAATCGCAAACAAACCAAGTAGGATCCACACATCGAATAACCAGTTTTAAATCCTTATTGTGCTCAAAGGCTGTGACCAGATTATCATTGATCCTTCTAAAGCCCTCCCCCAAGAAAGTCGCTCTTACACTGGTAGTCCCGAACAGCCTGTCCACCTGCTGTGTAGACATCCCTAATGTCATCGAAGTACCGGTAATAATTGCGTCATAATTCCAGTTCTTACTAATTCCATCATTTTGATAAACCGAATCCCTAAAAGAATACGAAACCCATGGTAATGGCGCATGATAATGAAAATACGGATCAAAGACAAACATCAGAATTCCAATTATAAGCATCAACGAAAAAAACACTGATGCAAAAACAATCGACCATTTTTTGTTCATTAATATTCAAAACCTCAAATAAATGTATGTTGACGTACCTGTAAAAGAGAATATACAGAATAATACCAGACAGGCAAAAAATACTGCACTATACCACTTCCATTTAAAATTCTCTGCGATTTCAAGCGAATTTCTTGGAATAAAAGAAAGCACAAGTCCCAAAGCAATAAATGACAGCATCAGCGCCTGCTTACTTCCGAGAGTCAAATCAAGCCATCCAACTTTACTGAATGAGTCCTGCAGTTCCTTTGACAGTGCAAAATCAACTTTTGTAAATGCTCTCGCCATCTCTTTAAGCTTCGTAAATGTACCTGCTCTAAAAATGATCCAGGCAAAATTTACGAATAAAAAGGTAAGAACCTGCGTAAACACTCCGGAAATCTTTTTGATGGTATTCCTAAGAAGCCTTGAAACAATCATTGCCATGCCATGCACTGTCCCCCATAGCACAAAGGTAAGGCTTGCTCCATGCCACAACCCACTGATCAAAAATACAATCATTATATTTACATAGGTTCTGACATCGCCATTCCTGTTCCCACCTAATGGTATATATACATACTGAGTCAGGAACCTTGTCAGAGTCATATGCCATCTATCCCAGAATTCATCTACAGTCTTTGCCTTATACGGCGAGTTGAAGTTCATCGGTAAATCTACATTCACCATCCTGCCTACTCCGATTGCCATATCACAGTATCCGCTAAAGTCGAAATAAATCTGAAGAGTATATGCCAATGAGACAAATAGTGCGCTTCCCATATTCAGTGATTCTATACTGGCATATCCCGCATCTACCATTTGTCCATACACATCTGCAAGAAGAGTTTTTTTGGCCAACCCTATAGAAAACAGAAGAAATCCTGTCGCCATATTATGCCAGTCAACCTTCCATAGCTTCTTTTTTAGATTTTCAAAAAAAGGTTCTGTAAAGAGAATTGGTCCAGATAATACATGAGGAAAAAACGATACAAAAACAGAATAGGAAATGAGGCCTGCCTTAAAATCTGGATTTTTGTAGACATACACTAGAAATGCTATCTGTTGAAAGGTAATAAAGCTAATTCCAAGCGGTGCCTCAATATTCGTAATACCAATATCGGTTCCGAATACTACATTCATAAGGCTAATTGTCATGTCCAGATATTTGAATACACCAAGAAACAGAACATTTAATGAAATAAATAATCCCAGGAAAGCCTTCGTTCTCTTTTTACAGAGAACCAAATAAAAAATATAGTTCACAACAATGTCAAAAACAACAAAAAGACAGTTGAAATATCCACTTCGTGCACAAAAGATCAATGATGAGACGATAATAACAATAAAGGGGATGAGCTTATCATCCCTAATTATTCCAGCAGTATAAAATGCCAGTAAAAAAAACGGCAAAAATATTATGATAAACAAGTATGAATTAAAAACCATTTTCCCCCTACTAACAAACACCAAATAAGAGACAGTATATCAAAAAAATCTTATTATTTCTCCCTTGTTATTGTTCTGTACATCACAAAAATTGTATCATGGTATCATTTGCCAATCAATGCAACTATGGAATAGCTTTATGCATTACACGAGCGTCTTCCAGACTTTAAGTTCGCCTATCAGTTCCTCAATTTTTGTACGTTTCATTATCATTAGCCATAGCTTCTTGTATAAAAAAGCAACAATCATCGACACAACAAAAGTAGCTACAACAATGAATAATTCTCCAAGAGCAGGTGCTAATCCTCTCTCTAATAACAAAGGTGAAATACCATTTAAGATTATTGTATGAAACAAGTATAGCTCAAAAGTCAGTCCCACTATACTCCCAAATGATCTTTGCATATTTATTGATCCGAATATAGAAAAGATACAAATAGAGTAAACCATTATTGTCGGTGAAAAGAAATTAATATATGACTCTGCAATATAGTAATTGTGCCCAAGATAACGAAAAGCAAATGATCCGGTAACACATAGCATACAGATTACAACAAGGGCTATTTTATTTGGATTCCAGCCATTAGCAATCTCATACCTGATGACATCTCCCATCAGGAAGTACCCAAGAAAAGCAAACACAACTCCTATGGCATAAGCTAGTCTCTGACTTGAACACACCTGCGAAACCACAGCCCATATCATCATCACAAATGAAAGAACTTTATATTGCTTCCAACTAAGATTTTCCTTCAGACGAATAATATACGGTGCCAAAAAATACAATCCAACCAACATATAAATATACCACAGATTATGAAATTCTCCATGTACTACATCTATAACAAGTTTTGCCAAAGAGTCCCCTTTGCCTGTAATTTTATTAACTGTTATCTGCGCAGCAAAAAGAATTACAATTGCTCCTACTGTCGGAAGAATTATTTTCTTTATCGACTTCTGATAAAAGGTGGAATAATTCCTGTTATTACTGTTTTGAAGAATAAATGCCCCAGATAGCATAACAAAACATGGAACAGAAAAACGTGTAACGATATTCATAAGCGAAAGGAATATCCAGTCAGCCGAGAGCTCTGGAGCATCAAAGACATGGCTGAAATACTTCCAATTCGCATGGATAAAAATGACAGCGACAGTAGACATCAACCTTAAAAGATCATAGCTATTTTGTCTGCAGTGCTGACCGCCGGCACCATCCAACCCATCATTCATATTCTTAGTCATCTATCAATCCTTCTTATCTTCTGTTATTAGTGCACAAGAGAGCTTTTTCATGCAGCTGCTTATATACAACAGAAATAGCAATAGATACTGCCAGTTCCGCAAAAATAAGCAAAACTCTATTCAATCCGTGTACTTCAATACTGTTATAGCTTAGTACCTCTGATGTATATCTGGTTATTACATAGTGGATCAAAAAAGCGTATGCACTTATATTTCCAATAAACATGGTGACCTTATTTGACAGAATTCTTGTCAAGGCTCCCTTGTTTACAGCAAACAGCACTACCCAGGCAACTGCTAAAGGAATATAGATAGTTGTCCAGTTGTGTAAGGCAAGCAGTACTACATTTTGCTGCCTTTTTCTAATCCAAATGAATACTAGTACAGTAACCAATACTGTAATAATCTCTAAAACTGTTGCTTTGGAAGATTCGATATTTCTTATCTTTCCTTCACAGAATACCCGCTTCAAGACGCATCCTATGAAAAAATCCCCCAACCTGAATACAGGAAAAGTATACATGAACCATATGTATATCGGACTGTCAATTCCTAAAAGGATAATAAAAGGAATGCACGATACTACTTCAAGCAAAAGTATTGTGCCACATATCGCATACAGCCCAAAAATCTGAGTGCGCTCTATTATCCGCTTGATCCATGGATACACAAAATACAGAAACATAGCTACTGAAAGATACCACGCAACTCCATTAAGAGATGTACTAATAAAACTAAATAGCCCCCAGGACTGCATCAAAGTCACATTTAGCGCAGTTTTAACGCATAGATCCATTATAGCCCCAAAGCTTCCCCCATCATATATTATACTGATTACAGAAAGTATCAGGGCAAAAATCATTGTTATAATATGTAATGGATACAGCTTACTTATCTTCTTCAAAGAGAATACCAGATTGTTCTTGAGCGATGCTACAAATTCGGTATTATCATATCTGTATTCCATTAGGAAACCTGACATAACAAAAAAAGTTGCCACGCCCAACTCTGCCCAATCTATAAAAAAGCCTGCATGAAGAAAGAATATTCCTAGAAACGCCCATGCCCTAAGCGCCTGCAGAGAGTCTAGCTTCTGTCTGTCACTTTTTGATGAATTCATTTATCATTTCAACCTCTTTCGCGCATTTAGTCCAATTTAAATCATTATACCTGTGTAAACCTATAGATTAAGAACCTTCCAGTTCTTGCGCACAGTTTAGCGCTCCATTTTTCAACTGTCATTGCAAAAACAACGGCTAAAAAAAGCGTAATAACACAGCACAAAAGAATAGTTAAACAGTATATCCCAAAACCATCTCCCGCACCAATCATTCGTTCCAAAAACAAAAAACCGATCGAACAGAATATGGGCCAGTGCAGAGCGTAAATGCCAAAAGAATAATCGCCAAGTTTATCCAGTTTTGAGAAAAGATCATTAGGCACTTTTAGAGTTTCTATAGCTGCAATAAAAAAGGCAAAGGAAATATCAATTATAAATGCCTGCTCAAATGCCCAATAGGTTCCCAATATATAGCTGAACACAGGTAGTAAAAAACTGCCCCAACTCAAAAAATTGCACCTTTTAAGAGTTGCAACAATAAAGTTATTGTGATACCCCAAAATCGCTCCTATCAAAACACTTCCATAAATATCTCTTTTAGTAACATAAAATGCCACAATAAGAATAATAATCAGTAAACCTTTTACCGCAGTTTTTTTCTTTACCGCAGTCTTAACAAAAGAAATAAAATATACAAGTATTGAAGCCCAAAACATATCTTTTAACACCCAGAAAACTGTGTTAAACCTACAGCGTCCAAATATAAGAACCCTAATTGGTTCTTCTAATGCTCCAATAAATGTCAACGGAATATCATAAAATTTGGTTATCCAGCTATTCCTCACAATCACTTGGATAGTCCGATTTTGCATTCCAAAAAGCTTATCAATCAGAAGTATCATCAGTGATGCCCCAAGTATCGGAATTCCTAAACGAAGAAGTCTTGTTACTACCTTTGAAATAAAAGTCCCTGCTCCATCAACTTTTGATTCTGCAACCAAAAAACCCGATATTACAAAAAACAGCCTGAGCCAAAATTTCTCTGCTAGCAGAATTGTAAAAAAGTCGGGTATAAATTGCAGCACAGGGCTACTTATCCTAGATGCATCTTCCGCGTACTTGTATAGACCTGCAAAATGACCAAGCATAATCAGTAAACATGCAAACCCCTTTAGTCCATTGATATATCTAATATGTTTCTTTTTGCTTTTATTCATTAAAAGGATAAATCTCCTTACGCTCTATTTCCCTTAGTTTTCCGAATTTGCCTCAAAGCAAAATTCTTTAACAATTATAGCTCTTTGTTTAATAATTCAAGGCTATTGCCTGATCTCAAATCTCCATATGCCAGTTTCAACATTTTCTGCTATTATTTCTTGTCCCAATACTTTTGAAAGATGCTCGGCTATCGACTTTACCGTTTCCTCATTTTCAACGTGTAATAGAACATTATCTTTTTCAACAAGGGCTCGCATAGGATTATCAACTCCATTTAAGCCAGCATAATACAATCCTGCAGGAGATGGAATAATCCAATTACCTAAATAGACTGAATTCTTGAATATTTCGTTATATTTCTCTTTGGTTATACTGATAGGATTATTGGTAACATAAAAATCAGTAAGCACATAAAAGTGCTCTTCATCTGCATTAAAGCTATATAGTCTTCCGGTAATATCAGCCTCATTACGAACAATATTCTTGTCCTTTACATAACGCCAGTTGTAAACCATATATCCGGAATAGCTTAATGCAACTACCAAAGTCAAAAGTCCTAATGCAATACTAATTCCTTTTTTCCTTAGACGATGCTCATTTCCAACATGCTTGATCACGAAGTATTTTAAATATAACAGCTCGACAACTGCCACCGCTATAAATGGTCCACACTCCGCTCTCCACATCAATCTATTGACACATGTAAAATACCAATATGCTCCATATAAGCCACCAAAATTCAATAGCGCGAATATTTTCGCCTTGACATCGGCGAACAGAAAAAGTAGCAAAGTCAAAATTAAAGGCAAAATGACAATTCCACGGCTCAAAATTGGATAATACAAAACCGGATTAAAGACATTGATAAATGCCTTTTTCAATACCTCAGCATCAACTCTTAGATTATTAGCATTTTTATCAGCCTCGATAGCAGCAACATTTTTTAACCAATCTATTGAGTAGAATTCCAGATCACCAAAAAACCATTTATTAAAAAGGCTAATATCATTTTGATCCGTATTTATACGTTCATATGCCTCCGGATCATGCTCATAATCAAGCTGAGTATGGTCTCTGATCTGCACGCTTGCAGCATCATATTCCCAATATTCCTTCCAGTCATGATTGTTGAGCAGAAAGACCTTATCAGCAACAATTAAAGCAATCACAAGTGAGCATGTTATGAGCATCACTTTTATCAGTCTTTTTAAAACTTCTCTATCATGGATAAGAACAAACAACTCTATTAGGGCAATAAATGGAATCATCATAATAAAGCATTTCATTCTGCAGGCCGCTGCATAAACAACAAGCACAGTTCCAACTATCCACCCTGATTTTCTTTTTCTGACAAAATCAATACAGATTGCGAATCCTGCGACCGTCCATAAATACGCACATTTCGTATATTGAAGCGCAATGTAATAGTCACGGGCAAAAATCACATTAAGGCATAATACCATCAAAACCATAGGTATCATATCCATACCCGCAAACAAAATGAAACACAAAGCAATAATAGAAAAAAGATTGAGTGCGATAAATGTCCAATAGTACCCATTTATAGACGGAAACAAATTGTTCAGCGCTGCAATAGGCACTCCAAACAAAACGTTACTATTAGGAATAATATAGCTAAACTTTTTTCCAAAAGCTCCTACACTTACCAAATTACGGAATGTGTCATCGTTTCCGGCATAATCCAGTTCTCCACCGATAATACTGCAAGCACATACAAATATGCTTATTATCATGATTATCAATGCGGCTATAAATTTATTTTCTTCCTTTTTTCTTTCCATTTAGTCACCGTATTCAGTGTTTTTTCTATTTAGACTCAAGCCTTCATATACATCAACTGTTACATCATCCAGCAAATATATACTCGCTTCATCATATACCGTAATACCAAATCCATTAATACTTTTGGAATAATCATTCTCATCAAGCCTGATCAAGTAATCTTCCTGTCCTGGTAATCTGTATATATTAAGATCAATTGCCCCGTTGAGCTCAGTGTAGTAATTCTCATTTTCATTCTCATATGACTTCCAAATCACTTCGCCGTTCTTAATTACAACAACCCCCGGCCTGCTGTAATCATCCTCCGAAAGCCCCAATCGGGAAAATTCAGGAAATTGGGCATAGTTTTCAACTGCTTTATAATTGCCGCCAAATGTCACTATGAATACAAGTTCCTTATTATACTCCTCAAGAATTTTCAGATATTCATCCAAATCCCAGCATCTCTTAAGTTTATACCCCAATTGTCTGGAATCTATGTACCTGGCATGAAGATCCCAGTCCTCATAGCCTGCCTCGCCTCTTCTGTCAGGAATGTCATAGTTTTCTTTAAGATAGGAAGCAAGTACATTTGTAACCTTTGCGGCTCCCAGGTCATTAAGATGATTTCCCTCTCTCAAATCCGTCAAGAAATCAATATCGCAGATTTCGTAATTTGTATAATAATCAAGGAAAGGAATACCTCTTTCTGCTAAATAATCTCCCAGAGAATTTTGTCTGGCAAGCTCCGGATCATCTTCATTTAAGATATAAGGTGCACGAAAGAAGACAAGTTCAACGTCATTCTCCTCGCACAGATCTATTATTTTTTCTATATAATGCATAAGTAACGGAGGTACATCCTCTCTTCTGTCTGTTTCCCCCGGCAATGTATCGGGAGTGCACATATCACTGCCCTGATACCCCATGTTGTATGCATGTTCCCTGACAAAATCCTCCTTAGTCCACTCTTTATATCTGCTGTGAACAACAGGCATCCTGAATAGCAACTCTTCTGTGTATTGCCTTGAATAGCCAAAATCTCTGGACATATCGAGAATATACTTTATGTAATCAGCAGAGTAACTCGTAGCCAACCCTGACACGTATACTGATCTTTCATCATCAATATATCCCACAAAGTCTAAAGTTTCCACAAGTGCAACTTTAGGTTTTTGCTTTTTGAATGCTTCCTGCATGAAAAGAAATGTTCCGTCAACCGCCTGGCTCCCTGACCATAGTGTTTGGCTGGAAATACCATAATCGCGCCACAAGATCGCATTATTCACAGTACATCCGGCATGAGATGCTCCAAATACCTCCACATCTACAACTGCCTCCTGCATCTTAAACGCTTCAAGTCCGCCACCGTTAGTCATATCCTTTTGCCTTACAGCTTCATAAAAAACACTGCATCCAGCAGTTAGCACCAAAAAGAATGCTGCTATCTCTATAAGTAACTTATGCTTCTTCATCAAACAACATAACTCCCGCTAATCTTAAAACTGAAAATATATAAACTGCTGTGAATCAAACCCTGGCCCGTATTCGCCAAACATTATAGTAACCAGCACTATTAAAGCCATGAACATAATTCTAAAAATCGTAAATTCACCCATTAGCCACTGACTAATAGTAATATTTTTCCTAACTCTGATAAAATCAACCACCACAAGAACAGCTACTGCCATCGCAAGTATCCATAACTCTGTCACATCAAGACCATAGCTAAATATAGTTCCATCAAAAAGATG
>JAEEGL012045932.1_pt1 | contig 13689 bp, 10 predicted proteins | sample 9134231 | NCBI WGS metagenome assembly JAEEGL01 (sample SAMN16246548, study PRJNA631951) | gut metagenome | biome: gut microbiome; feature: rumen; material: fiber-attached | host: Bos | place: Iran: Karaj | collected 2018-10
GAACCCTCACGAGGGTGAGACTCCCAGAAGCGAAACATTGTGGAGCTGGAGGGAATCGTCATCGACGAAGTCGCTTTGCACCTTCAGGTCAAAGAACCCTCACGAGGGTGAGACTCCCAGAAGCGAAACATTGTGGAGCTGGAGGGAATCGAACCCTCGTCCAAACAGGGAAACCATACGCTTTCTACATGCTTATCTTGGCCTTCATTTTCGTGCTGTGACAAGACCCAAGCCACCAATCACAGCCTTATTCCCTAAAACTTCACCCAACAGTCGGGACGCCCGATGGACTATTTCCGAAATACCTGCACCGCTATACCTTTCTGACTCGGAACCACATCCGAAAGAGCGATGTCTCGTCGTCCTACCTAGTAGGACGATAAAGCCAGTAATCTACTGTACTTCGATTAGGCAGCGAGAGCGTACTTTGTTTCGCCAATTAATTGTTCGACCGAATGGATTATGGAGTATACAGCCGTCACTCCGCATGCTTACGTACCATCTCGGCCTGCTGTCAAATCCAGTCAACCCCAAAATAATGGAACGCATCCAATCTGCAAAGGTAGTGTCTTTTCCTGAAACCGCCAAATTATCAGCAACATTTTTTTGCAGATAATAAAATAATGTGTACCTTTGCAATAATTTTGCAGAAAGGGAGTTACATATTTATATATATACTTGCAATTACTGACTAACAGATATGAAGAAGACCATACTTGTGGCACTATTAGCCATCTTCTCGATAGGTTGCATTTATGCCCAATCGACTATGAGTGACGACCAAGTCATCAAGTTCATCATGAAAGAGCATAAAGCCGGCTCGTCGCAGCAACAGATTGTCACCAAGCTCGTACAGAAAGGCGTGGACATCGACCAAATACGCCGTGTTCGCAAGAAGTACGATCGCATGGAGAAAGGTACTGGCATGGGCAACGTCAAAGACAAGTCGATGACAGAGGACGAGGAGATTGACGCTCGTCTGCGCCGCAACAATGCCAAGGAGAAGGGCGAGCTCTCAACGACAGAGAAGCTCAAGGACGATAGGCTGAGCAGCAAGCGCAATGCCAAGAAGGAGAAATATAGCAAGAGTAAGCGCTATATCTCTGAGGACGAACGGGAGATGAAGACAGAACTCGACGATTTCCTGCCCGACTCACTGGACCTCTACGACCGCATGGTCATCAAGAAGTACCTCCAAGACAAGGAGCGCGAAGAGGGAAAGAGTGGCAAGAAAGTCTTTGGACGCGACATCTTCAACAACGAAGATCTGTCGTTCGAGCCCAATATGAATATTGCAACGCCCGACAACTACATCTTAGGCGCAGGCGATGCCGTATTGATAGACATCTATGGTGCCTCGCAAAAGACCATTGAGGCTACCGTTTCCCCCGATGGTTTTGTTGTTGCCGAGGGTTACGGTCCTATCCAAGTCGCTGGACTGACCGTTGCCCAAGCCAACAGTCGCATCCGCTCACAATTGGGTGCTCGTTACAGCAGCTCTAAGATACGCCTCTCCGTAGGCCAGACACGTACTATCGTCGTCAACGTGATGGGTGAGGTCAAGACACCTGGAACATATACTCTGGCAGCCTTCGCCTCCGTGTTCCATGCCCTGTATATGGCTGGTGGTCCTAATGACATCGGTACCCTGCGTAACATCAAAGTATATCGCAACAACCGCCTGGTGAGTACCGTCGATGTCTATGACTACATTCTCAACGGCAAGCTCAGCGGCAACGTCCGACTGGGTGACAATGATGTCATCGTCGTAGGAGCCTACGACTGTCTGGTCAATGTAACTGGTAAAGTTAAGCGTCCGATGTACTATGAGATGAAGTCGACGGAGAGCGTAGGCACACTGATCAACTATGCAGGAGGCTTCACTGGTGATGCCTACCGCAAGTCGGTGCGTATCGTCCGCAAGTCGGGCAGCCAGTACTCTGTACATAACGTCAACGAGTTTGACATGTCCTCGTTCCGCATGGCCGACAACGACTCTGTCAGCGTAGACTCTATCCTACCCCGCTACTCGAATATGGTGGAGATCAAGGGAGCCGTATTCCGTCCCGGCATGTACGAGATTGGCGACAACATCTATAGTGTCAAGACATTGTTGGAGCGAGCTGAAGGCGTCACCGAGGAGGCTTTCACCACCCATGCCGTCATGCATCGCATGAAGGCAGACCGCACGCTTGAAGCCCTGTCTGTTGACCTGCAAGGCATCATGGACGGCACAGTAGCTGACATCCCCTTGAAGAACGAAGATGTACTGTTCATCCCAACCCGCATCGAATCCCAGGTGGAGCAGACCATCGCCATACATGGTGAAGTGCAGTATCCTGGCACTTATAAGTATGCGGAGAATGAGACCCTTGAAGACTTCGTCTTGCAGGCTGGCGGTCTGAAAGAGACTGCCTCGATGCACAACGTGCTCGTTTCGCGCCGCATCAGCAATCCCCATGCGTTGTCAACAGACTCCATCCTCGCCCAGACCTTTAAGTTCTCACTGAAGGACGGCTTCGTCATCGACGGCCAGCAGTCATTCCGCCTGATGCCCTTCGACGAGGTATATATCCGCAAGAGTCCTGGCTACTACAAGCAACAGAATGTTACCATCGAGGGAGAAATCATGTTTGCCGGTGATTACACGCTCACCAAGAAGAACGAGCGCCTCAGCGACCTCTTCAAGCGTGCAGGTGGCGGCACCGACCTCGCCTACATCGAGGGTGCCCGCCTAGAGCGCAAGATCAATGAGGCCGAGCGCATCCGACTAGAAGGAATCTACCGTATGCGTAAGGAAGAGAAAGAGCGCATCATGCAAGAGACCGCCATCAACAACCAACGCTCTATTGGTGAGATGACCCAAGTTGTCAATCTAGAAGAAGTCACGGAGATTCCCGAAACCTACCCCGTAGGTATCGAACTTGACAAAGCCCTCAAGAACCCTGGCAGTGATGATGACATCGTATTGCGTGAGGGTGACCGTATCGTTATCCCAACCTATAACGGAACGGTGAAGATTGACGGTGAGGTCATGTATCCCAACTCCGTCGCTTTCAAAGAAGGAAAGAGTGCCAAATACTATATCAATCAGGCTGGTGGCTATAACCGCTATGCCAAGAAGAATATGGCCTACGTCATCTATATGAACGGAACAGTCGCCAAAGTCAGCGATGGTGCCAAGATACGTCCAGGCTGTGAGATAGTCGTTCCGCAAAAGGCCATGATCCGAAAGGCTGGACTCTCTGAGTACCTCGCCATCGGTAGCACCGCTGCCGCTGTTGCCACCATGGGTGCCACAATTGCTAACCTTTTGAAGTAATGTATCTTATGGAAGAGAGAAAGAAGATTATTAATATCAATATAGCAGAGGTCATTAAACTCATCTATACTGATCGCAAAAAGGTGTGTATCTACTCCTTTGTTGCGGGAGTTATTGGAGTGGCTCTGGCTTTCGGAACTCCCAAAATATATAAATCTACAGTTATCTTGGCCCCCGAAGAGTCTGGTAACGGATTCTCTGGTAGCATCTCGTCATTGGCTTCCATGGTTGGTATGAATATGAAGATTGGTCAGACAGGCGATGCATTATATCCTGAAATCTACCCAGACTTGATGAATTCCACCGACTTTCTTGTTGGTTTGTTCGCCATTAGGGTGACAAAGGACAAAACAGGCGAGACTTATACTTATCAAAACTACATACAAGATCATCAAAAGTTGGCCGTTAGCGATTATCCAAAAGCGATGATAGTTAATTTGATAGAAAAATTAAAGGATGAAGACAATCCCGGACCAGGACACAAGGTTGACCCATTCCGACTCACCAAGAAAGAAGATGAGGTTGCCAAGTCTATCAAAGAAAATCTTAGCTGTGAAGTAGATAAAAAAACCAATGTCATTACCATAACAGTTACAGACCAAGACCCACTGATTGCTGCCACTATAGCAGACTCCGTACAGTCACATCTGCAAGAGGCTATCACGGACTATCGTACCAAAAAAGCCCGTATAGACCTGGAATACATGAACAAACTTCTTACTGAAGCCAGAAAGCAATATGACAAGGCTCGTCAACTCTATGCCACATATGCTGATGCCAACCAAGAAGTCATGTTACAGTCGTATCGATCCAAGGAAGAAGACCTGGAAAACGATATGCAGCTGAAATACAATATCTACCAACAAGTTGTAGAACAGCGCCAGTTAGCTCAGGCAAAACTGCAAGAGCGCACTCCTGCCTTCACGATTATTCAGCGTGCAACTGTCCCTATCAAGCATAGTAGCCGTCCTAAGGTTATCACGCTTGCCATCTGGATGTTTCTTGGTTTCATGCTCCGCAGCGGTATGCTGGCATGGAGGAACCGCGAGAAATTCATTAATATATAATAGGGTGTAAGCCTCCAACTTTACGTTACTCTTGAAGAAACATCCATACATAATAGCCACTTTTATTGCCACTCTACTAGCTATAGCAGTGTGGTTGTGTACCCCTAAAGAGTACACTGCTATTACGAAGGTTAGTGATGAATATAAGGAAATGGATCTTGCCATTGGACTAACCAAAATGGAGGCAAATATCAAAAGTTCGTTGGGCAGTTCAAACAAGGGAATGGATGACATGGAGATCTATTGCAAGGTTCTTACCACAGAAGACTTTGCCCGTATAATCTCTCATAAACGGATACCCTGCAAGGGAATGACCTATGGCGAATATCTCGGACGAACAGACACGATAGAGGCTATTCAAGATCGTATAAATTATAATTATAGCAACAAGCAAGAGGCGCTCACAATTAGCTTTACCGACGGAAACGCTGTAATAGCTGCTCAAATGTTAGATAGTGTGACAGCTCAACTACAAGCTATCATCAATCAAAGACGTCAAGCCATGACTGACGAAGCATTGAAAAACGTTATTAAAGAACAAGCCGCTGCAAAGACAAAATACATTGACGCCCAACATGCTTATTCAATCTATGTAGATTCCCATTTAGAGTCATCAACTCAAGAGGAAAAGCAAAAAGAGATTCAACTTTCTAATGAAGTTAAGCTAGCCTATCAAAATTATAAGAAAACCATAGAATCACATACCCGACATCAGTCTCTCAAACAACGTTCTCAGTTGTCTTTTGCAGTCATCAGAGCAAACACTGTTCCTCAATCCAGCAACTCCAACTTCATTGGAATATGGATACCTCTTCTATTTATAGCCCTTTTGTTGACATTTTGGTACAGACGATTCATCTCTTGCACCCCCCATTGGTCTTTAGGAGGCTATTTCAGTCCGTGGACAATTACCATAGCTATTTGGACTGCCGTACTGATACTTATCTCCTCAACAGACATAATGGATCCCATCAGCAATCAGTTTTGGATTAGTTTCTGTATGTGGATTCCAATATTCTGTCTATCGTCTATTCTAACCTACAACCTGACTAAGGGCGATAGCATATCGGGCTTCGAAACCATGCATTTAAACAAATCGTGGTATTATTTTTTCTTTGCTTTAGCACTTATTTTGACTCCACTATATCTTTATAAGACCTATACTATCATTTCAATGTTTGATACCAAAGACATAATGCTGTCGTTACGTCAATGGACTCTTTTTGGTGATAATTACGGATATCTTAACTATGCACAGCCCATTCTTCAAGCAACTTTGCTGATCTCTATTTGGAAGTTCAGAAGCGATGGTGTAAGTTGGTGGCATGCCATCATCCTTGTTACCGCCTTTTTCTTGTTCAATTTAGGCAAAATGGAGAAATTAGGAATGTTTTTTGGCTTTATTTATGTTATATATGTTCTATTTGAGAAAAAGGTGATTAAGATTCAGAACATTGCGATACTGGGTAGTGTTCTGCTGCTTGCTTTTTATTTCTTTAATCTCTCCCGTCAAGGCGAAGACAGCGATTATGCAAAGGATGAGACTTTGTTAGACTTCATTGGTATGTATATCATGTCAGGAGCTGTAGCATATGGGAGATTACGTCAGAACATCTCTGACGTCTTTGGTCCAGAAACACTTAATACGTTTTATAGCTATTTCTATAAATGGATATTGGGAGAACAATTCAGCGGAGAAGGAATTGGGTTTAGAGAATTTGTTCATGTACCAATTTCAACGAATGTCTATACTATCTTTTGTCCTTTCTTCTGCGACTTCGGTCAACGTGGCGTAGCTTTTTTTGCTTTGGTTATGGGCACATTAAGCGGTTGGTTATATGCCATGTCGCGTGGAGACAGCCTTCTCTTTAGATGCCTGTATACAATAATTGTATGTGTTCTAGCCTTGCAGTTCTTTGATGAAATCTTCATTGTTTCTATCATGACCTATATCCATACCACTATACCCTTGGTATTAATGACCCAGCATCGATATATATTTTCAGTACACAGGAAAGACAGTGATTAACAAGCCAAATGGAATAGACAACCGCTCACGCCTGATTTTTCAGAACGTGTTATCATCCATTGTTATCAAGGGATGGTCTGCAGTTGTTGTGCTATTAATGGTACCATTAACACTGCGATGTCTTGGTGTGTACCAGAATGGCGTGTGGCTCACTATAAGTAGCATGTTAGTTTGGATTGACCAGATGGATATTGGCTTGGGTAATGGATTGCGTAATTATCTGACAGCATACATAGCACATGACGATCTTACCAAGGCACGCCAGGCAGTGAGTTCCACAATGGCTATGCTAATAACCATTATTGCGCCAGTTTCGTTATTACTTTCCTTATTGGTGTGGTTTGGAGATGTATATGGTTTCTTGAATGTTGAACCCAACTTAATACCAGAGCTACGAGTTGCATTGCTTTGCGCCATAGTACTTGTTTGTATGACGTTCGTACTCAAGTTTATAGGGAATGTTTATATGGGAATGCAGTTGCCGGCTGTCAATAATCTTCTTCTTTCTTTGGGACAGACATTGGCACTACTTATTACATGGTTGCTATTGGTCAACAGTAAAGCAACATTCCTGAATATTGTGATGGTTAATGTTGCTGCCCCGTTAATTGTTTATTTATTGGCATATCCTTATACCTTTTGGATAAAATATCCTTATCTGCGCCCATCAATACATTATATGAATCTGCAATCAGCAATGCAGTTAGGCCATTTAGGAATAAAGTTTTTCTGGTTACAGATAGCTTCCATTATCCAGTTTATGACAGCCAATATTCTTATTTCAAAATTCTTTTCACCAGCAATGGTAACGCCATATCAAATAGCCTATCGGTATATGAGTTTAGTAATGGTACTTTTCTCTATTATCTGCATGCCTTTTTGGAATGCTACTACTGATGCCTACGAACGAAATGATATCGAATGGATTCGCAAAGCTAATCAGAAAATGACCTTTATGTCAGGGGGCATCTTTCTCTTGTTAGTTTTGATGGTAATTATCTCTCCCTGGATTTACGACATATGGATTGGCGACAGTTGCCACGTACCCTTTGGCATGACTATAATGATGGCAGTCTATATTCTTTTCATGGTCCTCAGTCTACGTTATTCCTACTTCCTCAACGGAATTGGTGCACTGCATCTACAACTCTATATGACTGTAATGACTGCTATTTTCATTCCTCTGGCATGGGCAGTAAGCCACTATAGCCAGAACATTATATGGTTTATGGCAGTCATGTGCATTTGTATTGTTCCTAGTATCATCACTAATATGATTCAATTTCATAAGATACTTAATGGTACTGCAAAAGGAATATGGAAGAAATGAACAATAATATTAAAATGCTAGGACTGGTAACCCTTTACCATCCAGATTTTCCGAATGCTGTAGATAATATCATGCGGTATTTACCTTACTTGGATTCACTTGTCATTTGGGACAACTCTCCATTGGAGCATAACCTCAAACAGAATATTCTTGCACTTTTAGACACGGAAGCAGATAAAGTCATCTGGTATGGTGACGGGAACAACTACTGTGTTGCCCCTGCCATCAACTATTCATGGCACTATGCCCAAGAGAACCACTATGATTCAATTCTTCTGATGGATCAGGACAGTCAATGGGAATCCTTCCGAGATTTTAGAAAACAAGTAGAAGAATGTCTCATCCAGAACGACAATCGTGTTTTTTGTCCATATATCATTGGAAACGATTTCTTTGAAATCACTCAGGAAATTCAAAATAAAAGAGTGTTTATCACCTCCGGGACAGTTATTCCCATTAAGATATTGAATAAGGTAGGCGGAGCTGACGAAGCATTCCCCCTTGATGCACTTGACAATGACCTCGCTATTAGGATTCAGAAAGCCGGTTACAGTATAGTCTGCCTCACGAAGCATATTTTGCATCATACCATTGGAGAAGCAAGACGAATGGGGCCCTTGCGTCTTTTCACCAGTAACTATGGCCCTGAGAGGACATACAGTGTAACAAGATCACACATCCTATTATTAAGAAAGCACCACTCATGGTTAACATTGGGGGAAATTTACAAAATTCTAAGAGAACACTTTTTATACAAAGTGATACGTATCGTTTTTGCCGAGCCACAAAAGATCAAGAAATTTAAATCATTCTTCAAGGGAGTAAATGACGGTTTCTCTTTTAATTTATCAAACACGATTATATGATGTCCGAATTCGCAATAAACGTTTCTGTTATCATCGTCAACTACAATACGCTGCATGTGCTGAAACCGTGCATCGACAGCATCATGACTCATACTACAGGTATTAGTTACGAGATTATTGTCGTGGACAATGGTTCGACGGATGGAACAGCAGATGCGTTGAGAGGAGCCCCTCGCGTGACATTGATTCCGGTTGGCGAGAACCTTGGATTCGGCCGTGCCAACAACAGAGGACTGGAGCACGCTAATGGGGAATATATATTCTTTTTAAATTCCGATACGCTTCTTAGAAATAATGCTATAAAAATGCTTTATGACTTTGCCAAGCAGTATCAGGGGAAGTTAGGGGCATTAGGGTGTATCTTAGAGGACAGCCAAGGCAATCGGATTCATTCCTATGGACAGTTCCCTAAGATGAGCGACGACTTTCGGAAGTTGCTATGGGGGCCTGTTCTAAAAGGATTACGTCTATATCATGAGCCTACCATCCAATATCCTGACGAATGGATGAAGGTTGACTATGTCACAGGAGCAGACCTATTCGTGCATCGTCAGGTATTAAAAGAATGTGAAGCTTTCCATCCCGCCTTCTTTATGTATGTTGAGGAAACAGAGATGGAACATCGGTTTTGGCAAAAAGGATATGACAATGTTTTGCTTAATGGTCCTCGAATTATACACTTGGAAGGAGAAAGCAGCAAAGCCAGTCACACCTCGAAGTTCATCAGTGATACACTGAGACAACAGAAAAGCGAATACATATACTTTAAGTTGACTGAACCACGATGGAAATATTATCTCTATCGCATCATTCATCCTATCTTGAGACAGACAGTATGGCTAAATCCAAATGTTTCATTCAAAGACAAATGGACATTCGTCAAGCAACTTTTTGTAACCATCAAATTCTAAAATTATGAATATTCTCGTTGACGGCCGGACATGGTCACGCTACTCAGCAGGTGTTGGTACATTCTTCACCTCTGCCATCATGGAATGGGCGAAGCAGAGAGAATTTGACACCTTTTATGTCATATTGCCCAAAGGACTGGATGCAAAATATGAGCTATCATCAATTCCAAACAATATAATACTGCTTGACTATTCGAAGCAATTCTCTAAAAGATTACCTAACATCATCATCCTGCAGATACTAGTGCCTTATCTGTGCCACAAACTGGCTATCGGTCTCTATTATTCACCAGTACCTCACCTACCCTACTTCATTATTTCAAAGGTGAAGACTATGATAACTGTCCATGATGTCGTCAATATCGAGATGGCCCATACTATGTCGTGGACAAACCGACTGGCAACTAGCATGTTTTTCGGACAAGCAATAAAAAAAACAGATTTCCTTTGGACGAATTCCTACTATACAAAATCAAAGGTGGAAGAGTATTTTCCAAATCGTCGCGCGAAGGACATCTTTGTGGGAGGAGCAGTCGACAGACATGTTTTCTATCCTAGAGTGTTGACAGACACCAATCGTCAGCACATCAAACAGAAATATGGCATCAACAGCAAGTTTATCCTTTTTGTCGGCTCTTTGGAACCACGCAAAAATATCAAGTTCTTGCTGAGTATCATCCCTGACCTCTACCAGCAACACGGAATCCAACTAGTAGTGGTAGGAGCTAAAAGCTGGAAAAGTACCGATATTAGGGACATCATTGAAGCGCCAACATTCCCCAAAGAATCCACAATCTTTTGCGGATATATTACCAACGAAGAATTGGCATTTCTTTACAATATTGCTGATTGTTTCGTATCTGCAGCACTTATGGAAGGATTCGGTATGCCACAAATCGAGGCATTATGCTGTGGTTGTCCTATTATAACAGCTCATAACACAGCCATGGTAGAAATAGCTGAAAACAAGGATGGTGCAATCACGATAAAAGGTTATGATAAGGAACAATGGATAAAAACGATTGTCCAAGTGATTACATCAAAGCCCCATGTCAATCCGCAACAGATTACCCAATATAACTGGGAGAAAGTTATAAATGACTTACGAAACCATATTGCTTCAGTTTATACGTTGTAATTTTTGTATTTACATACAACATTTTAGCATCAATACACGTTAATAAGAAAAAAGCAAATGATTAGTGTTCTGCTCATTCATCCCCATATAGAAAGTTTTGCAGATGGCATTGCGTCACACTGTGACACGTTATTCCACCTGTTTATTGGCCATCAAGAAATTCAGGTGATGAAACCAGAGAACTATCCGTATCGTAAGGTTAAGCCATTGTTAGCTACTGTGTATGCATCAATCATGACGACAGTGCATTTATGAGAAGAATGGGTAAGCAAATATACATAAATGGTCGTTTCCTGCTGCAGACACCTACGGGTGTTCAACGCTATGCTTATGAGATGTGTGCAGCATTACATAAGTGCGGCGTTGATTTTACCCTGATATGTCCTAAAAAAGGAACGATTAAAGAGGCTTACAATATATCACTATTCAAAATACAGAGATATGGTGTAGGGACTTCGCATCTATGGGAACAGTTGGTACTGCCTTTTTTCTTTATCGGTAAAAAAAACTATATACTGATAAACTTTACGGGCTTGGGTAGCATAGCCGTACCAAATAAGATAATGACAATTCACGATTTATCTTTCCTCGTATGTCGGCAGTGGTTCTCCCAAGCTTACTATTATTTCTACAAGCCAATGACGTGGATGGCAGCCAAAACCTCAAAACATCTAATTACTGTCAGCCAATTCTCTAAGCAGGAAATCATGCGATTCTATCCATTCATCAAGGATGATAAAATCAGTGTAATCTATGGTGCCGTTGACAGCATAAGATTCCATCGGACACCCTCTATTCCTTCGTCTGAGAATCCTTTCGCATTAGCCGTTTCCTCGATTGATCCACGCAAGAATTTCTCAATGCTTGTCAAAGCGTTCAAAGGTATTGAGGGTTGTCAGCTATACATTGTTGGTAAACAGAACCACGTTTTCAGCCAGCAGAATGGGTTAAACGAAGACATTCCCAATGTCAAATTCTTAGGTAGAGTCAGCGACGAGGAACTGAGGCGATTATATAACCAAGCCGTCTGCTTCATCTTTCCCTCCATCTACGAAGGTTTTGGTTTACCACTACTGGAAGCGATGACCTGTGGATGTCCTGTTCTGGCATCCGACATTCCAGTATTCAGGGAAGTCTGTGGGGATGCTGCCATATACTTCAATCCGTATGATGAAACATCCATCAGACACTCTATAGATTATTTTCTGAGTCTTGCCAATCAAGAGCAGGAAAAGCTACAAACGGCTGGCTATGAGCGTGCTCAACGTTTCTCATGGGAGCAGTCTGCCAGAGACATCATTGATTTTATCAATGAAAAAATGAACTATAACACAATTTCATAACACCTATGGCGTTATAGTAAAATATGTAAAACAAAGTAGTATAAAACACTTGCATATCTCAAGAAATAATTATATCTTTGTCCCATCGTAAGCTAACATAGGCCCAACACACCTTCGATTTACCCAAGGAGTACCCCTGTTTTTTGTACGATTAAGCTTCGTTTGGTAAACGTCTGATGTACGTTTATAAATCGGACAACAAACGAACAACAAACGGACAACAATCGAACAAAAGTGGGAGGAAGGTCGGAGGTAGAGCGAAGGTAGAGCGAAGGTAGAGCGGAGGTAGAGCGGCGCAAAGCTAAGGTAAGTTGAAAAGAATTAGAGTAAAAATTAGAGAATAACGAAACAACATATAGCGATGAAAAGGAAAGGATCTGGCAAGGGACTGATGGTGGTAGGCAGTATGCGAAGAGACGGCATCACGACCTATATGAAGCAAGGCAGGATGATTGTGCGGTCTGCGAACTCCATGGAGCGACGCAGCAACACGTTGGGTCAGTTTATCCAACGGCAGAAGATGCGTCATTCCGTGGCACTGTGGAGGAGCCTGAAGTATTGCCAGCCGATGTTTACGCAAGGAACAACGGCTTATAACAACTTTCTGTCACTGGCCAACCGGTTGCCGGTGTTATATGTAGAAAAGGTACTGATGGAGCATACGTCATTCCTGATGCCGGGTATCCCTGTGAGTGACGGCACGCTACCGACGATTAAGCAGGAATTGGGTGAGGCGAACGGAATGCCAGCCCTTATTACCGACATCAAAGCCGACAATAGTTTGTATTGGACGAAATTGTGGCTATACACTGCCATTCAATCAGGTGAATATAGAGACATCCATGTGGAATTCAGGAAGCGTGAGGTTTCCTGGGAAGAAATGTCGCTGGTGGATGGGCATTATGTACTGAAAGGTGATGAATTCAGCGACGAAAATAAAGGTTGGGCACTAGTGCTGGTAAAAGGGGAACGCTGTTCACCGCAGACCATCGTTACACGGTGTACACTATACCTAAAGTTTACGACCAAAGAGGCCTTAGAGAAAGCAGCAAAAAGCTATGGCGGACTGACCAAATAATATTTGCATGTTGATACAATAATCGGGATAGCATCTACGTTAAGTAGATAAAGAATAAGGATTGCATGATCATATATTTACTTGGCGCATTTATATTAAGTATGATTAGTGGGGCTGTCTTCACCCCAGCTATTTTGAACTACTGCCAACGAAAGAAACTCTACGACATACCTACCGAACGGAAAGTACACTCCAATGCCATTCCGCGTCTGGGGGGTATCTCATTCTTTCCAAGCATGGTATTGGCCTTTGCCATCTGTCTGATTATCATCTCAACACGGGGAGGCATCAATGAATCTTTCAGCACCTGGAGTCTGAGTTATCTCGCAGGTCTGTCCATCATGTATGCTGTAGGCATCGTCGACGACCTGATTGGCCTCAGTGCCAAGAGCAAGTTTACCGCACAGATATGTGCAGCGGCACTGATGCCCCTGTCCACCCTCTATATCAACAATCTCTACGGTCTGTTCGGCATCTATGAGATACCCGCTATGGTGGGCATTCCACTGACCATCTTCACGGTGGTATTCATCGTCAACGCCATCAACCTCATCGATGGCATCGACGGACTGGCAGCCAGTCTCTCCCTAATAGCACTGGGTGGC
>JAEEGL012911110.1_pt1 | contig 13689 bp, 9 predicted proteins | sample 9134231 | NCBI WGS metagenome assembly JAEEGL01 (sample SAMN16246548, study PRJNA631951) | gut metagenome | biome: gut microbiome; feature: rumen; material: fiber-attached | host: Bos | place: Iran: Karaj | collected 2018-10
CCCGGGAACGGGTTACGGTCGATTACCGGATTTTCTGTGTAGCGCCAGATTGGCTGCCAGCTGTCTTTTGGTTTGTCCTGCCATGGAATGTTTGGAAGGTTTCCGCCACTGATGATTTTTGCCATATAATGCTCCTGAGTAAGGCCACCCGTCAAGGCGGCCGGTGATAAATTGAAAAGCGTTAGAATAAATTGCGAAAGCAATTTATTAGCTTATCTACATAGTAATTTATATCTGCTTACTTAAATTGTCAAGTAAAATTAAGTTAAATAGGTGATTTATATTAAGTAAAATTAAGTTAAAAATTAATTTTTAGTTTGCGATTTGAAAAAAAATAATATATACTTACATTTATGAAAAATTATCCTATTAATGAAATAAAAAATAAACGCCTGCTTGGCCGTAATGTTTCTGGTGGTATTTGTAAAGATAATGCCGTAAGACTTTTTTGGGCTGGTTCAACCCTCGAAGTAAATGTAAAGGCACGGGAAATCTGGGCAGAAATTTCTTGTAATTATGATGTGCATGAAATATGGATTGCAGTAGAAGTAAACGGGTTTCAGACCTCACGCTTTATTGCTCCAAAACGACCGACCTGGATTTGCCTTGCCCGAAATATTAATCCGGAAAAAGAAAATCTGATTTCTATTATAAAAGATACGCAGCCAATGTCTGGTGATGTTTTGCACGAGTTGAAAATTTCAGCACTCAGACTTGATGATGACGGTTTGTTTTGTGATTTACAGCCGCATGCCTGTAAAATTGAATTTATAGGTGACAGTATTACTTCTGGTGAAGGTCTTGCAGGCAAGCCAGATGAGATGGATTGGATTACACAGTGGTTCTGTGCCAGTAAAACTTATGCCGCTCAGCTGGCAAAAAAAATGAATGCAGACTGGTCAACTATCAGTCAGTGTGGCTGGGGCTTATGCTGGGGCTGGGATGGCGATGTAACCTCTGCCATACCTCTTTACTATAATCAGGTCTGTGGCGTTCTTAATGGAGAACAGCAGCAGGCAATGGGTACTTGTGATGCACTCTCATATGGAGGTGGGGCAGAATATGTTATTTTGAACCTTGGAACTAATGATAATTCTGGTTTCAAGAGTCAGGATGATGGAAAGGGAGTAGACGGTGTCGCTGGTAAGGCTATTGTTGCTGAAGTAAAACGCTTCCTTGGTGAAATTAGAAACAATAATCCTCATGCAAAAATAATCTGGACCTGGGGAATGATTTCAATAGATATTGTACCTTCTTTGATTATAAAAGGCGTAAAAGAGTATATAACTGAATCGAAAGATAAAGATGTCTATACTTTAGAGCTCGAAAGTATGGAAAAACTTGAAAAAACTGAGGAAGATAAAGGTTCCAGAGGCCATCCGGGACCTGTTACACACAAAAAAGCTGCGGAACGAATTTTTGATTTTATAAAAACCTTATAATTCGTTTACATTTTTTTTACAGAGTTTCTTATAATAAGGCTGCCACTTACCAGATGGCGGCCTTTTGTATATGGTTGCCCTGTGATTTTATTGATAATCAATCCGGCAGCAACTCTGGTAGAATCTTCTGGTTTAATATAAACGGTGGTAAGTGCTACCGAGGTTTGCTTTTGCGGAAGATAATTGTCAAAACCTGTTACTGAAATATCATCAGGTACCTTGTAACCTTTTTCTTCAAGTGCAAGAATAAGGTTTGCTGCAGTTTCATCGCAGTTGCAGATAAATGCTGTAGGCATGTTTTTTGCAGAAGGAAGTTTTATTGGAATCATAGTTCCGTGTTCATTTCTGTCGTTTATGATTTCTTCTGGTGCACAGGCAAGTTTGTTTTCAAGCATAGCTTTCTGAAAGCCCATAAATCGGTCTGAAATTGAGGTTGTTGCTCCAAAGTTTCCTACAAAACGGATTTTTTTATGGCCTTGAGAAATCACATAATCAGTCATCATGTAAGAGCAAAGATAATTATCATTTGATACACTATCGAAGGGTAGTCTTGTAGAATAAAAATCAAAGAGAATAAAATTATCATAAGCTTTGTTAAGCTCTTCAAGATAACGATCGTTAGTCTGTCCAAGAATAATAAGTCCGTCAACTTTTTTATCACTTATAATGCGTGGAAGGGTTGCTGCAGCTTCTGCTTCTTCAGAAAGAAGTTCCATAATACTGTAGTAACCATGAGTTAAAAGTTCAGAAGCCAGTTCATTAAAAATGTGCCAGTAGTAAGACACATTTGGTGAGAAAAATCTTGAAGGAATTAAGATTCCAATATTGCCTGTTGACTTTGCTGTATTAGTACCGATCCCTGAACCTTTTATCTTATAGCCCATAGTCTGTGCAATTTCTTTAATCTGTTTGCGAAGTTCATCGCCCACTCCTTCTTTACCAGAAAGAGCTTTTGAAACTGTTACAGTACTTATGTTAAGTTTTTCTGCTATATCAGATAATCTTATCTTCTTTTTCTGTGCCATAAGTAAATTATAACTTTTTTTACTTAAAAAATAAAGTAAATTATGTTATTTGAATTTACAATATTTTTTTTGTATCTACATAAAGTAACACTAGTCTATTTTATAAATTTCTGATATAATTATGCTTTCATTATAAATAGTTCGAGGTGCTTTATGGACTTGAAAGGACGCAATTTTTTAACACTAAAAGATTTTTCTCCTGAAGAAATTACAGGACTTCTTGACCTGGCTGCTGATCTTAAGGAAAAGAAGAAGATGGGAATCCCGGTAGATATCCACCGGGGAAAAAACATTGCACTTATTTTTGAAAAAACAAGTACCCGTACCCGTTGTGCCTTCGAAGTTGCTGCACATGATCTTGGTATCTGTACGACTTACCTTGCAGAGGGAAGTCAGATTGGAAAAAAAGAAAGCATTGCAGATACAGCCCGCGTTCTTGGACGCATGTTTGATGGAATCGAATATCGTGGATTTGAGCAGACTATTGTAGAAGATCTTGCTAAGTATTCTGGTGTAGTTGTATGGAATGGTCTTACAAATGAATATCATCCTACACAGATGCTTGCTGATATGCTTACAATCCGTGAACATTTTGGAAAACTTAAAGGTTTAAAACTCGTATACTTTGGAGATGCACGCTATAACATAGGAAATTCCCTTTGCATTGTCTGCTCAAAGCTTGGATTGAATCTTACACTCTGTGCACCGGAAAAATATTTTCCGAATAAGGCTCTTGTTGAAGAATGTGCAAAATGGAACAAAGAAAGCGGCGGTTCAATAACTTTGGAAAGTGATGTTTCAAAAGCCTCAAAAGATGCAGATATAATTTATACTGATGTATGGGTTAGCATGGGTGAGCCGGATGAAGTCTGGGCAGAGCGCATTGCAGACCTTAAGCCTTATCAGGTAAATGCAGAGGTAATGAAAAAGGCAAAGCCGACAGCAATCTTTATGCATGACCTGCCATCCTTCCACGATCTCAATACAAAAATTGGTAAGGAAGTAGGCGAGAAGTTCGGCCTCACCGCCATGGAAGTAACAGACGAAGTTTTCGAAAGCAAACAGTCGGTAGTTTTTGACGAAGCTGAAAACCGTATGCATACAATTAAAGCGGTAATTGCCGCAACACTTGGAAATAATTTTTAGGAACAGGAATTGCCACAAGGAGTAAATTATGAACGCTATTATAACAGTTGTAGGATCAGATAAAGTTGGAATTATTGCAAAAGTAAGTCAGTTCCTTTCAGAGCACAAAATCAACATCGCTGATATTACACAGACAATCCTTTCTGGAAACTTTGTAATGATGATGATGGTAGACCTTACTGCAGCTGACATAGATATTGAAGAACTCAGAAAAAATATGAATGCTCTCGCTGAAGATATGGGGGTAGAAATCAATATCATGAACGAAAAAGTATTCAGTGCTATGCATAGAGTTTAGTCAGTAATACTTTTTTATTTTTTTTTGCATACGCCGGATTATTATGATATCATATATGTAATGGAATTCGGCGTTTCTGATTACTACATAATTGGCGAAATCATTACCTGCTGGGGTGCGTTTCTTATCTGTGTAAACACATTGATTAGTTATGCACTTTATGACAAACGTCAAAGGTATTTTCTTTACGCCGCTGCTTCTACATTTTTTTCCGCGTTATTTAATATTTTATCAGCGTATAATATTACACATTTTGCTGAAAAATCCGTTTTACATTGCACGATAATAACAACAATCTATTTTGCACTGCTGCTGTTTTGTCCCTTTGTTATGACTAGTAATGCCTGTGATATGGCAATTCAAAGCGAAAAAAAGAAAAAGGTTGTTGTTGGTGCATTAGGAATAGTGCAAACCATCTACTTTATCATAGTTTTCATAAATATAAAGACTGGCTGGATTTTTTATTATGATCCGGTTGATGGTTATATACGTGGTCCTGCTAAAAATATTACCTATATACTTTCTGCACTATATGGGCTCACAATTGTAATTACAGTTTTGATTCAGAGAAGATTTCTTGCGCACCGCATTTTCTGGGTGTTTATAATTTATCCGTTTATATCACTTTATTTTGTTGCAATACAATTCTTCTTTCCGAAGATTTTGCTTACAGGTGTTGCTTCCTTTACATCTGTGCTTTTTGCGTATATGACGATTCAGTCTTATATAATGGAAGTTAATATTCAAACTGGTCTTATGACAGAAAGCAGATTACGAAAGAGACTATCGCATTTGAGGAAAAATGGTGTACTTTATGTAATGACAATTGAAAACATAAATATGATTCAGTCGAGTTTAGATAATTCTGAATTAAAACAGATGTATTTACATCTTGGTGAAATATTTATGACAGCATTTCCTCGAAGTGCATATATCCTTTCAATGAACAGACTGGCTGCAATAGGGCGCAGTATGGATGATATACAACAGAAAAGTAAAAAGGTTAATGCTGATATCCAGAAACTCTGTTCAGATATTAATTCTATAATTCCAATTCCAATTGAGTCATACTCCGCCGCAATAGAGTTTTCGAAAGGGGAAAATGATTATGACTCTATGATGGATCTGATAAATACAATTCTTGTTCGGGCAAAGACTTCACAGTTGAAAAAGCTTCAGATATGTGATGAATCAGTTTTTGTGGACCGTGAAAGAAAACGCTATATTTACAGAATCTTGAAGAGAGAACTGACACTGGAAAGTGAGCAGTTTCAGGTATGGTTTCAACCTATCTATTCTTTGCAGAACGAAAAGTTTGAATATATGGAAGCTCTTTCGCGCCTTAAAAATACGGAACTTGGAGATATTCCTCCTCAGGAATTCGTTCAGGTTGCAGAGAATCGTGGCCTTATAGAAAGGCTTGGTTTTGTCTCATTTGAAAAGGTCTGTAAATTTATTTCAGATAATAGAGAAACTGTTAATGCCGTATCAATTAACTTTTCTGTATATCAGATGATGAATCCAAGAATAGTTGAAAATGTGCTTTCTACAATTGACCGGTTCTCACTTTCTCCATCAAATATTATTATGGAAATTACAGAAAGTATTTTCATTGATAATTATGATCTGGTAATGAAACATATGATGGAGCTTTCAAGGGCTGGCGTAAAATTTTATCTTGATGATTTTGGTACCGGATATTCTAATCTTACAAATGTTATTTCTTTGCCATTTTCTACTATTAAAATGGATCGCTCTCTTGTACTTGCAATGGAAGAAGGGCAGAAAGGTGTGAGCCTTTTCTTTGATCTGGTTAGTACTTTTAAGGGAGTTGGTTTTAAGATTCTTGTAGAAGGAGTAGAAACTAACAATCAGAATTACCTTGTTGAACGTGCCGGTGTAGACTATATTCAGGGATTTTTGTACAGTCGTCCGTTACCACCGCATGACTGTGTTGAATTACTAAAACGAACGGGAACCCCAGCTATAGTATAATCTGTCCATTTAGAATGTAATTACTTCTTCATAGACCTGAATTGCAAACTGGTCTGTCATGCCTGAAATAAATTCAATTACGCATTTTGTAAAGGACTCATTATCGTGCAAATCAAAAACCGGCTGGGTATTGTATTTTAAAATTGCCTTGCGATCTACATAGCTGTGGCGTTCAGTGACAAAAGGCTGGTAAGTTGTGTATTTTATGAGCCAGTCTTCAAAGGTAGTACAGAGTTTAGGGTAGAATCTTAAAGCCTGTGAAACACGTCCCGTTTCTACATAAATCTTTGTTTTCTGCAAAGTACGAAAAAGAGTGCCTATGATATTTTCTGCATAAATTGCAAATTCTCCAAGCCGCCAGTGTTTGTAGATTCTGGCAAAATTAAATTTTTTAAGCTCAAGAATAAAACGAAAATATTCATCAGAAAAGCAAAGTCCCTTTTCCGGGCTGCTCTGTTCACATAAATCAACTATAAGATCATTGATTAAAACTGTCGTGTTTACTGCTTTGCCGCTGCGAAGAGCCCGCGCCCCTTTGCGTTCAAATCCAAGCGTAGAACCTACGATTTCGCGCAGTTCACGGTAAGCGGCCATATCAATAATGTGGTAGGCACGCGCATCCTCAATGTCGCGCCCAAGGTAAGCAATCTTATCAGCAATCTTAACAACACAACCTTCCCAGGTATACGGCTGGATGAAACCCGGACGTTTTATGGAATATAAATCAATAGCTTCTTCACGAGGTTTTATGCCCTGCTGGTCAATTTCTCCGCAGTGACAGATAAGGCCGTCTCTTACAGCATAGGTCAAATTAAGCAGCTGTTCAACTCCGTTAGGATCCGGCAAAGTTTCAATATAATCAGCAAAAAAAAGACTGTTTCGTTCGTGCCAGAACTTTTTTGGTGCATTATGCCCCTCTTTTTGTTCAAGAAGCTTGTTCAGACAGTCTTCTCCGTGGTGGCCGAAAGGGGCGTGTCCTATATCATGCCCCATGGCAATTGCGCCAGCCAGCTGTTCGTTTAATCCAAGGTACTTAGCAATGGTTGTGGCTACAGAGGCAACGTGCATTACGTGTTCCATTCTGGTGCAAATATGATCATTATGCGGCGCAAAAAATACCTGAGTCTTGTGCTTTAAGCGGCGATATGCCTGTGAATGCAGAATTCTTGTGTAGTCGCGCTCAAAATCCGAGCGAATTTCATTATTTCTCCCATATATTTGGATTTCGCGTTTGTTTGCCTGTGTCCATTTAGGGTTTTCTGGACACATACGTTCTTTATAAAATGAATTCTGCATAAGCATAGTATATGGTAAAGCCTGGTTCACGGCAAGAATTTTTTATATATCTCTGTTATTTTTGTTTTAAAAACTGTGTAAATAATGATATAATCATTTGATATGTTAAAAGATAACAGAATTTTCAGGCATCTGTTCGGTGAACAGTACGACATTCAGCACCGGCTTCTCAATATTATTCTCGTTGTGGGAATCCTTGGGGTTAGTTTTGCCTGTCTTATGTCTGTTGTTATGCATCAGAATACTATTACACAGATACTTTCTGTTATTTGTTTTATTCTGTTTGTAATCATTTATTGGGTAGCCAATAAGCTGAAACATTCGCAAATAGCAATTGTCAGTTCTGCAATATTGTTTGATAATATACTTCTTCCTGCTCTTTATATTACTTCCGGTGGAATTGAAGGCGGTATGCCGTTATGGTGTCTTATGGGCTTTGTATTTCCATTCCTGTTAATAAAGGGTAGAAGCTGTATTGCTGTTTTTGTAATAAGTATTACTGAATTTATTCTGGTTATAATTTATTCCTACTATCATCCTGAAGTAATTATGAAAATGTCCAGCCTGAAGGTGGTATTGACGGACATGGTCGTAACTATGATAGCTGTTGTTGTTGTAATTGCTTCAATTTTCAGATATCAGACTCATCTGTACGAAAAACAGAAAAACACAATTACAAAGGCAATTCGTAATGCAAATGATGCCATTAAACAGAAACAGAATTTTATTTCAAATGTTTCTCACGATATCCGAACTCCAATGGATTCTATTATAGGCTTTACGGAACTTGCAAAAAAGAATATCGATAATAAGGAAAAACTGGAAGACTGTCTTGAAAAAATTACTCGGGCGTCCGGCCACCTGATGAATCTTATAAACGAGGTTCTTGATATTTCAAAAATAGACAGCGGTACTTCTGTAGTAGAAGAAAACCTGTGCAGCATCCATTCTGTAATTGATAATGTATGCCAGATCATGCAGCATGAAGTTGAGCAGAAAAAACTCAAAATCGAACTTGATTACAGTATGCTCGATGAAGATGTCCTTTCCTGTGATGATGTCCGCTTAAATCAGATTCTTTTGAATCTTGTAAGTAATGCTGTAAAATATTCTTATGAAGGCGGAAAAATTACAATATCGGTTATTCAGCTTTCTACAGATGATGAAAGTGTAATCTTAAATGAATTTCATGTTAAAGATGAAGGTTGTGGTATGACTCCGGAATTTCTGGAGCATGTTTTTGAACCTTTTGCAAGAGATAAAACTTCTCCGGTTGCAGCAGATGGAACAGGTCTTGGCCTTACAATTGCAAAATCTCTTACAGAAATTCTTGGTGGTGAAATTTCTGTTGTAAGTGAACTTGGAAATGGTACTGAGTTTACTGTTAGTATTCCGCTTTCAATTCCGTCACTTTCAGAAATCGAAGAAGAAGAGGATATCGTTATTTACGACTTCAAAGGACGCCATGTTCTTGTTGTCGATGATAATCAGCTTAACCGTGAAATTCTTGTTGAGGCTCTGCGCGAAGAAGGTTTTATTGTTGATGAAGCAATTGATGGTTCATTTGCTATTGAAAAGCTTCGCGATAGTGAACCTGGTACATACGAACTTGTTATTCTTGATTTGCAGATGCCTGTTATGGACGGTTATGAAACTACAAAAATTATCAGAAACTTTAAGGATTCGAGGGTTGCACAGATTCCAATTGTTGCCGTTACGGCTGATGCTTTACCGGAAGAAAAAACACGTGCATTTAACTGCGGTGTAAATGCTTACCTTGTAAAACCTGTTGATATGCCTGCTATGCTTAAAGTTCTTATGTTGTTCTTCCGCGAAAATAAAAGATCTTAAATAAGGAGGTGTTTTGTGGAAAGATGCGTAGTAGCTCTTACTTCAAGTTCTGTTCACGAAGAAGCATATTCTGAAATTCAGACACAGTTAGATATCCATGAAACCTCTCCTAAACTTATTATTGTTTTTTCAGAAACTGATATGCTGTGGTTTTTTGCTCAGAAACTTCAGTTGAGATATCCGGATGCTCTTGTTATAGGTTCTTCAACGTACGTTAATTATAATTCAGAAGGTTATAGTCATTGCGGGGCTTCTGTAATGGCAATTAATTCAGGTGTTGAAGTTTCAGGTGGACTTCTTTTTGATATAGACAGGCATCCTGCTATGTATAAGGCTCATATAAAAGATGCTCTGGATAAGCTTTCATCTTATGAAAATACCTGCTGTCTGGAATTTATGACGGCTTTTGGAAAAGGGGAGGAGCTTGTTTTAGATACCTTTGAAGAGGCTCTGGAAGGAACTGGTATTGAAGTGGCTGGTGGTTCTGCCGGCTGTGCACTTGAACGTAAGGAAACTGTTGTTGCCTTTGGAAAAGATATCTACAAACAAAGCTGTGCCTTTGTCTTTATTCATAATCTGGAAGGAAAAATCGGTTTTTACCGTGAGAATATTTTTAAGCCTACTTCATTCCGTTTTACTGCTACTCAAGCAGATTGTGAAGAACGTACTGTAATGGAATATGACGGAGAAGTTGCTGCTGATATTTTATCCCGTGCCTTAAATGTACCCGCTGAAAAATTAAAGTCTGCTCTTGAACTGCATCCAATGGGGCGTATTGCAGATGGCGGAATTTACATTACAGAGACTGATGAAGTTTTTGAAGACGGTTCGATTTCCTATTTTGCAACAATTTATAATCATACTAAAATGCTGCTGCTTGAGACGGATGATGTAAAACGGGTTTGGAATGAGACTGTAAATCGTGTCAAAAATGATTTTGAGAAACCATCGTTTACAATTGCAATAAACTGTCTTTCACGGTCAAAATTATTTGAAAAAGAAAATATTTTCGGAGAGTTTGTGAATATTTTGCGTAATTATGGAAAATTTGCCGGACTTTCCGGATATGGAGAGCAGTTAAATTTTATTCATTTGAATCAAACCTTAATACTTCTGGTTTTTGAGTGAGGCAGTTTATGGGCAGATATAATAACGGAATAATTTATACAAACGAAAACTGCATCGGATGCAATAAGTGTATTTCAAACTGTTCTCTTATGGGAGCAAATGTATCTGTAATAAAAAACGGCAAAGCTCGCATGGAAATTGATTCCAGAAAGTGTAACGACTGTGGCCGATGTATAAATATTTGTGTTCATCATGCCAGAGACTTTCGTGATGATACAAAACAATTTATTAATGATTTAAAAAACGGAAAGAAAATCTCAGTAATTTTAGAGCCTTCTTTTTATGCGGTTTACGGAGATAAGACACCAGGTATTATCAACTGTCTGCGAAAACTTGGCGTTGAAAAGATTTATGATGGTTCATATGGCCGCGAGATTTGTGCCTATCTTACAGTAAAATATCTTAAGGAAGCAAAAAAAATGCCTGCAGATGACAGGTGTTTTATCAGTAATGCCTGTCCTGCAATGGTAACTGTAGTGCAGAAATATCATCCATTTCTTTTAAAAAAGATGATACCCATTCAACCGCCTTCTGTTTGTACTGCAATTTATGCACATAAATATCTTGGTGATGATAATAAAATCGCTTGTCTTGGAACTTGTGTTGCAAATAAAGATGAAGTTGACAGTGAAAATACACGAGGTGTTCTGGCGTATAATGTTACATTTGCTCATCTTATGGAAGAACTTAAGGATTATAATTTTGATGAGTGTACAGACCAGAGTGAGGTGGATTTAAAAGGAAACGGCTTTGGAGCTATTATTTCTGTTGGTGGTGAGTTTTCAGATATTATATCTTATTTCTTTCCTCATACAGAAACAATTCTTTCTCTAAAAGGGTTTGGTGGAGATAATTTAAAATCACTTTATATGTCTCTTGATGACCGTTATAAAAAAAATCAGCCTCTTTTTGCTGAAATTACTGCCTGCAAAAATGGATGTATAGGTGGTCCAGGGCTTCCCGCCAAGGATTACAACAGTTCACTTTTGTTTTCAAATGCAATTACCATAAGGCAGCATGCGTACGAAGTTTATAAAGACATAGAGAATCCGGAGAAATTCTGGAAACATGTAAGTACACAGTTTAAGTATATCCGGCCGGAAGATTTCACCCGCAAGTATACAGATTATTCCCGTCAGAAATTTAAGATTCCAAAGAGTGCTTTTGATGAGATTTTTGCAGACATGTTAAAAGATACGCCGGAAAAACAGTCAATTAACTGTGGTTCCTGCGGATATAATTCCTGCAAAGATATGGCCTGTGCTATTGCCTACGGTTATAGTCGTAAAGAAAACTGCATTCATTATATGAATGACCTTATGGCAAAACGTTATTATACTGATACAGAAACCGGCCTGTTAAATCGAACGGCTTTTGTTCAGGCTGGTACCCAAATTTTTAACGAAAATCCGGATAAAACTTATATTGTTGCCGTTGGTGATGTTAATAAACTTAAGGTTATTAATGACCTTTATGGTTTTTCTACCGGAACAGATGTACTCAGACAGATTGCTGCAACTTTAAAACAGATTGCAGGAGAGAAGGGGCTTGTAGCAAGACTTGGGGGAGGTTCTTTTGGACTTTGTATGGAGAATTCTGTTGATAATCTTCAGAAACTTCAATCCTGCAAAGTTTTTGATAATGGCTCTCTTCATATCACATTCCCTGTTACAATGCACTTTGGAATTCGTATTGCAAATGCTGCTGTTGGAATCACTACAGCAATGGATCAGGCTTCTTTGTGTATGGATTACAGTATTTCTTCTGTAAGAAATACGTTTACTGCCTTCACCGAAAAAAATATTGAAAATACACATCTTGAAGCTTCAATTACAGCTCAGATGCAGCAGGCCCTGGATGATGATCAGTTCAAACTCTGGTTCCAGCCGCAATATTCTGCAGCAACCGGAGATTTAATTGGTGCTGAAGTTTTGTGCCGCTGGCTTAAGGATGACGGTTCAATAATGTCTCCTGCAGTCTTCATACCAATTGCAGAAAAAAATGGATTTATTCATATTCTGGATGAAAAAATCTGGACAAAGGCATTTGCTTCTGTAAGAAACTGGCTGGATTCAGGAATTGAGCCAGTTCCCGTATCTATCAATATTTCACGAATAAGTCTTGAATCAGATAAGCTCTATTATATAATCAAGCGGTTGAAAGAAAAATACAAAATTCCAGAAAAGTATATTCATTTTGAAATAACCGAAAGTGCATCCATTAATTCTCAGATGATGATGAATCTCCGAATTCAAAAACTGCGTGACTTAGGATTTTTAATTGCAATGGACGATTTTGGAAGCGGCTATTCTTCATTAAATTCTCTAAAAGAAATGCCTGTTGATATTTTAAAGCTTGATATGGGCTTTATGCGCGGTGACGACAGTATGAATCGTGGCGGTACAATCATAAATTATGTTGTACGCATGGCTCAGGGGCTTGAATATATTACAGTTGCAGAAGGAGTAGAAACTCAGGAACAGGCAGATTTTTTGCGTAGTATAGGAATTAATGTTTTTCAGGGCTTTTTGTATGCAAAGCCAATGCCTGAAGAGGACTTTGTCCAAATCCTGTCATCTTCTTCAAGACACGCTTCACTTGTAAGACCAAGAACTTCAGGACAGATAGATGTACGGAAATTTCTAACTCCAGATTCTTCTGAAAGCCTTATGTTTGAAGATTTTACAGGCCCGGCTGCAATTTTTGAATATGATGAGAAATCAGAAAATCTGATTCTTATTCGTGCAAATAGAAAATATCTTAACCTCTTTGAATTAAATGAACTTTCTTTTTCTGAAGTTAGAAAGAATCTTAGAAGTCTTGTAGGTAAGGCTGCAACAGACCTTTTAATTCAGTCAGTTAAAAAATCTTTGAATGAAAATGCAGAAGCAGTTTGCAATGTAGAAGTACGGACTTTTATAAAGCAGAATCCCCTCTGGATAAAAAATCATATCTGGGAAATCAGTCGTAACGGACAAAAACATTCCTTCTATCTCCTTGCTGAGGATATTACCAACGAAAAAATTTCTGAAAGTACACTTGAACTGTCTAATAGTCAGCTTGCAATGCTTATGGATAATTCACAGGTTGGACTTTGTCTGATGCATACCGAGGTTGATTTTAAAAACATACTTAGTGCTGTAAAAACCCGCGTACTGCGTGTTAATCAAACTTTTCTTGATATTTCTGGTTATTCAGAAGAAGAAGTGCTTTCCTGGACAGAAAAGGAAGGTATGAATGTAATTCATCCTCATGACAGACCTGGTTTTAAGGCAGTTATGGTAAAGGCTTTTCTTGGGAAATTTAAAAAGCCGTATTCTTATGACTATCGTGCCATAAAAAAAGACGGCTCTTATAGAAAGGTAAGAATTCTTGTAACTGGTATTCAGCAGCCGGATAAATCCTTTATGCTGATTACCAATTATATCTTACTTGATTAGCCTCGTCATTGCGAGGAGCGCAGCGACGAAGCAATCAATTAAGCGTTCTTCTTAGACATTGGTCTAAC
>JAEEGL013950442.1_pt1 | contig 13689 bp, 12 predicted proteins | sample 9134231 | NCBI WGS metagenome assembly JAEEGL01 (sample SAMN16246548, study PRJNA631951) | gut metagenome | biome: gut microbiome; feature: rumen; material: fiber-attached | host: Bos | place: Iran: Karaj | collected 2018-10
ACCGCTTATATTGTCCCAGTTTTTAACCCTTTTGGCCAGGAGGGCGGCCTCTCTTTTACCTTTGTCGGTAAGGGAATCGATGGTGTAATCAGGATCTGCGTGTCTTATAAAAATCAGTTTCATATCATGACCTCGATGTGTTTTGATCCATATCAGTATACCAAAAAACAAAGGGACCAACAATGAAAAAGATATTGAAACATATGTTTGCATATGCTAAAATCGTAATAAGAAAAAAAGTGTGAGGTCAGTATGATAGGCTACGTTAAGGGTATTTTGGAAGAATCAAGAGCCGGTAAGATAGTTGTGGATGTTAACGGACTCGGATTTAACATTCTTGTTTCCGAATCCACAAGGGAAGAACTTCCCGGTATAGGTCAGGAGATCAAGGTCTATACTCATACCAATGTCCGTGAGGACGATATCTCTCTTTTCGGTTTCCTTTCAAGAGAAGCCCTGGATCTTTTTGAACTTCTCATAACCGTTAACGGTGTGGGCCCCAAGGGTGCCATGGGCCTGCTTGGGATCTTCCCCGCTTCCGAGATCAAATATCTGATTGTTACTTCCTCATCCGATAAATTATCCAAAGCCCCCGGCATAGGGAAGAAAACTGCCGAGAGGATAATCATAGATCTTAAGGATAAGATCTCCACCGACGAGATCGTTACTCTTTCCGATATTGCAGATAATAATGAACCCGCTGTTTCAAGTGAGGCCATGGATGCGGTTTCAGCCCTTGTATCCCTTGGTTATTCTCAGGCTGAGGCCAAGCGTGCGGTCTCCATGGTACAGGGTGTTGAGTCCATGAACGTTAACGATATTCTGAAGGCTGCGCTGCAGCATCTCTTCTAAAGGAGCATAAATTGGACAGAGTCATCAAAACTGAAGTTACCCCCGAAGATATCAAACTGGAGGGATCACTTCGTCCCCAGTTTCTTAAAGATTATATCGGACAGCAGAAGATAAAGGATATCATAAGCGTCTATATCGAAGCAGCCAAGAACCGTCATGAGGCATTGGATCATGTCCTTCTTTACGGGCCTCCCGGACTTGGAAAGACTACCCTTGCCCAGATCATAGCCAATGAAATGGGGGTAAATATCCGTATCACCAGTGGTCCGGCCATCGAAAAGCCCGGTGATATGGCTGCAATCCTTAACGGACTTAAAGAAGGAGATCTGTTGTTTATCGACGAGATACACCGTTTGAATAAACAGATCGAAGAGGTTCTTTATCCCGCAATGGAGGATTATTCCCTTGATATCATGATCGGTAAGGGCCCTTCCTCCAAATCCATCAGACTGGATCTTCCCAAGTTCACCCTTGTGGGTGCAACCACCAGAGCCGGTCTTTTGTCGGCACCTTTACGTGATCGTTTCGGCGTTATAGAGCGTCTTGAGTTTTACAGTGTTGATGAGCTTGAGACTATCATCATTCATTCCGCAAAGATCCTTGGCGTTGAGATTGAGAAGGAAGGAGCAAGGGAACTTGCCCGAAGGAGCCGTGGTACGCCCCGTCTTGCCAATCGTATGCTTAAGCGTGTAAGAGACTTTGCCGAGGTTCGTTATGATGGGATCATTACGGGTGAAGTCGCAAGGACCGCTCTTGATCTTATGGATGTGGACAAGGTTGGTCTGGATCATATAGACAGAAATATATTAAATACCATGATAGGACTTTATAAAGGCGGTCCCGTAGGTCTTGACACACTGGCGGCCACCATCGGGGAGGATTCCGGTACCATTGAAGAGGTTTATGAGCCTTATCTTATCAAGATAGGATTCATAAGTCGAACCCCCAGAGGGCGTATGGTCACCGATCTTGCTTACAAGCATTTAGGTATTGAAATTTAACATCCCCTTTATTATAATTATCTATAATATATAAGCATTTGCGAGGGGATTATGGCAGCTAAGAACGACACTGAAGTTATCATCGGCGGCAAAGTATTAAACCTGAGCGGCTATGAGAGCGAAGAATATCTTCAGAAGGTTGCTGCGTACATTAACAGCAAGATCAACGAATACGGCAAGGTTGAGAGCTTTCGTCGTGCTTCCGTTGAAACACAGAACCTTCTTTTGCAGTTGAATATTGCCGATGATTATTTCAAGGCCAAGAAACAGATCTCACTCCTTGAGGACGAGATAAGTACCAAGGAGCGTGAACTTTATGACCTTAAGCATGAGCTCATTGCCTCGCAGATCAAATTAGATAATTCCGAGAAGACCGTTAAGGCCCTGAGACAGGAACTTGAAGAGTGCAATCGGAAACTTATAAGAATGGAAACAGAACTGAAAACATCAATTAAAGGCTGATTTATCAGCCTTTTTTGGTTTATTGGAGAAATATGGAATTACTTTCACCCGCCGGAAGTTTTAAAGGCTTTTTGGGCGCCGTAAATGCAGGTTGTGATGCCGTTTATCTTGGGGGTACCAGATTCGGTGCCAGAGCCTATGCCGAAAACTTCACCGATGAAGAGATAATCAAAGCCATCGAATATGCTCATCTTTTTGGAGTTAAGGTTTATCTTACCGTTAACACCTTACTTAAAGAATCCGAGTTTTTTGATTGCCTTTCTTATGTTGATACATTTTACAAGGCCGGTCTTGACGGTTGTATCCTTCAGGACATGGGCCTTATTTCCGTGTTTCATCATCATTTTCCCAAAATGGAATGTCATATCAGTACACAGGCTTTTGTTACCGGAACCGATGGCTGCAGGCTCTTTAAGGAAATGGGAGCTTCCAGAGTGGTGCTGGCAAGAGAGCTTTCTTTATCCGAGATCAAAAAGATTAAGGCCGATGCGGATATTGAGATAGAAACCTTTATTCACGGTGCCATGTGTTATTCTTATTCGGGAGACTGCCTGTTTTCATCATGTCTGGGCGGGCGCAGCGGTAACCGCGGACGCTGTGCGGGTCCCTGCAGGCTTGAATATTCCGTGATAAGTGATGGTAAGGAATCAAAGCCCGGCTTTTATCTTTCCATGAAGGATCAGTGTGCCCTGACCATATTACCGGGTCTTCTTGATGCGGACATAGATTCCTTAAAGATAGAGGGCCGCATGAAGAAGCCCGAGTATTCTGCTTTTACCACTTCGGTTTATCGAAGATATATCGATCTGTACCGCTCCGGCAAAGATCACTTTAAAGTTTCCTCAAAGGATATCGATGATCTTAAGCACATGTATTTAAGGAGCGATATCGGAACCGGTTATTACGACAGGAACAACGGTCGTGACATGATAACCGTGGGATCTCCCGCATACGGCGGTAACGATCCTGCTTTGATGCAGACTGTGGAAGAGGAATTTCTTAACAAGGACCGGAAACTTCCGATCACGGCTGTTCTAACCGCAGTGTCCGGTGAACCTGTCTGCCTTACATATACTTATAAAGATCTTTCTTTTACCGTAACGGACTTTGTCGTAGAAAAAGCCCTTTCCAAGGTTACAACCGCGGAAGATATGAAAAAACAGATCGGAAAACTGGGCGATACTCCTTTTATCCTTGACGACAGCAGGATCTATGATTCCGGTGACTGTTTTATTCCCGTAAGATTACTGAATGAGTTAAGAAGAACCTGCATCGAGGGATTAAAGGCCGAGATAATTAAGGATCATGATTGCAGGAACCAAAGAGCCTTTAAACCTTTTGCCGGATTTAAGCGTACCCCCGTTCCTTTTAAGAAACTGCCCCTTGTGTATGTTTCAGATCCGGACCAGTTTAGGGCGGCTGTTTCCGTATCCGAAGAGATCTATGTGATCTGTGATGCCGCACTGTGGCTCAATCATCACGAAAGTCTTGTTAAAAAGGCCGAGACCGTTGGCAAAGAGCTGTTTGTCGCCCTTCCCGATATCGTAAGAGACAGGGACAAAGAAACCTTACGTGTTCTTTTGAAAGATTTCGATCATGACTGTGTAAAGGGTTGTTTTTGCAACAGTCCCGAAGCACTGGCCTTTGTATATTTCAGTGATTACGGTAAGTCCGTCATTGCCGGACCTTCTTTGTATGCATGGAACAATAAGGCCTGTGAAGTTTTAAAGGAACTTTCCGACGGCCTTGTGGCACCCCTGGAACTTTCAAAGAGCGAGATCGCCCGTATTCAGTCTGATCAATATGTATTTGCCTATGGCAGGATACCCCTTATGAACACCGCCAATTGTGTTTTGAAAACAGCCTTTTCCTGTCAAAAGAAAAAGGACGGAAACCGGGCATATCTTAAAGACCGCATGAATGCGCTGTTCCCCGTTCATACAAAATGTGATTTTTGCTTTAACAGCATATATAACTCTGTTCCCACCTCCTTGCATGATGAAGTCACTGAGGGTAAAATAGACAGAGGATCCATGCTCCTTTACATGACAGAAGAGTCTTTTGACGATACAAAGAACGTGCTTGATGCTTTCCTTGAAGGATCCGATCTAAAGGGAACGGGATATACCAAAGTATACAGAAAACGCGGAGTCGAATAGTCGATTGATCCAGTATATTTCAGCGCTTTCAAAATATTTCATAGCGGGCTTCATGATCCTTTACACCCTGGACTGCTTTCTTGTTTTCAGATACAGGGATGAAAAGGGCAGAAGAGGATCTTACGCAAGGCAGGTCGTGCTCATCATTCTTTTGCATTTCACCTGCTTTCTTTCCATATGTCTTAAAACCGGTGAGCTGAAATATCTGATCTTTTATGGGGCTTTCCAGATCGCGCTTATCATGGTCATGGAACTTTATCCCATGATCTATCCACGTATCAACAGACTTTTGATAAACAATGCCTGCATGCTCATGAGTATCGGCCTTGTAATGCTTTCAAGACTTGATTTTGACATGGCGGTGAAGCAGTTTATCATTTCCGTCATCTCCCTTGCCATTGCGGGACTAATTCCCTTTGCCATGAAGAAACTGGGAAAGATCCCTAACTACCCCTATATTTACGGCGGCGTGGGGTTCTTTCTTCTGGTCTTGGTTTATTTTCTTGGTCATTTATCCAACGGTTCGAAACTTGCCATCCATATTTTCGGCGTATCCTTTCAGGCTTCCGAATTTGTAAAGATCCTTTTTGTATTCTGCATCGCAGGTATCCTTTATAACGGAGCGGAGATAAGAAATCTGATCATCGCCACGGCCTTTGCTGCGGCTCATGTGATCATACTTGCTCTGTCCAACGATCTTGGAGCCGCCTTCATTCTTTTTGTTGTATATGTTCTTATGGTCTTTGTGGCTTCAAGAAATGTCTTTTATCTTATCCTTGGTACAGCTGCGGGAGCCGGAGCTTCGATTCTTGCCTACAACCTTTTCAGACATGTAAAAGTACGTGTGGCTGCCTTTATCGATCCTTTTTCCGTTATCGACAACGAAGGTTACCAGATCACCCAGTCCCTGTTTGCCATAAGCAGCGGCGGCTGGTTCGGACTGGGGCTTTTTAACGGCACTCCCGAAACCATTCCCTATGTGGAGACGGACTTTATCTTTTCGGCCATTGCACAGGAATTCGGTATCTTGTTCGCAGTTTGCATGGTATTGATATTCTTAAGCTGCTTTATCATGTTTATCAATATCTCATATAAACTAAGCAACGATTTTTATCGCTATATAGCCATCGGGCTGGGACTTACCTACGTTTTTCAGATCTTTTTGACTGTGGGCGGCGGCACAAAGTTCATTCCCATCACCGGTGTGACCCTTCCCCTTGTAAGCTACGGCGGCAGTTCCATTATGGCCACCATTTTCACTTTCTTTATAATCGAGGGACTGTATGTTATCAGGGACGGTAAACAGGAACCGGTTAAGAATAAAGCAAAAGAACGGTTCTTAAAGATCCAGTCAAATATCATAATGGGATCTTTGTATGTATTTATCGGTCTCTTTATCGTACTTTGCAGCTATATCTGCATTTATTCCGTTAAGAATCACAAGGAACTTATCGACAACGCCTATAATCCGAGACAGGAAGTACTGATAAGACAGACTGAGAGGGGGCCCATATATTCAAGAGATATGGAGATCATTGCGGAAACCGTTGTAAAAAATGGCGAAGAGAAGCGTTTTTATCCTTTTTACAATATCTTTTCCCATGTGGTGGGTTATTCCTCAAACGGTAAAGCCGGTATCGAAGCTGCCGCAAATTATTATCTGATAAATTCCAATCAGCCTGTGACAGAAAAGCTCTCTGCCGACATAAACGGGAACAAATATATCGGAGACGGTGTTATCACAACACTTGATACAGACCTTCAAAAGGCAGCATATACCGCCATAGGGGCCAGAAACGGTGCGGTCGTGGTAACAAATCCCAAAACAGGCGAGATCCTTGCAATGGTTTCAAAACCGGATTTCGATCCCAACGAGATCCAGGATATATGGGACGACCTTATCGAGGACAAGGACAGTTCCGTTCTTCTTAACAGGGCTTCTCAGGGGCTTTACCCTCCGGGCTCCACATTTAAGATTGTGACACTGCTTGAGTATATCCGTGAGAATCCTGAAACCTATAACGATTATGCGTTTAGGTGCACCGGTGAACTGAAGATTGGAGAAGACAAGATCATATGTTACAATCATCAGGCTCACGGTAATGTAAATCTTATCAAGAGTCTTGCAAAATCCTGTAATTCCTCTTTTGGAAATATAGGACTTAAACTTGATAAAAAGAAATTTGCTTCTACCCTTGATACTTTGCTTTTTAACAAAGACCTGCCCGTTACCTTTAATTATTCCAAGAGCAGCATAAAGGTCAGCGAAGGCATGTCGGATCTTGAAACCGTTTATACTGCCTTCGGTCAGGGTGAAACACTGATGAGCCCGCTGCACCTTAATATGATCACCGCAGCCATTGCCAACAAGGGGGTGCTGATGAAACCCTATCTGGTCTCGTCGGTGGTAAACAATAAGCTTAATACCGTTGAAAGCTTTAAGCCTTCCCAGTATAAAAGGCTTTTATCCGAGGAAGAAGCAAATATCGTTACCGATATGATGAAGGCCGTTGTTACGGACGGAACCGCAAAGCGCCTTAATACAACGGACTATACCGTGGCGGGAAAGACCGGCTCCGCCGAATACAGCGACTATACAAGCATGACGCATTCCTGGTTTACGGGCTTTGCTCCGGCTGAAGATCCGGAGATCTGTGTTACGATAATACTTGAAAATGCCGGTACCAGCGGACTCAACGCCGTTCCCATGGCAAGAAAGATCTTTGATGAATACTTCCGTAAATTTGCATCGCTCAAAGATACGGAAGAAAAATAAATAAATAATAAACGGAGGGTTTGCAATGAAAGAAGCAACCAGCTGCGGAGGAGTGGTCATCTACAAGGGTAAAGTACTGCTTCTCTACAAAAACATGCATGAAAGAAACAACGGATGGGTCCTTCCCAAGGGAACCGTTGAAAAGGGGGAAAGTTTTGAAGAGACCGCCGTCAGGGAAGTGAAAGAAGAGAGCGGTTCCACCGCTAAGATAGTCAAGCCTCTCGGAGAAACACATTATGAATTCAAGACCAAAGACGATAATGTGGTCAAATGTGTTCACTGGTTTTTGATGTCAACGGAGGCTTTCTTTTCAAAGCCCCAAAGAGAAGAGCATTTTAATGATTCGGGCTTCTATAAATACCATGAAGCCATATTCCTTTTAAAGTATGACAACGAAAGAGAGATCCTGGAAAAGGCTTACGAAGAATATCGTAATCTGAGAAGAGCCGGTGTCTGGGAATAAAGGCAAAAAGAAAAGTCCCCATGAATTTGGGGACTTTTACTGTATCGTGATAAACCGGACTATAAAACCGCGGTAATGGAAAGATCCGTTCTTTTGGCCAGATCGATCAGATTGTCTCCACACTTTACAAGAGGGCGGGAGAGCTTTAACTGATTTATGAGGATGATCTCAGCAATGGAACCGTCGCTAAGCCTTACGGTCATGCCAAGCTGGGAGTTGGCGATATGGGTAAGGATGGGCTTTAAAAGCGCACGGCTGTATTTAACGTCAGTTCTTTCGAAGTTTTCTATGACTTCGAAGGGAATGAGAGTCTTTCGGTAAGAACGGGCCGAAGTCATGGCACAATAGGAATCGATGATAGCTATGATCTTAGCATAGAAGTTTATATCATCCTCTTTGATGCCGTTGGGATATCCGGAACCGTCACATTTCTCATGGTGCTGAAGTGTTGCCTTTAAGACATTTTCATCTACCTGATGGTTCTTTATGATGTGATAGCCGCGAACGGTGTGGGTCTTGACTCTGGCATATTCTTCATCCGTCAGTCTGTCGGGTTTCCACATAAGATCCGGAGAAAGCATGAACTTACCGATATCATAGAGGAATCCGCACTGGATCAGGATGAAAAGTTCTTTCTGGGTGATACCGAGCCAGGTGCCGAAAACTCCGGCTACAAGAGCCGAATTAAGGCAATGGGAATAGGTGACGGTATCTTCCGTGGGAAGCATGTTGTAAAGGTAATCAAGGAGGATCTCGCCTGTCTTGGCACAGCCGGTGATCTCACCGTAGATCTGATAAAGAGTCTCGAGACTCAGTGGCTTATCTTCATTGATGAGCCCGTCGATCATTTTTTTGTAATTTGCCATATAAATGGCATAAACCTGCTCAAAACGCCTGAAGCCCTCGCTTACGCGGACCTTTTCGAAATGAGTGGTAGCGAAGTCTGCCTCCTCTTTGATGGAGACACACATGATGGAATAGCGGGAAAGTTTGGCGATAGCGATGTCATCCAGAGTAGTATTGCGAGATAGAAGGAGTTCATTTTTATAACTCAGAACGTCCTCTGCCAGAACCATACCCGGCTTTAGAGCCATGGTTGCAATTGTTTTCATAGATGTAATAAACTCCCAACGTATTATTCAATTATATTCTATCATCATTATGGCGAAATGCAAAATATTTTGTTTGTTTAAGGCTGTTTTGTGATAAGATTATTCTATCATGCAAATACATACAAATCTCTTTGTGGGCGATGGGATAAAAAAGCCCGAGAGTATGATCAAAAAACTGAAAAAGAAAAAGCTTCCTCCCAAATTCTATTTTGCCGCATTTGAAGAGGGCAGCGACAGACTTGAGATCTACCTGTCTTATCTTTTTAACCAGAAGTATTTTAAGAACAGGGAACTTGAGATCGTCGGTATCTTTAAGAGCGAAGAGGATGCTTTTGAATATGTGAGGGCTCTTTCCGAGATATCCGTTCGAAAATACGGAGATTTTTGTGCGAAAAAGACTATAGATTCTTTAAGCGGCTTTGAACTTGAAATGCTCAAAAGAAAGAATGAAGACTGATGTTCTGGATCATTTTACTTAATATACTGAAAATAATAGGGATCATCCTGCTTTGTATCCTGGGACTCATTCTTTTTTTGCTGCTTTCTGTTTTGCTTGTTCCCGTAAGATATAAGGGACGGGGCGAATACTCAAAGGACAAAACGGATATCAGACTCTGTGCAAGCTGGTTTCTTCATCTTGTGAGGGTTTCTTTTACCTATGGTATCGAAGAACCTTTAAAGGTCAGGATATTATGGTTCGATCCTCTTAAAAAGAAAGAAAAGGAGCAAAAACCTCCGAAACCCGCAAAAGCCGGAAAAAGAAAGAAAAAGAAACCGGAAGAGAACTGGGATCTTGAGGAATTGCCGGAAGAACGGTCTGAAGCCAAAGAAGAGGCAAAGCAGCCTGAAGAGCAGGCAAAGTCTGAGGAAAAGATACAGTCTGAAGAACCGGTAAAAGCTGAAGATCCTGTAAAACCCGAAGAGCCGCCAAAACCCGAGGAACAGGCAAAACATGAAATACCGGAAGCGACGGAAAGGGCAGATAAGCCGGAGATACATTCCTCAAAGCCGGAATCTAAAAAATCTACCCAAAGCAGTCATAAATATGATAGAATAAAAAGGTATATTGAATTATTCAGATCGAGAGAGTTTAAAAATGCACTTTCTTTAAGCTTTGACTCCATTATTAAGGTGTTAAAGCATATACTTCCGAGGCACTGGCAGATCGATGCCGAACTCGGATTTGAATCTCCGGACACTTTGGGAACAGTGCTGGGAATAGCCGGGATGTTTTATCCCCTGTTTCACAGGCACCTGAATATCTATCCCGATTTTGACGAGGAGATCCTTCATGTCAAAGGACATTTTAAGGGCCATATAACCCTTATCAGACTTTTGATCATCGGTCTTAAGGTCCTTTTTGACAAAGATATAAAGAAAGTTTTGAAAATGTTCAAGGAGGCTTAACATGGCTGACAACAATTGCGGTTCGATCATCGAATCATTACTCAAAGGAATGGAAGCCGTACTTTCTTCCAAGACCGTTGTGGGTGATGCTACTCACATAGGGGACACCATTATCCTTCCTTTGGTCGATATTTCCTTCGGCGTGGGCGCAGGTTCTTCCACCAAGGGAGAAAAGGGCGGAAACCACGGCGGCGGTGGCGGAATGAGCGGTAAGGTCACTCCCAGCGCAGTCCTTGTTATAAAGAACGGCACCACCAAGCTTGTGAATATCAAGAATCAGGATGCCATCACCAAGGTTATCGATCTGATACCCGATATGTTTGACCGCTTTGCGGACATGAAGAACAAAAAAGACATGCCTTCCGATGAAGAAGCATTGGATGCGGCTTTTCCCGAGGATGAGGAATAATCTCTCAGCACACGGAGACCCCATGATATGGATGAAGAACGCAGCTTTGAAGAAATTCTGATTAACGGTACCGCCGATGAACTGAATGAACTTAAACGCTGGCTTTTCGAGGAAAACATTCGTCTCACCGCCAAGCAAAAGGAACTTAACGAGTTCCATGAGCGGTTTTTACAGGAACGGATCCAGTTCCAGGACGAAATGAAGGCCATTAACTTAAGGAATGTCAACGAACGAAAGCGCCTTAAGGACGAAGAGACTTTCTTTGACAAGAAGATGGAGATCCTTAAGAACGGTTTCGCCCAGCTTGAGTGCGACAGAAAGGCCTTCGAAAAAGAAAAGAAGCAATTCTACTATAACAATGCTCCGGGAGAAGACAGTTCCGCGTCTTATTCCCAGGAGTTTAAGGGCTCGCTTTTTGCCGGTGTCAACAATATGCTGGCTTTGAAAAAGCGCTACAGAGATCTGTTAAAGATCTTTCATCCGGATAATCTTTGCGGAGACAATGAAATGGTAGCCGCCATAAACAGAGAGTATGACAGGCTAAAGAAAAAGTTTGATTATCCATTCAGATCCGCAAAATAATTTTACAATCCTGCGCCGTGAGCCGTGAAGGTGTCGGCGCATAAAAAAAGAGAACCGGATCGGTTCTCTTTTAATTTCTGTAGGTATGTAAGAAGGAGATTTAAGCTCTCTCAACTTTGCCGGATCTTAAGCATCTGGTGCAAACGTGAAGCTTTTTGGTTGCGCCGTCAACTTTGCATGTAACCGCACGGATGTTGGAACCCCAGATTCTGCTGGACTTTCTGTTTGAGTGGCTTACATTATTTCCGAAATGAATACCTTTTCCGCATACAGCACATTTTGCCATTTTTACACCTCCTTGGAACTTTAATACATTTCTGAACTCACAATAATGAGATGATAGCAGAACATAAGTCAAAAATCAAGAAGAAAATTAAATATAAATGAAAAAAGAAAAATAAAGGTTTTCTTTTTACAATATTAAGTTTATAATTACTTCAATATGCGCTCACAAATATTCAGGAGGTGCTTATGAAAGGTTCATCGATGGATACCTATCTTGGGAATGTCATCATAGATCCCAACGTAGTCAGACAGTATGCCGGTACCGTTGCCAACGAATGTTTTGGTATAGTGGGTATGGCCAATGTCAATGTTCAGGACGGACTTGTTAAACTTTTGAAATTAAATTCCGCAAATCTCTGCCGCGGAATTAAAGTCAATCTTTTGAAGGACGGCCGTCTCGGGCTTATCTTTCATGTGGTCGTTTCCTACGGAGTCAGCATCCGTGCCGTTACGGACAACCTTGTGAACAATGTTAAATATAAGGTAGAAGAATTTACCGGTCTTGAGATAGGCAAGATTGATGTCTATGTCGAAGATGTAAAAGTTATCGATTAGGAGGATCTTCCATTGGCAAATACAGTTATCACACCCAACGATCTTGCCAAGATGTTTTTGGCCGGAGCCAAGACTCTTGAGGCAAAGAAAGAATGGATCAACGAACTTAACGTGTTCCCCGTTCCCGACGGTGATACGGGAACAAACATGACCATGACCATAATGTCGGCTGCCAAGGAAGTGGATTCTTTGATGGCTACCAACGATCTTAATATGGAAAGCCTTTGCAAAGCCATTTCTTCAGGTTCCCTTCGCGGAGCCAGAGGTAACTCCGGCGTTATCCTGTCCCAGTTGCTTAGGGGCTTTACCAAGATCATCAAGGACAAAGAAGAGATCAACATCCCCCTTCTTGCCGATTCCTTCGAAAAGGCTGTGGAGACCGCTTACAAGGCAGTCATGAAGCCCAAGGAAGGTACGATCCTTACAGTAGCAAAGGGCGTCAGCACCAAGGCAAGAGACCTTGCTGACGGCGGCTGTGACAATCTTGAAGAGTTTTTAAGGACAGTTATAGAGCATGCCGAGGTTGTGCTTGCCCATACTCCCGAACTTCTTCCCGTGCTTAAGCAGGCAGGGGTTGTGGATTCCGGCGGACAGGGTCTTGTGGAGATCTTCCACGGTGTGTTTGACCAGTTCATGGGTAAAGAGATCGATCTTACCATTGGCGCAAAGCCCGCAGCAGGTGAAGAAAAGAGTGTTGCCGAGCCCGAAAACATCAAATTCGGTTACGGCACCGAGTTTATCATCCTTATCGATAAGCTTTTCAATATAAAGCACGAACTTGATTTTAAGGAATATCTTGAATCCCTGGGTGATTCCCTTGTTCTTGCCGCAGACGGCGATGTTGTGAGAGTACACTTAAATACCAACGATCCTGGCCTTGTATTACAAAGAGCCATGAAGTACGGTGCTCTTTCAAATATCAAGATCGAAAACCTTCGTCTCGAACAGGAAGAAAGAGTTACGGGTGTCAGCAAGACAGAGCCCGAAACCCTTCCCGAAGAAGAAAAAGAATACGGTTTTGTCACCGTTGCCGCAGGTAAGGGACTTGCCGAGATCTTTAAGGGACTTGGGGCCGACTATGTCATCGAAGGCGGTCAGACCATGAACCCTTCGACCGAAGATATAGTTGAAAGCATCGAAAAGATCAACGCAAAGACCGTTTTCGTGCTTCCCAACAATAAAAACATCATTCTTGCCGCAAATCAGGCTCAGTATCTTGTAAGCGACAAAAATGTTGTGGTCATTCCCACAAAGACCATTCCTCAGGGTATCAGCGCATTGATCAATTTCATGCCTGATTCCGATACCGATACAAATACCGAAACCATGTCCGAGGAGATAAAGAACATCAAGACCGGACAGGTGACCTATGCGGTACGCGATACCAAGATCGACGATATGGATATTAAAGAAGGCGACTTCATGGGTATCGGCGACAGCGGATTGCTTGCTGTTGACAAAGATATCAAATGTGCCGTTAAGACCATGATCGATAAGATGGCCGAAGACGGATCTGCCGAACTTTTCAGTATCTACTACGGTGAAGAAGTATCCGAAGGTGATGCCGAAGAGATCGCCGCTTACATTAACGATAAATATCCTTCCTGCGACGTGGAGCTTCAATAC
>JAEEGL013968398.1_pt1 | contig 13689 bp, 14 predicted proteins | sample 9134231 | NCBI WGS metagenome assembly JAEEGL01 (sample SAMN16246548, study PRJNA631951) | gut metagenome | biome: gut microbiome; feature: rumen; material: fiber-attached | host: Bos | place: Iran: Karaj | collected 2018-10
GCATCAGGCACCACAACACGACCTGTATTCGGCTCTATGGTGCAAAACGGATAATTTTGTGCATCCGCAGCCGCACTTTGAGTCAATGCATTAAACAATGTTGATTTACCAACATTTGGCAACCCGACAATTCCACAATTGAATCCCATTTAAAAATCCTTTATAATTCAAGGGTAATATGTCATACATGTGGGAAAATTTCAATATAAAACCATTTCCTGCGGAAACAATTGTTTACCGTAATGGTGTTTTTTGTCCTGAATTATCAACTATTGAAACAGAGCAGTTAAAAAAGCAATATTATCTGCCTGTGCATATTATATATGTTGGTGAAATAGATGGGGAAAAATATCTGGATATAAATATGGATATACCAAATCAAAAGGTTTATTTATCGGTAAATATAAAAAATAAAAAGCCGGCTTTTTTAAAGATTTTTATAAAAAACACCGGTGAAAACTCTGAATTACGCGGGCATATTTTATTGGATAATTACGATAAATTAACATATGAATGCGCGGCAAAACACCAATCTAAAAACACATGTATTTTATTACAACATAAATTAATAGCGAATAAAAACAGCCATTCAAAATTATCGGGTGTCGCAATTATTGATAAAAATTGTCCAGATTGTAATTCAGATATAGATTTTTCGGCAATAGCCGCCAAAGACGCTAAAATAGAGTTTTTACCAGCCCAACGGATTTCATCTGTGCCAAAACGTGCCGACCACGGTGCATCTATTTATTCACCAAAACCTGTCCAAATTGAATATTTACGTGGGGCAGGGTTATCAACAACCGAAGTAAACGCCGTTATGAGCGAAGCGTTTAAGAACGATTTTTCACTATTTTAATAAAAAAAACATCCCGTGGAATAATTACCCCACGGAACGCCAAAAACACCAACGTGCAAATACAGCACGAAATGGATTTATTTTTTCTTAAAGCCTTGCTTTGCTTTTAACTTCGGATTATCTGGATCAATCAAGATAACCTGTTTACCACGGCGAATTTGCTTAACATTGCCGCGTTTTTTCCAAGCCTTTAATGAACTTAAAAATTTCATATCTAAATCCTTTTTGCAGGGGGATTATAATCGCTTTTTCTAAAAAATCAAATATTTATTATATATTTTTGTTGTTTTTATAAGGGTTGTTTATATTGTTGAAAAAGGTTTTTACGGTTTTATTAACAAGTTTTTAACAATTTTTTGTCGGATTTTCGGGCTTTTTTGTAAAATTGTTGAAAAACGGGGCTGTTTTTTAACATGTTGAAAATTAGACATTTTTTAACAATTTAAACAATTTAAAGAACATGCTTTTTATGCTTGTTGAAAATTGTTGAAATTGTTATAATTCTATCATACGGAGAGGAAATGAGACAGCAAGTGTTAAAAGCTTTGGCGAATCCTGCGCGCATATTTTATGTGCCTTATAATATTGCTGTTATCAATTTCACAATCCAATTTCTTATTTTTGTCGCAATTTTCGTTGCTGTCTTGATTGTGACAAAGTTAGAAGTTGCAATAAGTCCGTTGTATTTTTTGATATCGGTGATAATTGTTCATTCGATATTGGCGGTCTATTCTAAGCGTGATCCACAACTGGGACAGATTGTCGCGGCAAAAATACAATTGTTTAAACAAAAGATACCAAGACGGTTGGTGGCATAAATGGAAGGATTTTTGAGTTATTTTGCCGGTGGTGGATTCTCTATTACAATGACTGTTTTGGTCATCGCGGTTATTTTTGTATTTTTACTGTTAATGATGTATATTCCGGCACTAACACGCCGCATTTTCCCGAATTTCGGATACAGTAATTATGCCAAATATTTACCGTTTAAAAATGTTTATAATGATAATTCGCTTGAATTAACAGACGGATCATTGGTTCGTGTTTATCGTGTTTCCGGTGTTCAAACCAGTATGCAAGATGATGCAACACGTGAAAAGTTCCTTGAACTGCGTGCGCAATTATTTAATCAAATTCGCGATCCAAATGTCACTTTGCGTTTCTTTATGGTGCGTGATGCCGCAAATGATAATATGGATTACGAATTTGACGGACCTGTTTTACAGGGGATTTATAATAAATGGCGTTCCCAAGGGTTGCGTATATTTTTGAACAATTATTATATTGTGTTGTCTGTGTATGGTGGTGGTGCGCGTGATAAGTTAAATCAATATGGAAATTACATAGAATCTATATTGTCGGCATATAAGCCAAGGGTAATGAAAAATAATACCGCTGATAATATGGGACGTTTCTTTGGTCGTATTTTATCACCAATAAGTAAACCGACACCCGCGGTTGCAGATAATGAATTGGCGGAAAATGTTGCAATAGATAATGTTTATTTTGAAAATGACGGTGTTGTTCGTTATACCAGTGGTAATGAACAAACATTTGCTGCGATACTTTCTTTCCGGATGTCGCCGGATTATTTAGATGAAGATTTCTTTAATTCTATATCAACAATTCAAACAGAAATGATTTGTATGAATGGTTTTCATATTATGGGCGCCGCTGATGTAGAAATGACTATACGTCAACGAACTTCGACCGCCGATAAAAATGAAACATCTACTTTTGAACAAGTATCCGAAGCAAAAACCGCAATGGATGAAAATATCTCAGGTAATCAGAGTTTGGTTGATTATTACCCATTGTTTATATTATTTGGATCTTCACGCGAAGAACTTAATAAATATGTTGATGAATTTAAGAAAATATCTGCGTCGTTTGGTGTTTCGCCGATTGTTGAATCTTTTGCATCAAAGGTTTCTTGGTTTTCACAAATACCTGGGTTTGATGTATTCCCACGAACCTTTAAACTGTTGTCAAAAGCGGCGGCGATTTGTATTCCTATGTCCAGTACCCCACGCGGTATTGAAAACAGTGATTGGGGTCCGGGGCCTTTGGTTGTATTCCCAACTGCCCAGGGAACACCATATATGTTCCAATTCCATGTATCTGATAAACCGGCGGCGGTGGGACATACATTAACAATTGGTCCAACTGGTGGTGGTAAAACAACACTGTTTAGTTTCTTGATTGCACAATCACTACGTCATCCTAAATTAAAGGCATTCTTCTTTGATAGAAACAAGGGTGCCGAAATATTTACATTGTCGGTTGGTGGTAAATATATCACTATGCGCAGTAAAGAAAAAAATACCGATCCAATGGCGAAATCTTTTGAAACAAGATTAAACCCATTAAAAATGCCGGATACGGCGGATAATCGCGCGTTCCTGCGTCGTTGGTTTGCAATTATATCGGGTCAGGGTGATACTTTATCCGCTGATGAAATTGCGCGTGCTGTTTCGGTGAATTACGATTATTTGTCCGATAAAGACAGGTTGCTTAAAAACCTTTGGGAAAGTTGTTTTTCATCAAATGGTCAAATGCGTGCTGCATTAAAGAAGTGGGTTGATCCATTACAATATGGCGATATGTTTAATGAAAACACTGATACATTGGATTTAGGTGCACGCCTTACTACATTTGACTTTACAGATATTTTACAAGACGAAGTTTTATCACCAGCGGTTATTTCGTATATCTTGCACCGTATTAATACAACAACGGTATCTGGTGGAAATCCATCACTTATTATGATTGATGAAACCGCACCAATGTTGGAAAACAAAATGTTCCGTGATAACTTTATTGCTGGACTTCAAGAAGGCCGTAAGAATCGTCAGGCGTATATGGTTGCATTCCAACGTGCAAATGTGTTGGATAAACTGGGAATAGGGGATGTGGTTCGTGGTCAGGCACAAACTGTGTTATTCTTCCGTAATCCTGCGGCGGACGCAGGGGATTATTCACACTGGAATCTGAATCCATTAGAAATGGCGTTTATCCAAGGGAAAGCGTATCCAAACCTTAAACGTGCGGTGTTGTTGTCGCGTCCGGTTAACGGTGAATCTGTTATATTAAATACAGAACTTGGTGGTTTAGGTAATTTACTACATTTGTTTGAATCTGGACGTCCATCTGTATTATTGGCGGAAGAATTATATAAAGCATATGGCACAAACTTTGTTGCAGAATACCTGAAAAAACAGTCGGGCGGCAATGTTTAAAAAAATCTGTTTTTTATCATTTTTGTTTATACTTTTTGGTATAAATAATATCGCCAATGCCAATGAATGCAGTGCATACAAGATTACACCTAAAATTACAATAGATGTTCCTGATTGGACAAAAAGTGTTGTTCAACCAAAGAAACCAATGGATTTGTTGCATGGTAATGTTGTTGCGACATTGGTAAATAACTATGATATTATTGCCGATATTACGTCAATCGAAGATGGTTATTGTATTGGATTAAAAGCGGTCGAAGCGACCATAGGATATACTGATTTTTTGGTTAAAATAGACAACAGACATAGTCCAAAAACATGTTCTTATAATGCTATTCTAAACCACGAAAACAAGCATATAGACGCTTATTTATCTGTCATAGATGATAATAAAAAAGAACTTTATGATTCTTTGTATACGGCGGCGGATTCTATTATGCCGATATTTGTAAAAAAGCAATCTGATATAAGTCGCGAAATCGATAAATTAAACGATAAATTACAAAATCACCCCAATATTGTATTGGTTATACAAAAAATACACGCTGATGAAGAAATAAAGAATAAAAATATAGACCGCCAAGAAAATTACAGCGAACTAAAAAAATGCTTTGAATAACCGTATAATGTGTTATATGTATCTATATACAACAATTATACGGGGTTAAAACATGAATTTTATAAAGACAGATATTGATGGTGTAATCATCATAGAACCACGTATTTTCATGGATGATCGTGGTTATTTTTTCGAAAGTTATAATAAAGCCGAATTTAATCTACATGGTCTTGGATATAATTTTGTCCAAGATAATCAATCCAAATCTTCATATGGCGTGGTGCGCGGTCTGCATTGCCAACTTGGTGAACATGCCCAGGCAAAATTGGTTCGTGTTTTATACGGCAAGGTTCTTGATGTTGCGGTTGATATAAGACAAGGTTCCGAAACATTTGGAAAACATGTCGCGGTTGAATTATCAGACGAAAATAACAGGCAACTGTTAATACCACGTGGTTTTTTACATGGATTTTCTGTGTTATCACCAACGGCGGTATTTGCATATAAATGTGATAATTTTTATCACAAACCATCAGAGTTTGGTATTAGGTATGACGATCCAATAATAAATGTTGATTGGCGTATACCACCGGAAAAAGTAATAACATCTGAGAAAGATAGATTAGCAAAAAGTTTTAAAGATATTATTGCTTATACAAGATAAAGAAAACGCCCAAACGGGCGTTTTCTAGTATATAGCGCCAGATACCGATTTAATACATAAATCAGAAAATAGCGGTGCACGCAATTCAAGTTCGTTTATTATTTCACTTGGTGTTTTATCTATGATTAAAGATTCATATGTTTCAACACCATCTTTTATGGTTTTTATAACCGCACTGGGCAGTTTATTTTGACCAATACAAGATGATAAATAAACAAAACATTCATCATTGTTATAAAGTCGCTTTATAGCCAATTTCCGCGCATACAGGTTTAATGTTAAATCTGCTTTGGTTGCGTCTTTGGTCCATGGCGACCCACCACCAATAGGGCACGCAGTTGAATAAAAATCACATGCCAATTTTCGTCCGGTAATACCACAATCAGCAACGGCGGAATGATAAGTATATCGGCCGGTTCCGTTTACAATAATATTGCGCGGTTTTTGCCCCAATGTTTCACAAATAAAATCGTCCAGATTTTCGTCATGCAGCATCGGAACCGCAACAATCGCGGTATCAACATTATTGTTTTTATCCAGTGTAATTTGTGTTTTTATATCCAGCCCCAAATTGTCGCTATTCTTTGCTTTGTTATAAATCGCAAAGTTCAGTTTTTTAGCCAGATATAATTCAAGGTTTATATTTTGTGGCCCGCGACATGCATATCCAACAAATACCCCTTGGTCGCCCCAACCATTATTTTCAACACCGCGACGTATATCGCACGATTGCGCGCCAATAAGGTTGGTTATTTTAAGTTTTGCCGGATTTATTGCATATTCACCCCAAATACATGAATATTTTTCATCATATCCAATAAAACAAATCGCATCATGAACATATTTGTCCAACTGGTCTATGTTGATTTTTCCGGATATTTCGCCGCCCAGAATAACATTGTTATCTTTGACCATGACTTCAACGGCATATTTAACATATGGATCCATTTCAATCATTTTGTCCAAAATATAAGATGAAATAAAGTCGGCTGTTTTATCAGGGTGCCCAAGCGACACCGCTTCTGCAGTTTTTATCATAAAAAGCTCCTTTTTTAGTCCGTTTAATGTGGGACAAGTCAGGTTAAATCCACATTGAAACCACCGTTATTAGTGGGTTCAGGGTTAATAATACACTAATTTTTTGGAAAAATCAAAAAATAAAAACACGTTGGATTGGCGTGTGCAGTTCTCGAGCCGAATTATTAGAGATTGGGCGAGAGATAGAAGAGTTGAAAAATAAATTAGGGTTAAACTATCATTCGTGTTTTATCTTACGGAATTCAATGTTAAAATCGTGAAATTAATGGTTTGATATTGGATATTTTTTTCTTATTATTTTTAGCAATTTGATACATTTGTTAACATCATCAAATGGAAGTGTTGCAATTTCATCATCAGGTAAATCCCACCATTTTAATTTAAGTAATTCTTGGATAGTTTTTTGTGGAAATCTGTATTTTATAATGTGTGCAGGAACACCACCCATTATTGTGTATGGTTCTGTATCATGTGTTACAACGGCATTAGATCCTATAATACAACCATCTGCAATTTTTATACCATCTTTGATAATAACATTATTACCAATCCAAACATCATTTCCAACTGTCACAGGTTTAAATGTATATTTATATATTTTTTGGTTAGACGTGATATTATGTCCAGCGCAATATTGAAATGGTGATGTTGATAAAAAATTTTGTGGGTGTTGCGATGGTCCAAGTGATACATTTTGCCCAATTGAACAAAATGCACCTACAGTCGTATCTTTGTGCGACCTGATATAATTACCGCTAATATATGAGTGTGGACCCATCCATGGTAATGTTTTTTTTGTTTTATATTTATTGTAAATCTTGTGACGTAATTTTCGTGATGGAATAAAACAACATAATAAACGAATAATAGATTTTTTCATATTCCGAGTCCTTTTTGTACGGATTATATCACAAAGGGTTCAAAAGTTTAGCAAAAATGTGTGTTTTAGAACTTTCTGCAGATATTGGAAAACAAATAAAAACTTGCCCCAAAGGGCAAGTTTTGAAACTTTGGTTGCGGAGAGTGGATTTCGCTTACGCGCCAACTGCGGATTTTTGCCGGTGGCAAACCGGCATACTGCCATCTGCCTAATCCTTGTGGTGAACCACTTTCTTCGTGGTTCAAACCCAACACAACACACAAATTAAATAAAAAAACACCGCAAGGGTGTTTTTCTATTTAATCTTGGTTGCGGAGAGTGGATTTGAACCACTGACCTTCAGGTTATGAGCCTGACGAGCTACCGGGCTGCTCTACTCCGCGATAATTGGTGCTAATTATATATCAAATATTACAGGTGTCAAACAAAATGTGCGTTTTATGCGTGTTTCTTGCATATTGTCTTTTTTGTTGGTAAAATTGTGGCATGGCACAGAAAAAGAGTTTATTTAAACGCGCATGGAAATGGTTCTTTTCTTTGGGAATCATCCAGTGGCTGATTGCGATTCTTATTGCGGCACCAATTTGGCTTATATATTTCACATGCACCAAGAAAGTCACAAATTATGCGGTGTTCAAGAAATATCGCCGGAAACCCGCTATATTCATGTTTTGGCATGGGCGCAGTATGATGCTGTCGCCAATGGTCGCGGTTCGTGGTATGCGTGCCTATGCGATTTCGAGCAAACATAATGACGGTCGTATAATGGCCAAGGTGCAACGCCTGTTCGGTCTGCGCCCGTTATATGGTTCGACAACGCGTGGTGGTATGGAGGTATTGCGTGGTGGTCTGCGTATACTTATGGATGGGCGTTATTCTTTATGTATTTCACCCGACGGCCCCAGTGGCCCATCTATGCGTGTCCAAGACGGTGTGCTGTATTTTTCTAAAATGACGGGTGCGCCGATTATTCCGGTGTGTTATTCGGCATCCCGTGCAAAGTTCGCAAATCGTTGGGATAGGTATTTAATTGTAAAGCCTTTTTCTAAAATAACATGTATTGTTGGGGAACCGGTGTTTGTTCCGCGCAAAGCAACGGACGAAGAGTTTGAATCTGTGCGTAAAGAACTGGAAGATTATATGGTTAAGACAACACATATGATGGATGCTGAATTTGGTCATATGATGGTCGAACAAGATTTAAAATCGGGCGAATTTAAACGCGCTTTACGCGAAGCACGCGCAGCAGCAAAGGGAAAGTAGGGGGAATTATGAAAACACCATGGTGGTTTATGCATAAAACACCACTGGCGATACTGTTATTGCCGGTGTCTTGGGTTTATTATTTAATATCACGCATTGTGTATGGTTTTCGTGGTATGCGTGCGTATAAATCGCGCCGTGGTGTAATATGTATTGGTAATATTTTGGCGGGCGGTGTTGGCAAAACACCAATTGTTCGTGCAATTGCGACTTATCTTGATTCACCGGTTGTTATGCGTGGATATAAAAAGGGCGAAAAGACCGGCAATATTGGTGATGAAGCGTCTATGTTGGCGCGCAACGGTTTAATTGTTCATACCGGCGACAGAAAGAGTAATGTTATCTTGCTGGACAAGCAAAAAAAGGAAAACACACCTATTGTTATGGATGATGGTTTCCAAAATCCAACGGTTAAAAAAGATATTACGATATTAGTTTTTGACGAGGGTATCGGTTATGGTAATGGATTTTTGTTGCCGGCGGGACCATTGCGTGAACCAAAGAAACATGCATCACGTGCGGACGCAATTATAATTATTAAATCAACGAAGCCGCGTAAAAACTTTACCGTTCCGGCGGGCGTTCCAGTGTTTTATGCCAAAACACAAACTATGTCGCCATATGATGAAAACGAAGGGGTGGTTGCTTTTTCCGGTATTGGTTATCCGAAAAAGTTCTTTCGCTGTTTATCAAATGTTGTGGCGACGCGTGCGTTTTCCGATCATTATCAATACACAGACGAAGATATTAAAAAACTGATTGCGCTGGCGGAAAAGAAGAAAGCAAAATTGGTCACCACTGAAAAAGACTGGGTGCGTTTGCCGGAAAATATTCGCGACAAAATCAAATATGCACGTTTAGATGTCAGTATTGATAATTTGTTCTGGAATTGGTTGGGGGACAAACTGAAATGACAACTGTATTAAAAACAATTCGTTTAACCGGCAAAGGAATCCATTCTGGATTGCCGGTGAACATTGTTATAAAGCCATCAAAAAAAGCAGGTATTTTTTTCAGACGCTTTGATATGGATTCTGCGCCAATTCCGGCGACTTATGATAATGTTGGCGAAACCAAGATGCGTAATACCACAATTGGTAATCCAAATGGCGCACATGTTCAAACAATCGAACACTTGATGGCGGCATTGTTTATATCTGGTGTGGATAGCGCAATTATTGACATAGACGGTCGTGAAACACCAATTATGGACGGCAGTGCAGAGTTATTTATAAAGGAAATAGCCAAGGTTGGCACAACAGTTGGCAAAATGCGTAAAATAATCGTGAAAAAGCCGGTTGTGGCATATACAAAAGAAGTTCGTCGGACATTGCCACTTTCTATGCGGTTTAAATTGTGGGTTATGGATAAAATTGCCCATCGCAAAAGCGACGGCTTTGTTAAATTATCGCCAAATGATGAAAAAAGTTTAGAAATCAAGGCAACCCTTGTTTATCCAGACAAAATTATCGGTGCGCAAACATATGAATATGTTTTTGATGGTTCCAAGAAATCTGTGAATACATTTATAAAGCAAATTGCGCGTGCGCGGACATTTGGAAAATATTCCGAATGGGAATATCTTAAGGCGCATGGTATGGGACGTGGCGCAGATGAAACAAATGTTATTGCACTGAACGCCAATGGGGACGGCACTTTGAACAAATTAATGTGGCCGGACGAGTTTGTGCGTCATAAAATCATAGATGCAGTGGGCGATATGGCGACAAGTGGCGGTATAATCTGTGGAAAACTGGAATCTTACAAGGGCAGTCATGCATTAAATAACATTGTGTTGAAAAAGTTGTTCAGCGACCCGTTAAATTATGATATAATTACAGAAAAATAGGAAAGCGAGGTATAAAATGAAAAAACTTTTTGCACTTTTTGTGTTGGTTTTAATGGCCGCTTGTGGCGGTATGATTCAAAACGAAAATGGCAGCGAATATTTGACTCAGTTAGAGGCGGAACCTATCGGTTGCACATTCTTGTATAAACTTGAATCCGAAGTTTCTGTCTATGATGCCGAAGATGCACGCAGATATTTGGAAAACCGTATTGCCGATCAGGCGCGTCCGGGTAATGCATATTGGATTGTTGCCCAACGCACCCGTCCAAACAAATGGGTTCTGTTTGGACCAGAACGCGCGTTTATCTTGACGGCAAATGTGTATGATTGTCCACATCCACGTGCGGTTCGCACCGCAAAAGATGGTGGCGCGGCGACCGTTTCTACGGTTAATCAGACCGTTTCATACCAAGATCCGTGTCCATATGGTTGCGGGTCAGAAGAGTGCACGACTGTATACGCACCGTGTGGAAGCATGTAATAAAAAAAATCCCCGTCAAAAAATGACGGGGATTTTTATTCTGTAATTGCCAAGGTTAACCTTTTTATGTTATAATTGCGTAAAGGTAGAGAGAAAAATTGGCAAATCAAATCATAACTATTCACAGAAGAAAGTATGCAGCAGGTCTGTTTTGGCAGCCGACGCCGGTTGACGGCGGTGGGCGTATGGCGGCATTTCGCTTAGCAAGGTCTATTGATGGACGGTATAATTTATACACCGAATACCGTATGATGATTGGTTTGTCCATGCGTCGTTATGGACACAAGGGTGGTATGCCATCCGCCGCGGCCGAGGTTGCGGAATCAATGTCCGAACATTCGTCTTTCTTGGCGGCGTTTGTTGTTGATAATGGTTATTACATAGTTGCCGCCAGAAACGGTATAATTATTCTTGATAATATTTTCGTTAAAGAAGAAAACGCACGCGCAACATATACAGAAATGGCACAGATGCCGGATTGGGGCGCATTTATTGCACCATCTAAATGGGGAATGCCACGCGCCGTTGAACATAGTTTGGAAGATGTTATAACCGGACATTCACATACATCTTTGCGTTCAATAAGTATGTCGCGTTCAATAATCTATTCTGTTTTATTGTTATTGTTGTTTTTGTCGGCAATTTGGTTGGCGTTTTATAAATCGGGTGTTGATTTAGTAAATGGTCAGCAAAGACTTGAAAAGATTGACGAAGAAAAGGTTGCTGAATATCGTCGCCAAATAGATGCAAAGAACAAAGAACTGGACGCACAATATCAGATTGATAAAAAGCCATTACCAGAACCGATTGTTCCGCCATATGAATTGTTGCCTGATGTGCAATCGCGTGCGGATATTTGTTATCGTGCAATGGGTCTGTTGATGCAACCAATAAACGGTTGGAATCAGGTTTGGGTTAAGTGTGATGAAAAATATGCAACAGCGCAATTACGTCGCACATATGGAACACTTGGTGATTTCTATTCTGTTGCAACGGATTTAATGCCAGGTGCATTTGTTCAAGAATTGTCCGAAGATTTATTGACTGTGCGTGCAACATTGCCAAAGATATGGGTGGTCCCAAGTCAAGATGAACGCGATACAGATACGATTGTTCGTGATGTAACGACGGCGTTTCAATCTATTGATACCCCTGTGGAAATACAAACAGTTGTTGATACAGTCAGTAATGGCGTTGAAACGAAAAACTTTGATGTTGTTGAAGTGGCGGCATCATCTAAACTGACACCGATGCAGTTTATGAAAATATTTGATGACTTCGGCGGTGTTTATATGACGAAATGTGATTGGAACGCATCTAATCGCACATGGAACTATGAGGTGATAATCTATGCTAAATAAAATACATAAATTCGCATTTTTTACATTGGTTGCTGGTTTTGTGATGGGTTTTTCATCACTGGGTTGGGCGGCCGATACAACAGATGCCGAACTGGATGATTTGTCCGCACGCGCAGTAGAAGATTATCTGGTCGAGGGTAGTTTGTTCCAACAAATCACAGATTTGGAACAGGAAAAGGTGTTAATGCAACTTGAAAAAGAACGCGCCCAACTGGATTTGGACTTGGACAGATTGGCGGCGGAAAAAATCAAACTGCATATGGAAATAGATGCGCTTTCTGGTCGTGCCGAAACACAGCAACAAGAATTAGAAACACGTATGGCAAAACTGGAAGCGGAAGCGGCACGTTTGGCGCGTGAAAAAGAAACATTGGATAACGCGGCGGCAAACCCGACAACATCTTCATCAAAGCCGGCGTCGGCATCAAAAGTTGTTGAAGAAGACGAAGATGTTGAATCTAAAATCAGTGAAAAATTCAAATTGGTCAATGTTATTGGTGCGGGTTCTCAATTACAGGCAACAGTTGCAGATTTAAAGACCGGTCAAAATAAACGCATATCGGTTGGCAAGGTCTTAGATGGTTGGACAGTCAGATCAATATCTTTGGACGAAGGTGTTGTTTTTGCCAAAGGTGGAAAAACACAAACACTGAATGTATCAAACGCTAAATAACCAAATCGGCAAATAGTTATGAGCATAGAAGACTACAACAATTTTAATGATGCAGGAACGATGGAACAAAAACCGTCGGTGCCACTTGGTTTGGAAAATGCAGAAAATAAAGAAATCATAGACTATTTGTTTTCAAATGGTAATCGTCTGATGACCGCGACCGGTGGCAGTATCGAATTATCAAAAGATATGCAAAGTTTGGTTGCATATTTTTCAGGCGGTGAAATCATTGTTTCACGCACGCACCGCTATGACGGTCGTGTGTTGGCTTTTATCGATTTGTTAAAGCGCAAATCACATGTGGTGCGGAAACCATTTTATTCTGATCTGGGTTTGGTTTCGGGGATATACAAAGAATACGAAGGTCATATTGGCACTAGTCCAGTTGTTCGCGGTGCGCATGAATACGACAACCAGATGCAGAAAGATTTTGTTGATATTATTGCGCGCGCGGCTGCACAAAAAGTATCTGATATTCACATAGAGGTAGCCGACCAAACAACAATTTATTTCCGTATTGATGGCAGTATGCAACCTGTGCTGGAATATAATTCTGCGTGGGGTGAATCTTTTGTTCGTGCGGCGTTTGCTTCGGCGGATATGTCAAATGCGAACTATGCGCAAAACGAATATCAATCGGCACAGAAAGATGGTCGCACACCACTGCGCGGAACCAAGGATTTATATCTGCCGGATGGTGTTTTAAGTATTCGTATGCAATTTAACCCGATCGCGTTCGGTTCACGTTATGTTGTTATGCGTTTGTTGTATGACAACCCGAACGAAGGGATAAAAACAGAACAAGAGTTTGGTCCATATGAAC
>JAEEGL014425185.1_pt1 | contig 13689 bp, 15 predicted proteins | sample 9134231 | NCBI WGS metagenome assembly JAEEGL01 (sample SAMN16246548, study PRJNA631951) | gut metagenome | biome: gut microbiome; feature: rumen; material: fiber-attached | host: Bos | place: Iran: Karaj | collected 2018-10
CTCCGCCAGCACCGACACGGTGAGCAGCTTCATCAACGCCGGCGTGGCCGGCCGGGTCAAGATCCTCTACGCCAAGGCGGGAGATACGGTGGCCCAGTGCATGTATGACCACGGCGCGCTGGCCGTCCTCTCCCTGGACGGCTATATGTCCGCGGAGATCGCCTCCGACGCTCTCTCCGCCGGGGACAAGGTCCGCGTGATCCGCTCCGACGGCAGCGAGATCCCCGGCGCCGTGAATTCCGCGGCCAACGGCAAGGCCGAGATCCTCGTGACGGACAACGGCCCCGCGGCGGGGGAGACCGGGACGGTGGTCTATACCGGTTACGACGTCTCGACCGAAACCCTTCTCTCCCCGGTGGTCGTTGAGACCGGCCTCTCCGACGGACAGCGGACGGAGATCCTCTCCGGCCTGGCCGAGGGGGAGATAGTCTGGTACGCCTACTATGACACGCTGCCCGGCGCGTAACTGTCCGATGAGAAAACAAAAAGCGCCCCGTTGGGAATTCCCAACGGGGCGCTTTAGTTTACATAATTTATTTTGCCTGCTCCAGGGCCAGGAGCCGCCGTTTTCTGTCCGTGCCCCCGGCGTAGCCCGTGAGAGCGCCGCCGCAGCCCACCACCCGGTGGCAGGGGACGATCAGCGAGACGGGGTTGCGGCCCACCGCCCCGCCCGCCGCCCGGGCGGAGCTCCGGGGCCTGCCCAGCCGCTTTGCCGCCGCTTCGGCCACCTGGGCGTAGGTCACGGTCTGCCCGTAGGGGACGGCGAGCAGCACCTCCCAGACAGCCCTCCGGAATGGAGTGCCGCTCAGCCGCAGGGGCGGGGTGAAGTCCGGCTCCCGGCCGCTGAAATAGATATTCAGCCACCGGTCCGCCAGGGCGAACACCGGCAATTCTTTTTCCTCAAGCTCCGCCGATAGGCCGTCGGCGAAATACCTCTGCCCGTCGAACCACAGCCCGGTGAGGGCCTCCCCGTCGGAGGCCATAGTGACGCCGCCCAGAGGCGAGTCGTAACGGTGGACGTACTCCACGGCGCTCACCCCCCTTTCCCGTCCGGCTGCCACTGATGCGCCTTCATATCCACGCAGCCGTTTTCCCGGAAGGCGACCCCCTCCCGCAGCAGCCGCTCCCGCTGGTCCTGAAAATGGGGCGCGGTGCGGCCGGCGCCGTTCACCACCCGATGACAGGGATATTCTCCGTAAAAATCCGCCATGCTCAGCACCCTGCCCACCAGCCGGGCGTTTTTCTCCCGTCCGATGAGCCGGGCGATCTGGCCGTAGGAAGCCACACAGCCCTCCGGGATCTCCTCCACCACGGAAAGGATCTCGTAGATCAGATCGTCGTCCATCCGGCTTTTCAACTTTTTCCCTCTTTTTTTAAATTTTTTTGTTTTTCGTGAACCGATTATACATCTTTTTCGTCATAGGGAATCCGTCGATTATCTTCCAATTGTTCAAAAACCCGACGAAAAATGTAAAAAAACTGTAAATTATAGGGGGAAAGCGTATTTAGTTTACATAATACCATGCATTTCTTGTTATAATAGAAATAGAAGGATATAAAATGCGGGGGTTTCGCGATCCGCGTTTTCGGACCGGCGGCAGAAAAACAGATAAGAATGTCGCTTTCAAAGCGTCCTATGATTTTTGGGTTGTGATAGTCTGGTATTGTCGGAAGTCCGATCCTTCGGCAAATACAAAGAGCTGCGCTTGACGCGGCGGAAAGGGGTACGTACATGAACAAGAGCGCGACGAGTACGAAGCGGGAGGTGACCGCGGAACAGGAGGACGAGGAGTTCCTGGAAAAGCCGGTCAGCGAAGACGCGATCTACGCCTTTTGCCACGCCTACGAATCCGATCAGCTGTATGAAAAGGACGAAGAGGAGGTCGAGGAGGACGATCTCCGGGAGGAAGAGCTCAAAGGGTACGCAGAGGACGACGAGGCGACCCGGGGTGTGAACGGCGACGGGGATCTGCTGAAGCTGTACCTGCAGGACATCGGCGCCCACCCCCTGCTGACCGCCGAGGAGGAGCGAGCGCTGGCCGTCCGGATCGCGGCAGGCGACAGGGAGGCCGTGGAAAAAATGATCTGCTCCAACCTGCGTCTGGTGGTCTCCATCGCCAAGAAGAAGAGACTGCGCAACATGGATCTTGAGGACCTCATCGACGAGGGCAACATCGGTCTGATGAAGGCCGTGGAGCGCTTCGACTTCCGGAAGGGCTGCAAGTTCTCCACCTACGCCACCTGGTGGATCCGCCAGGCCATCAACCGGGCCATCGACGATCAGAGCCGGACGGTCCGGATCCCGGTACATATGAACGAGGATCTGGCCAGGCTCAAGGCGGCCTCCGGCCGGCTGCACCAGACTCTGGGGCGCGCGCCCACGGAAGCGGAGCTGGCCCAGGAGATGGGCATCGGCGAGGACCGGGTGAAGCTGCTCTTCCGGGTCCAGGCGCCCACCGTGTCCCTGGAGACCCCCGTGGGGGACGACGAGGACTCGTCTCTCAAGGAATTCATCGCGGACGAGGCGGATACCTCTGCGGAAGAGCAACTGGAACGCAGCATTCTCCGGGAGACCATCGAAGCGATCCTGGAGCGCTTTCCTCCCCGGGGGCAGACCGTGATCCGGATGCGCTTCGGGTTCATGGACGGCAAATGCTACACGCTGGAGGAGGTGGGGGCCCACCTGGGAGTGACCCGGGAGCGGGTCCGGCAGATCGAGGCGAAGGCCATCCGCCGGTTCCACCATCCGCTTTTTGTCCGGATGCTGCTTTCGTTCGTCCAGGGCTGACTTCCCTCCCCTGCCGGCGATACGCGCCGCCGCGTATCGCCGGCCGCTCCCCCGGCGGCAGGTCCCGGGGCCCCGGCGCCCCGAAAATAAAGATCAGGAGGAACAGATCATGTCTACTTTTTCATGGAAAGAGACCATTTGCGCGGTGTGCGACGGCGTCTCCACGGTCCAGGTCATCAACAGCACCAATGAGTTCGGGTCCCCGGACCTGGACCTCCGGCCGGCCCCGATGCGGCGGAGCACCATGCCCTTCTGGGTCCAGGAGTGCCCCCACTGCGGATACGTGGCGCCCCGTATCGATATCCCTCCCGCGTTTGACCGGGAATTTCTGACCTCCCCCGCCTATCTGGATACGGACGGGCTGGTGCTGGAGAACAAGCTCACCCGCCGTTTTTACCGGCAGTATTTGTGCGCCATGGAGACCGGCGCTCCGGTCACCGCCTTCCACGCCCTGCTCCACGCCGCCTGGTGCTGCGACGACGACGGCAGCGCAGATCTGGCCGTCCGGTTCCGGAGCCGGGCCGCGGAGCTCATGGACGAGCGGAACAAGGATTTCACAGGCGGGGACCGGGAGACCTATCAGGTCCTTCGCGCCGATCTGCTGCGCCGCTCCCGGCAGTTCGACCGGCTGATCCGGGAGTACGGCGAGTTTCCCTGTGACAATGAGATCCACGCGAAGATCATCGCCTTCCAGCTGAAGAAGGCCGCCATAGAGGATGACAAGTGTTACACGGTGGCCTACGTCGTCGACCACGGGACGGACTGATCCCGCGGGGAAAACCCGCCGCCCCGGAACGACAGAGGGCGGAGAAAAGGAGGCATACATATGACACTTTGGGGTTATCGGGAATGGGTGCGCGGACGAAACCTGTATCGCTTTTACGATTCCGACCGGGAGTTCTGCTCCGCGGTCTCTCTCCGGCGCGGGAATGAACAGATCGTCGCAATCCGTCAGGCAGATGAAGAAAAGGGCCCGCTGGCCCTGAAAAGCACCTTTGACACGGAGAAGACCCTGTACAAGGGGCTGTGCCGCTACGTGGTGGACAAAGAGACCGAGGGCATCTTCGGCATGCTGGAGCTGGAGAGCTCCCCCTATACCCTGATCAACAGGCGGTTCCTGGCGGAACCGACGTCCCGCGTCGTCCGGTTCTGGGACCCGGGAAAGCCCGGAGAGCCGGTGGCGTGTATCAACGAGGAAAAGCGGACGTCCCGGATAAGCAGCGGCCGGCAGCACGCCGGCAGGCAATTCTACCTGTTCACCTGCGACGACTCGGTGGAGCGGGAGACCATGCTCATGATGCTGCTGTACCCGGCGCTGAAGATCGTCTGACAGATCCAAAAAGGCCCTCTTTTCCGACTCTCATTTGAAAACATTCCCCGGAGCGCTTTGCTCCGGGGACGTTTTCAATGATTAATGATTGGTGAATACGATGAGCTTGTCGTGCTCCTCCAGGCGGACGGGGATCCGGTCCTGGTCGTCGTCGAACAGGGTGATCCGCCCTCCCGGCTTCACGTACCCCAGCGTCACGGTGGGGTATCTCTTTCCCGGCGGGAGGTCGCTGTCCACGGAGGCCTCCCACACCGCCCGGATCAGCTCGGCGGCAGTGCACGCCCCGGGGAGCTCGTCAAAGAACGCCGAGACCTTCTTGGTGTAGACCTCCTTGCTCACGAAGTCGCCCTCGTTGTCTTCGTCGTAGGTGAGGATGTCGGTGTAAAAGTCGTAGATGGACTCCTTCTCCCCGATCTGGGTGATCATCTTGCTGATATAGCGGTTGCTGATGACGATGTTGTTCACGCTGTAGCTGCTGACGATATCGTGGTGCCGGGGGTCGATGATCTCCACCACCACGTCGATCCGCTCCGTGTCGAAGGAGGGGTCCCGCTTCTTCCTGCGGTCGATGATATCCTGCACGTAGACCAGGCTGGCCAGGGCGTTGGCGTCCGTCTCGTCGGGGTCGGCGGCGTCGTCGGAGAGGATGAGGACGCTGGTATCCCCGGCGTTGGCGTCCACCACCGACTCGATGGTCTCGCAGATCCGGTCCCTGTCGTAGATCCCGGCGGCCACGGTCCGCGTCACGAAGGGGTGTTCCCGGTAATGATTTTCCTTCTCCAGATTCTCCTCGTCGTCGATCACGACGATGGAGAGGATCTCCCCTCTCCCGTCCCGGTAGTTCCACTCGTTCCGGAAGGAGGCGAAGCCCTGCATGATCTCGTGGCACTTGCTGTTGTGCCCGAGGATGACCACGGTCTTCTTCTCGATCCAGTAATCCCGGTTGAGCTTCACGCTGAATTCCCGCTTCCGGGCCGGGGCGCCGGTGCGTCCGATGTCCTCCTGCCGGGCGGCGGAATAGTAGAAGTGCCGCTTTCCGTCCAACAGGGCGCTGGTCAGAGGAATGGCGAAGCGGTGATCCCGCAGGTACTCCCCGATATGCTCCTCGTCCCCGGACGCGGCCGCCTCCTGCTGGAAGAAGGTGGCGCCCTTGTTGGAGAAAAGCTCCCGGTAGGCCAGATTCAGCTCCGGCATCAGGGAGAACTGGGACAGGAGCTGGCCCAGGATCCGGTTCACCGGCAGGGGCACGATGTTGCACTTGCCCTTCACCTGCTTGTAGCCGATGATCTGATCCACCAGCGCGCCGGTCCACCCGTCGGAGATCTCCACGATGATCTTCTGGTCGTCCGCGGAGTCCGCTGCCGCCGTGATGTCCGAGACCTGCATCAGCGTCTTGATGGTCTGGGCGCTGCCCCTGGCCGCGCCGGAGCGCTCCGGGCCGCCGGTCCTCTCTTTTTCCAGGATGATCACGGAGGCCGCCCGCTCCAGGGAGATATCGTAGAGCTGTCTGGCGGAAAAGACGTCCCCCTGGCGCAGCACCACGGTCATGGTGTTCCGCAGCCGCTCCCGGAGAAACCGGGCGAGGCGCTCCGGGAAGCCCAGACCCCGGCATTTTTCCAGCAGCGCCCGGTTTTCCCGGCGGATCGTATCCGTGAGGCGGTCGTCGATCTCCTTGCGGATATCCTCCACGCCGCCGTCGGTCAGCACCACCACCTTCTGAGGGGTGCGGCAGTACAGGAGGTCGTTGACGATCTCCGAGGCCCGGGTGTTCCAGTTGAGGATCACGGTGTGGCCGGAGAGCTTCAGCCGCCGGGTCCCCACGTTGGCGTTGTCGATGATGCTGGAGATGGCGTTGGTGATGTAGCCGATCACCGCCCCGGTAAAGGTCACCATGCCGATGATGATGATGACGAGGCAGATCACCGCCACGGCCACCCCCGACTGGCCGATGTCCTCTACCACGAAGGAGATGCAGCCCGCGTCCAGGATCATGGTGACGGTGTAAAAGGCGGCCTCGAAGAAGCCCATCCGCTCCGTCCCGGACAGGGACAGGCGGCTGATCACCAGGGCGGAGAGCAGCAAAAATAGGACGTTGAACAGCAGGATCGCCATCAGCACGACCCGCCGGGGATTTTTGGCAAACTGCAGACTGAGCCATTCTTCGATTCGTCGTTTCATCGCTTTCGCCTCGTCAGACTTTTTTCCCATTATACAGCATGTTCCGATGCAAATCAACAAAGGACGCCCCGCCGTCCGGGGCGATTGACAAGAGAACGCCCCGGTCGTAAACTGAAAAAGTGAAAAAAGCTCCGGCCCTGCCGGAGGAAAAGAGGCGGAATATGAAGAGGCTCTCGGTCATTTTTCCCGGCGTCGGCTATACGGCGGACAAGCCCCTGCTCCACGTGGGCCGGCGGCTGGCGGAGCGATACGGGTACGAGAGCAGGATCCTGCCCTACGGCGGCTTTCCCCCCAAGGTGAAGGGGGACATGGACCGGATGCGCCGGACCTTCGCCCTGGCCCTCTCCCAGGCGGAGGAGCTGCTCTCCGGTACGGATCTCGGCGCATACGACGACGTGCTGTTCATGGGCAAGAGCATCGGCACCGCGGTGGCCGCCCGGATCGCCGCCGACAGCGCCGCGGGAGAGCGCATCCGCTTCGTGCTCTACACGCCCCTGGCGGAGACCTTCGACTATCCCCTGGGGGACGCGATCGTGTTCACCGGCTCCGCCGACCCCTGGGTGGGCGGGGCGGAGAGCCCCATCCCCGCCCTGTGTGAAGAGAGGGGGATCCCCTGTCTGGTGATCCCCGGGGCGAACCACTCTTTGGAGACGGCGGATCCCCTGGCCGACGTCCGGGCTCTGGCGGAGGTGATGGACCGGACCGCGGCGTTCATCCTCCGGGAGCGGACGGAGCGCATCGCCCGGCACGAAGCCCTGCTGGGAGAGCTGCGGCGGGTGCTGGCTCTGCCCGCGGCCACGGCGGAGGAGCTGTCCTCCGCCGGAGCGGCGGCGGAGGCGCTCTCGGCGTATTACGGCAGCGGCGCCTGGAAGAGCGACTTTGCCGACGACGAGGCCGGGCTGCTGCCGCCGGAGCTCCCCCGGGGCGTGCTGTCGGAGGACGGGATCTTCAACGCCCTGGAGGACTGGCGGGAGCGGCAGGCGGAGTGAAGGGAGAATGTCGCCGGGAGAGCGACCTCTTTCTCCTCTTCCCCGTTTATACTCGACTCATAAGACGCGCCGCGGGGCGAAACACTTTGATTTGGAAGGGAGAACACCATGAGAACGATCCGCGTAACGGGCACGGGCACGCTGATGCTCAAGCCCGACATGACCCGCATCACCCTGGATCTGGGCGACGTTTGCCCGGAGTACGACGAGGCCATGAGGCGCTCCTCCGAGCACACCCATGCGCTGCGGGAGCTGCTCTCGGACCTGGGCTTTCAGCCCTCGGACCTTAAGACGCTGAGCTTCAGCGTGGACGCCGAGTACGAGAGCTATCGGGATTTTGACGACACCTATAAGCAGCGCTTCGTGGGGTACCGGTTCCTCCACCGGATGAAGCTGGAGTTCGAGTCCGACAACGACCGGCTGGGCAGGGTGCTCTACGCTCTGGCCCACAGCGCCGCGCAGCCGGAATTCCGGGTCAGCGCCTTTGTCCGGGACACGGAGAGCGCGAAAAACGCCCTGCTGGAAAAGGCCGCGGCCGACTCCGCGAAAAAGGCCGCCCTGCTGGCCCGGGCCGCCGGGGCGGAGCTGAAGGCCGTCCAGAGCATCGACTACTCCTGGGGCGAGCTCCGTTTTGAATCGGAGACCGTCAACTGCTGCGTGGATTCGGAGGCCGTCTGCCTTTCCAAGATCGCCCCCACCGACCGCTACGCCCTGGACGTGGAGCCGGACGACATCCGGGCGACGGAGACCGTGACGATGGTCTGGGAGCTGGGCTGAACCGGAGGAGGTGCGAAATGTTCAAGGCATGGGAACTGGCGGCCATGGAGGAATACGGGCAGACGGACACCGACGCCGGCCTTGTCAACCGGGTCGCCCGGCGGCTGGCGGAAAGCCCCAACGACGTCATCGACACGGCGGAATTCCGCTCCGCCTGCCTCTCCTGCGGCGTGGACCCGGATTCCTTTTCCTCCGACGATCTGGACCGGCTCCAGAGGAAGCTGGATCAGATCACCTGAGCAGATAGTTTACATAATCCAAAAGCCGCGGGGATGTTCGTCCTTGCGGCTTTTCCGTTCCCGGGGAATTGACAGAAGGGAAAACGGGGAATATAATAAAGATATATTTATTCCGTAAACAATTCTTTATTGGAGGGAGCCTATGACCCGGAGAGAGCGGGAGATACTCCGCTGGATCCAGGAGGACCCCATGATCTCCCAGCAGGAGCTGGCGGACAGGGCGGGCATCACCCGATCCAGCATGGGGGTCCACATATCCAACATGATGAAGAAGGGGTATATCTCCGGCAAGGGGTATATCCTGCCCGCCGCGTCCTGCGCGGCGGTGGTGGGGGCCGTGAATATGGACGTGGGGGGCGTGCCCTTTCGCTCTCCGCTCCCGGCGGACTCCAACCCCGGCAGGGTGCGCACGGCTCCGGGGGGCGTGGGTCGGAACATCGCCCACAACATGGCCCTGCTGGGGCTGGACGTCCGGCTGGTCACCGCCCTGGGGGACGACGAGTACGCCCGGCGGATCGCCGCCTCCTGCGCCGAGCTGGGGATCGATCTGACGGGCTCGCTGCGCATCCCCGGGGAGAACACCTCCACCTATCTCTACGTCACCGACGAGAAAGGGGACATGGTCCTGGCGGTGTCGGACATGGAGATCTGCCGGCGTCTCACCCCGGCGGCGCTCTCTCCCCGGCTGCCCTTGATGAACGCCGCCCGGGTGCTGGTGCTGGACACCAACCTCCCGGCCGAGACGATCCGGTGGCTGTGCGAGCGGGCGGAGGTCCCCATTTTCGCCGACCCGGTGAGCGTCGCCAAGGCGGAAAAGCTCCGGGGCGTGCTGGGGAAGCTGAACACCGTCAAGCCCAACCGGCTGGAGGCGGAGGTCCTCTCCGGGGTGTCCATCACCGACGAGGAGAGCCTCTGCCGGGCGGCGGACGCCATGCTGGCCACAGGGCTCCGCCGGGTGTTCATCTCCCTGGGGGCGGAGGGCGTCCTGGCGGCGGACCGGGAGCGGAAGCTGCGCCTGCCGCCTCCGCCCGCCCGGATCGTCAACACCACCGGCAGCGGAGACGCCTTCATGGCCGGGCTGGTGTGGGCCTGGCTCCGGGGCGAGGATCTTCCCGGCGGCGCCCGGGCGGGGCTGGCGGCGGCGGCCATCGCCATGGAGGGGGCGGAGACCGTCAATCCCGCCATGAGCGAGGGACTGCTCCGGGAGCGGATGGAGCAAAACGCAGAAAAAGAACAGGAGGATATAAAATGAATATCAATCGACATCTGGATATCGCGCCGGAGGTGGCCCGGGCTTTGGCGGAGGGCCGGCCCGTGGTGGCGCTGGAGAGCACCATCATCTCCCACGGCATGCCCTATCCCAAAAACGTGGAGACCGCCCTGCTGGTGGAGAAGACCATCCGCGAAAACGGCGCGGTGCCCGCTACCATCGCCGTCATCGGCGGGCGGCTGAAGGCGGGACTGAGCCGGGAGGAGATCGAGTACCTGGGTAAAACCGGCCGAGGCGTAGCCAAGGCCAGCCGCCGGGATCTCCCCGCTCTGGTGGCCCGGGGCACGGACGGGGCCACCACTGTGGCCACCACCATGATCATCGCCCATATGGCTGGGATCCGCATCTTCGCCACCGGCGGCATCGGCGGCGTGCACCGGGGGGCGGAGATCACCATGGACATCTCCGCCGACCTGGAGGAGCTGGCCCAGACCCCGGTGATGGTGGTCTGCGCCGGAGCCAAGTCCATTCTGGACCTGGGTCTGACGCTGGAGTACCTGGAGACCAAGGGCGTGCCCGTCATCGGCTACGGCACGGAGGAGCTGCCCGCCTTCTATACCCGGAAGTCCGGCTTCGGCGTGGACTACCGGGTGGACAGCCCGGAGGAGCTGGCCGCCGTGTTCCGGGCCCAGCGGGAGCTGGACTACAGGGGCGGCATGCTGGTGACCAACCCCATTCCGGAGGAGTACGCCATGGACAAGGCGGTGATCGACGCCGCCATCGAGAAGGCCCTCTCGGAGGCCGCCGCCCGGGGGATCCGCGGCAAGGAGACCACCCCCTTCCTGCTGGCCAAGGTGGTGGAGCTCACCGGCGGGGAGAGTCTGGAGAGCAACATCCAGCTGGTGCTCAACAACGCCCGGGTAGCGGCCCGCACCGCCGCGTGCCTCTGCCGATAAACGCGAAAAACCGCGGAGCGATCCGGATCGCTCCGCGGTTTTTTGATGAGAACGGCTCAAGCCCCGGGGGCGAAGGTCGTGACCTTCATCACCTCGGCGGCGCCCTGCAGATCCCGGTAGACCTGCACGAAGCAGTAGTACGGCCGGGCGTCGGACCCGTCGGCCCGGCACAGCAGGCAATAGTTCATGCCGGACACCACCTGCTGGCCCATGACGGCCACGGGGGTGTATGTCACGTCCGTGATCTTTGCCGCGGCGGCTTCAAAGGCGGCCAGGGCCTCTGCGTCGTCCTCGGGCACGCTCCAGCCCCCGGCCAGTGCCTGGCCGTTGCCGGCGGCCTCGTCGAAGCGGCCGTCGGGGGTGACGTTCTCGATGCCGGTGATGGACGCCTCGCCGTTCAGATCCTCATAGATATACACGATGGAGAAGAAGGGCTGGGCGCCGGGGTACACCACCTGGGAGCGGCAGAAATAGGCTCGGTTGGTGCCGGACACCACCTGGCTGCCCAGACAGGCCAGAGGGGTATAGTCCACGCCCACCAGCTCCGCCATGGCCTTTTCAAAGGCGGCGCCGGATTTTTCATCCAGGGCAAAGGAGTCCGGCATGGCCCAGCCCCCCACCAGCGGGGATTCCCCCTGGGCGGGTACGTTCTCGGCGGGCCGGGGACCGTCGGCCGTCGGCTGGGCCGCCGGCTCGGTCTGAGCGGGCTCGGCGCCGCAGCCCGCCAGCAGTGCGGCGGTCAGCAGCGCGGCCAGGAGGATGGTCAGCGTTTTCTTCATGGAACATCATCTCCGTATGGTATTTCAGTGTTCGCAAATATCTTACTCTCTCCGGGCGGCGGAGGGGTAATCCCGGAAGATCCGGGCCCACTGCTTTTGAAGGGCCGTGGCCAGCAGCTCGCCCAGCAGATAGCAGCCCCCGATCTCGCCCAGAAAGATATACAGCGCCGACAGCGGCAGCGGCAGGTCCACGCCGTACCCGTACCGGAGCACCAGAGGGATGATGAGCGTGTTGGACAGCACCGCCGGGATGGGGACCAGCCAGCGGTTGGAGCGCAGCAGATAGCCCAGCACCGCCCCGATGAGGGTGGCCAGACTGCCGAATACCACGTCCAGGACCACACAGCCCCCCAGCAGGTTGGCCAGGAGACAGCCGATGAACAGCCCGGGGATGGCCGCCGGGGTGAACAGGGGCAGGACAGTCAGCGCCTCGGCGACCCGCAGCTGCACCGCGCCGAAGGAGATGGGGGCAAAGACCAGGGTGAGCACCACGTACAGCGCCGCGATGGCGGCGCTCTGGGTGAGCCACAGAGTAGTGAATCGTTTTCCCTTCATGTCCGCTTCCTTTTTGTTGATTACAGCTCTTATTATCCACCAGAACGGGGAAAAAGTCCAGAAAAAATAAATCAGCCCTTCCGGGAAGCAAAAAGGGTATACTCCACCGGCTCATGGAAGCCCGCAACGGTGTCGAAGGCGGCGAATTCCTCCGGCGTCATGCCGCCGAGCTCCGGCGTATAGGTCACATGGTCCGCGTCGCTGTACTCGTAATCCATGATCTCGATGAGGTCGGTGCCGTACCCGTCCGGGGCGATCCGGTAGACGGCCACGCTGCCCACCGCCGCCCCGCCGGAGGCGTGGACGAAGAAGAGCCCGTCCGTGTACGTGAGGTGGGCCCGCTCCCCCAGGGGCTGTTCCTTGCAGAGATAGACCATCTTCGTCCCGTCGAAGGCGTAGATCGCCTCCGGGACCTGGTAATCCGCATCTCCCGCGGCAACGATCAGCTCCGGCGTCCCGTTGCCGTCGAAGTCCCAAAAGCCGCAGAAGAGATCGTTCCGCACCGTATTGGCGATGACGGCGGTGTACCAGGGAAGCTCCGGGTGGGCGGCCTCGTCGTAATTCTCCAGCGCGTCGGCGTCCAGCGCCCGGTATTCCGCCAGCACGGCCTCCACCGCCGCGTCGTAGGCGGCCCTGTCATAGGCGGGGGTCGGGGCCGCCGGCGCTTCCGTCGCGGCGGGGGCTTCCGTCGCGGCCGCCCCGGCGCAGGCGGTCAGAGAGAGCAGCAGAACGAGGGGGAGGAGCAGGAGCAGATATCGTTTTCCGTTTTTCATCATGGGTTCCCTCCGTATGTTTTTGCTTAATGGACGCACGGGGAGCCGCTTCGGTTCTCCGCGCACGGGATACGGTCATTATACCCGCTCCGCTTCGCCGCCGCAAGTCCGGGAAAAATGCGCTGGACGGCGGGGCGCGGACGTGCTATATTTGAAAAAAAGAGAAAGAGGGTTGCGATATGAAGGTGCTTCTCGTCAACGGCAGTCCCCACGTCAAGGGGAACACCGCCCTGGCCCTTGCGGAGCTGGAGCGGGTCTTCCAGCAGGAGGGGATCGAGACCGAGACGATCCAGATCGGGTCAAAGGCCGTGCGGGGCTGCGTCGCCTGCATGCACTGCAAGAGCCATGGGAAATGCGTCTTTGACGACGAGGTCAACGAGATCGCGCCGCTTTTTGAGGCGGCGGACGGCATGGTGGTGGCCAGCCCCGTGTACTACGCCTCCGCCAACGCCACCCTCATCGCCTTTCTGGACCGGCTCTTTTACAGCACCCCCTTCGACAAGACCATGAAGGTGGGCGCGTCCGTGGCGGTGTGCCGCCGGGGCGGGGCCTCCGCCACCTTTGACGAGCTGAACAAGTATTTCACCATCGCCGGGATGCCCGTGGCCGCCAGCCAGTACTGGAACAGCGTCCACGGCCGCGCCCAGGGAGAGGCCGCCCGGGACGAGGAGGGCCTGCAGACCATGCGGACCTTGGGGCGGAACATGGCCTTCCTCATGAAGTCCGTCGCCCTGGGGAAGGAGAAATACGGCCTGCCGGAGAAGGAGAAGTGGACCCCCACGCACTTTATACGGTAACAGCCATCAAAAAACACGCCCGGCCGACGGCCGGGCGTGCTTTCATAGACAATGTCTCGCAGAGTTTGCGCCCGCAGGCGCAAATAAAGTGCCAATCATTTTTCCCGGGGACATGCGCCTCGGGAAAAATACTTCTCGGCCCGGGAATGTGCGAGTGCAGCGAGTGCGCGGGTCGGGCCGCATCCCCTCTCGTGGGATCCCCATCCGATCTTGATCGGATGGGGAAAGGAGGAGCAGCGGAGTGAATGAGGTCTGCCGCTTGCGGTCAGAACGAATGATACGCAGCTTGCGACGACGCAGTGCCCAGCGAAGCGGGTC
>JAEEGL015183732.1_pt1 | contig 13689 bp, 10 predicted proteins | sample 9134231 | NCBI WGS metagenome assembly JAEEGL01 (sample SAMN16246548, study PRJNA631951) | gut metagenome | biome: gut microbiome; feature: rumen; material: fiber-attached | host: Bos | place: Iran: Karaj | collected 2018-10
GGCACTTCAGCTGGCGGAACCTGCACTTGGAATGGAACCAACAAACAAGGTCGACGCGTAGCATCAGGCGTGTATCACGTCGTAGCCAACAATGCGGAAGGAAAGAAAGCCATTGTAAGTCGCATCATTGTAATCCGATGAAACTCATCTTATGCGACAACCAGGAAATCACCCGATGGGCCATTTCTGAACTGGCATGCAAAACGGGCGTCTGCGAGGAGAAAGATATTCTGGTGGTCAATAACATCCACGGGCTGAAAAGATCTGTCAGCGAGGCCGGAAACGAGCAAAACGACCTGCTCGTTATATTTGACTACACTCAATTCAACTGCACAGAAGACGAACTGCTGCTCCTGAGCCTTCGCTTTCCCCAAGTCAACTACATCCTTTTCAGCGACCAACTGAGCCGTTATTTCCTGCAACGCATGATTTACAGCAGCACCAATTTCAGCGTCCTGCTGAAAGACTGCTCCATCGATGAGACACAAAACTGCCTCTTCAAAGCAGCCCACGGCGAACAATACGTCTGCCAACGTGTGATCGGATGGCTCGAAAGCCCAGAGAAGGCAGAGAACACCCATTCGCCTCTCACGTCCACAGAGAGGGAAATCTTGAAATCACTCTCTATGGGACGCACTACCAAAGAGATAGCAAGTGAACGTTGCCTCAGCGTCTACACCATCATGACGCATCGCAAGAACATCTTTCGCAAGTTAGGGGTCAACAATGCTCAGGAAGCTATCCGCTATGCGCTTCGAGCCGGCATTGTTGACCCCATGGAATACTATATCTAACGAAACTTAGACTCCCTCTTACAAAGGATAATCCTCGAAAGCATAGAGCAGAGTGCTCAGGTAACGCTCGCCTGTATCAGGCAGCAGAGCAACGATACGTTTTCCCTCGAATTCTGGGCGCTGCGCAACCTGCAAGGCAGCATACGTGGTAGCACCACTGGATATACCTACCAAGAGACCCTCTGCCAGGCTCAGTTCGCGACCTGTCAGGATGGCGTCATCGTCCTTTACTTGGACAATCTCGTCTATCACGCTGTTGTCGTACGTATCAGGAACAAAACCTGCGCCAATTCCTTGAATTTTGTGAGCACCAGGCGTGCCACCACTCAGGACAGGACTACTGGCTGGTTCTACTGCGATAACCTTCACGTTGGGATTCTGCTTTTTCAGGTAACGCCCAACACCACTGATAGTACCACCCGTTCCTACGCCTGCTACAAAGACATCTATCTGTCCGTCTGTATCTTCCCATATTTCCTTGCCCGTCGTCTGGAAATGAACCTCAGGATTAGCAGGATTCTGGAACTGCTGCAGGATAACCGCTCCAGGAGTCTCCTCCTTCAGTTTATTGGCCTCAGCAATCGCACCTTTCATACCCAATGCACCACTGGTGAGAACCAACTTGGCACCTGCCGCACGAAGCAGATTCTGACGCTCACGACTCATGGTTTCAGGCATCACGATGATTGCCTCGTAACCTTTCACACGACTGATCCAAGCTAGACCAACACCTGTGTTCCCACTTGTAGGCTCTATTATCACGCTGCCTGGCTTCAGGATACCTTTCTTCTCAGCATCCTCAATCATGTTCAGAGCAATACGATCTTTTACACTTCCGCCTGGGTTGAAGTATTCCACTTTTGCCAGAATTTGTGCCTTCACGCCCTTTTGAGCGGTCAATCGCTGAAGGTCTACCAAAGGAGTGTTACCAATCAGCTCAGTCAGTTTCTGATAAATCTTTGCCATAATTCTTTTTTTTATATAGTTAATAAATATGTTGTTTCGACGGTGCAAAGGTATGAGGTTTTGCAGTACCCTCCTATACCACATTTAGGGTATTTTTCCTTTCTTTCTCAGGAAGAAAAAAATTTTTTGAAAATTACTCTTTTCGTGTTACATTTTCGCAGGTTTCTCGCCGAGCTCAGAAAAAGAACAACTGTAAATCCGTGTTATCTTATGCAGGGAATTGGATGGTGAAGCGCGTGAGGTGATCTGTGGGGTCGGTAAGGAGGCTGAAGGTACAGCGGTGGGCGGTCAGGATGTCGCGGATAAGGAGCAGGCCAATGCCCTGACCCTGTGGCTTTGTTGAGAAGAAGGGCGTGAAGAGATTAGAGGCAATTTCAGGCGGAATGCCGCGTCCATTGTCGGTCACAATGAGGGAGGATGGAGTGACAGCGATAGTGATTATACCCTTTTCCGTATGTGATTCCTTGATGCTTTCAATGGAATTCTTGACGATATTCACCAGCACTTGCCCAAAAAGAGTTGTGTCAAGGTGTACAGGGATCGCTTCGTCGGAAAGCTGAAGGTCCAGATGCACATGAGCTGTCAAGCATAGGTTTTCAAGAAATGGGCGGCATGTTTCCACTTCCTCACTGAGGTCGCAAAGCTGGAGTTGGGGTTGTGGAATCTTCACTACTTCTGCAAAGCGTGTCACAAAGGCAGAAAGGGTTTTGAGCCGTTCGGACAAGGATTTTCTCATTTCCCATTCTCCGTTTTCCATAATGCTAACAGTTCCTGCTACGCTATTGTTCACCTCATGTGCAATCATACGTATTATCCGCTCGTATGCTGCTTTCTCTGCGCGGTGTATCTCTTCGGTGAGGGATTCGATGAGGAAGAAGGGATGTCGGTAGCCTCTGTCAGGGAATGACAGATGACTGATACGATATAGCTGTGGTCCACCTGCAAGGCGCACGTTGGTTGACTCTCCGAGCGTCAGAGAACGCATTGCTTCTTCTATGGCAGGCGACAGCATCTGTTGGGCAGCAGGATTCATGGACGTGATGTTGCCCTCCAAGTCACACTGGACGATGCCCATTGGTGATGCTTCAATAAGAAGACTAAGGAAAGTGTATTGCTCTTCAAGACTCAGATGTTCACTACGTAGTCGATTCAGCAGGTCGTTAAATGTGCGGACAATGATGTCCGTCTCGTGCTGTCCTGACGGAGCGAGCCGTGTCGTCAAATCCAAGTCCTTTACCAGTTCCATGCCACTTACGAGTGTATCGTAAGGACGTATAGTCTTCTGGTAGAAGATCCATAGGTAGCAAAACATCATCACAATAAAGCCTTCCGTCGCGTAGAACAATCGGGGATGGACATGAAACGTAGCAAACAAAGCAATGCAGGCTATCAGGAAGATGCACAAACTGAGGATGAAGAAATAATACTTAAGTTTCATAGCCCATGTTTTTCAATCTTTCGGTATAGTGCTCCACGACTGATGCCCAGTTCTTTTGCCGCGAGGGAGAGGTTGCCATCATGTTTGGCAATGCTAGCAGCGATGGCTACGCGCTCCATATCGTCAAGCGTGGCAGGTGAACCATCGGGAAATCCCGATGGCACAGGGACAGGTTTTAAATGAGGAGTGAAATCGGCAGCAGTGAGCAGAGTCGAGGTGGGGTCATGCATCAGCACTGCCCTCTCCACCAAATTCTTCAATTCGCGGATATTGCCAGGAAACGGAAGTGTCTGGAGACAGCCGATAGCCTCTGTCGAGATGGTGACAAGCGGGAGATGGTTTGCCTCACAAGCCATCCGAAGAAAGTGATTAACCAGTAGCGGTATGTCTTCGCGGCGTTCACGGAGAGGCGGCAAGCGCAGGTTAATCAAGTTGATACGGTAAAAGAGATCCTCGCGAAAAGTGTGTTCTTCGACCATTGCCTGCAGGTCAGCATTCGTGGCGCAAACCACCCTGACATCCGTACGGCGAGTATGGCTGTCGCCCAGCACCTCGTATGTCTGATCTTGCAATACACGCAGCAGTTTCACTTGGCTGGCCAATGATAGTTCGCCAATTTCGTCGAGGAAAATCGTGCCGCCTTTGGCCAGTTCAAAACGGCCTATACGGTCGGTCTTGGCATCGGTAAACGAGCCCATCTTGTGACCGAACATCTCACTCTCGAACAAAGATGTGGAAATGCCGCCTAGGTTCACTTTCACAAACGGCCCGTTAGCGCGTTGGCTTTGCCGGTGGATTGCCTCAGCAATAAGTTCCTTGCCCGTACCGCTTTCACCTGTAATCAAAACGGGTGCATTAGTCGGGGCAATGCGGGCCACAGTAGCAAGAATGCCAGAGAGGGATGTACCGACAATAGGCGAGCCTTGGATGGGCTGAACCGCGGGACTTGCATTATTTATCTTGATAGCAGTTTCAATCCTGTCTAATAGCACACCATTATCCCACGGCTTAGTAATGAAGTCGAAGGCACCGGCTCGCATGCCTTGCACGGCCAGTTCGATGGAACCCCATGCGGTCATCAGGATACATAGCATCTCCGGACGGAACACCTTAATCTGCTTCAGTAGTGTAAGACCTTCAAATCCGTCTGTAGCCCTTGTATAGTTCATATCCATCAACACTAGCTCCACGGCTGGCGTGCTACGCACTATTTGCACAGCCTCCTTCAGTCCCCCTGCTAACGCCACCTCATAGCCATTGCGCTCCAGAATAAGCTTCAGCGAGAGCCGGATGTTTTTATCGTCATCTACTACGAGAATCATTTATCGATGTTTTTCTTTGTTGTATGGAATCTTAAAATAGTCAAGTAAAGACTTGTACTGGTCTTGGGCAGTCAGACATGTATCCATGAGAAAACCGTTAGTGTGGCCCCACTTCTGCAAACCACGATAGTAGAACTGCTTCAGTTCATCGAAAATAATGAAGGGAACGATGTCATTGGCAAGGCATTCCTTGAACATCAGCAGTCGTCCTATGCGACCATTGCCGTCCTGAAAAGGATGAATCTTCTCGAATCGGACATGGAAGTCGAGAATATCCTCCAATGTCTTTCGCTTTGTATTATTATAGCTGCTGATTAATGCCTTCATCTGTTGGTGAACCTCGTTGGGAAGAGTGGTCTCCATTCCTCCCACCTCATTTGGTAGACGCTTGTAGTCGCCTACCGCAAACCATTCCCTGCGATCATCTGATGTTTCTCTCTTGAGCATCATGTGCAGTTGCTTGACGAGACTTTCAGACAAAGGTTCTTTGGCATGGTCTATGATATAATCAATACAACGGAAATGATTGACCGTCTCCACTATATCATCCACATTGACAACAGAATCTGTAATGCCGATAGTGTTCGTCTCGAAGATATATCGTGTCTGCTCGTGTGTCAGTCGACTGCCTTCTATATGGTTGGAATTGTAGGTAAGGTCAATCTGAGTCCGGTGGTAGATACTGCCTTTTAACTGAGAATCCTTCTGTACTTTCAACGCAGTTAGCAGCGGTGACTCTATAGCATTGAAGCTACTACGTTTAGGCAGAGGTGCATCGGCAGGGATGTTCCATGTTTTCCCGGTCAGGAAGGCTCCTTCTATTTTCCCGTTCGCACAGTAGTTGCGGACTGTCCGTTCCGAGATACTATACTTTTCAGCAAACTGCAATACTGATATATATTCCATCTTATCGTACTATCGGCAAACTATTTCTGCATTTAACCATGCAAAGATACGAATTTTTGCCGATAACGGCAAGGAAATGTCCTTTATTCTTCTCTTAATGATTCCGTAATCTCGCTGCGGCAGATGTGCCAGGCGGGAATGACGGTGCCGAGCAGGACAATGACTAATATATAAAGGTACACGCAAAGGGAGACGATGGGGAAATGTGTCTCTATGCTTTCGTACCAATGATGGACGACTGGGTTATCATATATGCCTTTCTCATAGAAGTCACCAGATGACTGGTATTGGAAGTAGATGATGCAGCCAACAACGACGCTGAAGGTGGTGAGCAGCCAAGCCTCGCAAATAAAGTCCCAGAATATGTTCCATCGTGTGGCACCGAAGGCACGTCGCACTCCGGCTTCTTCTCTCCGCTGGCGCATGTACATTAGCAGTGTTCCGAACACGCCGAATGCCAGGTTGGTGGCGAAGAAAGCGGCAATAAGCATATTGCGGCCCATGAGACGTCCCTTGCTTCGTCCCATCTTGAAACTGTTCTGTTCCCGGACGGTTTCTATCCTGCGAATATAGCAATGTTCAGTCATCAGAGTGCGCAGGAGCTCGTGCTCACATTTCTCCCTGAATTGTTCCACGCTGACACCTTCGCGCAAGCGGACAATAATGGGTCTGTTGGTGAGTGTTTGCCCCTGCGTCGAGCATACGTAGCCGATGGTATTATCAGAGTACATGCCGCCTTGCCGCACATCCTCCACAACAGCACGGATGCGGTATTCTTTAAATTCGTTTTGTATCACATAATATAATTGAATCGTGCGTCCTGCCACATCGGTCGTCCCGAAAGCAGCCATTGCAAAGGTGCGCGAGAGGATAATGGTTTTGTCTTCCTCGCAGTCATTTGTCAGTTCGTCGGTAGGCACCTCGAGTGTCAGCGACTCTATGCCATATGCTTTGAATAAAGGAGACTCGCGCTGGAAATAGATGGTCGGGAATCGAATCCATGTGCTGTCTCCTATCTTACAATGTAATAATTGTGAATCAAATCCAGGGGCAGTATAAACGGTACGAAAGGCTACCTCTGTATCTTCTATCTCTTGAACTTTCCGGAGCAGCATTTCTTCCTCTGCACAAATCTCCTCTTGTCGGTTCATCCGTTCCGTACGGTTCAGGGTGCTTGCCACTTCCATTCTTACTATTCTGTCGGCATCATAGCCATACGGAAGATACCAGAGGTACAGATTCTCCAATACTGGGGCGAATGTCCACCAGCAGATAACGGTAACAAGGATGAGTTCGAGGGAGAGCCAAAGGGACGTACTTCGGCTGAATATGTTTTTTAATGCTTTCATTTCTTGGTCATCATAGATTCGACAATAGGTTTTCTAAGACTCAGCCATGCGGGCAATGCAGCAGCCAAAACATTCAACAGCGTGCAGATGAGCAGGGCTATGAGGAAGATGATGGGGGCGAAGAACATTTCGCCCTCTATTATAGGTACACGGCCATAAAGTCCCCAATTGGTAAACGAGAAAAAGATGTAGAACACCCAGCTACGACAAACATAGAGAGCAACCCATGCCAGACAAAGGCCGAAAAAACCACCAATGAGTGTGAGTGTCAGGTTCTCCGTAACAACCTGTCCGAGCAACGTGCGGCGTTTGGCACCAAAGGCCTTGCGGATGGCCATCTCGGGCAGACGGCGCTCCATACGGCTTGCCACCATTCCGCTCAGATTCAGGGCAGGGACAAAGAGAAGCATGAAAATGGCTATGATGATGTAAGACCAATGCTCTTTATCGCTTCTGGTACTGAATACTTCGCCTGTATTATTCCATACGTCTTTATAATAGGAACCAAGTCCATCAAGAAAGTCCAAGTCGTTCTCTTTGTGTGCGGCATTGTAGCGGGCTTCCACTTCTTTCAGTTCCTGCTTGAACGCCTCGAGCTTTCCGGCAGGTATGCAGAAAGACAGTTCGTGGTTCTCCGTGCGGTAGTCATGTCCCTTATCCACCAACAGGCTGTCGGCAGAGTATGGGAACCAGATATCGGCACAGCATCGTTCGGCCAGCATACTGGGTGTTTCTACCACACCGCTAATGCGATAATCCCTATTCTCAACACGGACTGTCCTTCCTACGCCCTTCCCTTCTTTGCCGAAAAGCTGCTCGCGGACTTCATCCGTGATAACTACCACACGCCTTTCATTGTCGAAATCGTCCTGTGTGAAGGGCGCACCCTCGGTGAAGCTGAACTGATAGAAACGGAAATAGTTCGGTTCGGTCAGTTTGACGATTACAGACCGGTCGTGTACGCCGTCAGCCAGTTTCATGTACCAATCACCAAGCATCCATGTAGAGAGTTCTGCCTTTACACATTCGGGTGTCTGCATCTGCTGGAATACATCACGGTACATTTCTTGTGTGATATTTATCTCAAAGGGGATGGAATCATTGCCGTTCCTATTCAGTAGCGAGCCAAGCGTGTACGTCTTGCTCCTGTTTACTTCCGGCGCTATGTCGGCGGTCTTCACGTAATAAACTTCTGCAATGAGCATCGTGAAGGCGATGGCGAGTGCCGTGCCGCAGATGTACATAGCGGAATAAAGTTTCTCCTCTCGCATCATGGCGAGCGCTTGTCTTAAATATCTCATTTCACTTTCAGTTTTTCTTTTCCTTTATATTTACTCATGTCGCTGACCACCACTTGTTCGCCTTCTTGCAAACCCTCGATGACCTCGATATAGTCGTAGTTGCACTCACCCAACTTCACCTGTCGCGGCACAAGCCGCTCGGATTTACCATTTAACCATTTACCATTTACCATTTGTTTCTCTTCCTTTCCATTTTTCAATTTTGAATTTTCAATTACGAAGAGCGTATAGTCACCCGGGCCGCTGTAGAACGAGCCGTTCTTGATGCGAAGCACATCGTCCTTGATGCTGGTGATGACGAAAACCTCGGTGCGAAGGCCTGAGCGCAGACGCGGATGACTCATATCGTCCGGCACTACGGTAAAGGTGATGGCACCGCTCTGGCTGAGAGGCGTCACGGTATTGATGGTGCCCGTCAGCCGTTCCTTGCCGATCTTCAGGAGGACGTCGCCGCCCACATGGACGCGGTCGCTGTGGGTATCGCTTATCTCGCACTCCGCCTTGAAGTGCCGGAGGTCGCTCACGATGGCTACTTTCTGCCCTGCGCTGACCGTGCTGCCTATCTCGTTATTGATATAAGTCAGCGTGGCGCGGCGCGGCGAACGTATCTTGGCATCGTCCAGGGTGCGACGCTTCTCAGAGAGTCCCTTTTCGAAGATGCCGTTCTGCAGTTGCTGCATGCGCAGGTCGGCCTGCTTCACCTTCTTCTCGTTGGCATACTGCTGGCGCAGTTGGCTGAGCTGGAGCTGTGCCGTGCGCAGGGCCGTCTCTGCCTGCCGCACACGGTCTCGCGTACCAGAGCCGAGGCTGTCGAGATAAAGTTCGTTCCTGAGCTGTGCCTCGAGCTGCGAGACCTTCATCTCCTCGACCTCAATCTGCATTTGCCGGTCGGAGAGTTGCGTCTCGGTATTCGCCTTCAGCTGTGCTATCTGCTGGCGCTTTATCTCAAGCTCGTCGAGGGCCTTGGCGTAGTCCGTCTCGGCCGACTGCAGGTCGAGTCGCAACAGCGGCGTGCCCACGTCCACGCTGTCGCCGCTATGGGCATAGACCTCCAGGATGCGCGAGCTGATGGGCGAGACGATGACCTCCTCGAAAGCGGGAACCACTTTGCCAGTAGCCGAGACGCTGACGTCTATCGTACCGCGGTCGACGTCCGAGATGACGAGTGCCTTCTTGTCCAACGTAGGAATCATCTGCGTGCCGAGCCATGCAGCAATGCCCAGCACAGCGAGGAAGCCGCCTGTCCACATCGCCGCCTTCTTTAACTTGCGCTTCCGCTGAACGCTGACAGGTATCTGCCTGTCCATTGTCTGATTATCGTTCTTCATCCTAACTCTTAATTCTTATCTCTTAATTCTTAACTAGCTTCTCAATGTCTGCTGTTATGTCACATCCTTTCTCGAAGTCCCAGAGGGCGATGCTGCGCAACTGGTAGTAATAGTACCAATAGTAATGCAGCTGTGCGATGCGGTTCTGCCTTGCCTCGTCCTTGGCCTTTGTAGCATCCGAGATATCCAACATGGAGATGCTGCCTATCTTGAAAGTCTCTATATTCGTATTGTAACGCTTCTGGGCAATCGTGTCCGCTTCGCATGCAATACGCAGTTGCTCCGCCTGGTTGTTGAACTGCTCCGTCAGGATGAAGATGTCCTGCCTGAACTCCTGTGCTTGTTGCCTGAGCTGACCTTGCACTATCTCGCGGTTGCTCTCTGCCATCTTGCGCTGACCCTTTCGCTTACCCCAATCCAGAATGGGAATGGATAATCCCGCCTGCACCACTTCCTTGCTCAGCAGGTCGCGATAAGCACCGCCCATGCTCTCGTCCATTCCCGTATAGCCCAACTGCGCATACAGGTTGATGCTCCTGCGGTTGGCCTTTGCCGATGCCACATTGTAGTCAGCCTCCAACTGGCGGCGGCGCATCGTCGTGGCAAGGGCATTATTCTCCAATGCATGACAGAGTACATCGTCATAGACGAGATGCAGCTTGGGTATATTTTCGGGAACCACAGGTTCAATCTCCGCCTCTACATCCAGGAACGACCGCAAGGCAAACTGTCGGGCCTGACGGTTGCTCTCGCTGTTTGTCAGGGCGCTATGGGCGTTCAGCACATCCAGTTTCAGTTGCAGCACGTCATTCTCGCTGATGGTTCCCATCTCTCGTTTGGCCTGTGCCACCTTGTAGAGTTCCTCAGCCTTTTGCAGGTTCTGCCGGGCAATGCCCACCTGCTCGCCTGCCAATATCAGATTGAAGAAGAGGCTGATGGCCTTCATCGCCACCCCTTCCGTGTCACTCAGGAAGCGTGCCTGAGCCTCGCGATAGCGCAAGGGTTCAATACGACGGTTCCACTTCTGGTGGTTCACACCGAAGATGGGCTGCGAAAGGGTCAGCGCTACAGGCATCGACATGAACTGATTGCCTCCTCCTTTTCCCGATTGATGCAGGAAGTCTAATGATGTCTCAACAGACAGCGTACCGCCTGTGGGCCATATCTTCTGGCTTATGTAGAGGGAACCGTCCATACCTAAGTAGTCATTACGCACGTACGACACACCGCCGTCCGCCTGCTGATAGCTGTTGTAGCGTTTGTTGTAGCTGGGCAGTGTGGCAGAGAAGGACACCTCCGGCAGCAGGTCAGCCTTGTAGCTGCGCCATTGCCAGTAGGCAGATTTCAGTTCACCTAAATCCACAGCAGCATCCACACTCTGCTTTCGGGCCAAAGCGATACAGTCATCCAGGGATAAGCGCAAGGGCAGACCCACCCCCATCCCCTCCCGTGGAGGGAGGGGGGCAGAATATGTGTTTAGAAAAAAAGTGAATAACACATATAAGATGATTATTCCCCTCCCTCCACGGGAGGGGTTAGGGGTGGGTCTGGTGATGGTCTTATTCATATCTTAATGCATTAACGGGTTTTCTGTACATAGCTATTAGGGCAGGGATAATGATGCCGAGGGTAACAATCACCAGCATCAACAGGTACTGGATGACGCAGACTATAAGGAAATGCAGCCAGAACGTGTTCACCCAGTCCGTCTCGTTGCCGTTGCTGCTCATGCTCTGGCCTTTGGAAAGACCGAAGTTGAATGCGAACTGCAGCCAGATAATCCAACCGATGAAGCAGGCTACGAGTGTGAGCAGAGCTATCTCTCCCCATACCATCAGGAAGATGTCACGCCGTTTCGCGCCGAAGCTCCGCATGATGCCGATGTCCTCCGTCCGCTTGCGGAGCTGAAGCCAGTAGGTGCCCAGCGTTCCCAACACTACATTCAGCATAAGCAGTCCGAGCACGATGAAGACGAAGCCGACATACGCCGTGGTATCTCCTGCCGTGAAGTTCTCAAGGTATTTCCCGTAGGTCCCGATGCTTGCAAGGTACTTATGTCCGACGCGGAAGTCCTCTTTCAACCGTTCGCTGAGATTGCTGACGAACGCCTCGGCATCCACATCGGGTCGCAGACGGATGAGCATTTCGGGGACATTGTCGCCTGCGCCAGTAGTAGGCTTCAGGATGGAGTAAGCATAGCGTTCGTATGGGCGAAGGCGGAAGTCCTGCAGGACACCGGCAATAGTGTAGCGGCCCATTACCTTTGCATCGCCGTTCTCCTGCAAAGCCTGGTCGCTGAAGTCCCACTCCACGATGCGGCGTCCCACCACCTGGTCGGTGCCGAAGAGAGCCAGTGCTACCGAACGACTGATGACGACGCCGTCCTCGGGACATTCCTCTGAGAGCTGGGCAGCGGACGGACTGCCCTCGATGGGCGTCAGACCCTGTGTCTCGAAGTACTGCTCGTGCAGCAGGAACCGATTTGAATAGGCCCCGCAGCGGCGTGTGCTATCAGTCTCAGCCGAGTAGGTGGACAGACGATAATAGTGGTCACCATATTCTCCGATGAATCCGAAGGCAACGCCTGCATGTTCTACCTCGGGCAGGGCACGAAGACGGTCGCGCACGGCATAGATGTTGGCGAAGTCGGCCTCCCATGAGTCCGGCTCCTCTCCCTCCTTATAGCTATTATCTATCTTCCCTATCAGCAAGTGCTCGCGCTCGAAATCCCCCGCTGGACGGCAGAGATACCTGTCGTGGTTCGTGACGACGAGGTAGTCGATGAAGTAGATGCTGAGTACGGTGATGAGTATAATCTCGGCGAACACGAAGCCGTTCTGCTTGCGGTGCGCCCAAAGTGTCTTTAGTATCATCTTTTCTGATTTAGGGATTCAACGATAGGGTTCTTTAGCGAACGCCATGCCGGGATAAGCGCCACCATGAGGTTCAGCACGGCACAGCAGAGGAAGACGACGAGGAAGAGCGTCGGCGTGATGAACATCTTGAGGTTCATGCCGAACTCCGCGCTTTGCATCGGAATGTCGAGGAAGAGCATTTGGAAGATGGTGTTGTGGCGCAGAGCACTAAAGATGAACCACGATAACACCCAGCCTGCCAGTCCGCCGCAAAGCGTGAGGACAAGGTTCTCGAAGAGGACTTCCCTGAGCAGCGTGCTGCGTTTGGCTCCGAATGCCTTGCGGATGCCCATCTCGGCACGGCGTGCTTCCATACGGTTCGAGACGAGTCCGCTCAGATTCAGTGCGGGCAACAGCAGAAAGAGCAGCATCAAGAGAATAGGCGGCAGGAGGCTCACGCAGACAAGGCCCGCGTTCTCCTTGTTGTCGGGATGGTAGGTGTTTATCTTATGAAAGAGATGGCTGTGCATCAGCGGTGTCCAATGCACTGGCTCGCCGAGCTTCGAACTCATCACGGCCTCGTAGTGCAACCTTTTTGGCTCGAACTCCTCCATGAAGTCCCGATAGGAGTAGCCTTCCTTCAAGAGGATGCGTGCATAGAGATTGCCGGCGTATGAGATGTCGCGGCTATCCTCGAACTTGCCGTCGGGGACGTATTCCGGCACATCTACCGTATAGGGCACATAGACGTCGGCCACTGCGTCCGACATTAGGAAGCTCACCGACTTGATGATGCCCACCACGCGATACTTGTAGCCGTTGAGCAGGATGCTCTCACTGCCGATATTCCGGGCCACTCGCTCGGTGATGACGCAGACGTACTCGCCGTCTTGGAACTCCTTTTCGGAGAAGGGACGCCCACTCAGAAACTGGTATTCGTAGAGGCGAAACATATCGGAATTGCCTGCCATGATGGCGACTTCTCTCATGGTGTGCTTCTTCTCTTCGTCCGTAGCATCGAACCCCTGTGCCACGGGCTCGTGGGGCGGGATAACTGCAGCAACTAGCTCCACACACTTCATCTGCCGGAAGCAGGAGTCGATGGCCTCGACAGAACAGTGCTGGGTTTGCTGCCGCCCGTCACCCCACGAGTCCTTGTAGAAGCGGTTCAGACCGTAGAGCGTCCGGCTGCGGTTCACTTCCGGCTCAATGTCCGCCAGCATGATGTTCAGCACGATGGCGACCACCATGGCAGAGGCAATGGCAACGGCTGTGCCCGCAATGTAGATGGTGGAGAACAGCTTGTCGGCGCGAATCAAGGCGAAGGCGTGGCGCAGGAATAAAATGAATTTACTCAACATATAAGTTGTAAATCATAAATTGTCAAATCGCAAATCACATGATTTGTCGTCCGTCGAGGAACTTGATGA
>JAEEGL015195888.1_pt1 | contig 13689 bp, 7 predicted proteins | sample 9134231 | NCBI WGS metagenome assembly JAEEGL01 (sample SAMN16246548, study PRJNA631951) | gut metagenome | biome: gut microbiome; feature: rumen; material: fiber-attached | host: Bos | place: Iran: Karaj | collected 2018-10
GTAAAAGTACTTATGAAATAGAAAGATGATTGAATAGCTACAATTAAAAGGATTGCTCCTAAAGAATGACGTAAACGCATTGGTGCCTGCTCATCACATTTTTGAAAAAGAAAATACAATGAGGAAATAAGGCAAAAGGCCATTATGGCTGCGTGCATTATATCGTCCAATCTGTCAAGTATAGTCATATATTTAGATTTAGGCTACAAAATTACTTCTTTTTTTTCAAAAAACGTAAGAAACGTCCAAAAAACATCTATTATATTACAAAAATTTAAACTTTTCACAACTCTGATGGTTAAAAATCACAGCGGCTACCAGAAATCAACAAGGTATTGAAACGGTAGCCGCTGCTAAACAGAATATGAGAACGGTATTATTTATTTTTTTCCATTAATAACTGGTCTTGAAAGCAGGGCTGCTTTATCAAAGCATTACCTGTAAACCTTCTTCTGACCATTGACAATGTAGAGGCGACCCTTTACTGGCTGCATAACGCGAATACCATTCAGGTCATAGATCTTACCATCACCCTCACCATCGCCGAATACAGCATTGGTGATATCCGTCGTATTGCCAAATTCATCAACCACAAGGATTGAGTAAGCAGATACCTTTGCTGGACTGCCATTTACACCTTTCTTGTAGAAGTATGCACGATATGGATAGAGAGTCATCTTACCTGCATCATAATGTGTTTCTTTTCCATTGACATTTTTGGTCGTAGCGGGAACCAGACGCGTAAACTTGTTCTGCTTGAAGTAGTAAACTTCACCATTATTAGTAATATCTGAATTAGCAATTGCTTCTGCTGGAGCATTAATATAGCCTCTACCACAGAATACGTTTGTCTTCAGATTACCCCTGAACTCCCAGTCTTGTATTGACTCATGTGCATTTGCATAAGATATAAATTCAGGTTTATATGTAGCATTCTTTGGAACATCAACATTTTGCTCCTCAATTGTAATCATTGAGCCGAATTCGACAGTTTCAGGATTGTAATCAGTACGACAGTAAAGAACAGGTGTGTTCGCAGGAATAACTTCATTATCACTCATTTCCTCAAACATGAAATAGTTATTTGCTGTTCTCTGGAATTCATAGAACTTCACACCATTTGCGTTGTTCCTGATTGGATAAGGCAAGCATAGAGTTCCCCAGTAAGAGTTCTTAGCCTGATCCTTTCCCTTATCACCATCTGCCACCTTTGCATCACGAGCGTATGAAGCTTTTGAAGCATTAAATGCATAAGGAATCTTGATTGGGAATCTGTCTGTTACAACAAGACTTTTACATCCGCCACCTTCAAAGATTAGATTGTCATATATAATATTATTATCATAGAATCCATTTGTTAAATATACCAAAAGATTTGGAGAAAAGAATGGCTTATTTTCCAATGGAACCTTAAGGTATTTTGCGTCTAAGTCACCTCTCAAATATTTAGCATTCTTTAAGTTAACGACCATCACAGGATTATCTTCCGAAACACTTCCTTCATTCATCAGATAATTTGCTGCATCAACCACATCATGAATAACACCCTGAGACCAGTCAATTCCTATCTCAAGAGTTTCAGTACCAAAATCAAGCACATTATTTTCATAAGTAAATTTTGGTTCATATCTCGCAGTAAAAGTGACATCATGAGGCCAATTCCAATTACCATCCTTCCAATATTTATTATTCTTGTTGATAGTAATATTATAATTTGCAGGATTCGTATTCACAGAAGCCACCAATACATTATCAACATCATAAAAACCAACACATTTGAAGCCTCCCAGTTTTGGTTTGGCATTGGTAATTTCGTCTGATCCACCATGACCATAGGTAAAACTTATCTTTATAAGCTGATCAGTAATTTCTTCGAGTTTACTCATTGATGCATCTGAGTTGTACTGAGTATGCTCTTGCATTATACCTCCATTTATATCAAAGGTTACAATATATTTTGCAGATTTCCAATGAGCATATAATGTTACATTATCATTTTTATCCCAATTTTTAGCACTGGTTCCATCCGAATTATAATATCGAGTTCCACCATTAAGCCAATTATCATTATATCCTGGTTGTTCAGCAAAATAACCGTAAAATTCGTAACCAGGTCTTGTAGGAACAGTAATTGTTGGCATAGGCTGACCATAGGCAGCCGTTACAGAAGTTGTGCCACCTTCACCACCCTGTGGATCAAGAGTAACGGTGTAAATGTTTGGTTCCCAAACAGCATAGAGACTTACAGGACCCTTACCACCGCCATTCTCAGTGTCGTATGAACAAAAATCACCCTGTGCAGGATACACAACGGTTTTACCATTCTTTACAGTACTCCAACCTAAGAATTCATATCCTTCACGTGTTGGAACACTTATCTTCTGATTCAATTTCTGAGTTGCAGTCTTACCCTCTGAAGATAATGTCTCTTCTCCAATAAGAACAGGCTCTTCATCTTCCTGATAATTGCTGTAATATTTTATTTGCGAATAATATGTATATGTAGGAATGCCCTTAAATCCAAATGACGCATCACCAGGATACTGATGATGATAATATAAGTATGACATCACCGCAAGATAACGTGTAACCGTTTTAGGATTTGCTCCATTTTTATTACTTGTTACTTCTCTTTGAACGCTTCCTTCACCTCCTATATTACTTACATAATCCTCTGCATTTTTTCTTATCTTGGTAGTATAATTAGTAGGATCTGATGAAGATGCTTGGTTATTCGTTTTCCATTCAATACTTTTTATTCTTGTATCTGCTTCATTTGCCGATACATTACCTAAATCCTTAACTTCGAAACCGTATTTACAATCTCCATCTGTATCATATATTGCTCCTATCCATCCTGGTTTTGCGTCACCAATAGCCACATTACCAGCCAATGGATAAGTAACTATAGTCGTGGAATATTTTGGAACTTTAATATCAAACTGTATTTCCTCACAAATTGCACGCCAATAGTTAGCTGAAGTGGTGTGGAAAGAAACTATTTGTTTCCATCCATCCGTATTATTAATAGAAGTTTTTACCTTTAGCAAGTCTTGTGACTTCCAGTCATAAGAAGCATTAGAAGATGTCGTGGTTACTTTCCATTTATTAACGGTTAAACCCAAAAGACCTGGATCATCACTATAAGTATATGTATTTACACGTTTCCATTCCAATCCCTCATTCTCAGCAAAGACATGAAGTGTGTAGCTATAAGGATAACTTACAATTGCACCATTACTGCTCTTTAAAACAGCAGTTATGGTTACATCACCTTCTTTAAGTGGAGTGATTGTACCTGTTGTCTTATTAATTGTTATTATCTGACCATTGCTTCCTTCTGAATATTCAAATGTGCTATTGGTAGGCTTTGTCCCCTTAGTAAGGAATCCCTCTATCTTGACATTTGTATCGCCTACTGTTACATCATAACCCTTATAACCATTACGAAAACCTATACAGATTTCTGGTGCATCTGAACCTAATTCTTCTTCTAAGACATAAACGGTCTGGGTATTAGAACTAATTATACTTGCGTCATTAATATTATCATTGAGCATATACTTCAGGTTTACTGTTACATCGACAGAACCTGATTTATAAGCAGCTACTATCTTACCTGTTCGAGGATCATCTATCTTCAATATACTAGTATTACCTGACACAAATTCATAATAATAGTCTCCCTTTTTGGGCTTACTATTAATTGAAATTGGAGTTATAGCACCTTGATGTGCAGAAATATTTGCCTGAAGCTGAACATTTTTCTGTGTTGGCTCATTTACATAAACTACATTATTAGCTCTGCCATCAGCAAAACGCAAAGCTAACTCAGGCAAATAATATTTTATATTAAATGCCCAATCATTAGTACCAGGTTCTGTCTTTCCATCGAAACCTGCCTTGATAAATGTACGGCAATTATCGTTAAGAGCGGTTTTCCTGGAATAAAAAGTAATCAAAGATCCTATACCAATCTTAAAGTAATTCTCTTCTTGAAATTCTAAAGAACTAAGTCCATTTAGAGCTATATTTGAAGCACCAGGCATATCTCCTTGGTTAAAATCCATTGAGTGAGAAAAAATGTTCATATCCCAGTGCTGTTCGCTACCTGTAATTGCATTACCACTAATTGGAGTATATGCATATTTTACTTTATAATTATCAAATATATCAGAATCCCATTCTGTTATATCAAAGATAGCACCAGACAAAAGGTCATTCATTGCATTCCATTGAATAGCATTCACCTCAAATGGGAAATTCTTGAAAGAGAGTTTCAAGCGAGAATCCATTTTTGTATTTGAATCCACATAAGAAGCAATAATTCTATCTTTTGCTGTACCATGCCATCCACTAAACCATCTGTAACCAGATGCCCATACCACACCTTCTGGCTCAGGCTTCAAATCCACACCAGTAAAAGGAATATCACCCCTTAATATGATATCCTCCTTCGTTAATGGAGGAATAATATTGTTGTTCTCTGTATTATAGGGGTTCTGTTTGAAGTATATCTTCATAGTCTTCTCCTGTGCGAAGACATTAACCGTTGTACCTAAAGCTATTATAATAGCTAATAAATACCGAAAAATATTACGTGTTCTCATATCTGTAAATTTTTAAATGTTTTTTCACTGTATTATTACAAAAATAAGTGTCGGAAATAAATGTCCTTTTCTGTGTTGCAAATATACAAAAAATTTTCCGATTTACTATTATAAAAATCAAAAAAATTTGCTCTATTAGCTCAAAAAATCTTCTTTTTAACTAAAAAACATTGTATTTTGCTATTTCCACAATACAAATTTCATCTTCCTTTCTCACTTTTATAATTTCTCAAGTATGTGAATATTAGTTGTTTATATTAACTTCGTGTGGCTACACAATTTTTTTATTGTATAAAACACAAATCGCACAGATTATAAGGTATTTTCGCTTGTTCCCTTTTGGAACAAAATTTCGTAAAGAGGACAAGCGAAAACCATTTAATCATGCCATATCTGATTTGAGTAAATATCCTCTGATTCATTCTCCAAGGTGAATCCGCCTATGGGCTTTGCCTCACCATAGTCATCACCACCCTCTTCCATATGGAAAGAGTTCTCGAGCAATCTGCCATCTTCTTCAACTGCGAATCTCTCTGCAATTGGAGCATTATACATTTTCCTAAAAACCATATCTTTACTTAAATTACATTCTTCCATTTCTCGCCAAGCCAAAACCGATGCAAACATCGGTTTTGGTCATTTGGCTTAACGAAATGGTTGATAATTACATTTTTTCTTAATACACTTTCTTTTGTCCATTGACGATATAGAGGCGTCCGCTTACAGGTTGCATCACCCTGCGACCATTAAGGTCATATATCTTGCCATCACCCTCTGCATCATTGTCAATCAGATTGGTTATATCCGTGGCACCTTCCTCATCTATTGCAATTATAGAGAAGGTGGTAAACTTCGCATTAGCCGCTGTTGTGGTGAAGTATGCACGATATGGAAGCATTGTCACCTTACCTGTGTTGCTCAGATGAGTGAACTTATCCTGCTTGAAATAGTATATTTCCTTTGAACCGTCCATTTTTTCTGCACCTTCAGGAACCTTCTTGCTATCATATTCCTTGCCACAGAATATCTTTGTGGTGAGAGTTCCGATGAATTTCCAAGGGTCCAAAGAAGAACCCTGATTTGTGGAATATGATGTGTTCACAGGAACATTTACACTAGCTTCCTCTATCTTCACTTCTGAACCAACACCTTCCAAACGCTTGTAAAGTACTGGAGTATTTGCAGGAATGACATCTACCTCCATTGGAGTGAAGTGCATATAGTTGTTCTTCAAGCCTGCCAACTTATAGAACTTCACATTATTAGTATTATTCTCAATAGGATAAGGCAGACAGAGTGTTCCCCACTTAGAGTTTGCAGCTTGTGCCTTAGCAGCATCCTTATCTGAATAGTTCTTGTTACGCTCATACAAAGCCTTGTCAGCCTTGAATGCGTATGGAACCTTGATCTCGTATCTGTCTGTTACTATAAGACTTTTACATTTATTGTCAAGTGAAACCGCATTATAACAGTCGTTAACGTTCCCATCATACCAAGCTTCACTTTCTTTATCGTTGAAATATACCAATACATTTGGTGATATATAATCCTTGTATTTATCCTTCTGCAAACTTTGCATTACTTTCAGACGAGCATATTTGTTGTTAGTCCACATATTGGTAGATTTTCTCAAATCAAATATCAATGTCTGAGGATGTCCTTCTTCTTTATCATAAACATCCTTTGCAGCACCTACCAAATCATTTACTACAGACCAAAGCCAGTCTTCGCCTGCCTCAACCTTCTCATTGTCAAATGAGATAACATTATTTGAATATTTATACTTCGGTCTATATCGAGCAGTCAAGGTAATATTTCCTATATGATTATACTTCATACCATTTTCTGTCCAATAACCTCCATTATCAGTTATCGTACAGTTACGGCTCTTTTCATCTACTGATATAATCTTCTTTCCATTGCTGTCAAACCAACCTAAGAGTTCGTAGCCAGGCTTCTTCGCAGTTGAATGAACAAGGTCATGAGTCTCTCCTGTCTTATACGCAATTGATAATGTCATAACGCTGTTTGATTTCTTTGTGATATTAAAGTTCCCAGCATTATCTTTTACTACAGGATTAGGCAATACACCACCAGCAGCATCAAGAGTTACTATATATATCTTAGGTGCCCAATGAGCATAGATTTCTCCATTATATCTATAAGGCCAAGCTTCAACACCTACCATATCCTTGCCATAGTATTGCGTACCACCATAATCCTGACCCTTACCCTCTGCATAGTCTTGATTCTGGTTGCTATAATAGCCCTTGAACTCATAACCTTCTCTTGTTGGAGCAGTCAAGCCATTAGGCAATTTCTGACCATACGTAGCAATTACAGTCTCACCATTATCTGTTCCATCGCAATACTTTAGATTTACCAAGTACTGATTATTACCAAGATTAGGAGCTACCACCCTTATATTCTTTGTGGCAGTCTTCTCTACTACACCGTCAATATCAGTAATAGTAACAGTTATCTTTGCATCACCAATATTCTTCGGAGTTATCACACCATTTTTATCCACAGTAAAGATATTCTCATTGCTACTTTTATATGTAGTGGTAAAGTTGAAAGCACCTGGATGCTTAATGGAACAGAGCTTTGAAATATCAAGTGTATTGCCCAATTCTATCTGACTTGGCATAGAACTTTCGAAATACACGCTTGGCTTGTAATATGAAATTGTGAATGTTGGAGTGCTATTATTATTAGCACCCTGATAATAAACAGTGTTATTGTTTAACTGTTTCATCGACATACTCTTCAAACCATTCAAATCTGATGTAAGTACCTCTTTTTTTATAAACGAAATATTATCAAATGATAATTTAACATTAACATTGTATGTACTTGAGTATGGTTTACCATCAAAATCTGTGAGCGTTGTTGTAATATTATTAGCTGAACCATTAAAAACTTCAGTCATAACATTGTAATAAACAGACGTTACCACATACTTAAAATTGGTAAAAGTAATTTTTCCTTCATTATTTGCATTAAGATAAACACGGTCCTTCCACAAAATACTTGATGCTCTTTTAAAATTACTAGACAAACTGAAGCTTGTACCTTCGGGTGCAGTTCCCACAGGTGATAATGTCACATCATCTGATTTATAATTAAATTTATACTTTGCGGTATAAACCGTCTCATCTTGAGCCATTAGTTCAGCAAACGGAACTAACATAGCACAAGACACAATAAATGTCTTCATTGAAAACTTACCTGTCCACATATCTCTGTTTTTTGATCCCTAAAGGGGGGTTACTTTTTTGTGTAATTTTTTCTTATAGAAAAGCCATTACCTTAATTTACAGAGTGCAAAATTAAGTAATTATTTTGAAACAAAAGTAAAAAAATCTGAAAATTTTTCTGTTTTAGTATAAAAATTTTTTTGCCGTGTACCTTTCTTCCAAACATCTGGAAAAATCGACCAACAAACTTATTGTGAATAAGTTATAGACTTTACACAAATTATATCTCTTCGCTCAGTGGGTATGCGATAATCATTCTTACAATTGATTATAAAAAAACATCTCAAGTTTCGTTTAACTTATTTTGTATTTTCATGCACCTCGACTTAAATCTCGCTGTCCCTTCGCTTCAAGTCCGTAGTAGGTTCGCTGTAAGTCCGTACCAAAGTCGGTGCAAAGTCGGTGAAGATACCATTCAGGATAAGAGCTTCATCGAGTTTGGTACGGAGGAAGAACGAAGGTAAATCGGATTATCGACAATATATGGTCTATGTCAAACGATATACAAGAATTCGATTAATTTCTTCTCGACTTGCGCAGCTTGATGAGCTATGCGAATAATAGTTCGAAGATTCAAATATTCAGGAGATGAAATAGTAATTCGCAAAGGATGAACTATGCAAGTAGTCATACTCGCATTATAAAAAGACATTATATAAAAGATTTTCTGGATTGAAAAATGACTAATAAGTATAAAAAGCAAAATAAAAGGTCAGAACCTAGTTTCACAACTCGATTATAACCTTTTATTTTATTTTCCCCTTTTTAGACATCAAATATGTGTCTCTTTCATAAAAATTACACTTATTTCCGAGTGCAAAAGTAGGTAAAAAAACTAACTTTCACAAATTAATTTGTTCCATAAAGTTTGTTATTTCGATCATGCAACATTTTTTACAAAGTTGCACTATTGTTTTTTACAATTGCATTTTTGTAAATTTGGCGGTTTCATCGGCATTTTAACAGTTTTTTAGCAAATAAAATAAGAAAAACAGAAAAAAGAAAATTTTTCGTTTTTTTCTAAATGTTTGTATTTATACCATGATTTCTTGGAAAAAAACTCATTTTTCAGGTATAATATCTAACAATAAAAGGTTTTTTTCAACGTCTAAATAATCTTGCAAAATAAATTTTTTCCTTTGAAAAATCACTAAAAAACTACAAATGTTCCTTGAAAAACTCCAAGGCGCGTTTCTGAACAGGTTTTCCGAAAATATGTGGAATATCCCACATCTCCGTCTGAAGTTTGTTGGTAGCACCTTGACTATCCCACACTCTATGCATAATATCAAAAGCTTTGCTTGCACCATTTGTCGGGAACAGCTTATCTTTCGTACCATTTACAAAAAGCATAGGTTTAGGACATGCAATACTGGCAATATGTGGATAATCCAACCAACGGCGAAGTCCTGGGAAACAATTGGCAAATCCACCATTCTCCGTGCGTGAATACTTGAATGACATCTGCTCCTGAGTTGTTACCATCCAGCAAACAGAAACAGCCGTCTTTATTCTATCACTAAGGGCAGCAAGCATCCAAGAACGATATCCTCCCATAGAGAATCCCACACAACCTATTCTATTTGGATCAACATAAGGCAGAGTGGCGATATAGTCTGTACAAGCAATATCATCGTAGGTCATATAGGCAGAAAGGTCTATGCCGTACATCATCATATTTCCGCATATCATATCAAACTTGCTGCGAAGAGCCCCCTCCTTCTGACCTCTTTCTCCCCATAAAGGAGCATCGGAACTAAATACAACATAACCCTTTTGGGCGAGATAGTCACCTACAAACTGCCCTTCATATAAGTCTTCAATCCATTTCTCTGCATCCTCAAGCACCACACTATCCTCAAGAGCCACAGGATTGCCACACACAAGTGAATCAGGATCTGGCTCAAACGGACGAATCATCTTCTCCTTGCCTATAAAAAGATGCCCTCCATGATCGTGAAGGCAATTTATTGCGGGAAAAGGTCCCTTTCCGTCAGGAATAAGAATAATGGCAGGAACAGTATAATAGCGTGACAACCGTATCTCAATCTGACGGGCTTTATATCCATCTCTCTGTTCCTCACGTATTACGTTTACAGCAAAGTCTCCAGGAGGAGGCGGAGGCATTAGCATGCAGTCAAACACTTTCTGTCGGGCAACCTTCCTCCACTCGTCAAAGTCGGTAATATCACTATTTCCCCATGCAAGAGGATATTTCAGATCCTCAAGCAAACTATCGGCATAGACAGGAAGATTGCGCATAAACTCGTATTTCTGACGGGTAGGCACACTATACATTTTATCTCCAGGATATTTCTGGGCAATACCCGGAAGAGATAGCAGTAATGATATGACAATCAGAGAAATCCGCATATTTTATATTCTTCGTTTTTGGGAAACAATCCTTATGCTTTATAGAAACTTTACAAAAGTAGTTCAAAAACTTGGTAATAAAGTTATTCGCAATATAATTTAGGGAATATTAACTATATCCATGTCACAAATATGTGTTCATATACGTTATAAATATAACAAAGATTGTTTAGACAAACTATTCACAATTTATAGATTACACAATAAATAGAATAATAACTAATGAAGAAAATCTTTATCTCTCTCGCTTGTGCAGTAATATGCTGTGCTTGTGATGCTCGTCACAACAACTCTGTAAGTAATGAACAGAAGGACATCCAAACAGAGGCTGTGTCTGAAGCAAACAACGATCAGGAAGGTATTGCCGAAGGCCAAATGGCACCAGACTTCACTCTCAAAGACATTGATGGCAAGTCATTGTCTCTGTCAAGTCTGAGAGGAAAGTATGTTATCATAGATTTCTGGGGTACATGGTGCATCTGGTGCGTAAGAGGTATGCCAAAGATGAAGGAATACTACAATAAATACTCCGATAAAATGGAGATTTTAGGCGTGGATTGCAATGATCCTGAGAAGAAATGGAAGGATGCAGTAAAAGAACTTGATTTGCCTTGGAAGCACGTCTATAACCCAAAGAAATCAGTAGATATCCTGAAGAGTTACCAGATTCAGGGCTTCCCTACAAAGGTTCTCGTTGATCCTGAGGGAAAGATTGCCAAGTATGTAGTAGGAGAAGACCCTAACTTCTACATATATCTTGATCAGTTGCTTGGAAAGTAAAAAAACGCTTACGCAGGAAGACTTTCTGAAAAAACTGAAAGCAAATTAGGAGTAGATTAAATCAGTAAATTATACATGTAGCATTTGCTGCTTGGAAATCTTCATTATTGTAATTTCCAGAGAATTTACTGATTTAATCTACTCCTAATTTACTTTCTAATACAACAGCTACTTGCTGTTAATTTGCTTTCTGTTTCCTACCAGATATGCGCTCTCTTCTTCTTAGGCACGAAGAGCTTTCCTTTCTTGATATTGAAGGCTGTGTACCACTCGTCAATCATAGGAAGTGCGCCATTTACTCGGGCGAACTCTGGTGAGTGCGGATCAACTGTGATGAGCATCTCCTGATACTCCGGACGACTTGTGCCTGCCCATACGCGAGCCCAGCCAAGGAAGAAACGCTGATCTGCGGTGAAACCGTCGATAACGGCAGTATTGCCCGTATTACGCATAGCACGGAGAGCTATGTTCAAACCGCCATTATCACCGATGTTTTCGCCAAGAGTGAGCTTTCCGTTCACCTTCTTGCCATTAATCACCTCAATGTTTGAGAAATGATCAACGAGAACCTGAGTGCGCTGGTCGAAATTCTTCTTGTCCTGCTCCGTCCACCAGTTGCGCTGATTACCTGTCTTGTCAAACTGACTTCCCTGATCGTCAAAACCGTGTGACATCTCATGTCCGATAACACCACCGATAGCACCATAGTTCAAGGCATCGTCAGCCTCCGGATCAAAGAAAGGTGGCTGGAGAATGCCCGCAGGGAAGCAAATCTCGTTGGTTGTAGGGTTGTAATAGGCATTGATTGTCTGAGGAGTCATAAACCACTCAGACTTGTCAACAGGCTTGTTCACCTTCTTGCGAAGCTCCTCAAGGAGGAAGAACTCACTCGCATTGTCAATGTTCTCCGTAAGACTGAGAGTGTCTGAAATCTCAAGATTGGTGAAGTCCTTCCACTTGTCAGGATATCCTATCTTGATGATGAAATTCTCAAGCTTATCCTTTGCCTGTGCCTTTGTCTCTGCACTCATCCATGTAGCCTCATCTATACGCTGTGAGAGGGCTGTCTGGAGGTTGTGCACAAGCTGGAGCATACGGTTCTTTGAGCTTTCAGGGAAATACTTCTCGCAGTACATCTTGCCTATAGGCTCACCCATTACTGAGTTCACAAGATTTGTTGCACGCTTCCACATTGGGTCGTCCTGTTGCTGTCCGCTGATCACCTTGCGGACAGTAAACTGAACCTTGCGGAAATCAGCAGAGAGAAGCCCTGCAGCGTGACTTATCACGTTAAGTTCTGCATAGCTCTTGAGGTCTTCAAGAGGGGTATCAGCATATATCTTCTCTACCTCATGGATAGGCTCTGGCTGACCAACATCCACATAGTCGAAGGCAGGGAAACCTGATATCCAGAAGACTGTTGTCCAGTCAATGCCAGGGAAATCACGCACCAGCTCCTGGAATGACATCTTATGATAGTTAGCATTAACGTCACGAAGTTTCACCTGACTATACCAAGGCTCTGCAAGACGCTTCTCAATGGCATAGACAGCATCCATCTTCTTCTGTGCAGTGGCCTCATCATAGCCTACGAGCATGAAAAACGACTTGCCACACTGTTTGTATGCCTCGCGGATAGCCGTTGTCTGAGGGTCGTCGTTGAGATAGTAGTCGCGAGTGCCAAGTCCAAGACCTGCCTGACCTATAGAGACAATGTTCATATCTGCCTGACGCATATCAGCACCTACGCCAAGACCGAGCATCAGCGTGCTTCCGCCTTTACGGTCGATGTCTGAACATACACGCACATACTCCTTGCGATCCTTGATGGCACGAACACGCTCAAGAAGTGGTTTAATAGGCTCATAGCCCTTCTTGTCACGACCTACAGAATCCATCATCTGATTGTAAAGAGTGCCTATCTTCTGACCAAGAGAACCCTTTTCCTGAGGATTGTTGGCAAACTGAAGGATAAGCTCATTGATTTGCTTCTGGTTAAGTTCATAGAGATCAACGAAAGAGCCGTTACTTGTCTGGTCTGGACGAAGTGGATGGTTCTTGATGAATGCACCTGTGGCATATTCCACAAAGTCATCACCAGGGTTCACGCTAAGGTTCATGTTAGCGCGGTCATAGCCTTTACCTGTCTGGGCGCTTGCTCCTACGAAAGAACATGCAAGAACAAGCAAGATAAATGATTTTTTCATTTTTGATTTAGTATAATTTTTATTGTTATGATAACGCCTTTATTGATACTTTTATTACATTTGACGCAGTATTAGTTCGTTTTATTACAAAAATCCAAGGTAAAACTGTCAACCGAAATCAGAAAAACAGAATATGCATGCCCAATTTCAATTGTAATTATTGAAATAATTGAAATTGTTGCCAAATTTAGCAACACACACATAGCTAGAAAGATACATAGCAGTCTCGCCAGACACGATTTCAATTATTGCAATTATTTCAATTAATTTTGGACACACGCTATAATGTGAGAAAAATTTTAATATTTATATATATAATTAATTATATATATAAATATTATTTTCATGTACAGGTTCTCGGTGACGGCAGGATGTGCGTGTCCGTTTTTTATTGAAATAATTGAAATAATTGTCTTTTCCTAAAAAAGGTTGACTCTTTTCAGGCTTAGATTTTTAACA
>JAEEGL012415187.1_pt1 | contig 13688 bp, 16 predicted proteins | sample 9134231 | NCBI WGS metagenome assembly JAEEGL01 (sample SAMN16246548, study PRJNA631951) | gut metagenome | biome: gut microbiome; feature: rumen; material: fiber-attached | host: Bos | place: Iran: Karaj | collected 2018-10
ATATATAGACCAAGGACCTGTCACACCGTCCGGATAAACATTTTCTACAGACCATTGTCCTTGTGCTTTGCTATCTGTGTTGTAATAGCACATACGATTCATGGAAGCCATCCCTGCACTATCAGGCAAGTTAGCGTAAGTGGTTTTCATCTGAACTTCCCAACGGTGTCTTGTTTCACTGTAGGTGATGTGATGGATGTCCGATACATTTATACCGCTTATTCTCGTGCCTTGTGTGTATGTATTGAAGTTGTTTGTATGATATACGTTTCCGCTATAATCAACAAACAAATATCCGTGACTTGCCCCACCGCCTGTTAGCATTTCTTCCCACACTCCAGATACTTGCACTTGCATTGAGTTTTGTTCTCTCCAAATGCCATTCTCATCTATGCATGGTTTCTGTGTTATTCCTTGCCAAGCATTATTTGTATGAGTTAAGACTTTGTCATAAGCCATTTAATCACCGCCTTTATGCACTCGGATTTATCCAAAGTGCTGTTGTATCGGAAGGTGCGGTTGTGGATATAACTACATTTGCGGATTCTGATTTTGTCTTATAAGTATTTGCGATATTATTACCGCTTGCGTCAGCCGTTGCCCTTGTTGCCGTTCCCGTGAGATTTGCAGTAATTGTTCCGGCACTAAAGTTTCCCGAACTATCACGTTTTACAATCTTATTTCCCGTGTTGGCGTTTGTCGCACCATTAGTAGCTGTATAAGCACTATCCCACTGTGTCTGTTTAGTTGTCGTAGGAATTGAATATCCGCTTGCAAGTGATACAGCAAGTGTGCCGGACGAAGTTATCGGTGAGCCTGAAACTTGCAAGCCTGTCGGCACTGTCATACCAACACTTGTTACACCGCCACCCGCAATAGCTTGAGCCTGCTCTTTCCAATACTTTGCGTTGTTTTCGTAGTACGGAGATTCTGATGTTACGGGCGTTCCATTCTGTGTGCCGTTTGCAAAGCCTTCAGAAACTAACTTGCTCGCACTCGCTGAATCCGCTGAATTGCTTGCGTTTGTAGCATAGCCATGAGCCGCATTTACTTCTGCCCTACAATCAGCAAGGAAGTTCGGCTGAAGTTTTGATTCCGTTATTGAGCCATCTTTCACGTTTGAGGTCACTGTTTTATTCCCGCTTGAATCAGTGGTTACTGTGACAACAATCGTGGAACTATCAACAAAGCTATAAGTCTTGATAAGACTTGAAACATCTGCCGTGTAGGTCGTTCCATCTGACGTTGTCATAGTTATTACGCCCTGCGGTGACATTGAGAACGACACGGGAATCTTCTCGATATTCAAGTCAACCGTGAACGTGTTTCCATTCCACCATGTAAACGTGAACAAGCCTGTCTGCGTGTTATATGTGACCGTTTTAAGTGTCTGTAAAAGGTCACTCTGATTAGCCTTTGTAGTGTCTGCTGATACTACACGATTATCAACTGTCTTTAACGCATGGCTCATGCTATTAAGATTAGTTGCGTTCAAAGGCGTTTCAATACTCGTGTAGTTTTGCCACACAATTTCATTATACGCTGGTTGCATCAGTCTCCTCCTTCTTTTTCTTTTCAAGCTCTAATATTGTTTGCTTATAATCAAACTCTGAAGCTTCAAGCAGTTTCTGTGCTATATCTTTCAGCACATAATACTTAACACGATTGCTTATCGGTGTCTGATTGCAAGTGTCTACAATCAACTTCTCAAATGCAATTGTTTCTACATTTACCATGTCCATATATCACCTCTTTAAATTGTGCCCACTAAAATTTTATATGAGTTAGGCGAAGTTGTTATTTCTGTTAATGTTTTCCACTCTATGGTTCTCGTAACACTTGGACTGTCAGAAGCAAGGCTTATACCTGCTAAACGATTTATGTATACTTCATTAGCATAAGGTGAATTGTTGATTTTAATTACGTCTCCAATTATCTGTGTGACCGCAACATCATTATTGCCAAGCGTTAAAACATTGTCATTAGAAGTTACTCTAACTACAGCAGAGTTTCTCCATGATAGACCATTACTTCCAATCGAAAAAGGTCCTATTGTTCCGCTATTTGCGGTTATTGTTCCCGCTTTAGTGAGTTTAAAATTTGTGCTGTCTATAGATATTCTATTTGATTGTATATCTAATTCACCATCCAAACCATTTATCTTACTCAACGATATTGTATCTGCAATTATGTTGCCACCGTTGATTTTTGTTGCTGAGTTTACAGTTTCCAAATTTGTAAAAGCTACAAGTCCATCAAATGTAATTTCTTTTGCTTGACCGCGAATTGTTGAACCACCTACTGTTTCAGCGTCAAGTCGAAGTGATGCGACTGTACTTCCGTTTGTCACATTTAAACTTATGCTTGAAATAGTCTGATTAATTGTTGAGCTTAATTCCTCATCACCGCTTCGTCTATTGCTTATTTCAGTTGTGATTCTGCCGTCAACAACGTCTATCTCTGTATAAAGGTCCGAGCTTTGTGCTTTTCTTTCATAACGCTCTTGAGCTAAATCACGACTTTGTTTGCTTGCTTTGTATTGCTCTTGATATTCGTCTCCCTCACTGATGTAGTTATCTGTGAGAGCTTGAACACCTGAAAGTGTACGTGTTATGACGTAAGTTCGTACAACAGCAGTTCTCGTCCAAGCAGTAACTATATCACCTGTTTCTATGAAAGGAAGTCCTTTACAGTTTATTTCTGTCGGGATATACTCTATCAACTTCACATCATTGTAAATGTTTTGAGCAACTGTATTCATGTTCATTCCATAGGCTATCGGATTGTCCACAATACATAAGCAATTATCTTGATTTGAGCCCTTGAATGTTGCTACATCGTTAGCATTAAATATCTTAACGCCTGTCACTCTTTGAACAGTGTAGGGCTCATATTGTAAATCTGAGTACGTCGCTCTTGTATATACAATATTAGCGTTTTCATCACGAGGATACAAGTCATTTGCCGGAAATAATTCATTAGAAGGATAAAGACCCTCAATAATAGGACTCAGCTTTATATAATGAAATACTCCGTCTCTGCCTATTTTACCGAATCTTGCATTGGCTTGACAAATCCATTTAAGTAAATCAAGTGCGTTAAGCGTTTCGGTCTTTATAGATTTACTCAATGACAATGAATCGTTCGGTAGTGTTGTAGTCTCTTGTGCTATGCCGATTTGCTGAAAGAAGCTGTCTCTAAAGCTCTTGAGTGTTTTCGGGAATGATAAATTTTTATACCAGCTCATGACGTCCTTATCTTTTAATTTATACAGAACGTCATAAGCTGTTATCTCGGTCAAAATATCTTGATGTGTCAGATTAGTCTGTTTATCAACATATCCTTTAAACACAGGAATAGATTGTGTATTGTCAGCAACGATTGAAACTTCTACATATTCTCCTCGTAAATCACTCATAGCGATTGAGCATTTAAACTTCATTTCAGCGGCGATACAGCCTTCAAAAGTTAAATTCTCACCCCCATTTACGCTCTCTTGTAACTCAAGACTTTCAGCGACTATATCGTTGTTGGTATATGTTATACCAGCGTTCGGAAATGAGATAGTCAATACTTTATGCGTTGAGTCATTTAAATACGCTTGTTTCGTTTGGTCATTTACTGTTATCATGCTTTAATACTCCGTGAATCTCATTGTAAAAGAATCGAACTTTGCATTAAGTCGGTGGACTTTCATCTTAAAACTTGGGTCAAGATAAAAGTGTCCACTTTTCATTTGCAATGTTTCTGTGTCGAGGTAGGTACAAATAGCATCTCTTTCACTATATGTTATATAGTTATTTACTATATTGTTCAATAGTGATTGTGCTTCATTCCAACTGAGTTTTCTAAACGTGATTGTTATATCTGTTTTAGTATGCGGCACAACATTTCTATGAGTTTCTCCGTTTGCATCAGTCCACGGATTTACGTCCTGTCGCTGATTAGGTGTGCAATCATACCCATCTTCGATAATAAACTCATCTGGAATTACATAATTACCAAATTTGAAAAGAAAGTCACTCATGTATTCTCCTTATGCTAAAGCCGATACTCCGTTATGTTGCTTTTTGTACTCATTGTTTCTCTTAACCATTGCTCTCATGACCTCACGTCCGTCAATGTTGATAACAATATCTTGATTATCATTTCCTCTAACATTACTGAGAACATCTACAAATGCTTGCTTGATTGTATCAAGAGGAGCTTCGATATTTGTTCCGTTTCTTTGGTCTCCGAGCATTGCTAAAAATTGCTTGTTGGGAGGAATAACAGCACCTTGAGCAAGATGAGGTATTCTTACTCCAGAAGCTGTAAATCTCAAGCTATTGATACTTGCAATTCTTGACATTTCACTTTGTATTTCATCAAATGTATCTTTGATGTTTATAATTGAAGCTGAAAGTGTTTTATTTAATGACTCTGTATATTTGGATACATCTTTTTGAGTTGTATCCATACTATTGCTCATCGTCTTCCAAGAATCAGTAAGCGAGTCTTTTAATTGACCTGTCTTATGCGACATCTCATCAGTTGAGTTAGCCATATCTTGCATAAGTTTCTTTTGCTCTTCAGCTTTCTTTTGAGCATCCTCAGTTGCTTTCCTTTGTGCTTCAGCTTCTTGTTTTTGCTTCTTTTCATAAGGAGAGGTTGTAAAATCTTCCCATATTCCTGAAAAGAAGTTTGCAATATTATCAAAAAAATCTCCGGTAGCTCTAATAGCTCTATTGGAATTACGAGCTTGTTTCGTTGTTTTTGGTGATGGTACGAGTTGAACTGCCTTTTTTACAGCTTGTTCAGTCGCTTCTTTTTTAAACGTGTTTTTTATACCGTCAACAAACTTTTTCCAAATATTTTTTTCGTCAAAAAATGCTGTAACAATCTTGGAAGTTATCTCGTCAATAACGCCTGATTTTTTAAGCTCTTCCCAAATATCTTCAAGTTTACCTCTCAGGTTTTGCGATATTTCAGTTACACTTCCACCAAGCTTTGTCCAATCAATGTTACTGAGAATCTCACTAATTTTAGCTTTAACTTCTTCCCAATTGATTTTCTCAATCGTTGCTTTGAGCATTTTAGTAATTCCGAGTGCAAGTTTCTCAATAGTGCTTGCCACTTTCTTTCCATCAATACCCTCAAAGAATGTTGTGACGCCATCTCCAAGACTTTTACCCCACTCTTCCCATTTGTCATCTGCATAATCAGCAAACGAACCAAGCAAGTGGAATATGAGATTAAAGAAACTTGCAAATGTTTTGGAGAGCTTGTTTACTGTGTTCTTATCTGAAAGTATCTTATCAAAGAAGCCTACGATGTGTGCTACTATTGTATCAAGGTCAAATGCAAGATTATCCCAACGAATGTTATCAATAGCACCGTTTACAAATTGTAATACAGCATTTCCAATTGACCTTCCTGTAAGCCCGTCATCTGATAATTCAGGGTCTCCTTCAAATACTGTAGCAAGTCCTTCAATAAGTGCCTGAGGAATCTCTGAAAATATCTCTCCAAGCTGTCTTGGATTGCTCTCTTCTATAAATCTTCGTAAACCTTGACCAATTTGAATGAAAAGTTTCTTAAATCCTCCCTCACTCAAGAAAGTGTATATCATATCTGAGACTTCATTGAGTGTACGTCCAAGTGTTTGACCGAGTATAGTACCAAGTCCGTCTACACTTACAATAGAATTGAAACTGTCAATAAACAATTTAGAAAGTTGACTTGTCATTTCTGATACAGAGTCCCAACTGAATCTTGCTAAACCATCGCCAAATTTCTTCGCAACATCTGCCATTGTCTTCGGAAGATTGTTGAGCCAATCAGGAATTTCAACGTCTTCTGTAAGCACATCAGCAAACCCGAATGAATTTGTTGAAATAGTGTTAAGATTATCAAGCCCGCTCAAGCTCTGTGTAAGACCTGATACAGCTTTATTGACATCATTTACTCCCTTTGTTATACGTTTATACGTTTTAGCTCCCGTTGCTTTTGCAATGAGCATACCAACAATATTAAACAGCTCCGCTGTCATATCAAGTATTCTTGTTAATACGGGTTGAACTGTTTGTAGTATAGGTGCGAATACTCCCGCAAATGATTGTTTCACATAGTCAATTGAAGCTATGATGTTGCCGAGTGCAAGTTGTGTTTTTGAATCTGCAATAGCAAGAGTCTTTAATCCATCAACTATTGTTCCGCTCAAAGATTTAATTTTACCAATTAGTTTTGTAATGGTGCGTGTCACAAGTCTGAGCATTGTAACTTCAATTTGTGCTGTGTAAGCTAAAAGTTTCTTTGTTGTATCAAGTGTGATTTTACCAATCTTTGAAGCAATTTTTGGTAGTGTATCGAGTAGTGAGTCAACAAATTCTCCGACTTCCTCTTTGAGCTTTTTAATCTTGTTTATGATAACCACTGTTAAAGCTACAACCGCTGTAAGCACTGCTATAATCGGGTGTGACATTACAAGTGTAAACAGTTTCACAACAACGCCTTTGAGTGCTGTAACAGCTCCTATGAGCTGTGTTTTTGTAAGCGATGCAAGACGTGTAACACCTCTAACTGCCATTGTAATTCCCATTACATACTTTGATTGTATGCCAGGAATTAAACGAGATAAACCACGAACAGTTGAGTTTAAACCCATCATTGATTTACTAACTTCAGAAAAACCACCAGCACCTTTTTGTTGCAATTCTTCATAACGTAAAAGAAGTGCTTTGATTTTATCATTTACACCGTCAAGACCTACTTCCATATTCTGAAACTGAGTTGTTGCTTCAGGCGGAACCATTGAAGTGCCTGCAATACGCATTTGTTGCATTTTATCCGCAACAGCAGATAATTTGCTGTCAAGTGTATCAAGCTCTTGTTCTAAGGCTTCATAAGTGCCTCTTGTTTTGGAAGTTATGCCTTTCTCTTCCATGGCACTCATCTTCTCACGAATTTCAGCTTGACGTTCAATCATCTTTTCTTGCTCGTCTTGTAAAACCCTAAACTCTTTAGATACTAATGTACCACTCTCAAGAGATTCCATACTGTCTGTTATATCAATCATTGTATGTTCAAGTTTCGCTGATACAGATTCAAGTTGCTGTATTTTAGCTATTGCTTCAGGTGTATCTTCATCAGCTAATTTTAAAATCTCTTGTTGAATACTCTTATATTCAGCGTTCACATCAGCAAGCTGTCTCTGCCATTCTTGATATGTGTTACTTTGTGTTGTTAATTCATCCATGGCAGTTTTAAGTTCTTCTGCGGCTTGATAATTACGTTTCAATTGTAATTCAACCGAAGCAAGAGCTTTACTTGACTCACCCTCACGAGATTCAAATATCTCTTTTATTCTCTTTTGCAATTTCTCAGCGGATTGCTCGGCATCTTTTGTGTCGAGGTCCATTGACAAATCAAATACTTCGCCTGTCATGATATGTCATCTCCATAATTTCTGAACATAGTCATCAGCTTCTTTTTGTTTAATACTTCTCATGTCTATGTTGAAGTATTGTGGATTTTCAGCTCTAAACTGTTGTTCATACTTTTCAAGTTTCTCATTACGTGCTATCTTACTTCTGATACTGACTATAAACGATAACGGACATTCACCAATAGCCATATAATAGCCTAAAAACGTCCACCAGTGTATGTATTCTTCGGCACGTATTTCTTTATTCGCAACACCGTTTATTGCTGAACAAATGAGTGTTTCGTCTCTATCCCAATCAATTAGCGTATGTGATGTTGTTTTTGTTGAATCTTCAGATTCTCCTGCGTTAAAAAACCACATCATTTTTTCGCACAGTTCCTTCATGCAACCGCAGTTGTACACATCATCAATTGAATTGAAATCTTTGTAAAAAATGATAAGGCTTGCAATAATCCTTTCATCTTCACTTAATTCAATATCATTGAGTGCTTTAAAACAATCGAGCACCATTCGAAAATCGCCTTTATCTCGAATGTCGAATAGTGCTCCATCAATATCCACTGTTGTCGGTAATGAGTACGACATTTGGTCTACTTCTTTTTACCTTTCTTTGTTGTTGCAGGAATCTTTGTATATTTATCAGTGTGCTTTTCAATTCTGTTGTGAATCTTCTTATACTCAGCATTGATGTTATCTTTATAGAGTTTCGTCAACGCATCAAGTATGCGTTCATATCTGAACATTCCATTGATTGGGTCATACATTGTTCCACCCTTTGCACAAACAGCACTCACAGGCGAATCAAAGATGTAGTCAATACATTCTTTCATGCTCTTATCAGCTTCAGCAAGCTTTTCTGCAAAGTCTTCAGATTCAGGAAGATTTGCTATCTCCCTCATCTCGTCCTCAAGTTTCTTAACACCTTTATTGAGTCTGTCCGTGATACCCAAATCAGATAAATTGAGTTCTATGATGTCACCGCCATTGATACGAAACTTTGTTTTTTCAATGCCATCAATGTTGATGTCTATAATGTTTTGATTATCTGTGAGTGCCATATATCCTCCTTAAATAGACACGTCTGCTGTGAATACGAAATCAGGTGCAATCTTATCAACTGTTCCCGTTGTAATCTTATTACTGAAATGAACAGTGAACGGGAAGTCAACATTTGCACTACCGCCAATGCTATCATAAGTAATTGAGCAATTAGAATGTTTCTCACATTCATAGCCATCAGTCTCATTACCGATAAATGCAGTAATTACATAGATGGTGAAGCCCTGAAGCTCGGAAAGTGCATTTCTACGTCTAATATCATTGAGATATGCTGTAAGTCTGCTACCACCGAGAACAGTGTTAGGACTAAATTCCTGTGAAGGCTGAGTCTTGTTAATATCTGTGTAGTTGTTTCCGAGAATATCTGTAGACTCTTGAATATCCGGATTGTAGTTGATAGGTGAATCTTCAACTCTTGTTCCTAACAGCTCTCTTACTTCTTCTGTACCCTCGGTGTCACCATCAAGAGTAGGTTCTGTCCACTCTGCCACAGTTACAAGCAGTTTACGTTCTGCCCTTTGTCCATTTCTGAGATTGACTTGTTTAATAGTGGTTTCTGCCGCCATTTATTTTTCCTCCTTAATTTTGTTTCCAGACACATTTACTTGTGTCTAAATAGTCTATTTGAATTGACATACTGTATTTCGCAAGTGCGGGTGTAACATCCGTGTCAACTCCGTTTAAATTTGGGTTTGCTGATGTAGTACGCATATCGTCTATGAAGCAATCAGTACCAAAGTCGGGATAATTCTGTAAATCGTTCTGAAGATTTATCCAATCCATGATTGATTGAACATCTTGATACTCTTCAACATTCTCATTCACATAGCCTTCAACTTTTGGAATGGGCTCGTTGACAATTGACCGAAAGTCAACAATTGTGAAGAGAAATCGTTTCAATACACTTCCATCAATGTATCTATCATTAAGCATAATATCGTTTGCTTGCGTGATAATTTGTTTATTATCATCTTTTGCATTGAGGAAGTTGAAGAATAATGGATTCTGTTGAATTGTAGGACAAGCAATCAAAAAATCAATAACTGCTTGGTTCTTATCAATCTGCATTGAATGTCACCTTTCCACCGTGAGCTATAACATATCTTAATCTATCTCTGAGTATATCATTCACTTCGGCATTAAATTCATCCCCGTGGTCTCTCATCATAGCTTCGTCCCATCTCGCTGAAGCAAGCGGATGAAACTCTTTAGTGTGATTAAAATTATCTCCGTAGTATTGATATCTTGCATAGGGCTGAATGTATCGAACAGCTTTAGACGTTACTTGAGCAGTTTGTGACAAAGGACCTCGTAAGAATGGCACATAAGGGTTGCAGTGTTTAGCAAGTGAATTGTGCAAAGCAAGCATTGTAGTAGGATTGTTGATTTGTGCAATCTTATCCTTCAAGTCAGTATCAATATTCACTTTCACTTTGACCTTTGCCATTTTACTGTCCTCTTACAAGATAATGCTCATTGTTTCTACCTATTCCAAAATTCAGTGTGTAGTCTGTGATTTGCATACACTCTTGATACCCTTTGTATTTGTTGAGTAAATCATTTGAACGATGACCGCTTGTATATTCATCTATCTCATCATTTATCTCACCTTTTACAATGATATCACCTTGACCTAATGTAAAATACTTGTGCATTTCATCATTTGGAATACTGAGCCAATCACGTTTCATCAAGAATCTTGAATCTTTAGGAATACGGCATAGAACAGAACGACCCTCTAATGTAACTGTTCCCACACGAACTGTAGTTCCCTCAAGTTTCCAAAAGCAATTGTCAATTACTGTTCTATGCCAACTTACAAGCTGTGTCTGTTCGTCAAGTGCTTTATTATACAATGTAATTGTAGTGTCCCACCAAATCGGATAATCACTCATTCGGATACACTCCTCTGTATAATACTCTACGTCCTTTAGAATCTGTTACGAACGATAAATAACGTCTTATCGTTGATTCCATCTGCTGTGACGATATATCGTAACTGTCTTTAGCACTCAATACGTTATAACTGATTGATACACCATCGTTTGACTGTGATGCAATATTACGAGATACATCGTTATTCTCTCCCGATGTAGGATTTAATGATTTCTGCTCAAGTAATAGTTTAATGATTGATATCACACATCTTTTAACATTACTGTCGAGCTGTGCATATTCTGTGTTTCTCAATCTATTAAATGTATACCAATCAATTATGCTCTCAGCTTCAAATTCAATATCATTAAAGGCGGCTTCTTCCAAAGTACCACCATAGATTATATAATCTTCATACGTCAGATACATTGATTTCCACCGCCTTCACTCATTACTTATTGCTTCTTGGTTGTAGTTTTCTTCGTTTCTTTTGCCTGCTCTTCAAGTTTAGCAATACGCTCCTTTAGCTGTTTGATTTCAGCTAACTGACGTGTATATGCCGCTTTGAGTGTTGCAGTGTCATTAGGTACACTTTCGAGAACTACATTTCCATGTTCGTCAACTACATCAAATCCTTTGGCACGATATCTTTCAACTGATGTATCTGCAATTGTGAGATATACGTTTCCCTTACGGACTTTAACTGTATTCTCTACCATATATTTACTCCTTATTAAGCAGTAATATTAAACTGAATAGCATCGCTCTTCTTGTTGAGAATGAACGCATCTTCGAAGGACTCTTCGTAGTATGTATACTTACCTTCGGACATTGCTGAAGGCTGGTCGAGTCTTGAGAATGTATAGCTAACAGGTGTAATAACTGCAAGAGGATGTACAAGGAACATATTGATTTGTTTCGCACCATCCGCAGGAGCATATCCAACTGTGAAGTCATAAGCTGTCTTCATGAGTGTTGCAGGAACAGGTACAATCTGTACTTGGTCAAGTCTGTTTACACGTCTGTCGATAGCGTTAGGACCTGAAGTTACATCAATTGAACGGGAAATCTTATCAGCGTTCTTGAGAATTGTGTTTACTTCGTGCGTTACGTAAAGGATTCTTCCGTTAGCGGGAACCATTGCGTTATCCATCTTGAGCATAAGGTCATCGAATACGCCAAGCACTGTAGATACTGTAAGTTCCGTTGTATCTGCTGTGTGTGCATCACCAGTACGAGGGTTTGTAGTAGTAAGCCAATCGCTATAAAGTTTCGATACGGTGTAAGCATCCATTTCAGGGAACTTCTGCTCTTCGTTAAATACCTGAGTGATATTGGAGATTGTTGCAACCATGTTTGTCTGGTCAATATCCATCGGGTGTACAAGAGTGCTCCACTTTCTTTCGTTAGAGAGTGTCTTTGTCTCCCAAGCGTTGGTGTAGTTTCTCTGTGCAAATGCAACAGTGTCACGGTCTGCGTTTACACGACCTGTCGTGCTGATTGAAGGAATCTCAATCGTCTTTGCATTTACCCAACGATATCTTCCATTGTTGGGTGTACTATAAAGTGCTCCAAAGTTAAGAACATACGGGAACATCTGTGAAAGGGCTCTCGAATATTCAGTTGCATAGTTAAGTGCTCCTTGAGCTGTTGTGCCATTATTGGCAGGTGCTACATACGGCATAGCATTTCCTCCTTAAATTTTTGTTGTTTAATTAGGCATGGGCCTAACAGGTGTGAAGTGCATTGCGCTCAAAAACCCGCCTGTAGGGTCATTAGCGTTTGCATCGTTTGCTCCCTCTGTAGGTCCAACGAATATCGGTTTTACATCAGGTTCGGGAACTGCGGGTGTTTCACTGACAAGCGCATCTGCATTAGCTTCTGCATACGCCTTTGCACAATCTTCAGCTCCTAAGATAGAGCTATTTTCCATCTTGAGTTGCTTTGCAAGCATAAACTGAATGAAATCTCGCTTCGCCGCCTGACTTGAAAAATTCTTCGTACCTGCAAATTCTTTTACTGCAAACTCATAAGCCTGTTGAGAAAGCTGTTTCTTATAATTCTTCGAATCAGTATCATACTTTGTCTGCAAGTCTTGAAATCTTGTTGTTAAATCATTGAGCTTTGTTGTATCAGCTCCAGCTTCTTCAAGCTGTTTCTTGAGGGTTGCTAAATCGGTGTCACGTGTTGAAATCGTCTCAGTAAGTGTTCCAATCTCTTTTGTCTTTGCTTCAAGCTCTGACTCATACTTGTTCTTGGACACATATCCTCCCTCATTGAGGTCAACAAGTTTAACACCTTGTTCCTTTGCAAGTGCTACGAATTGTTCGTAGTTCAACATACCATTTTCTGCCATGTCAAACAGTTTCTTAATTTCCATTTCTGGTCCTCCATTCTTTATATCTTCTTAATTTTTAATGCCGCAGTCGAAGTTCTGCGTTGAATGTACGTGTTTTTAAATGTTGTCACGTTCAACTATTTATCATTTTCAAGCTTGTCCAATCGTCTTTCACAATTGTCCACACGCTGTATAATGACCGGAATTTGCTGAACACCTGAATTATGTGCTTTTACTTCAGCCGCTAAATTATCAAGTTTCGTATCTGTTATAGCTTGGTTAACTTCAAGCTTATGTTCTATTTGCTTATTAGATGCAACATTTGTAAATACTATTCCAATAAGTCCTAAAACAGCTGTTATCAATGAGCCCAGGATATTATCCATAAGATTTTCCTCCTTGCATACCATCCTTTTTATTCAATTGAACAGTACACTATATATCAATAAAATACAATAGTTTTCCACTAAATTTTTAATTTTTTATAGCCAGAAACTCTAATATTTTCAGAGTGAACAGGTAGCTTGCAATTATTTGAGAAAGTTTTATATTCAAGTAATGTTTGACTTACTTTTGCTTGATACTCTTTCGCAAGTTCTACATTGCCTGCATCAAGTGCCATTATCTGTCCTTCTTTTGCTTCTTTAATCTTACGCTCATACTCACGTTGTTTCTGTGTACACTCATACATAGTTAGATGTTGACCATTAGGTAGTGTATAACCCTTTTGATTCTTTTCGTTTATATCATCTAATTGTTTTTGTGTGTAGTTAGGTCTACTTACTCCGACAATTATTGAATAAGCAAAGTGCTTACAGTTTAAAGTTCCAATAGCACGTTGAATCTCATCAAACTTGTTACCGTTTACATCTTCAAAAGGTTCTGCATTTTGCAGTTTCTCCCACTCTTCATTTGTGAACTGATGTCCTTGAATGGGAGCATGGTCGGGAGCCGAATATTGATGCACGGTAATCTCTTTACCATTGGCTC
>JAEEGL012875134.1_pt1 | contig 13688 bp, 16 predicted proteins | sample 9134231 | NCBI WGS metagenome assembly JAEEGL01 (sample SAMN16246548, study PRJNA631951) | gut metagenome | biome: gut microbiome; feature: rumen; material: fiber-attached | host: Bos | place: Iran: Karaj | collected 2018-10
ATTAGAACAGTTATTAATACTTTGATAATTAGTTAAGTATTCTCTTATTTCATTAGCCTGTATAAAACATATGTCTTTTTTAATATTCTTTTCAAAATATAAAAGTGTGGATGAATAATATTCTTCTGTTCTTTTAGAACACCCCTCAATCTTTTTTGCATTTATAAATTGTTGTATTAAATTGTTCTTTTGATTTGATTCTTTATTTTTCAATTCCTCATCTTCAAATAATTCAAGCAGAACCCGTTCAAGTTTTTGTAATTGACAACAATCCAATTCTTTTTCCATTCTAAGCTTAATTTTATTGATTATTTGGTAATTCATATAGCCTCCAAAAATAGTTATTGAGTATTTTAAGGCAACTATAATAAATACAAAATTAAGAATATACAATACTCCTACAAATTGCTATTTGTGGGAGATAACTAAAGTATTTTCAGTATTCTGAAAACACTATATGTAGAGTATTTAGAAAAAATCTTATACATCATTGTAAGGATTATTTGTTAATATTTCCTTAATTTCATTTATCTTTTTTGTTTTAAACTCTTCTGAATAATTGGCCATTAATTCAATTTGTTTTTTAAATAGTTGCCTTCTAAAATCCTGTCCTTTAATTTTATTCATTGTTGCATAAGTGATTGATTTAGATATGACAATTTCATCCAAAACATTCCAGAGAAATTCATTGTAATTATCAAAAGATAAAAGTGAATTTTCAGATTGTCGTATTCCAAATCGTTTAATGTAATATTGATTATTCTTACAATAAATCATTATTGTATTGTTATTCATATTACTAATGGAAACATAACTGTTTAATTGTTCATTTGGAAATACCTTCAGAAAATCTTTTTCAAGGGTTTGATATAGTTCTTCATTATCCATATTTTTTTACTCCACAATCACTTCCAAATATCCATTCATAATCAAATCGTTTATTGTATCAGGTAATTGATATTGAATTCCTCCACCTTGTGATCCAGCCCAAGGTGCCACTTCAGATTCTATTACATTAGAAATATCTTTTAAAACCTTGAATTTGGTTAGTACTTCTGGATTTGTCCATGGAGGTAAAGACAATTCTGTTGGATTGGCACCATTTTGTGTAAGAAAATCACTTGTAGCTTTTATGTCACCATATCTACTTAATACTTGTCCTGTTTTTAAGGTTATTAGATTTTCTGTACCAGGAACAGCTCCTTGATTAGGAGGATAATTTGGTGAACCATCCATCTTTAACCAACTTTCAGTATTAGCTATGTGGGGTGATGCTTGCATAACAGCACCTATTACATAAGCACATGCATATGCAAGCATACAATCTAATACTATTTCACAAGCAGCATTTATTTCACAATTAAACCAACCTAAATAATTTCCTTTTTCCCAATTTGATGTTGCTGAATTAATATAGTCTGCTCCAAAATCTAAATTGGTAGCAGCATCCCAATCAGCCTTAATATCATACTTGCCCGTAGGGTCCATATAGCGTACAGGATTATTCCATGCGTAGTGATACAAATTGCCATTGATATGACTAACTGATATTAAAAAAAAGTATGGATATTGAATATAAAATGAAAACAAATATGTTTTAGTTGGGAGTGATAAAATATAGTTACAACTTTTCAAATTGATTTTCATAAACTTTTTATTCAAATAATACCTTTACAGGAACTTCTGGAAATTGTTCATTATCTGCAATTACAACTACATAGCCCGAGTTAGAATCCTTGAAAAGAATTTTTTCTTCAATGGTAAAAGTTGCTGTTTCGCATCCATTTATGAAGAGAGTAAATGTATTGGTATTTGAATTATGTGTTACTTCTAATTGATTATAGATTCCATACCCTTTATTAAGATTATTTGATGATTTCCAGCCCTTATTGATATGAATAAAAGTGCCATTTGTTACTTTACCAATGGTGTAAAAACCTCGTGTATTTATCAATACTGTCAGCATAAAATGGTTATCTTCTATTTGTTGTTCACAGAAAATGATTCCATATCCTGCTTCATTTGTACCACTTTGTTTGCATGTTTTTGTTGTTATAGTTTCAAAAGCCTGAGCATTGTTTGTTTTTGTGGTTGTCCATAAAGTATATCCAGACGGTGTAATATATTTTTCATCATTTGTTTCAAAAACATACTCATTTGAATTTGATTCTTTATTGAATAGGGTAGTACTCTTTGAAATAGTAACTGTTTCTGAATAAGTTGTCTCTTCGTTTGTTTCATTGTCAATAATATTCCAATTACAAGAATATATTATACATGAACATAATATAAGAGTTAGAAAAAAATATTTTTTCATATATAAACTCCTAAAAACCATTGTAAATTCTATTAAGAGAAATAGTGTATTCTATAATAGCCGTATTACTATCTTGAGATAACAATCCTGTTGTTTCCGGATAGATATTAAAATAATAAATTTGTTTATTGTAAGAAAAATTTTGTATTACAATTCCACTTTTTTGTCTTACAGGACTACTTGTGCTGCCAACTATTTGTATATTTAGATTCGTAGGTGCATTTGTAGATGAATTGGCAAGATGACTTTGATTTATTAGAATTTCTGCGCTTCGTCGTGCTGGTACTTCAATATAAAACCAATCTGTATCTATTATTTGTTTATTATTTGTTATAAATCTTATACAAGGCAGATTACAACTCAAATCATATTCAAGAAAAGTTGCTTCTTCCTGAATATCATTAGATTCAGATGAATCTCTTCTACAATCTATAGAAAAACCATAAGCATATTCTTTACCAGTAAAATATTTATTTCCTCTTTTTTTATCTAATCTATATATATATCTGTTATTATCTGCAATTTTAGTATCTATGTATTCTAAATCAGTTCCTTCATAAACACATGAAAAATCGAGTGTTTTCTGATCATTACTTCGCATTAGATAAAATGTATCACAGGCATCATCAATTTTCCAAGATAAACAGATTGTATGTTCAAGTGTCAATGAATCAATATCAGGAACATCAAAAAAGGGATCTTCTGTAGTTCTAAAGAGTATTGTTTCGAAAGAATTATTTGTACACGATGTTAGAATAATGGAAATGAATATTAGGAATAAAATTTTTCTCATTTACTACCTCCATATACATCAAATGAAATACCAATTGTTGGTTTTATAGCAACAAATGTATCATTATTAAAATGAAAATCTATTTTTACTTCTGTAAATAAATCTATTATTCTGTTAATATTGAATGAATAACCAATAATTGTTTCTAAACCAAACATGTTTTGATATATCAATTGTTTATTTTCATATTTTGGATTTATTGTTAATAATTCAATTTCATAATATGGTCCACAACCAATATACATTGAATTTTTTAAATTAAAATGAAATTGTATTAATATTGGTAATACAAAAGATATTCCATGGTAATTTAGAGGATATGTATCTCTTTTTCCTTTTGCATATGAATATGAAAACTGAGGCCTTAAAGAAAAATCAAATAGAATTGTTCCAAGAACTATTTTGTATTGTTTTGGATATAACCAAACACCCAAATCACCACCAATTATTCCCAACAGTTTTGAATTCCAATTTTGATCGATGGGAGACCAATAAAAGGGTGATATTGGTAGTTTTATTTCAAAAGGTCGTATTTTGTCTTCAATTTCTTGTGTTTTTGAAAAACCTGTTATTTCCTCAATACCAGAGATAATATTTGCTGTTAGCGTGTCAAGTAATCTATCATAATGTAAATTGTCATCAGAAGAATAAAACTCAGTCAAAACTTTTTTTGTTGAATAGTCATATAATTTTAGATTAATAAACCAGTTGGTTTCATTTTCTTGGATATATCCAAAAATTATATATTCATTTTCTTCAGCAGCACAAATTCTATTAGCATCGATGGTTGTATATACTTCTCCATATTTTTTTGAATCCAGATTTTTAATCGTTAATAAACCATCAAACCAATATTTTGAAATTTCTGAATAAATCCTTTTAGAAGGATTTTCAAAATCAGAAATAATATTATTATCTTTATCATAAACAATGACTTGAGCTAATAATATTGTTTCTGAGAATAATTTTGATAAGGTTAATGCAAATAGTAGAATAATAAATATTATCTTTTTATTCATTAATACCATCCTGTTCTGTTATTATATATTTTTCAATTTCAAGTAATTCATTGTCTATATAACCATTGTTTTTTAGTATTTGAATATCTTTTAATATTTCTGAGTAATTTTTACTAGCTGCCCTGTTTGTATAATAAAGACTTTTTGCTTTCTTGCATCTACTGTCTTTATCATCAGGTTGATATGAAAGAATAGTTTTATACTCTTTATATGCCATACTATATTTTTTTTCTTTGTAATATTGATCTGCATTTTTTTTCATTTGTAAAATTGCATTTTCTTGTAAAGACACATCAGCTGTTTTTTTCTTTTGTTCTTCCAGAATATTATCATATATTTTTTGAATTTGTTTAGTTTCAGTAAATTGTTTTTCAGCTTGTTCTTTTATTGATGTTAGTTTTTCGTGAAGTTCGGTTTTGTTATTAATCTGATTATCAAATAAGAGTTCAATTTCGTTTTCAATTAATTTTAGATTTGATTCTACGATATTAAACTGTTCATTTTGTAGTTGCTGGAGAATTGCTATTTTTTCTGATAATTCATTTTCTTTTCGTTTAAAATTGTTTATTTGAATGTGAATAATTATGTTTGAAATAAAAAGCATTAGAATCGAGATAATAAGATATAAAATTTTATTTTTCATTATCTTACCTCACCAAGAATTATTTCTTTTAGAAAACGCCAGTCTTTTCGATCTTCTATTTCCAATGCTTTATTAATCATTTTTAATGCTTCAGTTTTTTCATTAGCATCAAAAAGTTCTTCAGCAGTTTTTGCATAGTATGTTCCTGTGCCAGTTTTGAAATATAGAATTTGGCCTGGTACAATTGCAGTTTGCATAGAGACTGTTTCATATCTTTGTTTCGAAATAATTATTTCATGAATTTTATTGTCATTATATTTTTCAGCAGGATAAATTATTCGTCCATAAATATCAGTAGTTCCAATTTGAGTTCCATCTATAGATACAGAAACATCCATAATACAGTTACTCTCATAATCATAAACCATTAAATAAAATGAATTGATTTTTTTATCAGGAATACTTTTACATGAAGTAATGAAAAATAAAATTGTAAAGATAAATAATACTAATTTTGTTTGTTTCATAGTTTAACCTCATAAATGTTTCCGTTTATTATAACTTTATATCCATTATTTGTTTTTAAACAATAATCACCTTCAATTTCTGAATCACAAAGTGGTATTTTATAAATAACATTCATTTCTGGATCTTTAACAATTATTAAAGTTTTACCATCGAATTTTGTAATACCAATATAGGTTAATTCATATAATTTTTGTGTGCTTTGAATTACAGAAGAAGTTTTAGGTTTTGCTATATTATCATTACTTTGGGCTTTTTTTATAGTTTTACTTTTTTGTTTTTTTATAAAAAGCTTATCTATTTCTGATGCAGGTATTTTCTTATCGTTATATTCTAATAAATTATCATTATTTTTTTCTAAGCTTATTCCAGAATCAAAACAGATAGTTGTTTGAATTTTATTTTTATTTTCATTATTTCTTATACTTATCTGTTTAATATCAATAAGATTATTTTCATTTTCTTGTATATCTTCAATAAAACTTAATATTCCTTGACTCGTCGAAATAATAAAAAAATCTACGTTTATAGATTTTTCATTTCCTTTAAGTTGAATGTATTCTTCTTTACATGAGTTTTTCCTTAAAACATTTCGTATATTTGATATATATTCTGAAAGTGGAATATTATTCATTCTTTCGGTTCTCATTTTATAATCTTCAATTTGGGTAGAATAAAAATTTAATTTCGTATCTAATGAAGAGTTTTCGTCTATATCTTTCCAGACTTTTGAAAAAATACCTGTGTATATTACTGTTTCAGAATTACCTTTTATAGTAGTCCGGTTCATTTTTACATAATTAAATGACGGATTATTTTCAAAGTTTTCAAGGAGTTCAATTGCATTATTCGTTGTTACTTCTACGGAAAAAGATGTGCCTTCAATCATTAAATTTTCAATAGTTGAATTATTTGTCATTATTAAAAATATACGTTCAATATATGGATAGATTCTTTCATATTTTGCAGCTTGTAGAGTTTCATATTCTTTTTGTAATAAAACAAGTTTTTCTTCTTTCTTTTTCTTTAACTCTAATTCTTCAAGCTCTAATCTTTCCTGCTCTTTTTGTTCTGCAAATGATACTTTGTTTGTTTTAGAAATATGGTGGAACACTAATCCAATTATTAGTCCTAACGATAAAATTACTAATAAAAGTACAATAATTCTTAATTTTGTATTCTTATTGTTTAATGTTGTATCAGAAATATAAACATTGTAGAAACCTTTTTTATTTGTATGCTCAATATATATATTTGAAGCATCAATTTCAAAAGGATATATACCAGACAGAAGTTTAACAGCTTCATTAATTCTTTTCTTATTTGTTTTGGAATTAAGGGGAATATTAAAACTTTTATAATTTGAGAATGAACTTGTTTTTTTCAAATTATACCCCCTTTATTTGTTATTTGTTTCTCTATAAGTTTATAACTAACTATTGTTTTAAGGTTTTCTTTATCAGGAATTGCAGCAAATATAGCAGATACAAAATAGTGTTCTGTTTCAAATTGAATTTTCCAAAAATTTGTTTTAATACCAATATAATTAAAAAGTGAATTTGTTAATGGGATATTAAGAATTTGGGAAATTTTTTCTTTTGTAATATTATCAGATGAGATTTGAAGAAGCTGGTTTGTTTTACTTTCGGCATCGTTTATATTGCAAAAGTTTAATATAGCAATAATAAAATCGGTAGACATATAATTAATATTATATAATGGCATTAAGTTAATTATTGGAAATGAGTTTTCGATACCGTTTGTTTCTTTAATTTTATTTAGTAATTCTGTACTAACTGTTTGTTTGTTAATCCATCCATATTCGGTAAAAGTCATTTCATTATTATGTTGGGTATAATTTCTTATGAAAGAGTTATTTAAAAAGTTTTCAGACATAAAATTTTTATTAATACCTGTAGATACATCTTTTATTGATAGATTGTATATGTTATCACAATCAAGAAGAGTGTATATATCAATATTATCTACTGAATCATAATTGTAATTTTTTAATCGCTGAATTTTTTCTTCCATTTTATATAATATTTTGTTTACTTCTTTTCTTGCGTCAATTTTTTCCCTATATGAATCAACCATCTTACCATAAGATGTAATAATCATACTAAAAGAAATAATTAAAAGACAAAGTGAAAATATGATTGTTAATGCAAGTGGAGTTGAAAATCCTTTTTCTTCTTTAATCATTAATAATCCTTTGTTTTATATATTCTATAGTAATAAAACTATTACCATTTAAATCCCATTCAACTTTTATACCGTCAGAATTATATTTGTTGTTGTATATAGAAGTTATTGACGAAATATTAATATTATTTTCTTTTGCAAACAGCATTAAGTCTGCTTGAATATTATTGAATTCTTTATCAAAGCTTTTCCAGTAAGGAACTTTAATGCTTTCTAATTTGTTTCTAATAAGCAAGTCTGTATATAATTTTTTTTTATTTGCCATTATTAATTTATTCGAATCAGATATGTTGTTACGAATATTAGAAAAAGTATTAGAGAATACAATAACCGATAAGAGAAGAATCGCGATGCATACTATGAGTTCAGTCAATTTCATTTGCATACTCCATAAGATATTGCGTTTGAATTATTTGTTTAGATGATATTTTTTTCATAATAGCAATACTTCCAATCAATCCTGCTAACAAAAATATAAACGCAACCATAACAATTATTTCTTTAAGCATTTTTTATTCCCAACTTTTTATATCTGAATTTTTACCTTCTCCTCCTTCCATTCCATCAGCACCTAAACTTCTCAATCCGTATGGAGAACCATCAGGAGCTGGAGAAAAGTATTCATACTCATATCCCCAGGGATCTTTAGGGACATCTTTATATAAATATGGCCCGCCCCAATTAGTCGAAGTAGGGGAAGTGTCTGGTTCTTGTCTTAACGCCTTGAGCCCTTGTGCTTCAGTAGGATAATTACCACAATCGATATAATATGCTTCTAAAGAAGTTGCTATGCTTTCTATTTGAGTTTTTGCCGCAGCAATTCTTGCCTTTTCTAAATGATTAATTGAAATAAAACCAACGGTTGCGGTTAAAACTAAAATAATAGCTATAACAATTAGAGTTTCCATGAAAGTCCAGCCATCTTCATTTTTAATTAACTTTTTAAAAACTTTGTTAAAGTGTTTCATAAAGCCCCCAGTAAATTTAAAATTGGAATTACAAATTGTCCAATAATTGATATTATAATAATACCTGTAATTATAATAAAAACAGGTTCTGCAAAAGAAGAAATATTAGCAAGGATAGTATCATTTTCATTAGAATAATAATCACATATTTGAGAAAAAGCTTCTGTCGTATTGCCGTTTTTTTCTGCAATCTTTATCCAAACCGTTAAATAATTAGGAAAAACATTTACGGATTCAAAAGAACTACCGACACTGTTGCCATGTGTTATATCATTACAAATTGAAATAATAGATTTTTTAAATTTACGGTTAGTTAAAACTGTGCTTGCTTGTTTTAGACTTTCTACAAGCGGAAAATGTGTGGCAGAAAGAAGTTTCATGGCAAAAGAAAAATCATATACCTGAATCGTAATAATTATTCTCCCAATAAAAGGGCACCGCAAAAAAAGAGAATCAAAAAAATACGCTATTAGATTATTAAATTTATATAGGATAATACATAAAAAAATAATTAATAATGTTATAGATAAAAAAACGGATGATAATAAAAAATGACTGCGCATACTAATTAATTGATATTCAATTTCGTTAGATGATTCTGTAAATGCAGCAAAGATTTCGTTTAATCGGGGCATTACAAATATTGTAAGCACAAAAATAACCGCAACGGCAGTAATAAGTACAATTATAGGATAGGCTAGTGATTGAAATTTTTTTTGTTTTAATTTCTTTTTTTCTTTCAGATACTCTGCAAGCCTTTCAAATACTAGAGGAAGTGTACCGCTTTCTTCACCAATAGATATAAGAGAGATATAAAGTGGAGAGAATAATGTAATATAATCCGAAAGTGCGTCTGCTAGTTTCTTCCCTTCATTAATATTCTTTAATAATTGTGATGCAAATTTTTTGTCTGAGTTTCCAGAAAGAATTTCAGAACATACTAAGAGTGCATTTTGAAGGGGAAGTGAAGATTTTAGTAGAGAGTGCATGGTTTGTGTAAAAAGAAGAACATTAATTTTCATAAAAGTCCCTCTCTAATAATTTCATCTTTTGTAGTAATTTTTTTCTGGAGTTTTATAGCACCGTCTTCTTTTAAAGATACAAAGTTTTTCTTAGTTAGATATTTTCTAATTTCAGTTTCACCTATTCCTTTTTCTATCATTTCAGAAACATTGTTATCAACTAAAAATACTTCACTAACAGCTGTTCTGCCATTATAACCTGTAAAATTGCATGAATTACATCCATGTCCAGAACAGTCTTTACAAACCTTTCGAACAAGCCTTTGTGCAATGCTTGCTTTTAGAACTCCGGATATTAGATAATTTTCTATACCAAGATTCTTAAGTCTGGTTATTGTAGAAATACTGTCATTTGTATGGAGTGTAGATAAAATTAAATGACCTGTTATAGCTGATCTAATAGCTAGCTCTGCAGTTTCTTTATCTCTTATTTCTCCTACCATAATTATATCTGGATCTTGTCTTAGGATACGTCTTAAGATATTGCTAAAAGAAAGACCAATTTCATCATTTACTTGTATCTGTTCAATACCTTCCAGGACTAATTCCACAGGATCTTCGATTGTAACTATTTTAAAATGTTCTTTGTCCATTTCTCTTAACATTGCATGAAGAGTTGTAGTTTTGCCGCTTCCTGTAGGTCCTGTAACAAGAATTAAACCATGTGGTACTTTTAAAGTGTTTTCAATCTGTTTAAGATTTTCTTTACTAAAACCAAGTTCACTAAGACTCAAGTCATTATTATTTGAGTTGAATAGTCTTAATACAATGTTTTGACCATATACAGAAGGAACAATGGAAACTCGAAAATCTAATTTATTATCTGCTACCTGTACAGACATTCTTCCATCCTGGCAAAGTCTATTTTCCATTACATTTAAATTTGCCATAACTTTTATTCTGCTAACAAGATTGTCATAAATACTTTTATCAAGTTCATGAACTGTCTGAAGAATTCCATCAATTCTCAATCGTACTTTAATTGAGGTTTTGGTACCTTGTATATGAATATCACTTGCTTTATGTCTTATTGCTTCAAGACAAATAGCATTAATTATATTAACAACTGGTGCTTCACTATTAATATCTTCTAGTCTAAATTCTTCATCATTTGAATTATTCTTAGAATTACTACTTGCAGCTATATCTACATATTTACCAATAAACTCAGCAAAATCAGAATCTGAAACTTTAATATAGTTTATTTTTTTTGGAAAATGAACTTTTAAAAGAATTTCAGATTTAGTAACATAACTTTCAGAAACAGCAACTGTTACTATATCATTAGATTCTAGTAGTTTAACACAATGACTAGTCTTTATAAATGAATTAGTATATTGGCCTTCAATTGATTTATATTTTGAGAATTCAGTTATATTAAAATCTTCAAAATTTATATAATTCATATATTAATTCTCTAAATACTTTTTCTTAAGTCGTGCAAGATTTTCATCTTCGTTTAATGGAGTAATATTTGATTTTTCTACAAGGGGAACAAGATAAATAATAAATTCACTTTCAGCGGTTGTTACTACTTTATCCTTAAATAGATTTCCTATAAAAGGAATCTTGCCAAAAAGAGGAACTCTTTTTTCTGATATATCTTCTTCTTGTTGGAATAATCCTCCTATTACAACCGGTTCACCATTTTTGCTTCTAACATTAGTACTTACTTTCTTTTCAGATGTAGAAGGAGGTACTGTAGTTTCTACAACGGTATTATTGGAAGAAGAATCAGAAGATCCTTGTTTTGAAATTTGGGCATCAACCTTAACTGTTACCATTTCATCACCACTTACCCAACCATTAATAGAAAGAGTAATACCACTGCTAATTTCCCTTGTGGTACTGGTATATAGATCTCCTTTTGTATCAACAATTATATCTCTATAACGATATGTATTTGTATTAGAAAAACTTAGTGACTCTCCACTTAATCCATTAAGAGTTGTATCTGCAAGAACTCTAGATTTTCCTTCAGAAAGTTCTGCATTAAGTGTACCTGCAAATTGAACGCCAAATTTTGAGATAATATCAAAATTTATATTAAAAATGTTGGAAAGCATTCCGGTCCATGAATAGCCATCTTTTGCATTTGTTGTACCTGCATTTACTGTTGTACCATAAGTAAGACCTTCTGTTTTCTGTCTTTGAATAACCAATAATTGATATTTAATTTGTTGACGCGGTTGGTCAATTATTTCAAGTTCTTTTTTGAAATCATCAAATTGTTTTTGCGTTCCTGTAAAGAATAATAGGGTAGGTTCATTTGTAATTGTTATGTTGTCTTTACTGACAGACGGAGGAAGTGATTTTAACAATTCTTCTGCTTTAATATATTTAAGTGTTATTGATTGACTTTGTTTTTTGTTATCAAGAATCTTTATAAAATCGGATAATCGTTCAGAGTTTTCTTCTGTAACTTGAGTAACAAACCCATTCTCAGAAGGAAGTAGTATTATTTCAGAGATAAGTAAAGATTTGGGTATTATTGATATAACTTCTTTGGTTGAAATATTGTCTAAATAAAAACTCTTATAAGTTCTATCTTTGGATGGTATATCAATTTTTGTTATAAAATCTTCAATAGGAGATATTTCAGAAGAACTACCATTAAGAATTATTGAATTACTATTCTTATCAAACTTTATGAATCCTTGTGCATTTAAATCATTTGGTAATAATGAGGACACAGTTTCAATACTTATATTCTTTAATTGAATGATTTTTGTATTTTTAAACTTTTTAATAATGTCTTTCTTTTGTATTTCAAAGATATAGTAAATATCTTTTTCAACAGTATAATCACAATTACATTGGGTAAGAATTAGAGACAGTAATTTTTCAAATGGTTTTGAAGTATATGAAAGATTTTCAAGTTGAATATTGAACTTAGAAAGTAAAGAGTATTCTTTACCAGCTTTTTTAAATATTGTATCTATAACATTTGTAAAAGTTGCATTTTGTATATTACAGGAAAACATATCATTTTCATTTGATACAGTAAAAATATCTACATTTCGTCTTGTATTGTTTCCTGCGCTTCTTGTTATATAAAACCCATCGGCAATCCGTTCTAATCCATAACCAGGTAATTTTACAATAGTAAGATTAAGAATATCTTCAAGTGATGCTTCGGAAGTTCTTATAGTTATATTAGTATTTGGAATACTATCATAAAGAATTGTTCTGTTTGTATATCTTGAAAGTTTGTTTAGAAAAGGTTCTATTTGTACATTTTCTGTAGTAATGGTTAATTTGCCAGATAATGTTGAATTTATATAAACTTTAGAAACTATATATGCATCATTATTTTTTTCTATGTATAATTGACAATAATCTGCGAAACGTTTAATTGCACTGTCAAAGTCCTTATCTTCAAAGCGAAAGGTTGTGTTTCCTGTAACAGTTTCATCTATCAGAACTGATTCACCACAAACTTCTGCAATAGAATAAATAATATCAGTAATTTTTTGATTACGGAAATCCATGTAAATATTTTTATTCTGAGCTTGAATAGCCAATACAGAAGTTAAAAGCAAAACTTTAACAATTAGTAATCTTTTTTTATTCACCAAAGCCTCCTGCAAACTATCTCCGAGATAAAGTAACCAATTGTAACAAATGGTGCATAAGGTATTTTATTATCTTTTCTTTTATAAATACAAAGCACAATATAAAAGAGTATTCCTAGTACAGATCCTGTAATAAATATAATTGAAGTATGAATTATGCCAGAATAATAGCCTATTAAAGTTGCTAGTTTTACATCTCCCATACCAAGTCCTTGTGTATATATTGATACAATATAAAAAATCAAAAAGAATAAAAAAGCCTTTAAAAGTTTTAATGGTATTGTTAATGGTGCTGTAAAAAAGTCTACTAACAGAATAATAATAGAAAATAACCCAATTAATTTATTTGGAATTCTTCTGGTTTTGATATCATATATTGAGAGTATAATAAGAAATATAAGAAAGAATATTTGGAATAACACTTTTTTCAATACTCCATATATTTAAACTTGCACAGTAAAACTAAAAATGTCAAGTCTTAAAAACTGTATTTAGCAATTTTTTTTCTTGCTTTTTTCATCAAATGGCCTATATTATAATAGTGTAGAAAGGAGGTTAGTTAATCACATCAATGGCAATTTGTATCACTACGCAGGAAATAATCCTGTCAAGTATACAGATCCAGATGGAAACTGGATATTGAATACAAATTTATTTTGTCCAAATAAAATGTATCAAAAC
>JAEEGL013231008.1_pt1 | contig 13688 bp, 14 predicted proteins | sample 9134231 | NCBI WGS metagenome assembly JAEEGL01 (sample SAMN16246548, study PRJNA631951) | gut metagenome | biome: gut microbiome; feature: rumen; material: fiber-attached | host: Bos | place: Iran: Karaj | collected 2018-10
GAGCTTGTAGCCCTTGCTCTCAACCCATGCCATAACGACAGGCTCCTGACCTTCAACAGAGAAGTCGCTAATACCTTCGAGGACAGTAGCAAGTTCGGTCATTACCTCTGCTGAGTTCTCCTTCCAGCGCTTCTTCACGGTCTTCTCGTCATATACATCGGGAGCAATGAAGAAGAATGAACAGAGATCCCAGAGCTCGCTTACGAAGTTCACGCGGTCCTTCATCATCTCAACAACCTTGATGATGCGGTCCATTGACTCCTCAACGCCATTGTTCGCAACGATTGGGGCGAAGAGTTCTGCAATCTCCTCTGCGCTCTTGCGGAGGATATATTCGTGGTTGAACCACTGGCACTTCTTATAGTCGAACTTTGCACCAGCCTTAGAGCAGCGTGAGATATCGAATGCCTTTTCAAGTTCCTCGAGAGAGAATACCTCCTGCTCTGTGCCCGGATTCCATCCGAGAAGTGCGAGGAAGTTTACGATAGCCTCTGGGAAATAACCGCTCTCGCGATAGCCTGAACTAATCTCGCCAGTCTTAGGGTCATGCCATTCAAGTGGGAATACAGGGAAACCGAGTCGGTCGCCGTCACGCTTTGATAGCTTACCCTTGCCCTCTGGCTTCAGAAGCAGAGGAAGGTGAGCAAACTGAGGCATCGTGTCTTCCCATCCGAATGCCTTGTAGAGAAGAACATGGAGCGGAGCACTTGGCAGCCACTCCTCACCACGTATAACGTGTGATACTTCCATGAGGTGGTCGTCAACGATATTTGCAAGGTGATAGGTTGGCAGTTCGTCAGCACTCTTATATAGCACCTTGTCATCGAGGATATCGCTCTTGATACGAACCTCACCACGGATAAGGTCGTTTACGAGAACCTCCTCACCCGGCTCGATCTTGAAGCGGACAACATACTGCTTACCATCGGCGATAAGCTGGTCCACCTCCTCGCGAGGCATACTCAGGGAGTTACGCATCTGCATGCGGGTATGGGCATCGTACTGGAAGTTCTGTATCTCAGCACGCTTTGCCTCAAGTTCCTCGGGTGTATCGAATGCTATATATGCCTTGCCATTTGCAAGGAGTTCCTTTACGTATGTCTTGTAGATGTCGCGTCGCTCACTCTGACGGTAAGGGCCGTGATTTCCGCCGAAGCTTACTCCTTCGTCGAACTTAATGCCCAACCAACGGAAAGACTCGATGATATATTCTTCTGCTCCTGGAACGAAGCGCTGAGAGTCGGTATCCTCAATACGGAAAATGAGATCGCCGCCATGCTGACGGGCAAAAAGGTAGTTGTATAACGCAGTACGAACGCCGCCGATATGTAGCGGACCAGTAGGACTCGGTGCAAAGCGCACTCTTACTTTTCTATCCATTGTATGTCTTAATTTTCTAAATTTCCATGCAAAATTAGCATTTTAATCGCACTTTAGCGAACTTTTTTTCATATTTTCGCCATTATCCTATTTTTTTTTATTATTTTCGCACTCAAAATAGGAAAAATAGCCCCTAATGGCCCCTCACCCGTCCTTCGGACACCCTCTCCCCTAAGGGCGAGGGAAATGTTACACCATATCGCTTGTGTGGAGTCCTTTGACGGGAATAATACTAACTTCTCCCTCGCCCTTAGGGGAGAGGGTGTCCGCAGGACGGGTGAGGGGCTGTAGGATAGGGCTTTTAATATTACATTTATGTCAACACTCCAATCACGCGACGAACTGTCTTGGCAGCGCATTCTTATGCGCATAGGAATCATAGCCATCTGTACCATCGTAATTGTTATTGCGATGCCGCAAAGCTCGGCACCGCAGTATAATGCGAAGGCGGGGTCTCCATGGACTCAGACAGCCGTTACCGCTACTTTTGATTTTGATATTCCGAAGGATTCCGCGACCTACAATGCGGAATGCGACTCGGTAAGAAGGAGGTTTGCCCCTTACTATATCAACAACCTGTCCACTTCGCAGATTCAGATTAAGCGCTTCATTGCACGCAATCAGGATGGTATTGACGGACTGCCCAACAGCTACATATCACTTGTGGCTAAGAAACTCGCTGAGCTCTATTCTCTTGGTATCATCTCGCAGAATGACTATGCCCGTTTGAACAGAGATACAGCAGCATATATCCGTATCGTGACGGGGAAGATGTCGCAAAGCCATCGTGTGCGTACTCTGCTCACTCCTATGATGGCATACGAGCGATTCTTTGCTGACAGTCAGATAAGCGTGGTGAGGGCTCAGTTACAGAAATGTAATATTAACGAATATATTGTTTCAAACCTGAAATATGACAGCATACGCAGTAATGACGAACTGAGCAGTCAGATTGCCCTTATTGCAGCTAAGTGCGGTCAGGTGAAGAAGGGTGAGCGAATTATTGACCGTGGAGAGATAATTAAGGACGAGACCCTGCGCAAGCTCAATGCCTATTCTTCGGAGATGGAGAAGCATCTCAGCGACAGGAGTAAGCAGACGACGATGTGGGGACGCGTTATGTTCATCTTCATAATACTCAGCATCTTCACTATATATCTCCACTTGTTCCGTGCCGACTATTTCGAGAAGCCACGTTCGCTGGCAATGGTATATTGTCTTATCGCGATATTCCCTATATTGGTATCGCTGATGGTTCAGTATAACCTGTTCTCTGTGTATGTGCTGCCTTTAGCTATGCTCCCTATGTTCGTGCGTGTGTTCCTCGACTCCCGCACCGCCTTCATTGCGCATATCACAATGATTCTTATCTGCTCGTTGGTGCTCACCATGCCATACGAGTTCCTCCTCATACAGATAACGTCAGGTCTTGTGGCTATCTATTCGCTTCGCGAACTGTCAAAGAGGGCACAGATATTTACTGCGGCTGTATATACTTCAGCTGCGGCACTTGCAGCCCACTATGCCTTGCAGCTTATGCAGCCGGGAGAGGATATTGCCCTTAACCATTCGATGGCTGTGCATTTTGTCTTCTCGGGAATTCTGCTGCTACTAGCATATCCGCTTATGTTCCTTGTGGAGAAAGTGTTCGGCTTTACATCGGCTGTAACGCTCTTCGAGCTGTCAGATACCAACAAAAGCCTTCTGCGCCGTCTTTCCGAGGTCGCACCGGGCACTCTTCAGCATAGCATTACGGTTGGTAACATAGGTTCGGAGATAGCATCGAAGATTGGTGCGAAGTCGTTGCTCGTGCGCGTAGGTGCCCTTTATCATGACATAGGCAAGATCTCAGCTCCTGCCTTCTTTACGGAAAATCAGCGTGGCAATAATCCGCACGACCGCCTTACGCCTATCGAGAGTGCGGAGATCATTGTCAATCACGTGCAGGAAGGTCTCAGAATAGCCGAGCGCGAGGGACTTCCTGATGTCATCTGCGATTTCATACGCACCCATCATGGTGAGGGAATGGCGAAATATTTCTATATCACAGAGCAGAATGCACATCCGGAAGCGGAAGTGGACAAGGCTCCGTTCACATATCCGGGACCTAATCCGTTTACCCGTGAGCAGGCTATCCTCATGATGGCTGATGGTGTAGAGGCAGCGTCACGCTCGCTGAAGGAATATTCTGAGGAAGGCATCACCGAACTTGTGAATCGTATCATCGACGGTATGGTGGCTGACGGGTATTTCCGTGAGTGTCCTATAACATTCCGTGACATCGCCACCTCCAAGCGTGTGCTTATCGACAAGCTCAAGAGCATGTATCACACGAGGATTACGTATCCCGAGTTAAACAAGTAACGCCCCCTAACTCCAACCTTTCCTCCGTGATGGGGAAGGGAGGAGAACAACCTAAACCGATTTAAATGCCTATGAGCGATAATACTAACATTTCCCTCGCCCCAAGGGGAAGTCGGAGATTGAGTATCTCCGAGTATGTGCCAGAGGGTGTCCGCAGGACGGGTGAGGGGCCGCTGGGCTTTTTCTTTCGTTTTTTTACTTTCCTCAAACGCATTCGCCATTGTGCGGGTTTCGGGGTTCAATCGCCTACCGACTATGCCTTTGTCCGTGAAGTCATCTACGAAAGATGGCCGTATGCCCAGTATGCCGAACTGGAAGCGCATTATGGCGATACCAGCAGTTTCCTGTTGAAACTTTCACAGCTTCTTCTTCGTGTTTCCAACTATGCGCAGGCATCGCAGATTGGTGTTATCGGCAATCTTCCTCCTGTTATGGAAGCGCACCTGAAGGCTGGGTGCAGGAAGAGTGAGATAATGACAGTCAAAGGTCAAAAGTCAAAAGACAAAGGTCGAGGAGAAGGAACCTTAGACTTTAGTCCTTCGTCCTTAGACATTTTCCCTCTCCTCATAGCTACTGAACTAAACGAACAATGGCAAGAATACATTAGTCAGGAACATATCATTTCCTACGACCTCTATTATCTCGGCATCGCGTTCTATGACGAGAAGAGATACAGGGAGGGGTATGTGATTAACTTTTATTAGGTGATGGGTGTTAGGTGTTAGCGTATAGTACAAACCACCATCACCCAACACCTATCACCCAACAACAAGGAAAATGAAAATAACCAAAGTTTATACTCGTACAGGCGACAAGGGAATGACATCCCTTGTGGGCGGCATACGAATTGACAAGTCTGCCACCCGCCTTGATGCATACGGCACAATAGATGAACTCTCATCACACATCGGACTCCTCATTGCATATATCGAACAGGATATTAACGATGAGCATATACTCGAAGTGCTTGGGCGTGTCCACAACACCTTGTTCAACGTTGGCTCATACCTTGCCACCGATGCTTCTTTATTTGAAGAGAAACCGGAATGGCTCGACGGCCACATAAACGGCATATTGTCACAGCTTCCTGCTGAAACAGAGCTACTTGAAAAGGAGATTGACGAGATACAGCCAACCCTTCCTGTGCTCCATAGTTTTGTACTGCCGGGAGGCACTATTGCGGCATCGCAATGTCATGTCTGTAGAACCGTTTGCCGACGCACCGAAAGGCGCATTATTGCCTTGTCGAGAGAGTCGGAAATTGCAGACGAACCAGTCATGTTTATCAACCGATTAAGTGATTATTTATTTGTTTTAGCAAGAAAACTCAATTTTCTTGCACGAAAAGATGAAAAAATATGGAAAAAAACTTGCAATTCAGAAAAAAAGTAGTACTTTTGCGCGCGAATTGACTTGCTTTAGCATGTTTAGTCTTTTGAAAAATAAGTAAAACGAATAAATCTATAAACAATGTATTGGACACTTGAATTAGCATCAAAACTTGAAGACGCTCCATGGCCTGCAACCAAAGAGGAGTTGCTCGACTACGCCACACGTTCAGGCGTGCCTATGGAGGTAATTGAAAACCTCGAAGAGATTGAAGATGAAGGCGATGTATATGAATCAATCGAAGATATATGGCCTGACTACCCATCAAAGGAAGACTTCCTTTTCGATGAAGAGGAGTATTAAACCTCAGAGTGGTACTTAGAATGCTAAAAGCCAGCAAGTTAAGGTAAAAATAATTATCTTGTCTTGTTGGCTTTTTATCGTGTCTGATGGTGTAATTGTCGTGTCTAAATCACACTTTTTAACATCAAAACATTTGTTTTCTTGTCTAAATTACATTAACTTTGCACTCTCAAAGGATATGAAATAATGTAATAAATCCTCATAAATACCGAAAAGAAGAAGTATAGTATGGGCAGACCAAGAAGACAGTATCCATTAGGAAGATACAGATTACGTACACCTAAAATTATTGACACGACCAAAGCGTATCCTGTGGAATTAGAGTACACATGGGGTAGACTTACATGCAGAAAGAACACAAACATTGTGGTAACACCCCGTGATTGGAACCAAGAAGGCAATCATGGACGTGGTGAAGTGCGTGCAAGTTACGGTTCCGAGTACAAGCGTGTCAATGCCTTCTTATTGGAAAAGGTGGAGAGTACAGACTTAAAGTTGGCAGAGTACAATCAGAAGCATCCTAACCAGATAAATGGTGAAGTGATAAAAGGCTTTCTTCAAGACAAACCATTGTCGCGTATTGACGAAGGAAAAGATCTTGGAGAGTTCACCCAAGAGCGCCTTGATTCTGATTATAGTAGGAACCGTATAGGAAAAAGCCGTTATGAAAATGGCAAGAGCTGTATGAGACTGTTTGCTGAATTCCTGCGTTCAACAAAGAAAGGAACATATAAGCCTGACGGTATATATATAGGTGAACTAACTCCAGAACTGGTAGATGCCTATATCACATGGAGAAGGGATATAAAGCAGAATGGTGACGAAACAATCAACCATGCTCTTGCACCTATACTCAAAGCCAGTCAGTATGCTTGTGAATTGGGGTATATCGAGCCTGCCATCAATAACAGGATACAAAACATGCGCATCATTATCAAAAAATCACTCAATGAAGATACAGAGGATGATGATGTTAAGTTCCTTACTGAGCGACAGATGGCTATGGTGATGGAATACTACAAGACATGTAAGGAACTAAGAAGAAAAGAGTTTCTTGAAATGTTTATGTTTGCCTTTCATGCTTGCGGACTTCGTATCATAGATGTTATGACTCTCCGTTGGTGTGATATTAACTTTGAGGATAAGACAATCCGCAAAGTAATGATAAAGATAAATAAGCGACATATAATACCACTTACAAACCAGGCTCTCGCTATTCTCCACAAGTGGAGAGAAGAAAGAATGGGATGCCGCTTTGTATTTGATCTTGTCAAAGAAACTCTTGACCTAGATAATAAGGATGAACTTTACCGCGCTCGTACCAATGCAACAAAGTGCATTAACCAATCGTTGAAGGTCGTGGGCGAACAGTTGGGACTTGATTTCCCTCTTACTGCGCATGTAGCACGTCACACATTTGCTGTTCAATCACTCAATAAGGGGATGTCCCTCAATGTTGTAAGTCGCCTTCTTGGTCATGGAAGTACAGAGATAACAGAGCGTGTATATGCAAAGTTCCTTCCTGAGACTCTTGCTTCCGAACTTGATAAACTTCAAAATGATTTCAATAAATTCAGCATATAACATTTTATGAAAGAGCAATTTGAAACGATGGCATCAGATCATCTAAGAGTGGCATTTGCTTTCTGTGCATTTATTATCGCATTATTGACAATACTCACTGTTATCAAAAAGCGTCAGCAAGGCACACTACAATTTAACGACTGTGGCACATTATGGGCTGTCGCTATATTTATACTTGAAGGCACCATGCTTTGTATCACTCTCGGTATTCTTTCTCCATCAATGCATAATTCACCTCAGTTACTTACCTGTATTCTTGGCTTGGTAATACCAGGACTACTTGCATATTCTGCAGAAAAAATACATAAAAGTACGCAAACAAAGATTTCAGAGGAAAATAATCATGAGCAAGTCAAGGTGGAACCTTTTACAGAATCATCAGATGACACGGAAAAAATAATTATCTCAGAAGAATCAGCCATCGCAGAAGGAGCAAAACATGTTGTCTTTACTGCACGCCTCAATACCACACTTGCTAACAGTGTTTTTACCAAAGCAATAAAAGAAGGTTACATTGAAGAGGTTGATGGACATTATAAAAGGAAAAATATGTCCAAGGCACTACTGACGTATATGTGTGGAAGAATATATTGTGGTGATAAAAGCAAACGTATTGGCGAGACGACAGAATACGCATGGAAGCAAGGGAAAGGAATATTTCCAGAAACCGACCTCAATAAACTGTTTGGCGAGAATGGTCTCGCACAAGCGAGATATAATCGAGTCGGTACTGCTGTCCCGTTGGGATTTGAAGCCATTGACAAACTTTTCGAATAAAAAATAGAGCTATTTTTGAGCTTTTGCAAAGAGGTTCGTAACTATCTGGTTACGAACCTCTTTGTGTATATACGCCTACCATTATCCTACTATAAAACGACCATTAATCTTTAGTAGTCTTAACATGGTTCTACCTCAACCCTAATAACCTAATATTTTCCTTATTGACATTCGCTTCCAAATGTTTTACCTTTGCACCTGCAATTCACGAGATGGCGTTGCACAACCACCTTTGTGTTGCAGGCAACGGTGACGTGTCCCAATGTGCATACGGACACTAACCAAGTAACATTATTTCATAAAAATCGGAATTAGCATGAAAAAAGATGCACAGACAATTCCAAATGAGGCGAACGCAGAAAACAACATTACTCGCCTCATTGAAAAGGCTGCCAAGAAATTAGCAGCCACAGCCCACCATGTCTATGACAACAAGGGATTGATGGAGTATTTGAACATAGGAGACAAGCTTCTCAAAAAACTCCGTGATGAAGGTCTCATTGGTTATTCACACCTTGGAGACAAATATTGGTACACGCAGGCAGATGTGGATAAGTTCCTATTACGATTCCACTACAACGACTTCTCTTCGTTGTCATCTCTACCTGCAAGCTTTATGGAAGGAGGTATGCATGGATAGTATCAATTCATCCTCAATGGCATTACTAAACAGTGCCGTTGACTTCGGCAATTCCCTCAAAGGAATCGAGTTCCCACTGAGTGTTTTGCCAAAGAGACTGCAACAGGTGGTCATAGATCTCAATGATTACAATGCTTTCCCAGTCGAGTATACGGCAGCATCAATGGTAAGCCTTCTCGGACTTGCCATAGGTGCTACCCACAAAATACATCTTATGAAAGGCTGGGATGACATGGCTATAACTAACATGGCTCTCGTGGGCGAACCTGGTACTAACAAGAGTAATCCGCTTAACTTCCTCATCAAACCTTTTCAAGATGCTGATGCAGAGTTCCTGTATCAATACAATCAAGAAGTGAAGGTTTACAATGAGCGGATGGCTAATGCGAAGGGCGAACAGAAACAGCAGAAGGGTGACGCACCTATGTATAAGTGCTACCTCGTCAGCGATGTAACCACAGAGGCTGTACAGAACATCATTGACTTTAACCGCCGAGGCATCTGTCTGCATTCTGACGAACTTATACGCTGGATAAACAATCTCAACCGCTATCGTTCTGGCAGTGATGTACAGTTCTGGCTTCAGCTCTTTGATGGAAGCCGTATCTGTTGCGACCGCAAGACCAACAACGAACGTGTTCAGATTCGTGACCCTTTCTGTTCGGTCATCGGTACTATCCAGCCAGGCATCCTTGCTGACATGATGAAGGGTGAACTCTCAAAGAATGGTTTCGTTGAACGTATTCTTTTTGTTTATCCAAAGATTCAGTCGAAGGCTCTTCCGAGCATGAAGGAATTGCCAAAGGTGGTGGATGACAAGTGGCGTGATACTATCAAGACCTTGCTTGATCTGCCATTTGAGAAAAACTCTTATGGTGATGCGATGCCTGCGGTTATTAACTTTACGGATGAAGCCAAGGGGGTACTTCGGGATTGGTTTGTCAAGAACAAACGCATCAGCGATAGCACTTCCAACAGTACAGTCAAGGGAATATGCAGCAAACTCGACAAATACATCATTCGCTTCTGCCTGATACTCCAACTTACTCGTTGGGCTTGTGGTGAGGCATCGAAGGACGCTATTGATGATACTACAACCACTTCTGCAACTCTCCTTGTAGAGTATTTTCGTGAACAGGCAATTCGTGTTCATGGTTCTGTAAGAAGCAAGGAACTTGATATGAAGCACATGGCAGTTTTGGAGTCATTGCCAGAGAAATTTGACACTGCAATGGCATACGAAGAGGGGAAGAAGACGGGGTTGTCAGAAAGCACTGTCAAGCGTTTTCTGCATGACAGCATGTTCTTCAAGCGTCTTAGTCAAGGTAAATATCAGAGAATTATAACCGTATAACCTATGGACTTTATGAACTTTTCGGACTTTACATAGTGTAAAAGTTCAAAAAGGTCATAAAGTCCACCACATTACAATAGAAAATGGAATACAGATTTCATCTTCAGCGCGGAACGGCAATGAATAAGAGTAATTGCCCCGCATGCCATGGCAAACGATGTTTCCGTAGGTATGTTGATGAGGAAGGCAAGGTGCATTTTCCTGATGATGTCGGCAGATGTGATCATGAAAACCGTTGCGGCTATCACTATACACCCAAGCAGTTCTTCGCTGACCATCCAGACCTAAAGCATGAGAATGATGGCGATACCTACATAAATAATAATGTATTGGCGCATAAGGTAAAAGTTGAGCCTACATCTCCTTCATTCGTAGATTCGTCCATCATGCAGAAGAGCCTGACAGCTTACGATACCAATCCGTTGTTTGTTTTCCTTCGTGACAAGTTTGGTGAGGCAAACACAAAGGATTTATTTCTTAGCTATAACGTAGGCACAGCAAAGCTATGGGGAGGTTCAACGGTATTTTGGCAGGTTGATGTTCAAGGCAAGGTTCGTACAGGTAAGATCATGCAGTATGACTCCAATGGTCATCGTGTCAAGGAACCTGTCAGTCGTATTAATTGGGTACACAGCATTCTCAAGCTTGAAGACTTCCATCTTCAGCAGTGTCTCTTTGGTGAACACTTGCTGGCATCGGAACCAGACAAGCAAGTCGCAATCGTTGAAAGTGAGAAAACAGCCATTATTGCTTCCTTCTATCTTCCACAGTATCTTTGGCTAGCGACTGGCGGCAAAGACATTTGTTGGCATGAAGAAGTACTAGAGGTTCTTCGTGATAGGCAGGTGATTCTCTTCCCTGATCTTAAAGGTACGAAGGACTGGAGAGGTAAGATGCAATTGCTTTCAAAAGTTGGTGCGAATCCTTTTCTCTACGGGGAACTGGAACGTATTGCTACTTCAGAGGAGCGCGAGGCAGGACTTGATATTGCTGATTTCCTATTACGCATAAATCCAGTAGAAGGAATCTGGGAACAAATGAAAAAGATGCAACCTGCACTCAAGATTCTTGAAGAAAAACTGGATCTTGTTCTTGAAGGATTTGGTCCAGCATAACAGTAACAAAATGTTTAACAATAAAACTCGCTAAGGCATGCTTGCATGCTGCTCTCGTCAAAATGTATATTTTGAGGTAGCTTACTATACCAAAATTACACTCTGTGCCGCACCAAGGTACTTAATTTGTGGTAGTAAGCCATTCCATGGAGGGCGAAAGCACAAGGTAGCAAGCAACCTTAGCGCATTCTAATACACGTTTATTTATTATGGGATACGCTGTATTTACATGCACCAAAGGCAAAGGTGGGGCAGCCGCTGAAGGCGGTCTTTCTGCCCACATTGAACGTCAAATATGGGATGCCAAGCAACAGAAAATGGTTAAGTTCATACCTAAATCTGTGATTCATCCAGAACTGACTGTACTAAACAAAGAATATCTTCTCACTCCTGACATGAGCAGAAGTGAGGCAATAGAGAGACGCATAAAAGAAGCTGGCATTACCCGAAAGATTCGTAAGGATCAGGTACGTAGTCTTGCTTTTCTTTTCACCAGTGACAAGAAGACAATGGAGGGAATTGTCAAGGCTGGTAGAGCTGATGAATATGCATCCGCCTGTATAGACTTTGCACGATTGGAATTTGGTGATAAAAATGTAGTTTCTGCAGTGTCTCACTATGACGAGACAACATTCCATCTCCACGTCACTGTTGTGCCTATCGTCATGGGACAGGCTTCCGAACGCCCTGATACGAGGAAGCAGCATGAGGCACGCAATGGTAAGGCTAAACGGAACTACAAGAAGCAGGAGGTCAATGCGCGTCTATGTGCCAAAGAGGTATTCACGCCAGAGAAGGCAGAGCAGTGGCAGGATGACCTTGTAAAGTTCATGCACGAGCGAGGCTTTGAATTTGAACGCGGGCTACATGGTTCCAAGGCTAAGCACGTTAATCCTGCCGACTACAATGCCGCCATGGCAGAGATGAATGGACTCAACGAGCAAAAGAGTACATTGGAAAATAGCGTACTGCAATTGAATTTGGAACAGTCTATGCTTCAGTCCAATTGTGACATGCTTGATGCCGAGTACAAACAAAAGCAGAAGGCGGTTAAGGGACTTTCTATTATGATTGAAAACCTGGAGATTCAACGAGCAGAGGCTATGGCTAACGGTGAGGCTAATATTGCGGAGATAGAAGCAAAGATCGCTGATAAACAGGCAAAACTTGCCACGGCAACCAAGGTACTCACCGCATTGGAAGCTAAAGTTGCAGAGCAACGCAAGGAGCAAAATAAAACTAAAGCAGGATTTACCGCTAAGGTCATGAATGTCTTCGGTGCAGGCGATCTTGCCAAAGCTAACGAGACTATCAAGACTAAGGATGAAGATATTGCCACTCTTAAAAAGAAGTGTAACTCTTATGCCAAGAAATACAATACTGACAAAGCAGAGTGGGATATGACAAAATATGAACTGGAGAAAGAACTACAAAATACCAAGACATCTCTAAGAGCAAACGTAAGTAGAAAGCTCGATCTTGCAGATGATCTCCGAATTGCTATTGACAGATATTGTTTTACGGCAAAGGAAACCGTATCGCTACTCAATAATATAACAGAACTTAGCGCAGAGACTATTAACAAAATGCGAGAAGTTGCTTTGTCTCTGATTCTCGGCAATGGTCCTGTAATCATCCCTTGCTCAGGCGGTGGTTCTGTCAGCAGCCACGATGGTTGGCGTGGAAAGGACAAAGACGAGGATGACAATCTCTTCCGCCTCCGTTGCTGGCTTCATGCAGGTAAGGTAGTAAAGAGTGCTTGTTCTCCACAGAGAAAGTACGGTCTTCGTCGATGAAAAAAATCACAGTTATTGAAAGGATATGCTCCTCTCTTATCAATAACTGTGATTACAATAATAATAACCTCGTTCTTAAATATTCCGTCCTTAACCACAATGCTGAAAAAATGTTACACAATTTTATGCTTCACTTTTTCAATTGGACTCAATTAATAAAAATGAAATGATGTGATTTATTGTACCAAATCCAGCCAATAGCATGGTTCAACGTCATGTTTTGACTCATTTCCATCCTTTGTGATACTCAGCAGTTCTTTTTTGCTCTCATAGTATATATCACCGAGATATATTTCCAGGTTGCCCTTTTTGAAATAATATCCTCTCATATTTGCGGAGCCGCCAATTTCTACATATCCGCTCAATAACATCTTAGGTTTTCCCCGTAAATTGTAATTTTGGGGATAAACTGCAAGTCTGAATTCCTCATCACCTCTTAACTTGAAAGGTTGAAGTTGAGGAGCGCTGTAGATAAAACCATCAGTGTGAAAGTTTTCTTCTTTCATCACTTTTCTCTCCCTGATATCTATACGTATTATGGAACCATCGGTGATGTCATTGTAGCAGCAGAATGGATGCCAAGCATTACCTCTTAGGGATTCATGTGAATATACAAAGAACTGGAAAAACGTCTTTGCAGATGTTTGTATATTTTATTTTTGACGGCAGCTTCATTTGCAGATTTTTGTATATTTTCCGTCCCTCCTCCGTCCATCGGCATAGTATCTGTTCCCCGCAATTGGATGCATATACACTGAATATCAGTTACTTATATTTGCAGTTTTTACATTCTGCGTGGGAAAGTGATTTTTTGCAAATAAAAGCATACAATCTGAAAATACAACTCATAATTCGCTTAATTTCAAGCACTAAAAATTATGCCCATATTTGCAGATCTTTGATTTTTAACTTCCTTATTTGCCGTTTTTCACCCAATTTGTCCCCCAACTGTCCCTCGAAGTAACACTTTTTTCTCGAGGGACAGA
>JAEEGL013361768.1_pt1 | contig 13688 bp, 15 predicted proteins | sample 9134231 | NCBI WGS metagenome assembly JAEEGL01 (sample SAMN16246548, study PRJNA631951) | gut metagenome | biome: gut microbiome; feature: rumen; material: fiber-attached | host: Bos | place: Iran: Karaj | collected 2018-10
GAGGGGCCGTTCGATCTTCTGGTCTACCTGATAGAGCAGAACCGGATGAGCGTCTACGACATAAAGGTCTCGGAGATAACAAGTCAATACATGGAGTACATCCGGGAGGCGGAGAAGTACGACGTTGAGATAGCCCAGGAGTTCATGGTGATGGCTGCCGAGCTTATCGAGATAAAGTCGCGCATGCTCCTGCCGCAGGAGAGCAGCGCCGCGCCGGAAGAGGAGATGGAAGACCCCAGGAGCAGGCTGGTAGCGAGGATACTCGAATACAAGCAGTTCAGAGAGATAGCGGATTTCCTCAAGGAGCAGGAGGAGCTTACGAGCCACATCTGCACCAAGCCTGCAGAGGATCTTTCGCAGTACACCGGAGAGGGCGAGGAGCTCTTAAAGGGCGACATGGACAGCTTCGCAAGGGCGTTCATAGCGTTCCTGCACAAAAGGCAGCGCCTTGACGAGATGCACCGCACCTACGAGAGGGTGGAGCGTGCCCGCATGTCCATGGAAAACCGCATAATGCAGATGACGGAGTTCTTCCGCACCAGAAAGGTGATGAAGTTCTCCGAGATGATAAAGGACGACGATTCCCCCTTCAACAGGGTAATAACCTTCATGTCCCTGCTGGAGCTCTTAAAGCAGCACTCGGTGACGGCCGAGCAGAAGAAGCGCTACGGGGACATAACCGTAAGGCGCGTGGAAACAGGAGAAGCCAATGACTAAAGAGAAGATAAGATCCGTGCTGGAATCGCTGATGTTCGTGCTGGGAGAGCCTGTCCCCGCAAGGACGGCGGCCGAGCTTCTGGAAGTTCCCGCGGCGGACATAGTAAAGATATTCAGGGAGCTTGCGGAGGAGTACGAGGAGCGCGGGAGCGGCCTTAGGATACGCGAGATGGACAAGGCTTTCCAGCTCTGCACCAACGCCGAGAACGATGACTACATACGCATGCTCTGTACTCCGGTAAGGGAGAAGAGGCTCTCGCAGTCCGCGCTGGAGGTGCTCGCAATAATCGCCTACAAGCAGCCCGTTACCAAGGCCCAGATAGACGCCGTAAGAGGCATACGCTGCGACAGAGTCCTTGAGAACCTGATGAAGAGGGAGCTCGTGGAGGAGAAGGGACGCAGCAGCGGAATAGGAAGGCCTTACCTCTACGGCACCACGAGGAAGTTCCTGGAGCTGTTCGGATTTGAGACCCTTGCGGATCTTCCCAAGATAGAGGACATAGACAGCCTGGTGCTGGACGACGAGGACTTTGAGGAGCCCATGCCGGACCAGCTGACCATACCCGGAAGCGACACGGTATAGGGCAGGATACAATGAAGAGCCTCAGGAAGATGAGAGTGCTGGCAAGGATAATGCTGGCGGCGTCCGTCATAGCGTGTCTTGCGGGGACTTACATTACTGTCAGGAGCATAGTGGAGCTCATCCACATCTTTGCCCGCGGGGAGGCCGAAAGAGCCATCCTTGCGCCTGTGATAACAGAGCTTGCTGAGGGCATAGTGCTGGGCGTCCATTATTTCTTCGTCTCCAAGTTCTTCCTTCATTCCATAAGGCACGGCGTGCCGTTTACGCACGAGGGAGCAAAGGAACTTAAGATACTGGGGCTTGAGAGCATAATACTTCCCGTGCTTGCCTGGGTGGTGAGCGCCATAGCATATGCAGGGATACAGCCTCCGCTGATGGTGATGGAGATCTCGGCCTACGAGATAGTCCTGGGCTTTGCTCTTATCATAGCCTCCTACATGACGGAGTACGGAACTGACAAGATAGAAAGGGGCCACATGGGGCACCAGGAGATCAGATACCTGGAGGAGCACCACCCCGAGATCCTGAAGGAGGCCAGGACGGCGGTGTTCGGATCAGAGGAGGCCGCCGCGGAGTACTATTCTTCCATGGAGGAGAGATAGGGAAGCGCTGGTATTGCCCCGCTCCTTCCGACTGTTATGGATGCGGCGCGGTTTGCAAAGCGCACGATGTCCGGAATATCGTTTACCGAAAGGCGGCTGAGGCCGCCTTTTTCTGTTATCTTACAGAGCACTGCTCCCGTGAAGGAATCACCGGCTCCGTTGGTGTCTGCCACTTTGACCTTGTATCCGGGCTCCGTTCCTTCCTGTCCTCTGAAGCGCCAGAGCGCGCCGTCCGCTCCGAGGGTGACGAGGACCAGGCTGACGCCTTGTTTTTCCAGAGCCCTTGCTGCTTCCGACGGATCCTTGCAGCCTGTCGCTATCTCCGCCTCCTCCGCGCTTATCTTAACTATGTCGCAGAGAGGAATGACGCCACGTACGGCATCCTCCGCGGTCCTGATATCCGGCCAGAGAGGCTCCCTGTAGTTGGGGTCGAAGGAGATGAGCGCGCCGCCTGCCTTTGCCTTTTTCACCACGTTTATGACAGTCTCCGCGCACGCGGGGTCCGTAAGGCTGACGCTCCCGAAATGCAGTATCCCGCAGCCTTCGGCGGCCTTTACAGCCGCAGTCTCGTCTATGAGGGTATCCGCGCCGGGCGCCCTGCAGAAGGAGAAGCTGCGCTCCCCGTTTTCGTCTACGGTAACTACGGCAAGTGTGGTGCTTGCCTTATCGGTCTCCTGAAGTCCGCCGGAGCACACTCCGTTCTCTTCCAGGGTCTTTTTTAACATGACGCCGAAGGGATCTCTGCCCACGCAGCCTATGAAGGACGCGGAAGCGCCCAGCCTTGCAGCGGCTACTGCAACGTTAGCCGGCGCGCCTCCCGGGCATGCGGAAAACAGGGCCGTGCCGTTTTCGTCCGTGCCCGTCTGGGTCATGTCTATGAGTATCTCGCCTATGGCTGCTATGTCCATGGATCCCTCCGGAATGTGTCTGAATATCTACAGAACCTGCTTTCCCGCAAGTATGTCTCCGGTCACGAAACCCAGAGTCAGAGCTGTCCCGTGGCTCGTGCCGGGGATCACCATGGGGTAGTCCACGCCGTATCTTCCCGCGGCTGCGTTTCCGACGGCATATAGCCCGGGCACGGGGTCACCGTTCTCATCGAGGACTTCCATGTCCGCGTTGACCTTAAGACCACCGATCACGACCAGCACAGCAGGGCCGAATCGCAGAGCATAATACGGCGGCTTATCCAGCGGGATCATCAGCTCTTTGCGTTTTCCGAACTGATCGTCATGGCCCGCATAGCACATCTGGTTGTACCGGTTCAGGGTCTTAACGAACTCGTCCGCGGGGACTCCCATCTTCTCCGCGAGCTCCTCCGGTGTGTCCGCTTCTACGAGGTTGCCTCCTTTTCTTGCAAAGTTCATGAGGCGCTCCGTCGCAGGCACCGTAAATCCAGGCGCGTCCGGGCCGTGGTCCAGACCCCAGAAGAGACCTCCCCCGTAAGGAAGCGTGGCGGGGATCTTCTCTGCCCATGCGCCGTCAAGTATGGACCAAGCCCAGTCCATGCCCTTGCGGGCAAGGTAAACGCATTTCGCCTGAGTGTGGATGTCTTCGTTCATGAAACGCTTTCCCTTATCGTCCACGTGCAGGAAGCAGTATATTATGAAGGCATATCCCTGCGGGTGGAACATTATGGGAAAGGGGAGATCCTCGAACGCGCCGCCTGCCCACAGGCCCATCTTGTGGCCGTCGCCGGTGTTCGCGTCTTTTGGCGTGTAGGTGTTCTTTTTGCACCAGGCGGCCATCGGGGCGAGGTCTTCGCACATCTCCCTGTTCCCGCCTATGTCCCCGGTCGCGATGACGACGCCTTTCTCAGCGCGGATCCGCACGTAGCTGTCCGAGGTCTTTGCGAGCACTGAAGTCACGCGGCCGTCCTTCTTTTCCAGCTGCTCCGCCGGGGCCTTGAACAGGTATTTTACGCCGAGCTTCAGCGACTCCATGTACATGGCGTACACCGCGTCGGACGCGCCGGGGCGCATGCCTTTCTGAGCCATGGGTCCGTCGAAGAACCTGTGGGAACCGAACTGTTCCCTGTAGGTCTCTCCCCTGTAGAGGCATGCCTGCAGCTCCGGCCTTGCGCCGTATTCCGGCTTAGTGATGATATCTATCAGCCAGTCCATGGCGTTCTCGCTGTTCCTGAGGTATCTCCAGAGGACCTCCTCATCACAGCGGCTCATGCAGCGCTTTATCCATTCTCTCGCAAGCTCGTCAAGGTCGTTCTCGTATCCCTGTTCCCTCATGAATCCGGAATTGGCGACGCCCAGATTGCCTCCGCGGGCGTTCCAGTGCTCGGTCTTTTCTATTACGACCACCTTGAGACCGTTCTCCGCTGCCCTCAGGGCGCAGGCTACTCCCGAGATGCCTGCTCCTATCACGGCGGCGTCGCAGTCTATGGTCTTGACGATCTGATCCTCCGCTACAGCAGGCGGAGCTTCCTTCCAGCTTCCCCATTTAGGATCAATATTCGCCATCTCTTTTCCTCCTTACCACCTTTTCGTATCCTTCCGGATCCGTGGCGCCCTCCGTGCTTATCAGGAGGATCACGGAATCCCTGTCTATCTTAAAGAGCCTGCGCATCGCTTGGTCCTTAAGTATCCTTAAAAGCAAGCCGTAGGTGACGGCTCCGGACTCGCCGGAGACTACGGCGGGGTCACCGCTAAGGGGCTTTGCGTAGGCCCTCATGCCTTCTTCTGTGATGATGTCGTCGCAGGCGCAGTAATAAGACGCGCCGTCACGCAGTACAGGCCAGATGATGCTGCAGGGAGTGCCGCAGTTGAGCCCTGCCATTATGGTCTCGGGGTCTCCCTCCACGGAGCGCGCCTTTCCGTCTCCGGCCTCTGCCGAAAGAAATACGCAGGCCACGTCCGTGGGCTCAACTGTGGTTATAAGGGGCGGCTCGTCCTTAAAGCGGTCCAGAAGGTAGCCCGTTACTCCGCCGGCCATGGCGCCTACCCCTGCCTGGAGGAATACGTGAGTCGGGACCATGCCGTCCATCTGCGCGCAGCTCTCCGCGGCAAGCGTCAGGTAGCCTTCTATTATCCACCGGGGAACGTCTTCGTAGCCCTCCCAGGCGGTGTCCTGGACAAGTATCCAGCCGTTCTTTTCCGCAAGGCAGCTTGCATATGCCACGGTCTTGTCGTAGTTAAAGTCCGTTATAACAGCTTCCGCGGCACCGGCGTCCTCTATGGCCTTTCTCCTGGCCTCGACGCTGCCCTTCGGCATGTAGACGTGGGCGCAGCAGCCGAACAGCCTTGCAGCCCAGGCAACGCCTTTTCCGTGGTTGCCGTCCGTTGCGGTGGCAAATTCTATACCCGCGCACCTTGCCCGCAGTTCCTCCGTCTGTAGATCGGAGAAGGTGGCGACATCCGGATCCAGTCCCAGCCTTTCGCAGAGGCAGCGGAACACCGCGTAGCTTCCGCCCAGCCCCTTGAAGGCCTTAAGGCCGAACCTCGCGGATTCGTCCTTTACGCATATCGCCCGCACTCCGTACTTTTCCGCGGCGGCAGACAGAGACTTAAGCTCCGTCTCCTTATACTGCGGCATGCTCCTGTGGAAGCGCAGCACCTTTTCCGCGGTCTCCTCCGTGAACATTCCTTCGCACCTTTGGGCAGGGCTCTTCTTGGCCAGCACCTGTATATTTTCAAAAACAAATTTCTTCATGTCCGTATCTCCTCACCACAAGTATACCACATAAACGTTGCTCTCGCCGTTTAACTGAAATTATGATAAAATTAATCAAACGTTAATTTTGCGTAAAAGAACTTTTAAACTTGTCCCGGTATCATAGAGCCATCAAAAGCAAACGGAACTGGCTTTCCGGGAAAGGATAAAAAAATGGACAACTTCGAAAAGGTAGAAAAACTCGTTGAAAAGGCAGGCGTTAGCTACGCCGACGCAAAGCGCGCGCTGGAGCAGGCGAACGGCGATCTTCTGGACGCCATGATAATCCTGGAGCAGGACGGCAAGACCGCGGCTCCGGAGCAGCCCAGCTACTCCACCCAGTACGAGCAGCAGGCTCAGTACGTGTCAGTAGCCACTCAGGTGGAGAACGACCGCAGAAGCTACGAAAAGTACGAGCAGCGCAGGGAGAGGAAGGAAAAGGTCAAGAGCGGATTCTCTAATGTGATGCACTTCCTGTCCGGCAACTTCCTCTGCATACAGAAGGACGGCGAGCTTATCGTAAAGCTTCCGCTGTGGGCTGTCATACTGATCTTCGTCGTCGCGTGGCATGTCTCCATAATAGCCGTCATCGTGTCTCTATTCTTCGGAGTAAGGTACTCCTTTAAGGGCGAGGCGGACATGAGCGCGGCCAACAACGTAATGGGCAAGGCCAGCAACGTGGCCGAAAAGGTAAAGGAAGAGTACAACAAGCTGTAAGCCGCAGGGTTTTGCAGAAAAGTTTAGGGAGGATCAGATGGAGCCGGTCATTCTGATAGTAGAAGACGAAGAAAAGCTGGCACGGTTTATAGAACTGGAGCTCGTCCACGAGGGCTACGTGGTCAAAAAGGCCGCAGACGGAAGGTCTGCGCTGGATCTGGCGCTGTCGGAGGACTTCGACCTGATCCTCCTGGATATAATGCTTCCGGAGCTTAACGGTCTGGAGGTCTTAAGGAGGCTGCACAACGAGAAGCAGACTCCGGTGATACTCCTTACCGCAAGGGATTCGGTCATGGACAAGGTGTCCGGTCTGGACGCAGGGGCGGTGGATTACATAACCAAGCCCTTTGCCATAGAGGAGCTTCTGGCAAGGATACGCGTGGCCTTAAAGTTCAGGCACGCGCAGACGGCAGCTCCGGAAAGCGCTGCGGCTGACACTGCTTCCCGGAGCGGAACGCTCAGCTGGGGCAGCCTCGTGCTGGACGAAAAAGGAAGAAAGGTAACGTACGGCGGGCAGGAGATAGTCCTTACAAACAGGGAGTTCCTGATGCTGAGGATACTTCTTGAGAACAGGGACATAGTGCTCTCAAGGGACACGCTCCTGGACCGCGTGTGCGGCTACGATTACATAGGAGAGACCAACATAGTGGACGTTTACATCAGGCACCTGAGGACCAAGATAGACGAGGCCTTCGGCGTCAGGATGATACAGACCGTAAGGGGAGCGGGATATGTCATCAGGGGAGAATAGCAGCGGCAGGATGAACTCCATAACCAGGAGGCTCAACGCTTCTTTTGCCGGGCAGAGAGCGGGAAGGATAATCTTTTCCACGCTGCTGCTTTTCGTGCTGTGCTGTGCGGGCTTCCTGGCGGCCTTTGAATACAGGGCGCTGGGCTTCCTCAAGTGGAACGTCACCAGGAGCTTTTTTGCGGAGAGGACTCTTTCCGGAAAGGTGACGGAGCTCTATTACAGGGTAATGAATGCGGGGTCGGATCCCGTGGACATTGCGGTGGGGCGGACCTTCACCGTAATATGCATTGTCTTTGCGGCTATACTGGTGTTCAGGTTCCTGTGGCTGGCTCTTATCTCGGCCCCGAGGCACAGCCGGAAGGTGCGCCAGATCCTGGACCCTTTAAACGAGCTTGCTCTTAAGGCGGACGAGCTCTCGCGCATGGAGTTCGGGGAGGACAAGTATCACGTCCTTGAGGACGCCATAGCGAGCCTTGACGCGGACGAATCCTCAAGGCTTTCCCTGGGGGACAGCGATCTTCTCGGGATAGAGGCCGCCATCAACAACCTCCTTACAAGGATACGCGAGGCCAACCGTCAGCAGGCGCGCTTCGTAAACGACGCCTCTCACGAGCTGCGCACGCCGATCGCGGTGATAGGAGGCTACGCGGACATGCTGGCCCGCTGGGGCAAGGACGATGAAAAGGTCCTTACAGAGTCCATAAGCGCCATCCAGACCGAAACAGAGCGCATGAAGCACCTTGTGGAGCAGCTGCTGTTCCTTGCCAGGGGAGACAGCGGAAAGATGCAGCTCCAGATGGAGGAGGTGAACCTTCAGGATCTTATGAAGGAGGCCTACGAGGAGTCCGTCATGATAGACGAGGACCACGTCTACCGCTTCCGCGCGGAGGAGGGGACTCCTACCGTTCAGGCTGATCCCGGGCTGTTAAAGCAGGCGGTGCGCATACTCATAGACAACGCCGCCAAGTACACGAACAAGGGCGACGATATAATCCTGAGCTGCGGTCAGGCGGACGGGCATCCGTACCTTCAGGTGCAGGACAGCGGCATAGGCATGGCAGGTGCGGACGCCCAGCACATGTTCGAGCGCTTTTACAGGGCAGACAAAGCCCGGAGCTTTGAGGGCACCGGGCTGGGACTTTCCATAGCAAAATGGATAGTTGACAAGCACCGCGGGCATTTCGAGGTGCTGTCAAGGCAGGACATAGGTACGAGGATAAGGATAGTGCTATAGGCACCCGGCCCGCCGGAAGGCGGGTCATTCTTTTGTTGACAAACCTCGATGTCCGAGGTATTATGTGGATAGAGCCTCGATGGTCGAGGTAGAGGGCCGAAAGGAGCAGAAAATGAACTTCGATAAAAGTCTGCTGTCCGGCAGCACAAGGCTGCTGGTGCTGAGCGTACTGGAAAAGAAAGATGAATACGGCTGGGGCATTATCCAGCAGCTTAAGGAACGCTCGGACGACACCTTCGACATGCGCGAAGGTACGCTCTATCCGGTGCTCCACAGCCTGGAGTCCGACGGGATGATATCTTCTTACGAACAGGACGCTTCAGCCGGCCGCACGCGGAAGTATTACCATATCACAGACAAGGGACAGCGGGAGCTGGCAAGGCAGAAGGAGCAGTGGGAGGCCTTCTCGGGCGGCGTCAACCGTGTTATCAGGCAGGGGGCCTATGCATGAGAGATATCTATGCCTGGCTGGATGAGGTCTGCAGGCCTCTAAAGTACAAACCGGACCACGATGCCGCATATAAGGAACTGAAGGACCACTATCAGGACCACCTGGACAGTCTCAGGGATCAGGGGGTGCTCCGCAACGCCGCCGAACTGCAGGCACTTGAGGCCATGGGCGACGCGACTGAAATGCGGCGGCTGATGACCGCTGCATATCGTCCGGTACTTACGCTGTTATGGAGAATCAGCCGCGTGCTGCTGGCAGGTCTTGCAGTTGCTGTTGTTGCTGCCGCGATACGGTTTTCTGCGGCACAGGGTGAGGGGTGGTCTTTACGACTATTGTTTTCCGACCCCGGAGAAGAGATCCTGAGCAACATGGCGTTCTACAGGGACAGGGATCCTGATACGCAGATCATCGAATACCGCTGCGATGACACAGCATCTTTGGGAGAGTTCACATTTTCAGCCGTAAGAATACTAAAATGCCGGGCGGATGACCGGAATATCACCGGCAGAAGTGCCCATTTTCTGGTCCTTATCCTGAAAGCAAAGAGTCCGATCGTCCTTGAGGCTCCGGATGAGCTTCAGTTCTATATGACTGCAAAGGACGATAAGGGCAACTTCTATGACTGCGGATGGAACAGGGTCGGAGGGCAGTATCCGGAGCGGTATGTCGGTTTGAGTGTGCACAAAAGAATTGGTCCCGATTATTACGACGCATGGATCAGCGGTATAGATCCTGACATCGAGTGGATAGATCTTTCCTACGATCATATGGGAAAGAGTTTTACCCTTCACGTAAGTTTCGATGAGGAGGTGTCCGAGTGAAGAAACATTCTGCATCTCGAAAATACTTATTGCTCCGCAATGTCAGCATTATCCTGCTGGTTCTGCTGCTCCTGTGGCTGTTTTCGGGGGTTCCCGCACTGAGTAAAAACCAGGCGTTCCGCCGCGCCATGCGGGAGCACTTCCTTGCGCCGAAGGATGCTGAGGTCTTCTTCGGAGAGGACGGCTGGATCGCCGCGCTGGCTGAGGTCAATGGTGTGTATGTGCAGACCGGCCTGAAGAGGTCCGGGCTCGAATGGCGGCACGAGCTATGGTCTGAGACTGAAGCCTTGGACGGAGTCTGTATCGTCCCGCTGTTTGCGTACGGCGAGATGATAAACAGTCCTGAAGTTTCAGTCCTTGCTGAAGGAGAAAGGGCTGATCTGACTTTTTTCTACAACGGTGAGTCGCATCTGTTTGAAAGCATGGGAAAACAGGACGGCTGGTTCCTGTTCTGTTATGACAGAGCAGGATCGAACGATCCCTCATCTTCATTAAGAGAATTCTGGCAGACCAGATGGTACAGGTATCTTGGCTCCCCGGCAGGGGAAAAAGGCTGCAGCTTCGTCTTCGTCTCCTATGACGCGGAGGGCAGAGAACTGATCCGCGTGGAAAAGACGTACTGAATCTACAGGCACCCGTACGCCACGGCGCGCATGCGCAGGTGATGGTATTCCTCCAGGTTGGGCTGCAGGTTGTGCATGTAGACGATCGATACGCCCTCGGAGGGGTCTGCCTCCGCCCAGGTACCGGAGCCTCCTGTCCAGCCGAAGGCGCCCAGGGATCCGTTGTGGTTCCCCTTGCCTTTGTCCATAAGGGTGCGCACTCCGAAACCATATCCGTAGCCCGCAAGATAGTCGTTGGAGAAATCCTCGTCTATCATTTTTTGTGTAAGGGTGTTGCTACGCATCAGGTCTATGGTCTTGCGTCCCATGAAGCGCTCGCCGTCCAGGACGCCGCCGTTAGCCAGCATCTGCATAAGTTTGGTGTAGTCGCGGCAGTTGGTGATAACGCGCTGGAAGCCCGGGACCTCGTCCAGTGTCCCCGTCATACCGGGGCCTTCGGTCACGTGCTTTACGTAGAGCGCGCCGGGTTCCCCGAGCTTTTTGCCGGGCGTTATGAAATAGTTCTTTACGAGGCGCTCCTCAAGATCCCCGCAGATGTAGTTGGCGCTGCTGTCCATGCCGAGGGGCTCAAAGAGCAGCTTCTTGATGGCAAGCTCAGCCCTCATCCCGGTGACCTGTTCAATAAGGCCTGCGGTAAGTTCGCTGGCAAAACCGTAGAGCCAGCACGTGCCCGGCTCAAAGTCCAGCGGCACCTCCGCCATGGCCTTTATCTGCTCTCTTAGGGTGTAGTGCTTACCTATCTTATCCAGGGCGGTCCTCATGTCCTGAGCGGTGCGGCTCTGGCTGGGGAAGCCCGGATGCGCCTCGTAGGGCAGGCCGCAGGTCATGTTGAAGATGTTCTTTATGGTTATCGGCCGGTCCACAGGGACTATGTCTTCCGTGCCGTCCGGGAGGGTGATGCGCTTGGTGGAATTGCGCCACTCCGGGAAGTACTCGTAGAGGGGGTCTGTCATAAGGAAGAGCCCCTGCTCGTAGAGCTTCATGGCCAGGGTGTACTCGGCCACCTTCGTAAGCGACGCCTGGCGGAAGACGTTGTCCGCCGTCAGCGGTACCTTGTTTTCTATGTCGCTGTATCCGAAGTAGTTCTCGTACAGCACCTCGCCTTTTCTGGCGATCATGCATCCGCAGCCGGGAAGCCCGTCATCGACGAACTTTTGAAGCAGCGCGTCCAGCGCTCTGAAATCTTCCATTGTATACTCCTTTTCTATGCGTGCGCCCCAAGGCTACTCCAGTACGGGCTCTTCCGCAATAGTTTCTTCTGCCTCCTCCTGATCCAGTCCGGACGCGGGGATGGCGAAGAACAAGTGTTCCTTATCATCGACCGCGCCTTTGGGGATCTTCTTCATGCCCCACAGAAGGCTGCGGATCTCGACGGTCCCGGTCTCCTCGTCCTTGCTGAACTGATAGGGTATGGCTGACACTATGAGCGCACCGAGTGCGGCGCCTCCGATAAACTTTCCGATCTTCATGGGAATGCCTCCTTCGTTTTTTTTAATTATAACCTGCAGGAAGAGAAAGTGTCAAACTGCATAAAAGCGCGGAAAAACTGAAACCGGTAGTATATAATCAACGGTATAGAGGGTGAAGATCTTCGGCAAAACAGAAGGGGTTACGAAGTGGAAGAACACAGGGTCCAGGATGACAGCGGAATAGTGGAGTTGTTCCTTGAAAGGAATGAACAGGCGCTTGTTTTTGCTGCCCGGAAATACGGAGCAAGCCTTAGGAAGATAGCCCTTGCGGTCCTCGGGGACGAGTCCGACGCGCAGGAATGCGAGAACGACGCGTACCTGAAGGCCTGGAATTCTATCCCTCCGAACGAGCCACGCACATGGCTTCTCCCCTATCTGTCAAAGTTGGTAAGGGAGACCGCGATAGACCGCCTCAGGAAGGAGCAGGCAAAAAAGCGCGCCGCGCAGTTTACGGAGCTTACACAGGAGATAGAGAGCAGTCTTCCGTCACTGAACGATGTGGAGACCGAGGTAGACGGGGCGCTTCTTTCCGCGGCGATAAGCGCGTTTTTAAGGCAGCAGCCTTTGCAGAAGCGCAATATCTTTCTGCGGCGCTACTGGTACATGGACTCGGTGGCGGAGATCGCAAAGCGTTATTCTGTAAGCGAGGGCAAGGTGAAGACTGTGCTTTTCAGGCTTCGCGGCGATCTTAAGGATCATCTTAAAAGAGAGGGGTATTTATTATGAACGGTGAATCGTTCTTGCTGAAAATGAATGATATAGATGCGGATCTTCTGCTTGACGCTGCCGCGCCGGCAAGGAAGAGGCGCATCTCCGGGATAGGCCGGGCTGCGATAGCGGCTTGCCTTGTGCTTCTGCTTGGCACTGCCGCATATGCTTCGGGCCTTCTGGATGCGGTCTTCCAGCCCGGTCCGGTAGGAGAGAGCTGGACGTACAGAGAGGTCAACGGTGTGCCTGTCGAAGGAGATGAGGTGCACGCGCTCATCCCGTCTGTTCCTTCTTCTGAGATAAAGGGAAACGTGGCGGAGCTCTCCGATGTGATAGGAAGGCAGCTTGAGGCCATGAAGAACGGCACTTTCGTACCGGATCTTCCGGCGGTCCAGTTCCCCGACAGCTATACTAAGCTTGGGCTCTCCGCAAAGGAGGCGCTGAAGTATATAGGCTGTGAGGTTCTGGAAACTCCGTGGTTCCCGTATAAAGACCAGAAGGCGATGGTGACCGCCTCTGGAGCCATGTCCGAAGACGGTAAAGAATGCAGGATCTTTCATATAGTATTTGAGATCAACAACGTGGATGAGAACGGGGAGCTTATGCTCCCGAAGGGGACCGAGGGGCTGCTGGCAGTCAATTCGTTCGTATGGATAGATGTAAACGATGAGGAAGGCCATAGAACAAGCACTGGATTATCGTGGACCGAACTGGACAAACACGAGGTGATCAAGTCCAGACACGGATATGAATGCCACATTGTCTGGTATGATCATGGTTCGGAGCAGCTGGTCTTCGGAACTGCGATCAAAAAGAACCTAGTCTACGACATCAGCATCATGTTCTCCGAAAACAACCGCGCGGAGGCGGAGCGTATAGTGCGTGAATGGGCAAAACATTTCTAAAAGTATGTCAGAGCATCTGCAGCCGTCCGGAAGATCCGGGCGGCTTGTGCTCATTTGAAGGGTCTCGTTTACGGGTTTTCGGTCTTTTTGACTTTTTCAGCTTGCTGCTGACAGTATTTGTTCAGTGAAAAGGGCCGTCGGGCTCGGTTTTCAGTCTTTTTAGGCATGAATGAGCATCATTTCCGGCAGGATAAGGATGTTTAGAAGGAAAAAATGAGCAAAACAGCGCTTGAGACAGACTTTTTACTGTCAGCGCATGTGTTTTGGCATCGGTCTGACCGAAAACTGAAAAACCCGCCTGACGGCGGGCTTTCATTTGGTAGTGCCTAGGGGAGGAGTCTTTTGCTTCGCAAAATCCTCCGTCCTGCGCAGCCCCGCTGGCGCTTGCGGCTGCTTGGACCAGCGGCTGCTCGGGAGTCCGCCGGACTTCCTCGCTTACGCCGC
>JAEEGL013675049.1_pt1 | contig 13688 bp, 16 predicted proteins | sample 9134231 | NCBI WGS metagenome assembly JAEEGL01 (sample SAMN16246548, study PRJNA631951) | gut metagenome | biome: gut microbiome; feature: rumen; material: fiber-attached | host: Bos | place: Iran: Karaj | collected 2018-10
AGGTTGCAGCACAGCTCGGCTAGAGTTTGAACTACATCTAAAAAGACTAATTTTATGTGCTCCGGATCATTATTTTTTGGTGATGCTCCGGGGCATTTACATTATTCAATTGATTTGTTATAATCTCAATATCTTTACTATTTTCATACTGACTTCTATTTCTTACATACGAACTAAAATATCTTTTACTTTCATACGGATACGCGGGGAAAACTAAAAAAGGAGGCAGGTACCATGACCCCGGCGCAGCCCATTAGACATAAGAAACTTAAAAGATCTTACCCGGCATTTCCGGATCCGCATTCATGATAAGGGATGCCGGAAAATCTGTTTTATGAAGAAGAGGATAGATATGGGAAAAGTCCCCCACGTGCTCCCTGCCGTGGCTGTCCGAGGACAAAAGGACGGGCAGTCCTATGGCCTTACATATCGTAAGGACCCGGATGGAGTTTTCAAGGGCATTTTTCCTATATGCATCAGGCATCAAAGAGGCGTTGTTTATCTCAGGATAGACGCCTCTTTTTTTTGCGCAATTTAAAAGCCTGTCATAGTCTAAGGGAAAGGTGGAGTCATCCGGGTGACCGATGAAAAAGACCCGTGGGTGCTCCATGGCATTGATGAGGGCATCGGTATTGGATGAGGCATCCATGGGTGAAAAGTTTTTGGAATGCAGACTGATGATAGCGTAGTCCAGATCCTTAAGGATATCGTCCGGCAGATCCACCAACCCGGCAGTATCCATAACATTAAGCTCTACGCCATAATATACGCGCAGCCCAAAACGTACTTCGGGAGACCGGGATAGTCCCCTGAAGTATGAAGGGCGGGCTGCACCAACAGTGGCGGGTCCATGATCCGAGATACCAAGTGAGTGTAAAATGGAGGTACTTGCACTTTTACATATATCAGTAATGGTATCACGGGTGCCATGACCGCTTGCGACAGTATGTATATGTAGATCAAAAAATGTGGAATATCTTTGCATGTCCTTATAATAGGTGGTTTTTACCCAAAAGTCAATAGAATTCACAGGAAAAACAAAGGGATAAAACAACATAAAACCAAATATTATTGTGGTTTTGTGTTGACTTTTGTATTTTTCGTGCTATAATTATCCTCGCAAACACATAAAAACAGAAAACAAGGGGAAAGAATGAGCGATCTATATATGGATAAACAAAGGATCATACAGGAGCTGGTCCCCGGTAAGCAGATCACACTGGCACACATCATAGCTAATCCCGAAGACATCCTATACGCAAAGCTGGGTCTCGATCCCTCCGTCACAGACAGACAGTCTGCCATCGGAGTGCTTACCGTAAGCCCTGCAGAGACGGCCATCATCATGGCAGATATTGCCATGAAGGCAGCGGACATAGAGCTTGGCTTTGTGGACAGGTTTTCCGGATCACTCATCATCACCGGCACGGTCTCGGCAGTGGAGGCATCGGTGGATGCGATCCTAAGCTATGTGAGGGACAGGCTCGGCTACACCACGGTGGATATCACGAGGACCTGATATGAAAAAGATAGTTCTCATGGGCAGGAGCGAGGCAGGAAAGACTACCCTTAAGCAGGCCCTAAGGGGCGAGCGCATCACCTACCAGAAGACCCAGTATATCAACAACTACGATGTGGTGATCGACACCCCGGGAGAGTACCTTGAGGTAAAAAGGCTGGGAGCCGCCCTGGCGCTATACTCCTACGAGGCAGATGTGGTGGGGCTTTTGATCGGCTCGGATGAGCCTTACTCCATGTTCCCACCCAACATCACCTGCATGGTGAACCGTGACGTGATAGGCATCGTCTCAAAGATGAACAAGTTAGACGGCAACCCCGACCTGGCAAAACAGTGGCTGATTAACTCCGGCTGTTCACACGTTTTTTTCGTAGACTCTACCACGGGACAGGGAGTGGAGGCCATACTGGATTACTTAGCGAACTAATCAACATTATATATACTGGATCCGGCACAAGCACACAGGATCCGAAAGAAAAGGAGGCTTTTTCATGGCACAAAACGAGTATGAAATCAAGAAACAGATCTGCGACATCGGAAAGAGGATCTACGACCGCAACATGGTGGCGGCCAATGACGGTAACATCTCAGTGAAGCTTTCCGACAACGAGTTTCTCTGCACACCTACCGGTGTATCCAAGGGCTTTATGACCCCCGAGTACATCTGCAAGGTCAATGCAAAGGGTGAGGTGATCCAGGCCAACAAGGGCTTCAGGCCTTCATCTGAGATCAAGATGCACATGCGTGTGTATCAGAAGCGCCCGGATGTCAACTCCGTGGTACATGCACATCCTACCTTTGCTACGGCCTTTGCCATCGCCGGCATCCCCCTGACACAGCCCATCATGCCCGAGGCAGTCATCGCACTCGGCTGTGTTCCCATTGCACCCTACGGTACTCCCTCTACCATGGAGATACCCGATGCGGTAGAGCCTTATCTTGAGCATTTTGACCAGGTGCTCTTGGAGAGCCATGGCGCCCTTACCTGGGGACAGGATCTGATGAGCGCATATTACAAGATGGAGTCTGTAGAGTTTTACGCAGAGCTTTTATACAAGGCACGTCAGCTGGGCGGGCCCAAGGAGTTTGACCAGAAGACCGTACAGAGACTCTATGAGGTACGTCGCCAGATGGGTCTTCCCGGACGTCATCCCGCAGATATCTGCCTGAACAAGGGCGAGGCAAACTGTCATAACTGCGGCGGATGTGGAAGCGCTGAGACCACGACACAGGTTTCAGCCGATGTCATCAACGAGATCACCAAAAAGGTCATGGAGTCACTGGGAAGATAAAATGATCAAAAAGGTCCTTCCTCTTGGACCCCCTGATCAAATAAAAGCAAAAGAAAGGCAGGATAGAAAAAGTGGCAGTAGATGAAAGATATGTGGCACAGATAGTGCAAAAGGTCATGGCAAATCTACAGCTTTCGGAAGCGCCTGCGGGTAATCACGGGATATTTAAGGATATGGATGCGGCTGTGGAGGCAGCATACGAAGCCCAGAAAAAGGTGAGGGTCATGACCCTCGACCAGCGCGAGCGGATCATATCCATAATGAGAAAAAAGACAAGGGAAAATGCCGAGATACTTGCCAACATGGGCGTGACGGAGACAGGCATGGGCAACGTGGGAGATAAGATATTGAAGCACCGTCTGGTGGCCGACAAGACCCCGGGCACAGAGGATATCACCACCACGGCCTGGTCGGGAGACCGGGGACTCACCCTTGTGGAGATGGGACCCTTTGGAGTCATCGGCTCCATCACCCCCACCACCAATCCCTCCGAGACTGTCATCTGCAACACCATAGGGATGTTTGCGGCAGGTAATACGGTTGTCTTCAATCCCCACCCCAAGGCAATAAAGACTTCGATTTTTGCCATCAATATGATGAATGAAGCCTCCATCGAGGGAGGCGGCCCCGACAACATCGCAGTGACGGTGGAGAGCCCCACCTTAGAGACCAGCAACGTCATGATGAAGCACAAGAGGATCCCCCTCTTATGCGCTACGGGAGGACCCGGAGTGGTGACGGCAGTGCTCTCCTCGGGAAAGCGAGCCATAGGAGCAGGAGCCGGCAATCCGCCAGCACTGGTGGATGAGACGGCGGATGTGAGAAAGGCCGCAGCGGACATAGTAAACGGCTGCACCTTTGACAACAACCTCCCCTGCATAGCTGAAAAGGAGATCGTGGCAGTAGACAGTATCTGCGACGAGCTCATGGACTATATGATAAATGAAAACGGCTGCTACCTGGCAGACAAGGCGGTGCAGGATGCGCTGGTAAAGACGGTGCTCACCCCAAAGGGAGCCCTGAACCGCGACTGTGTCGGCAGGGATGCCAGAACACTTCTCTCCATGGTGGGAGTAAATGTGGGAGCCGACATCAGATGCATAGTCTTTGAAGGCCCCAAGGAGCATCCCCTCATCGCGGAGGAGCTTATGATGCCCATACTCGGCGTGGTTCGTGTGCGTGACTTCAAGGAAGGCGTAGAGGCAGCACTCTGGCTTGAGCACGGCAACCGTCACTCGGCACACATCCACTCCAAAAATGTGGATCACATCACGGAGTACGCCAGGGCACTGGATACGGCCATCCTGGTCAAAAACGGCCCGAGCTACGCAGCACTCGGTTTCGGGGGAGAGGGCTTCCCCACCTTTACCATAGCATCCCGCACGGGAGAGGGACTTACCAGTGCATCAACATTTACAAAGCGTCGTCGCTGTGTTATGAGCGATAGCCTGTGTATCAGATAAGGAGGTGTAAAAATGGCGATAAATGAAGCGGATGTCCAAAAGATCGTAACACAGATCCTGACATCCATGTCATCGGGCGCAGTGCCAAATGCGTCCTACACACCGACCGCCGACTCATCTAACGGCAGTATCCCGACCAAGGCAAGGGTTGCCATGCTGGTGGACAAGGAGAGATTTGAGGTAAAGGAATTCCCCATCCCTCCCGTAGGTGATGACGACATCTTAGTCCGGGTTGAGGGCTGCGGTGTCTGCGGTACGGATGCCCACGAGTTCAAGAGGGATCCCTTTGAGCTGATCCCCGTCGCCCTCGGACATGAGGGCACCGGCGAGATAGTGGCAATGGGTAAAAATGTCAAAAAGGACAGTGCAGGCAAGGACCTTCACATAGGTGACAAGGTAGTTACCTGCATGATCTTCAAGGATGATCCCGAGATCACGATGTTTGACCTGAATAAGCAAAACATCGGTCAGGCCGAGGTATACGGACTGCTTCCCGATGATGATGTACATCTGAATGGGTGGTTTTCCGACTACATCTTTATCCGGGGAGGCTCCACTGTATTCAATGTAAGCGACCTGGATCTCGATTCACGTATCTTAATCGAGCCCTCGGCAGTTTTGGTACACGCCGTGGAGCGTGCCAAGACCACCGGGATACTCAGGTTCAACTCCAGGGTAGCGGTACAGGGCTGCGGCCCCATAGGGCTTTTGTGCATAGCGGTGCTTCGTACCATGGGTATCGAGCATATCACGGCTGTGGACGGCAATGCCCAGAGGCTTGAGTTTGCCAAGAGACTCGGTTCGGATCAGACCGTAAACTTTATGGAGCACCAGGGCATAGAGGCACTTACAAAGGCTGTATCCGACAGCTTTGGCGGACACTTAGCAGACTTTGCCTTCCAGTGTACCGGCAATCCCAAGGCCCACGCCAATATCTACAAGTTCATTAGGAACGGCGGCGGCCTCTGCGAGCTGGGCTTTTTCGTAAACGGCGGCAACGCCGAGATCAATCCCCACTTTGACCTCTGCTCCAAGGAGATCAATCTGGTGGGCTCCTGGGTATACACACTTAGGGATTACGGCACCACCTTTGATTTCTTAAAGAGGGCAAAGGGCATCGGTCTTCCGGTGGCGGAGCTTATCACCCACCGCTTCCCCTTAGAGGAGATCAACGAAGCGCTGCAGACAAACCTGGCCATGAAGGGGTTAAAGATAGCTATTTTGACCCCGCCTAAATGAGAGTAAGCTATGGGTAATGACAGAAATAAGGCAGTAGGTCTTTTGGAGGTATACGGACTGGTATGTGCTTTTCTGGCAGCTGATGCCGGATGCAAGGCCGGGAACGTGACCCTGGAGATCTTCGATAAAAACAAGCCGGCAAACGCCGATGCACTTCCGGTACCGCTTCTGGTGACCATAAAGTTCCGAGGAAGGGTGGCAGATGTGGAGATGGCAATGAAGGCGGCGGCAGAGGTGGCCCAGTCCACCACCGGCATAGTAAGCAGACACATCATTCCGAATCCTACGGATGATACGGAAAAGATGCTAAAGATCAGTGCATTGGATAAGAATTAATTAGCCTAAAGGAGGTAGAAAATGGCAATTTCATTTGAAGCATTGGGAATGGTAGAGACCAGAGGTCTTACAGCAGCCATCGAGGCAGCAGATGCCATGACAAAGGCAGCAGAGGTGACCCTCATCGGTACGGAAAAGATCGGCTCCGGTCTCGTTACCGTTATGGTACGCGGAGACGTAGGTGCAGTTAACGCAGCAGTGGATGCAGGTACCACGGCAGCATCAAAGCTCGGCGAGCTGGTGGCTACACACGTGATCCCTCGTCCTCACAATGACGTGGAAGCTATCCTTCCCAAGTTTAAGGAGCAGCCCGTAGCAAAGTCATAATAGGTTCTATTTGGAGTAACAGGCTATGAATAAAGCATACGGTTTTATAGAGATAAGCGGAGTCGTGTCGGCCATAGAAGCCCTTGACATCATGTGCAAGGCCGCCGAGGTCTCGTTTGTGACCTGGGAGAGGAAGCTGGGCGGCAGACTCGTTACTCTGGTGATAGAGGGAGAGGTAGAGGCAGTAAAGGCCTCCGTGGAGGCGGCCAACTCTGTTACTACGATCCGTAAACCTGTGGCCAGCGGCATACTTGCCCGTCCTCATGACGAGATAAGAAGGATAGTAGCGATATCCGCCAGCCGCTTGAAAAATAAAGAAACAAAGCAACCCGAGAACACAGATTATCTGAAGGAGGTATAGTAATGGCACAGTCACTTGAAGCATTGGGAATGGTAGAGACCAGAGGTCTCGTAGCTGCTATCGAGGCAGCTGATGCAATGGCAAAGGCCGCAAATGTAACACTCATCGGCACTGAGAAGATCGGATCCGGACTGGTAACCGTAATGGTCCGCGGAGATGTAGGTGCGGTAAACGCAGCAGTAGCAGCAGGCGCTGATCATGCAAGCGGACTCGGCGAGCTCGTAGCACAGCACGTGATCCCTCGTCCTCATACTGATGTGGAGATGATCCTTCCCAAAATAAAATAAGGATCCATAAGGAAAGGAAGACATTATGCTTGAGAGTACAGAAGTAGAGTACATAACTAAGCTTGTCATTTCCGCAATGAACGATGCAAAGGACGCTAAGAAGATGGCCGTGCCGGTAGGAGTATCGGCACGACACATCCATCTGAAGCAGGAGGATGTGGAAAAGCTCTTCGGTCCGGGCTATCAGCTGACCAAAAAGAAGGAGCTCATGGGCGGACAGTGGGCCGCAAATGAGCAGTGCACCATAGTGGGACTCAAGCTTCGGGCCATAGAAAATGTCCGTATTCTGGGTCCTGTGAGAAAGGCTTCCCAGGTGGAGATATCAGCCACCGATGCCAGGACACTGGGAGTAAATGCGCCCCTTCGCCAGTCCGGCGACCTGAAGGGCTCCGCTCCCATAGCGCTGGTGGGACCCAAGGGTGCCATCTACCTGGAGGAGGGCTGCATAGTGGCTGCCCGTCACATTCACATGACACCGGCAGATGCGGCAGCAACCGGACTCAAGGACGGTGACATGGTGAGCGTCAGGGTGGAAAACGAACGCGGCGCAAGTCTCGACCAGGTAAAGATCAGGGTGGACGAGTCCTTTTCCCTGGAGATGCACATAGATACCGACGAGGCAAATGCATGCCAGATCCGTCAGGGCGATGTGGCATACATTGTATAAAAAGTTAGGTGAGGCGTATGATTATCGGAACAGTGATCGGGAGTATCTTCTCCACGAGAAAAAGTGAAAAGCTGGTAGGAAACAAGTTTATGATCGTTCGTCCCGAAAAGTCCATGAGCGGCACCGGGAATGACCTGGTGGCCATAGACATCATCGGTGCCGGGATAGGAGAAAAGGTCCTGGTGGTCACGGGCTCCGCGGCACGCATAGGCACCGACAAGGAGTCCGCTCCGGTGGATGCGGCCATAGTGGGTATCGTGGACGAAGGTCAGGACGGCATGGAGGTTCTCTCTTCATGAATATAGACGAGCTGAAAAAAATCGCCAGAGAAAATGGTGTGGTGGGAGCCGGCGGTGCCGGCTTTCCATCTTACGCTAAGATGACCGATCAGGCGGATACAGTGATACTCAACTGTGTGGAGTGTGAGCCACTTTTGAAGCTGCACCGTCAGCTTTTGGCAGCCCATCCCGGAAGGATAGTATCCATGCTGGATGAGGTGAGGGAGGCGCTGGGCGCCAAGGAGGCTGTCATCGGTATCAAGTCCGAGTACAGGGAGACCATAGAGGCGCTGCTGCCCGTGGTAGGTGACTATGCAAAGGTTCGGATACACGAGCTTCGGGCAGCCTATCCCATGGGAGATGAGGTGGTGCTAATCTACGAGGTCACCGGCAGGGTCATAAGCCCCGGAGGACTTCCCATCGATGAGCGCGTGGTTGTCTTCAACGTGGAAACGATGTATAATCTTTTTTGCGCGGCGCATCAGGCATCCGGAGTCACGGAAAAGTCGGTATCCATAGTAGGAGAGATCGACCATCCCGCGACACTGAGGCTTCCCATAGGAATGAGGGTGGCAGATGCCGTAAGAGCTGCCGGAGAGATCACTACGGACAGGCCGGCATTTTTAATGGGCGGACCCATGATGGGACGCATAGGCACGCCGGATACCGTGATCACAAAGACTACAAACGCCATCATCATACTGCCCGAAGACCATCCCCTGGTGCAGCGGGCGGCTAAGGATCTGGCCATAGAAAAAAGACGAGCTTCATCGGCCTGCTGTCAGTGCAGGACCTGTACGGATCTCTGCTCCAGACACGCCTTAGGACACCCTATTGAGCCCCACAGGATCATGAGGGCGGTGGCCAATTCGGACACCGGCGACCTGTCTGTATTCGTGAATTCGGCTTATTGCAGCGGCTGTGGGATATGTGAAAAATATGCATGTCCCCAGGGCCTCTCACCCAAGACCATCATTCAGGAGTTCAAGGGAGCACTCAGAGCCGGCGGCATCAAAGTGGAAAAGCTCTCACCCGCACCCGTGGTGGATGGCAGGGAAGAGCGCAAGGTTCCGGTTCACAGGCTCTCCCACAGACTGGGACTGGCGGTGTACGACAGACCGGCTCCATTTTTGGAAGAGGTACAGCAGGCATCCGAGGTACACATCCCTCTGTCACAGCATATAGGCGCTCCGGCCCGGGCTGCGGTTAAGGCAGGGGATAAGGTGCAAAAGGGACAGCTTATCGGGACACCCGCAGAGGGACTGTCGGTGGGCATCCACGCATCCATGGATGGCGTGGTGGCACAGGTTACTGATCGGGAAGTTGTGATTAGGAAAGGTTAAGTTATGGCTCGTGCAATAGGTATGGTAGAAACCACCACGGTCTCCACCGGCTTCAAGGCGGCGGATGACATGGTGAAGGCGGCAAATGTAGAGCTTTTACAGGCAGAGACCACCTGCCCCGGAAAGTTTGTGATCCTGGTTACAGGTGAGATCTCGGCAGTGAGGGCTTCGGTGGAGCGAGCGGAGGCGGCATACACGGACAAGGTCATAGACACCTTTGTCCTGGGCAATCCCCACGAGGGTATCTTCCCCGCTATTTACGGCTCTGCTGAGGTGGATCACATCCAGGCGCTTGGCGTATTGGAGACATATGACGTGGCAGCGATGATAGTGGCTGCGGATACCGCGGCAAAGACCGCTATCGTAAAGCTTTTGGAGCTGAGACTGGCAAAGGGCATGTGCGGCAAGAGCTACATGACCATCACCGGTACCGTTTCGGCGGTGACGGCGGCCATCGAGGCGGCCAAGGCAGCGGCAGGCGACAAGGGAATGTTTTTGGATGATTCGGTCATTGCCAGCCCGTCAGAGAGGTTATTGCCGTATATTTTATAAAGGGAGAAAAAAATGCTTGCAGCAGAGAGACGGAATCTGATCTTAAGAGAAGCCCAGGAAAAGGGCAGGGTGATCGTAAGTGACCTAAGCCGGATGTTCGATGTATCGGAGGAGACCATCAGGCGTGATCTCGAGAAGCTCGACGAGGACGGCTTTGTAACAAAGGGATACGGCGGCGCTGTATTAAATGAGGCCGGCACCGTGGATCTTCCGTTCAATATCCGCTACAAGACAAACCCCTCCGGCAAGGCTGCCATAGCCCTTTTGACGGAGGAACTGATAGACAAGAGAGACCAGATATTTTTGGATGCGTCCTCGACTACGGTATTCATATCGAGGAGGCTTAAGCAAAGAGAAAATGACAGGCTTTCCGTCATCACCAACTCCATAGAAAACGCTGTGGCCCTGGCCGGGGCAGGCGGTATAGAGGTGGTGCTCATAGGCGGCGGACTCAGGGCTGAGTCCATGTCTCTCATGGGAGGCAGAGCCATAGAGGCCATTGGCTCGTATCATGTGAAAAAGGCATTTTTATCATGCGGCGGCATAGATATCGAGCATGGCATCACCGACGGAAATGATGAAGTTGTATCAATAAAGCAGGCGGTCATGAATGCGGCGGACCAGGTCTACCTGGCCGTGGACTCGGAAAAGTTTGGCCGGGTGGCATTTTCACAGGTCTGCAATTTATCAAGGATCGATGTACTCATCACGGATAAAAAACCAGATGATAAATGGCTGGAAGCGCTTGAGGCAGCTGGAGTATCGTGCATCTATCCATAGGAGAATGCACTATGAGAAATTTTGACCCTACACCCGTCGAAAGATCCGACAGGATCAAGAGGCTGGTAAGTCACCTGTTTGAAAAGATGCCGGAGATAGAGCCGGCTCGTGCAGAGCTGATCACAGAGTCATATAAGGGGAGTGAAGGACTTCCCGAGACCACCAGAAAGGCTCTGGCATTCGACCATATTTTAGAAAATCTACCCATCGTCATACGACCCGAGGAGCTCATCGTGGGCAGCACCACCATAGCTCCCAGGGGATGTCAGACTTATCCCGAATTTTCATATGAATGGCTGGAGGCGGAGTTCGACACTGTCGAGACCCGTACTGCGGATCCATTTTATATTTCAGATGATACAAAAAAGAGGCTGGCCGCTGTGAACCCTTACTGGAAGGGGAAGACCACCAGCGAGCTTGCCAGAAGCTATATGGCACCCGAGACTCTCCGTGCCATGGACCACAACTTCTTCACCCCGGGCAACTACTATTACAACGGTGTGGGCCATGTGAATGTCCACTATGACAGGGTGATAAATGAGGGGCTCTCCGGCATCATCAGACAGACGGATGAGACGCTTAGGGCGCTAAAGGTCTGTGATCCTGAGTACGCGACTAAGAGGCGCTTTTTGGAGGCGGTCATCATTTCCTGCAATGCGGTCATAAAGTATGCCGGACGCTACAGCGCCCTGGCCAGGGAGCAGGCCGAAAAGGAGCGGGATCCCGGACGTCGGGCGGAGCTACTTAGGATATCCGAGGTGTGTGCAAATGTACCTGCGAATCCCGCCAAGAGTTTTTATGAGGCCTGCCAGGCCTTCTGGTTCGTACAGCAGACCATACAGATAGAGTCCTCGGGACATTCCATTTCTCCGGGACGCTTTGACCAGTACATGTATCCTTACTATGAAAAGGATATTAAGAGCGGTGTCATTACCAGGGAGTTTGCCCAGGAGCTTTTGGACTGCGTATGGGTGAAACTCAATGACCTAAATAAGTGCCGTGATGCGACATCCGCCGAGGGCTTTTCCGGATATTCACTTTTCCAGAACCTGATAGTGGGAGGCCAGACACCTGACGGCAGGGACGCTACCAACGATCTCTCCTTTATGTGTCTCGACGCCACCAGACATGTATTTTTACCCCAGCCCTCCATCTCCATCCGTGTATGGAACGGATCGGCCAGGGAGCTTCTCATCAGGGCAGCCGAGGTCACCCGTACCGGCATAGGCTTCCCCGCATATTACAATGACGAGATCATCATCCCCTCCATGGAAAACAGGGGGATACCCATCGAGGATGCCAGGAACTACTGCATCATCGGCTGCGTGGAGCCCCACGTGCCCGGCAGCGAGGACGGCTGGCATGATGCGGCATTTTTCAATATGGTCCGTCCCCTGGAGATGGTATTTTCAAACGGCTACGACAACGGCGAAGAGGCCAGCATTCACACTGGTGATGTGACCTCCTTTACCTCCTACGAGGAGTTTGCCGCAGCATATAAAAAGCAGATGGACTACAACCTGGCTCTCTTGGTAAATGCCGACAACGCCATCGACCGGGCTCACGGCGAGAGGAGTCCGCTGCCTTTTGAGTCAGCCCTTATAGACGACTGCATCACCCGTGGTGTACCCCTTCAGTGTGGTGGTGCCAGATACAACTTTACCGGGCCCCAGGGCTTTGGCATAGCCAATGTGACAGACTCACTGTATACGGTTAAAAAGCTGGTGTTCGAGGAAAAGCTTTTTACCATGGCTGAGCTTAAAAAGGCTCTTGAGATGAACTTTGGCAGGGGCTTTGACGCCATCACCGCCAGGGATACTGCAGCCCAGGTAGCGCGTGCATTAGAAAGAGCAGGTGAAAATGTCACCGAGGAAGTGATAGAGCAGACCATCCGTGCGGTCCTTAATATGGAGCTTCCGGCAGAGGAGAAGGCCCGCTACGAAGAGATATGGCAGCTAATAGACGATCTGCCCAAGTATGGTAATGACGTGGATGAGGTGGATGAGATAGCACGGCAGGTGGGCTATTACTATACGAAGCCCCTTCCGAATTACAAGAATCCCCGGGGCGGCATCTTCCAGGCGGGACTGTATCCCGTATCTGCCAATGTTCCCCTTGGTGCCCAGGCAGGCGCCACCGCTGACGGCAGGCTGGCACACATGCCGGTGGCTGACGGAGTATCACCCACTAATGGCAAGGATCTCCATGGTCCTACCGCATCCTGCAATTCCGTAGCCCGTCTCGACCATGCAGACGCCTCAAACGGCACCCTCTTTAACATGAAGATGCATCCCAGCGCCATGGCGGGAGAGAAGGGACTGGAGGATTTTGTATCCCTTGTCAGGGGCTTTTTCGACCAGAAGGGTATGCACATGCAGTTTAATGTAGTGGATAGGGAGACTCTTTTGGATGCCCAGGCTCATCCCGAAAAGTACCAGGGACTGGTGGTCAGGGTGGCAGGCTATTCCGCCCTCTTTACCACACTGTCAAAGTCGCTGCAGGATGACATTATCAGAAGAACCGCACAGGGGCAATTCAGATGAAGGATTATTCTTATATGGATACAAAGGGACGTATCTTTGACATACAGAGATACTCCATACATGACGGCATAGGGATCCGCACCATAGTGTTTTTAAAGGGCTGTGCCATGAGGTGCAGATGGTGCTGTAATCCGGAGTCCCAGAGCCATGAGATAGAGACCATGGTGATAAACGGCCGCCAAAAGACCTGCGGAAGGGATGTGACAGTGCGCGAGGTGATGGAGACGGTGCGCCGTGATATGCCGTACTACAATCGCTCCGAGGGAGGGCTCACCCTATCCGGCGGAGAGAGTCTTTTGCAGCCTGACTTCGCAAGGGCACTGCTGCACGCCGGAAAGGACCTTGGCGTCAATACGGCCCTTGAGAGCATGGGCTTTGCGGACTACTCCGTGATAGAGACCATCCTTCCTTATCTCGATACCTATCTTATGGACATAAAGCATATGGATGCTGCCAAGCACAAGGAGTGGTGCGGACATGAAAACACCCGCATGGTGCAGAATGCAAAGAGGATAGCGGAGAGCGGACTGACAAAGCTTATCATCAGAGTGCCGGTGGTCCCGAGCTTTAACGATACCGAGCAGGAGCTTTTGGCTATAGCGCGCTACGCCGCCTCACTTCCCGGAGTGGAGGAGATAGATATCCTGCCCTACCACAATTTTGGGCAGGGGAAGTATGAGGCCCTGGGCAGGCCCTATCCC
>JAEEGL017245393.1_pt1 | contig 13688 bp, 12 predicted proteins | sample 9134231 | NCBI WGS metagenome assembly JAEEGL01 (sample SAMN16246548, study PRJNA631951) | gut metagenome | biome: gut microbiome; feature: rumen; material: fiber-attached | host: Bos | place: Iran: Karaj | collected 2018-10
CACTACTGGGAGCTATTTTTTCTTTGTATTTTCAGCTGTTTTCTCAGTTGTTTTATCAACTGCTTTTTCAGTTTTTTTTGTAGTCTTTTTTGCAGTGCTTGCTTTTTCTTCCAGCTCAAGACAGTGTGACTCGCCGTTGACTATTTCGTAGAACTCTTTGCCTTCTATGGTTTCTACTTCCATGAGGCGGTTGGCAATGTAGTCTATGAGGCCCTTGTGCTTGCGGAGGAGCTTGAGGACATAGTCGTAGCGCTCATTCATTATGCGGGCAATTTCTTCGTCTACGTAGTTCTGGGTTTCTTCACTGAATTCGCGGACAAGACTTGGTTCGCCGCCGCGGTTACCGAGAACACCCTTGCCCAAAGTTACGTTCTTGTATTTGTCTGACATACCAAAGTCGGTAATCATGCGTTTTACAATGTCGGTTGCGCGGGCAATATCGTTGGAAGCACCGGTAGAAATGTCGCCGAGAACAATCTCTTCTGCGGCACGGCCACCAAGCAGGCTGTCTATTTCGTTCATCATGTCCTTGCGGGTCATAATGAATTTTTCTTCTTCTTCGCGGTACTGGGTAAAGCCGCCTACTCCATGGCTGCGGGGAACAACTGTAATTTTGTTTACAGGCTCGTGCTCCGGGTTATAGGCTGCAACAAGAGCGTGCCCGGTTTCGTGTACGGCAACCAGACGAAGCTCCTTTTTATTTTCCTTGCGGCTCTTCTTTTTAAGACCAATGCTAACCTTATCTATAGCTTCGTTAAAGTCTTCCATGGTAACTTTTTTGCGGCCGTTGCGTACTGCAAGCAGGGCTGCTTCGTTTACAACATTGGCAAGGTCTGCACCGGCAAAGCCTGTTGTCCCGTGGGCAATATTTTCAAAATCTACATCACTGTCAAGCTTTACATTCTTGGCATGAATACGAAGAATTTCTTCCCTGCCCTTTACATCAGGCTTTTCTACAGGAACCTGGCGGTCAAAACGACCAGGACGCAGAATTGCAGGGTCAAGAACATCAACACGGTTGGTTGCGGCAAGAACAATAAGTCCTTTTTCGTTATCAAAACCGTCCATTTCTACCAGCAGCTGGTTCAGAGTCTGCTCTCTTTCGTCGTTAGAGCTGAATCCGTTTGCACGACTCTTGGCCAGGGCATCAATTTCGTCAATAAAGATAATACAAGGTGCTTTTTCGCGGGCCTGCTTAAAAAGGTCTCGCACACGGCTGGCTCCTACACCAACAAACATTTCTACAAAGTCCGAACCGCTGATACTAAAGAATGGAACTCCGGCTTCTCCTGCAACTGCACGGGCAAGCAGAGTCTTACCGGTACCAGGGTCGCCAACAAGCAGAACGCCCTTTGGAATCTTACCACCAATTTCTGTATATTTTTTTGGAGTCTTAAGAAAGTCTACAACTTCTACAAGCTCTTCCTTGGCTTCATCAACACCGGCAACATCGGTAAAGCGGGTTTTAATTTTACCTTCTTCTACAACCTTTGCACGGGAAGAACCAACATTAAAAATGCTACCCATTCCGCCTGAACCACCGCCCATTTTGCGGAAGAACAAAAAGTATATAAGGGCAAGAAAACCCAGCGGCAAAATTATACTGCCTATGAGCTGCCATATAAAGCTGTTTGATTTTATTACGAATTTGTAAGGAACACCCTTTTCGTCCAGAAGATCTATAAAGCTCTGCATAAGGACTGCGGCTGTTTTATATTGAGTACCACCGGTCTGAGTTGGAGTAGAAAAAAGCTTAACACCTCTTTCCGAAGAATTTGCTACGGAAGTTCCGGGTCCATAACCTGTAATATAATTTTCACCGATTTCTACGCGTACAATCTTACCATTAGCAACCATGTCGCGAAAATCGGAATAGGCAATAAGATTGTCCGATTTAGAAACCCAGAACAAATCAATTACTGCAAAGGCACAAAAAAGAATGAGCAGAATTGTAAAAAAAGGAATCTTTGGCTTTTTCTTATCGTTTTTCTTTTTATCCTTGTCATCATTATTTGACGGTCCCGCAAACTTAAAAAACTTGTACGGATCATTTTCGTCATCTTTATTGTTTTCGTCTTCTCTCTTGTCGTCTGCCATAAAAATGTTTCCTTAAAAAATTACAAAAAATGTGTCTATACTATAAATATAATGATAAAACCGTTGAATGTCATTATAAAAAATTATTATTTTTTTTGTATCTTTTCCTAAAGTTCGTTTTTTAAATACCGAGAATCAAGCAGGGGTATCATATTTGAACCCTGAATCACAGGATGTGAAGGAGAAATCTATGGGATATTCTAATGCTTACAATGCTTATCAGAAAACAAATATCAATACAGCAAGTCAGGGAAGACTGGTGGTATTACTTTATGAAGGAATAATCAAACAGCTAACAACTGCTGCTACTTATATAGAAAAAGATGGTAAAATTTTACCCGGAAACATCGAAAAATTTGGAATTTGCATTCAAAAGGCACAGGCTATTATTACAGAACTGCAGGTTTCGCTTGATATGGAAAAAGGCGGCGATATTGCACGTAATCTGATGTCGCTTTATGTATTTTTTAACGAAGAACTGCTTGCTGCAAATATAAATCACGATAAAAATAAGCTCGAATTTGTTCTTAAAATGACAAAAGAGCTTGCTGACAGCTGGAGACAGGTTGCAAATAGTACCGCAAATGCACCTGCAGCAACAGTACAAAATGCATTGAATATTCAGGGGTAGAATATATACAGGGGGAAATGGATATGGCAGAAATAACACAACAGGAATTAGACGAAAGAGTTGCATTATTAAGGAAATTCAGAAGCCTGCTTGAACAGCAGAGAAATAAATTTCAGGAATATCTGAATGTGCTCGAAAAACAGCAGGATTCAATCAATACTCAGAACACAGAAAAACTTCTTGCACACACAGAACTTGAACAGCAGGTAGTAAAAAATATTGCAAACCTCCAGAAGGTTATTATTCCTATGCAGAAAATGTATAAAGCTGCTGTTCCTATGGCACATACAGCCGAAGAAAATTCTATTTCCCAGATTCAAAAAGAATTAAATACACTCCAGGATAAAGTTCTTAAACAGAATCAGATTAACCGCGATTTGTTACGCACTCATATAGAAACAATTCGTGCACAGATTAAGAATTTTAATAATCCTTATAAAAATATCCGCAGTGTATATGCCCAACCACAGCAGGTTGCTTCTTTTGTAGAAGTAGAAGCCTAAAAATGATAAGTCTGCTGGTTGCATACACAAAAAACAAACGCGTTATTGGTGCTCAGGGGAAAATTCCATGGAAGCTTCCTTCTGAGCGCAATCGTTTTAAAAAGCTTTGCAATGGCAAATATGTAATAATTGGCCGGAAAAGCTTTGAAGAAATTGGAAAGCCGCTGCGTTATTGTACGCTGGTTGTGGTGAGTAAAACTATCAGAGGCCCTTCGACAAGCTCAGGGACCACAGAGAAGTTGCACTTCTCTCATTCTTTAGAAGAGGCAATTGAGTTTTGCAAGGCACAGGGCCAGGAAGAAATCTTAGTTGCGGGCGGAGAATCCATTTACCGGCAGACCCTTCCCTATGCCACAAAAATCTATGTCACAGAAATAGACGCAGACTTTGATGGAGACACTTTTTTCCCCGAGCTTGATAACACCTGGACTCGTACCGTTGAAAGCACGCATGAAGATTGTGGAATAAACTACAGTTATTTGACGTTTGTTAAAAAAGGTAAATAAACTTATTTTACAAAAGGCTGATCGACCGTAATTGCACAATATACATCGGGGCATCTTGTGTGTACCGCTTCGTTAATTGCAAGTTTGAGCTGCTCATCGCTTAAAATACAGGAAAAAGGCTTTACTACATCAAAAATAAGATTGGTATGTGTATCTCCCGGTACCATTCGTACGTCATGAGATTTGAGTTCGGGGTTAATGCGTACAAGCTCCTCGTTCAAAACCTTTTTGAGCTCCGCAAGCCGTAAATTATTTATATCCACCGGATCCATGTGAATAACTACATGACAGCCAAAGTGATTTGCAATGTCATTTTCTGCAACATCAATTACATCGTGCAGACTAAAAATATTCAAATCTCCGGGAACTTCGGCATGAAGTGAAATCATCATACGTCCTGGGCCATAATCGTGAACAATCAGATCGTGCATTCCAATTATAGGCTTATGCTTCATGAGCTCCTGTTCAATCTGTTCTACAAACTCCTTTGTCGGAGCTGTACCCAAAAGCGGTCGTATTGTATCTCCGGCTGATTCTATACCTGTCTTTAAAATAAAAATTCCTACAATCACACCGCCAATTCCATCAAGCGGCAGACTGGTAAATTTACCGGCAACAAGGGCTGCAATTACAACAGAAGTTGAAATAACATCATTCAGGCTGTCTTTGGCAACAACTTCCATTGCAACAGAATCTATTTTACGCGCTACCAGATGATTATAAATGTACATATAAAGTTTAACCAGAATACCGATTCCCATTATTACAACAGAAAGCAGACCTGAATCCGGCAGCTTTGGATGAATGATTGAAAGAACAGAATCTTTTATAAGCGCCACACCCATATACAGAATGAGGAATGAAACTATGAGCCCCGAAATATATTCTATGCGGCCGTGCCCAAAAGGATGGTCCGGATCCGGTTTTTTGAAAGAAAGCTTAAAGCCCAGAATCTGCACAATCGAAGAACCTGCATCCGAAAGGTTGTTAAAGGCATCTGCAAGCATTGCAACAGAAGCGGCAAGTGTTCCAAAAACAAACTTTAGCGTAAAAAGGACGACATTCAAAAAAATACCAAAAACACCACAAAGTACTCCGTACTGGCTTCTTACCTTTTCGTCCTTGTAGTCGGTGTAGTTTTTTATAAATATTCTGGATAATAAACTAATCATTTTACTAAATACCCTTAGACAAACTCAGGGACCCCGCTATTTTACATATACCTTTGCTTCAAGCTTGTTTTCTATGGTATCCGGCAAAAGCTCAAAAAAGTCGTAGCCGGTAAGCTCTTCAATTTCGTCGATGGAACAGATAAACTGCTCCCAGTCGCCGGTTTTCTGCATACCCATTTTATTAGGAACATTAATTGCAATTGCAACAGCCGACTCATCTACACGGGACAGATCCCCTTCTCCGGTAGGAATAGCAAGAACCACCTTCCAGGTATAAGAAGGTACATTCATATGAAGCACATCACCACTTTTAAGGGTGACAGGAATTTCGTCAAAGGTTCCCTTAGAGCTGGTTCCACCCGTTCCGTAAGGCCCCGCAATTATATAAAGCTCATTTCCGGCCTTGGCAAGTTCACGTTCATAGTTTTCAAAATGCATCCAGATTACACGGTTGTTATCTGGCGACTGCGGAACCATGTTTGTCATAAGGAAGGTCATGGAGTTATCTTCCTTTGTAGTTGTGCGGTCTGCAGAAGGACACACATGTCCCCGGTCAAAGCCGTATTTGTTATACTGATAATCTGCTTTTTTTATTCCGTACCAGCCGGAAGGAAGCTCAGGGTCCGGACGAAAATCGTCCATACGGTCGGCCTCTCCAATATTTTCTGTACCAAGATGCCAGGCAACCCAATTAGGACAAAGTGTCTGCGTATTATAAGAAAGAGTATACTGCGGCTTTATCATTAGATAATTGAGCACAAGGGAAGTATCTGCAAAAGCATCTGTAGGATTTCCAAAAAAGAGCGGATCATTTTCTGCATGCCCCTGGTCGGCAGAGGGGTTGGAGCCGGTAGTTCCTGTGGCTCTTTGAGCTTGCGGCCTTTCGACAGGCTCAGGGACCTCCGCGGCGACATCGACTATTACATATTCTTCTTCCGACGGATACTCCCCGCGCACAATTTCAGGGATATGTTTTATAAGGGGTTCTTCTGTCTGAACAAGAGTTACCCCCTCTGCCCCAATCTCAATATAAGGCTTGCCACACAAAAACCAGACAGCCGCCAGAATAAGCACCAGAATGGTTAATAATGTTGCGAGTACTTTTCGTGTGTTGTTTTTACTGCGCTTCTTTTTTGCCATATTCCCACCCGTAATTCAAACAAACTAGATGTTAAGTTGAATTTCCTGAATGGCAGTCTTTACAGATTCTGTTGAACTCTTGAGCTTATCTACAGCAATTTCTACACTCTGAGTATTCTGGCGCATCATCTGCAGAGATTCCATAAGAACCTGGCTACCGTCACTCTGAACAGAAACCGTATCCTTTACAGCCGATTCTTTAGTAGAAACCTCTTCTGCAAGAGCAACAATATTATCAATATCCTGCTTAACGGCAACAGTCTTTGTAAAGGTAGAGTCAATAAGAGACTTAACCTTTTTAAGAACTTCGCTAATCTGTTTAGCTTCTTTTCCGGAGCTTTCGGCAAGCTTACGAATTTCGTCGGCTACTACAGAGAAGCCCTTACCAAATTCTCCGGCATGGGCAGCCTCAATTGCAGCGTTCATAGCAAGAAGGTTTGTCTGACTAGCTATCTGCTGAATTACAGTAGACATTTCGCTAAGACCGTTAGAGCTCTTTTCAATTTCGCCAACTAAAACAGTAATTTCTTCTACACTCACCTTACCTGTCTTTGTAGCATTGGAAAGTGCATTCATAGAACCAGAGTTAGCATTCAAAACTTCGTTAACAGACTGAATACTTGTAATCATCTTTTCGATTGCAGCAGAAGAATCGTTTACACTGTTTACCATCTGCAAAGAAACCTGTTGAATTTCCTTTACGTCTGCATCGCTTTCTGCAAGCTGTGTAAGGCTGGTAGTCTTTACCTCTTCTATTGCATCCTTGAGTTCCTGCTTGTGATTTCCTGTAATCTTAACAAGTTCAACTCCCTTGTAGTGGTGACAGTGCTCCGGTTTATTCAAGCCATTGAAAATTGCAACTGCCATCTGTTCGCAGGTACGATAACCACAAGCTCCACAGTTCAAAATATCGCGGTGGCTAACCTTTCCCATGCTTGTATGAATAGCCTGTATTTCTTCTTCGCTAGGATTTCTGATAATTGATTCAAAGATTGTACTGTTATCAGAATAGGTACGGCTATAAAGATTTGGATCCCAATAGGCTTCAAGCTTTTTATTGTATTTTTTTGCAACCCTTTCCTTATCGGTTCCAAGCTTTTCAAGGCTGTCTTTTTTACGGTTTTCAACAAAGCTTTCCATTTCGTCCAGAGTCATTTCGTCGGTACAAGTTCCGGCTCCTCCGTTACAGCCTTGCCAGCAGCCAAGACAATCTATGAGCTTGTAAATAGGTTTGATTTTCTGATTGAGAGAACGTTCCAGGTGAACAAAATATTCTACAACCTCAGGCAAGCCTTCAATCTTGCGTGTTACATCAGAAATACCCGGTATAAAACGCTCTGTTGTTTTCATAAGTCCACCAGGAGAAGAATAGGTAGCACCACGTTCTGCCTCAGGATTATCATAAGGAGTTTTTTTGAGCCTAGAAAGATCTATATCATTTTCCTTAAAATAATTTCCAAGCGACTTCATTGTTACGTTATAATCACCAAGACCAGTTTCATCAAATTCACGGCGCTTTGCATAACAAGGAGAAACTACCATTATCTTATGATTTCTATATTGCGGGTAGAACTGCTTAATCATTTTAATTGTATGAAGCATAGGGCTGTCTGCCGGAGCAAGATACTGGCGCAATTTTGGACGATAGATTTCGCAGAAAGTAACAAGAGCAGGACAAGGCTGTGCAATAACAAGTTCAGGATCTTTAGCCTTTATATACTCTACATAAGATTTTGAAGTAAGCTCTGCACCAAAGCTAACGTCAAAAACAGCTTCAATACCCATAGATTTGAGCCAGGTATTGAGTTCAAGAATATGCCCACGGAAAGAAACAACAGAAGAAGGTGCTACAATTGCAATCATCTTAACACCATTGTTTAGGTCGGTCATCCAGCTATTAAAATCATCTACACCAACACGGGCACCAAAATGGCAGGCACTAATACAACGTCCGCAGCCAATACACAGTTCAGGATTTACTTTGATATAATCTCCTGAGGCATCATTACACATTTTTGCAGGGCAAACAGAAATACATCGGTGACAAGCCGTACATTTTTCGGGATCAACTTTTATAACTTCTCTTAATTTCCCTGACATAAAAACACACTCCTAGAAAAAATTGTAATATTCTACCATTATAAAACTAAATTATATAAAAAAAAAGCCTTTTTGCAAATTTATGCCGATAATTTAAAAAAGAGTATTTAAAATGGTAAAAGAGTTTGGGCGCAACATAAGGACAAAAATATCAGATTTTCTCTACTCACTCGGTTATTTGGGCAAACTTTTGGCCGCATCCTTTATGTTTACTACCCGCGGCAAGGCTGCAAGAAAAATTCTTATAATGCAACTGCTGTTTACCTATGTAGAAGCCCTGCCGATCTGCGCAATTTTAGCTGTTGTAATTGGAACAGCAGTTGTTTTTCTTGGAAGTACTCTGCTTGCCTCTCTTGGACAGGCACAACTTACCTATACACTTTTAGTTATGCTTGTAATGCGGGAGCTTGGACCTCTTTTAGTAGCTTTTATTGTAACAGCCCGTTCTGCCACCGCCATTGCAACAGAATTAAGTACAATGGTAGTTAATCAGGAAATAGAAGCCTATATTTCTATTGGAATTGATCCTATAGTTCATCTTGCGGCACCACGTTTTCTGGGTGTAACCTTTTCTGTATTTTTTCTGAATCTTTATTTTTCCATTTTTGGACTCATAGCCCCCGCCATTGTAATCCAGTTTATTTCTACAACCAACATGGCAGAATACTTTACGAATCTTTTTACGGCACTGTCGTTTAAAATAATTATAATTTCCATAATAAAAAGCATTATATTTGGAATGATTATTTCGAGCTGCGCAACCTTGTATGGTTTTTCTACGGGACGTGCCTCGACAGATATTCCGCTTGCAGGCTTAAAAGCAGTTTCCAAATCATTTGTATATCTGATTTTTGCCTATGTATTCATAACAGTCATAACTTATATTTTTTAAGGGAACAGAAAAAAATGGCACTTTTGGAAATGAAAAATGTAAGCTTTTATGATGGTCTCACACAGGTAATAAACAACATATCCCTTTCTATAGAAAAAGGTTCCGTAACTGCTTTTTTGGGAGAAGCCGGTGGTGGAAAATCCACAGTACTCAAGCTGCTTGCAGGAATTACCAATGCTACTAACGGAAAAGTTCTTTATAACGACAAGGATTTTTCCCGTATGACAGAAAAAGAGAACCTTGATTTCCGGAAAAAATCTGCCTTTATGTTTCAAAATTCGGCCTTGTGGGCCAATCAGAGCTTGTATCAGAATCTGGAGCTGCCGCTAAAAATTCATTACCCCAACATGCCGCCGGAACAGGTAAAAGATAAAATTGAAGATGCTGCAAAAATGGTAGAATTTTACAAGCCTCTTACATTGCGCCCCGCTTCCCTTTCTGCCGGAGAACAAAAACGCATTGCCTTTGCACGAGCATTAATCTGCGAGCCGGAAATTCTTTTTCTTGATGAACCGACAGAATCGCTGAACGAAACCGCTTCCGAGCTTTTTATTTCGATTCTTAGGGATTTTTGCAGCCGCGGAAACACACTTGCTTATGTAAGCCACGATAATTATTTTATAAATACCTTTAAGAACGATAAATACTACTTTGCAAACGGCACAATAGTCGATAAGATTCTATTGAACGATAATCTGCAAAATGGTTACGAAGATTACGGAGACTACGATGAAGTTTAAAATAAAATATGCAGATCAGATTGTAGGCGCTTTAAGCATAATTGCAATTGCAGCACTCATTTTGATTACCTTTCTTATTGCATCAACTCAAAAGTGGTTTGTAAAAAAGCATAATTTTTATACCAAGGTTTCTTCTGCCAACAGTGTAAGTGAAGGAATGTCCCTGCAATATAAGGGCTTTGGAATTGGCAAGGTAAAGAAAATTAGTCTTGGCGATGATGACAACGTTGTAGTTCATTTCTATGTTCTTGATGAATACATAGACCGCGTAACCAATGGTTCCATAGTAGAATTAAGTGTAAGCCCTATTGGACTTGGTTCTTCCCTTATTTTTTATCCGGGAAATTCAATGGCCATTATTGAAGATGATTCTTATATTCCTGAAAAATCTTCTTCTGTAGCCAGAGAACTCATTAAGGGTGGACGTGTTACCATTCCTGAACAAAACGATACGCTCAATACAATAATTGCTTCGGCAACCAGTCTTGTAAATCATATTGATGAGCTTGTTCAGCAGATAAACCAGCTTGTTGCAGGAAACGAACAGCTGCCTCTTGCAAAAACAATAAACGAAGTAAACGAAATTCTGCGTAAGGTAAGCGCTTTGCTTTCGGGCGATAATTCCATTCCTGCTGCCGCAATTATTAATGATTTGAATAATACGGTAGATTCCCTTAATTCTATTCTGGAAGATGTCGGAACAATGACAAATGATCCTCAGGGACTCATTCCAAAGCTTCTTGAATCCGAAGAAAGTAAGGGTACCTTTGATAAGCTTTATGCATCAATTAATACCACTATTCAGGATTTGAATGGAATTTCGGGCTCACTCGACAGCGAAATGCCACAGGTAAGCATACTGCTTGCACAGGTTCAGACACTGCTTAAACAGGTTCAGGATGTAATGACAGGCTTAAAGAATAATCCTCTGCTAAAGAAAGGTGTGCCGGAACGCACCGAACAGCAGTCTGCAACACCAAAGCTTAGAGAGGAGGCCTTCTAATGAAATACCATGTGTCATTGTCGGGAAACCATGTGTCATTGTCGGGAAACCATGTGTCATTGTCGGGCTTGACCCGACAATCTCTCTTTCTGATTGCATTCTTCCTTCTCACCGCCTGTTCCTCTGCCCCAAAGCGTTCAATGCAGGTTTCTACAATTTATTCTTCGGCCAGCGAAATGATTGAATCTGCCAATGGTGCAATCTTAACCGGTGACTATGAAAAAGCAACTTTCTTTTTGACCGCTGCAGAAAATCAGGCTATGTCCATAGATAATTATGATTTGCTTAGTGCCGTTGCCCTTGCCCGCTGTTCTTTGTGCCTTTCGTATAATCCGCAGAAAATTGATCAGGCAGAAAAACAGGTAAACCTTGCACAAGCCTATATTAAAAACTGCGCTAATCCTAAAAAACAGGAAAGTATTGTAGAGCTTAGTCGTGTCCGGGTTGAAGCTTCAAAAGAAGAAGGTAAAGCAAAAACTCAGGCACTTCTTTCAAGTCTTGAAGAAAACAAAAAGGGTGTAAAGGGTGACCCGTATTACGAAGCACAATTTATACAGGTAAGCGGTGATATTTACAAGCTTGCTGGAAATTATAAAGAAGCAGACAAGGCGTACACAGCCGCTGCAAAAGCCTTTACAGACAACCGTTATCTTAGCGAAATTGGAATCTGCTGGTACAAGGCTGCACAGGTCCGTTCTCTCGGTGGAAATAAAGACAGTGCATTACAGGCAATGGAACAGGCAATTTTTTATGACAGGGCCGCTGAAAATTCTATGGCGCTTGGAACCGATTATTATGCAGCAGGCTTAATCTTATTAAAAGGCTCTGCAAATCAAAGTGAACAACAAAAAGCAGCAGATTCCTTTAATCACTCTGCAGACATTTTTACCTCCATAAAACAGGATGAACTTGCAAAGAGAAGTCGTGATGCAGCAAACGAATTGCAATAAAACCAGCAGTCCTGAATGGTTTGAAAAAGAAGATTTCTGGATTAATTTTGCCCCAATAATGTTTGATGATGCGCGCTGGGCCGAAGCACCCGATGTCGCAGAATATGTAAAGAAAATTGCGGGCTTGCAAGAAGGAGACTCTATACTCGATGCAGGCTGTGGTCTTGGACGCATAAGCGTAGAACTTGCGGCTCTGGGACTTGATGTTACCGGTGTAGATATAATCCAGGCAGAACTTGATGCGGCCCGGGATAGTGCGGCTGCCGAAGGCGTCTGTCTTAAACTCATTAATGCCGATTTACGAACCTTTACAAGCGACACAAAATTTGACTGTGCAGTGAATCTTTATACTTCGTTTGGTTACTGCGACACAGTTGAAGAAGATATGAAAATTTTAAAAAGCATTTATGATGCTTTAAAGGCGGGCGGAACTTTTATTCTTGAATGCACCAGCCGTGAAAGTGCAGTAAAGTATTTTACCCAAGGCGAAGAGTTTGACCGCGCAGGCTTTCATGTAACAACAGATTTTGGAGTTGTCGGAGAATGGGAAGGCCTGCGCTCCCACTGGATAATTGACGACGGCAAGGGTAAGCATGTAGAACACGAGTTTGTCCAGCGCCTCTACTCTGCCCCGGACTTATGTGAACGTTTGCGCCAGATTGGTTTTGCAAGTGCCCACGCCTACGGCGAGTTTGACCTTTCGCCCTATGATGAAAATTTACGCACAATGATTATTGTTGCACGCAAATAATTATTGTGGCCCCCTCATTATTAGATTCTATACGTTTCTGGTGCCCCAAGGAATGATGCAGGCATTGGCTTGTTGGCTTCGTGAATTACAATCTTTTCCAGAACAATATTTGGCGTAACAGGCCGCAGCTTTACCGAGTTGAGTCCTGCGTGACAGTCTGCATACACGGTAGCAATACGAATGTTAGCCGGAATATCTGCACCCCACGGGAACTGACTGTCTCCAACAGCAAATTTTTCCGGGTCTACAGCGTCTTTAAGAATACGTTGTCCGTTCACCTCTGCAACAAACTGAAGTTTGTTATCCTTATACGCCGGGTTTGACGGATTAAGATAGAAGTCAAAGGCCATTACTCCGCCTGTTTTTTGTACAAAATCTTTGGACAAAGCAAAAGCGTATTCTACAAAAGGTGCATTTGCATCATCCGGTGCAAAGCTTTTTGTTGTGACACTTGCTTTGACAGCGCCAAGAGTTTTGCCATAGCCAGGCAGCAGATCAAAACCGCTGGAACGAACAAAGTGAGGAGCTTCCATACTGATGTAAGAAGTTGTCTGAACAAAAGTATTCTTGCCCCAGTCATTCAGAATCTCCGGCACATTGGCATCTATATGAGCTTTTACAAGAATTTTTGCTCCGCGGCCATCATTTCCTTCAATCTTGAGCACTGTAGTTTTTTCGCCAGCGGCCGCAAGTTTCTCGCGGTCTATCTTTATGCGGATTGTTTTAAGACCAGATTTTCCGTCATCAGTCAGTTTTTCAACATCTTCTTCTACTGTAAAACTGATCCATGGGGCATCACAAGTTATCTTAAGCTCAACGCCCCCCTCGTTACAGAATGCTATTTTTATACAAGCTTCATTGCATTCCGGATTTTTAAAGACATCAAGAATTCCTTCGCGTCTGGTCCAGTCCTGTCCGGTTGTTGTTATATCCAGACCATCAGGCCAGAATACTGCTCGGCCTTTGCGGGTCGGTTCAACATAGGAATAAACCGGATAGCTGTTGCCGGCTTCACACCAGCTATTAAAACCAAAGTGCTCGGACCAGGCCATACCATAAAAGCGTCCGTTTCCAACCTTGTCGCATTCGTCTACAAGAGCCTTGTCAAACTTGCAGCACTCACGGACCTTGTCTGCATAAACATTTGCAACAAGGGCATTATTCTTAGCAAACCAGCGGTTTTTTCCACTGTAAAGCTGCATA
>JAEEGL010236413.1_pt1 | contig 13687 bp, 13 predicted proteins | sample 9134231 | NCBI WGS metagenome assembly JAEEGL01 (sample SAMN16246548, study PRJNA631951) | gut metagenome | biome: gut microbiome; feature: rumen; material: fiber-attached | host: Bos | place: Iran: Karaj | collected 2018-10
CCCATTTGCTAACTTCGTTAATCCAATCATAAGTCCTGCACCTTTTATTCCTTCAGGAAATCCTTTATGAATAGTTGCTTGTGTTGGGGACATTCCTTCATTAACTCCTTGTTCAGTTCCAGCTCCTCCACTTGTCATAAAACCTAATAGTCCATTTCCTAGTAGATGATGACTATTTTCAGTTATTTTAAATATACCTTTTCCTTTTCCTATATGTTTTGCTAGTCCTAGTTTTGAAAGTCCACCTAAGATTCTTCCTTCAATACCAAATCCTCCAAATTCACCAGTTATTTTAAACAAATTAGCTGCTGGGCTTTTTGGAGTGAAATATGCCATTTTCATTTGCTCACTATTATAATAATCTTCAAATGCTTTCCCTGATGCATCATATTTAATTCTCCTTTGGATCCATTTTTCTACTCGACCATCATCAGGAAAAAACAACGAACCGATTCCTAAAAGTAAGTCTCCTGTCGTTTCTAGTGCACCCCATCCACCTTCTACTAATTTCATTAATCCTAGACCAGCAGTTATTGCAGCTCTATCTCCTTTGGTTACATGGATTTCAATTTCATTTCCATCTAAATCTGTTGCGGTATAGGTACCTCTGTTATAAGCAGATATTGTGTCATATTGCTCTGCCATAGTATCAACTATGGCGTCTATTCTATTATGAACATCTTGAAAAGCAGACTCTATGGTTGGTGTTTTTATACGAGGAGCCCCACCAGCTCCTACTCCATTTAATCTATTTACTGCAAGTGCTGCTTCAATTACATTTTTGGAACATGTATCTATACTATATGTTGCTATATTACGATATGCGTTTTGAAGAGCTTGCATTTGTTCTATATTTGCCTCTATAGCATCTCCATTAAAGAATGCTTTTTCCCCTTTATTTCTTCCTTCGAAAATTGTTTCTTTAAATGCTGGTCCTATATCTCCAGCAGTAAAATCATCATAGTAAGTTGGCGGTTGATAATTTGGGTCATCGGAATTAATACTTCTATGTGTAGTAGGTTCTTCATATACATTTGTTTCATCCATAAATAACACCTCTTTTATAGCTATTCCTCAATTACCTTGATATGATATTTGTAATCGGGGTCACTTTTTTGTTTTGCTTCTGCCTTAGCTTGTCCTTTTGATTTAGCTCTTTCTTTTGCTTCTTTATTATATTCTTTTTGTTTTTTATTAAAAATTGATATCGCCTCAGTATGGGTTTTATAAAAATCTTGAACTAATGAATCAGGCAAGTAATGAATATGAGATGCTAAATCGACTACTTTTTGTTTCATGCTTAATCCATTTACTACTAATGCAGTTTCAATCTTTCCATCAGGACTAGGATCTACAATCATTCCTTCTAAATCAGCACATTCTTGTTTTAAAACTTCTACTAAATTATTAACAGCAGCCTGTATCTCAATTGGATTTATAAATTCTAATGCATCATCTGCCATCTCGCCTTCTACTAAAATAGAATTATCTTTAGTATTTATAGCTTTATATGATTTTCTTTTTTCTAAAGTTCCGCTACCATATTTACTTACTAATTCTGGTCCTGTTCCTTCTAAAAAACCTGCCATTTTATCACTTCCTTTTAATACAGTGTATATGAAAAAGAAAAAAGTTTTTTCTCTTTCATATACATTGCATATGCAATGTATTTTTTATTAACCTTGTTGACTGAAACGTTCCATTGTTTCAACAGTTCTTCCAACATTTTCAACTGTTTTAGTCATATCAGCCACTACTGCTGGAACTCCATTATCATAAACTGATTTCCATTTTCTTTGAAATTCATCAGACCATTCAAATGATAATTCTTTAAAGTCCTTTGTAACAAGATCATTTAATGTATCTATATCTTCTAGAATTTGAGTAATTAATCTTTTAATTTCTCCTGCTCTATATTCTGCAGCCGCTGTATCTATTTGAGCTCTGTCTTCTGCATCTAAACCATAATAACTTGGCATTTTATTCACTTCCTTTTTTTTTAAATTAACGCATTCCTTCACTGATTGCTCCTAACATTCTTCCGAATGCTGTTGTTTCTCTATCCATTTTATCAGTACATTCACTTAATACTTTATATAACGCTTCAAAAGTATCTTGTTTTTCTTTGAATTTTTCTATTAGTAGTTTTCCTGGTAATCCTGCAAAATCTTCTGATTGACCCATTGAGTTAGTCATTTCAGTTAATTTTTCGTATGATTTTTTATATGAATTTGCTGCATCCCTAAAATTATCAGTTATTCTTTTAAAACTATTCATATCTCCTTTAATTACTGCCATTTTTTCACCTCCCTTATGTTTATTATTTTTGAATATATTTCTAATACTTAATACCGAACCTATATCCTAAGTTAATTTTATCATTTTTAATTAATAATCTCAATGAATCTAGGTCTTGTTGACATTTAATTATACATAAAAAAGAAGAATTATTTTGTTAATTCTTCTAATTTTTTTTTCTCTTCTATAAGCTTTTGTTTATCTAGTTCAACTATTTTTTCTGGAGCCTTCTTTAAGTAGTTTTCATTTGATAGGAGTTTTTCACGACGTGCTATAGATAATTCTAAAGCTTTTATTTGTGCTTCTTTTAAAGCTTTATCTGCTTCATTTTCTACTTTTTCAAAGAAAATAGTTGCTTTAATACGATTAGAAAATACTTTATAAGCTTTCTTTCCTAATGGTTCCTTTACTAGTTTATCATCTAACTTTAACATCTTAACGATTAGTTCATTATCATCTTCAGTATCAAACATTACATTTATTTCTTTTGTCATATTGTTTTCTGCTTTTATATTTCTAAAGTTTTTAATAAACTCTACTTCATCATCTACTACTTTTTCTTCTTTTTCAAATATAAATTTCTTTTCATATTTCGGATAATCTGAAATCATAATTGATTCTTTATCTTTAATAGGAAGCATTCCATATATTTCTTCTGTTACAAAAGGCATAAATGGATGTAACATTTTTAAAATACCTGATAATACAAAACATAAAGTTGACTTAGTTGAAATTGAATCTAATGAATACTTAGCCATTTCAATATAGTAATCACAGAAATAATTCCAGGAGAAATCATATATTTCTGCCCCAGCTAGATTGAATTCATATTTATCCATATGTTTAGTTACTCTATTAACTACTGTTTCATATTTAGATAAAATCCATTTATCTTCTGGTTTTAAATAATCAAAATTATATTTAGATATATCTTCTATATTCATTAATACAAATCTAGATGCATTCCAAATTTTATTAATATAATTCCATGTAGATGTTAATTTTATTTCATCAAATCTTAAATCCATTCCCATAGATCCATCTGTTGTTAGATAGTATCTTAATGAATCAGCTCCATACTTATCAACCATATCAAATGGATCTACTCCATTTCCTAATGATTTAGACATTTTTCTTCCTTGTTTATCACGAATTAGTCCATGAATTACGCAATCTTTAAATGGTCTTTTTCCAGTTAAGTATTCTGTCTGGAAAGCCATTCTAGCTACCCAGAAGAAAATAATATCATATCCTGTTACTAAACAGTCTGTCGGAAAATATCTTTCTAAGTCAGTTGTTTTTTCTGGCCAACCTAATGTTGAAAATGGCCATAGTGCTGATGAAAACCATGTGTCTAAAACATCTTCATCTTGAACCCAACCTTGTCCTTTTGGTGCCTCCATTCCAACATAGACTTCTCCATCTTTATACCAAGCAGGAATTCTATGTCCCCACCATAATTGACGAGAAATACACCAGTCATATGAAATTTCCATCCAGTGTCTTAATACTTTTTCAAATCTTTTTGGAACAAAATTAATTTTATTATCTTTATTATCTTGAATTTCTAATACTTTTTTAGCAAGTGGTTCCATCTTTACAAACCATTGTTCTTTAATCATTGGTTCAACCATTACACCTGTTCTTTCACTATGACCAACTTCGTGTGTTAATGGTTCTATATTTAATAATAACCCTTGTTCTTTTAGGTCTTTTATACATTCTTCACGACAAGTTTCTCTAGTCATACCTTGATACTTTTTAGGAACATTTTCGTTCATTGTAGCATCATCATTCATGATAACAATTCTTTCTAAATTATGACGATTTCCAACTTCAAAGTCGTTAGGGTCATGAGCTGGAGTTATTTTAACAACTCCTGTTCCTTTTTCCATATCAGCGTGATCATCTGTAATTACTGGAATTGGTTTGTTAACAAGTGGTAGTATTACATTTTTACCAACATATTTTTTATATCTTTTATCCTTTTTATTAACAGCTACAGCTGTATCTCCAAATAATGTTTCTGGACGAGTTGTAGCAATATCTAAATAATCATCTGAATCTTCTAGTTTATATTTTAAGTGATAAAAGGCACTTTTCTCTGATTTATAAAGAACTTCTTCGTTTGATAAAGCTGTTTTTGCTTCTGGGTCCCAGTTAATTATTCTTTCTCCACGATAAATTAATCCTTTATTGTAATAATCCACAAATACTTTGCGTACTGCTCTATTTAGATCTTCATCTAATGTGAATCTTTCTTTTTCATAGTCAACTGATAATCCAAGCGAAGCCCATTGGTCCCTAATAATATCAGCATGTTCATGAGTCCAATCCCAGCATGCATCTAAGAATTTATCTCTACCATAAGAATGTTTATCAATACCTTTTTCTTTTAATCTTTCGACAACTTTAGCTTCTGTTGCGATTGCAGCATGATCCATACCTGGTAGCCATAAAGTATCAAATCCTTGCATTCTTTTATATCTAACAATTGCATCTTGAATAGCTGTATCATAAGCATGCCCTAAATGTAATTTTCCTGTTACATTTGGAGGTGGTATAACTATACAAAATGGTTCTTTACTTGAAGTATTGTCTGATTTAAAATAACCATTATTTTTCCATATTTCATACTTATCTTTTTCAGTCTTTATATGGTCATATTTCTTATCTAACATCTTTTAGCCTCTTTTCTACATATTTATTAAGAATACTACGTATTTCTTCAAATTGTTCTTTTGTTTTTTTATTAGTACTTTTTTCTTTATAAATATCAATTACTTTATTCAAATAATCCTTTTCATGTATTATTTTTATACTTAAAGGAAAATATGTTTCAAATATAAAACCTAATGAAATTGATATTTGATCTGCTTTTGTTTTTACAAAATTTTTATCTGTAACTTTATTCTTTTTAATAGAATCAATTATTCCTTCAGAAAACTCTGTATCATCTAAATGATGAATTATATGTCCAATAGTAGTTAAATATAGAATATCTATTTTATCAGCATCTTTAGTAATCTTTAAAAATAATTTTTCTCTATCTGACAATTCTTCTGGAACATCTTTTTTATTATGAAAACGTACTGCACTTAGTATTATATTTTCATTTTCTTTTTTATAATGATATTTATTTATATAATTGTTTTCTGTTAGTATTTCATATCCTAAATCACCATGATCTATACTTTTTTTATCCGCATAAGTTTGATATTGTTTAAATTGTTCAAATCTTGCAATATCGTGTAATAATCCACATGTTTTAGCTAATTCTATATCATTATCATTTAGGTTAAGTGATTTAGCAATTTCTTCACATAACTCTACGACTCGAAGAGTATGATCTATTTTTAGGACGATTGGATCTCCTAATTCTAAATAATCATCTGCATATCTTTTAAATTCTTCTATATTGTAATCCATAATTCCTCCTAAAAAAAACTATTCATCCCAAAGGACGAATAGTTCGTGGTACCACCTTATTTTATTCTCTTAACTTATAACGTAAGTTACACGTAAATATCTACTAAATTCAATACTTATGCTACACTGCTACCTTCTATATATTATATTATTCATTTTCACCAAACATGAACTCTCTTAAAATACTTTATATATACTCCTCAGTATCATCGCATCTATGGGTATTTTATAACATTTTTTATTTTTTTTCAACTAATTACTATACTAAAGTCAAATATCCTCCTTGAGTAGTTGGTTTTGCCATAGTAACATCAATATTACTAGAATTATAATTAGGTAAATTTACACAATAATAAAACATATAAGAACTAGATGTAACATTAGATACATCCCATAATGAAGATATTTTTATTTCCACTAATGAATCCATTCTATAAAACATATTTGACATATTTGTAACTTGTGATGTATTAAAACTAGTTAAATCTAAACTAATTAAACTCAAACAACAATAAAACATATCTGACATATTTTTCACTTTTGATGTATCAAAACTTCCCAAATCTATACTTGATACACCACATCTTAAAAACATACTATTCATATCCAACACATTAGAAGTATCAAAATTACTTAAATTTAAACTTGTTAAATGCAAACAATTTTCAAACATACAATGCATATCTGTTACCTGAGATGTATTAAAATGATTTAAATTTAAACTTGTTAAACTATTGCAACCTGTAAACATCAGAGACATAGTTTTCACTTTTGAAGTGTTCCAAGTACTTATATCTAAACTTATTAAATTAGTACAATTTGAAAAAACAGCATTCATACCTGTAACATTCGATGTATCAAAAGTACTTAAATCTAATTCAACTAGTCCACTACATCCAGAAACAAAAGTAGATAAAGCTGCAACTTGAGATGTATCAAAATTTGAAACATCCAAACTAGTTAAACCACTACAATTATTAAACATTCCAGACAAAGAAAGTGTGCGTGAAGTATTAAAATTTGAAACATCAATACTTGTTAATTTTTCACACGAATAAAAAAGGCCTGCCATATTTGTTACTTGAGAAGTATTAAAATTAGTTACATTTAAACTAGTTAAACTACGACATCTATTAAACATAAAATACATAGTTACTACCTTAGATGTATCAAAATGACTGACATCTAAATTATCTAAATCATAACAAGAATAAAACATATATGACATATCTGTTACTTTAGAAGTGTTCCAACCACTTACATTTAAATAAGATATCTTGTCACAAAAAGCAAACAAATTTGACATATTTATTACATTTGATGTATCAAAATGACTGACATCCAAATGATCCAAACCATGAGAACGATAAAACATATATGACATATCTGTTACTTTAGAAGTATCAAAATATTCTAAACCATTAATTTCATATAATTTATTAAATGTACCTTCACCAATATTAAACATGTATGACATGTTTATAACATTCGTTGTATCAAAATTATTATTAGAATTAATTACTTGTAATGCTGTTAAATCTAAAAAAATATAACTAGAGATAGTATTGGCTACAACACCGCCATCTCCACCTATATATAATTTGTAGTAACCAACATTATCAGAATCATTTATTACCCATGCCATAACTCTTCCACTATTGGTATTAGCTGATATATCCCATGATTCTACAGCATCATTAGGAATATTTTTATTATCTAAAAAATCTACAGAAGTGATTTTTGTCTCATATGTTGAATTATGAAAATTTGATGTTGTAGATGTACGATATCTCATAATAACATTACCAAGATCTTTTGAATATTCAACATCTCCTGCAATATTTAAATTTTTATTTAAAGCACCAAAACCTACACTTATTAGTGTAGTTATAAAACATAATACTGTGATAAATACAGTTATTAAGAACTTATAGTTTTTACTAAACATTGTATTCATATAAATTCTCCTATTATAATTATATATTAATCAGTATAGTAAGTCATTATATTCTTTTATGTTTTACTATTTCTTTTACAAAAAAAAAAGAAGTTATTACTTCTTTAATAGTTTATATACTTTGAATTGTTCTTTCCCTATTTGATTTGGCAATTCATCTAAATATGGACATAATGATTCATTACTCTTATTAGAATAGTGATTTGATAAAATATCTAAAATATTTATAGATATTCCTTTATCATCTAGGTAATTTAAATAATCATAGTATTCTGGAATACTTATTCTATTAATTGGTCTTCCTGCTATTACATTTAATACCATTGTGTTATAGCAATATATATCACTATCTATAGATGGATACATTCTTATAGCTTTATTAATCTTATATTTTGGAATATTATGTGTCTTTTTATCTATAGCTATATATTTTGATTCAATAGGTTTTTTTCTACTAATTGCGGAACTATCTAAATCTACTATAGATATTTCACCATTACTATCTACTAAGATGTTTGATGCATGTAGATCTCCAAAATAAAATTCTTGTTTAGATGATTGTACTCTTTCTAAAAGAGAACCCACTTTTTTTAATACTTCTATTTTCTTATGAGTTGGAATTTTGTAATCATCTAATATTAATTGGAAGTTTATACAATCTATTACTTCTTTAATAGTAAATCCTGATTTAATACCTTTAATTGATATTACATCTTGTGGTATTACTAATTCTTTATATTCAGATAATTCTGATTTTTGTAGAGTTTCAACTGTTTCTATTTTTCTTGATACTCTTTTTTCATCTGTTAAATATAATTTTTTCAATAATAAAGAAGCATTATTAATACAATCTTTTTTGAAATAGTAAATTACGCTTTCTACATTGATTATCTTATCTAACGGATATTCTTTTAATCTTTTTAATTCATTTTCTTTTAAAACTATACTATCCATACTAACCACCCAATTTAATTGGTACATATTATATCATATTATCTTTGAAAAGTCTAATTTTTTTGATAATATTATATTGAGGTGATGGTATGAAGAAAAGAGAAGATTATTTAAGTTGGGATGAATTTTTTATTGGAATAGCTAAGTTGGCTGCGGGAAGAAGTAAAGACCCTAATACTCAAGTTGGTGCTTGTATAGTTGGTGATGATAATAGAATATTATCTATTGGATATAATGGCGCTCCTAATAAATTTGATGATGATAAGTTTCCTTGGAACAGAGAAGGAGAAGAAATAGATACTAAATATCCATATGTCTGTCATGCTGAATTAAACGCTATACTTAATTATCCTGGAAGTAGAAAAGATTTAGTTGGAGCAACTATTTATGTTGATTTATTTCCTTGTAATGAATGTGCCAAAGCTATCATACAATCTGGAATTACTAATGTTATTTATTTATCTGATAAATATAAAGATACTCCTCTAAATAAAGCTAGTAAAAGATTATTTGATGAATGTGGAGTTAAATATACTTGTTTAGATGAAAAATATCATAAAGTTTTAAAATTATCATTAAAACCAGATGAAAAAATTGAATATATTAAATAAAAAAAAAGACTATGATGTAATCTTTTCAGGTTCAGCATAGTCTTTTGATTTTGTATCTACAATTGCTTTTACAATAGTTAAATTTGTACTTAATTTACCAGATGAAACATCAGCGATTGATTCATTATCAGCTATTCTTTCTATATTTGACCAGCCATCAATAACTTTACCAAATGCTGCATATGATCCATCTAAAGTAGTATTATCTTTCAACATAATGAAGAATTGACTTCCAGCAGAGTCATTTTCTTGACTTCTAGCCATTGATACTACTTTTTTCTTATGAGACAAATTGTTTTCAAACCCGTTGTTAGTAAACTCTCCTTTTATAGCATAACCTGGTCCACCTGTTCCTGTCCCAGTTGGATCTCCTCCTTGAAGTACAAATACTGAGTCTTTATCTAATCTATGAAAAGTATTGTTATCATAGAAACCTTGTTTTACTAATGAAATAAAATTATTAACAGTATTTGGTGCTATATCAGGATATAGTTCCATTACTACAGATCCATAATTCTTAATATACATAGCAACTACAGGTTTTTCTGTTTTATAATTAAGAGATGCTTCATTATTATTAATCTCATAATCAATATCTAATAAGTATTCTTGTGTATTTTTTTGATATACTTTTATCATTCCAACTACCAATAATGGTATTAATAATACTCCTATTGTACATAGTACTAAGATAAAAGTAGTTTTGTTTGAATTAGCTTCTTCCATTAAATCACCTTCTTATGGTTAGTATACCATAAAAAAAGATGTATTACTACATCTATTTTTCATCTAAGTATTCACTTAATATTATTGTTGGCCATCCTATATATAGACCTCTTCCAAGGTAGTGGCCAACAACTGATGATGTTTTTACTTCCCATTGATCCATGGTTTTATTTGCATCACCCTTTGTTTTATAAGTGTATATTCCATCTTCTTCATTTACACTCACTATCCTATGGACAACTACAACCCCATCTTGTTCAAAGGCTATAATATCTCCTTCTTTGTATATTCTAGGTTTCTTGTCTAATAGAACTATATCTCCTTTATTAATAGTTCCATTCATAGAACCAGATCCGATAGCTATTACTGTATATCTTCCAATATCACTTACTAAATATATTAAGAATATTAATAAAGTGAATAAGATAACGTTTGTAGCTTTTTGTATCCTATCAATATATACAAATCTTCTAGCATCTGATATTGATTCTCTCTTAAAATATAGTATTCTTAGAGAAGCTATTATAGTTAATGTTGATTGAATCGCGATAAAAGTTGTATTTAGATAATCAGAAAATGCTGGAAATATCGGTAAGAAATACATAGGTAGATTCATTAACAAGTGACATACTATGGCATTATATCTATCTGAATAATATGATATAAATGTGAATAATATATTTTTACAGAAGCATGGTACTGCGACTACTAAAAACATTTCTAATCCAAGATGTCTACTTGTTACTTGAAATACTGTGAATACAGTAACTACTTCTAATAATGTAAACACAAATGGACTTAATAATATTATTGTCTTATAGTATCTACCTTTCTTTAGTATAACTTCACGTAATACTTCAATAAATATTGTCAAAAATATACAAGTGAATATATTTCTTGACATACCATATAAACTCTTAGAATATGGTGTATAGTAGAATCCTACAACGATTCCAGCTAAATACGTAATTACGTAATACAAAAGACATGATATTAGAATTATCAATAATAAGTCTTTCTTATCTTTTTCATTTCTTCGCTCTACTTTATTAAATTTAACTACTAATACTGTTATAATTAGTAATCCAATTAAATAAGCTAAATAGCTAAATCTTTTCGCGAAGAAAAAATTTAAAAGAGCAAATATTATAAGAAAAATTTCAATAGATAACATTTTTATAAATTGAGTTTTCATAATTATCTACTCCTTTTCCTTTTTATTTATTGTCTTAATATTAAGCTTGATTATATGTTAATGTAAATTCAACTCCAGTGTGAGTTACATCATCACCACTTACTGTAGATCCTGAATAAGTTGCGATTAAGTATACTGTTAATTCTCCAGTTGTTTTTTCTAATAATCTATTAGCAGTTAAAACAGTAGTTCCTGCTGCATCTGTAGTTAATTTATAAGTTAAATCTCCACAAACCATACTAGCTCCTGATACAGTACAAGTAGCTCCTTGAGGTTGAGTTGGAACGATAGTTGATAAGTTTGCATCAATAGTTCCAGTATTTTGAATTTTTAATTGATAAGTACAAGTATCTCCAGGTTTTGATAATACAATTGTTCCAACTGATGCTTGAGAAGTTGTTACAGTAGCATTAGAACAAGTAATATCATCAGTAGAAGATCCAGATTTTTCTCCTGCAACTGTACCTTCTTTAAATCCAACAGCCCACAATTGTGGTGATTGTGTTACTGTTCCTAATCTAGCTGTTAAAGTAGTAGATAAAGCTGCATATGCAATAGATAAACCTAATACAGCAATTGCTAGAATGGTAACAATTATAAATAATGATTTTCTTTCATTCTTCATATTTTTTCCTCTTTTCTATTATAATTCTTCACTAAAATCATCTTCACTCATTGTGAATTTGTATACAATTTTTTCATCTTGTACATAGAATTCTGATTTATCTTCATTTACTTCTAAATGTACAATTGGTTTTTCTATAGTATCTCTAACATCAACTAATTCTAAGAAACTCTTTACTTCAACTAATTCTTTATTAATTAAAGAGATTTTCTTACTATTAGCTTCTACGATTACTCTATCGTATTCTGTTAGAATTCTTCTTAATTCTTTTTCATATTCAGTTAAATCAGCATCTTTAGTAGTAATTAATCTAATTACTGTATATAGAGATACAACTAAACCTAATGCTATAAATACCATTCCGATTATAGAGAATACATTTATATTAGATGCTTTAACATCAACAGTATTATCTTTAATTGTATCTTTAGTAATATTATAAGTTTGTTTAGCTAAACTAATTTGAACACTAGATACTTCTTTAGCTGATTTATTTTCTTCTATATACAATCCTACATCTAGAATTGCATTTGATACTACTCCATATTTACTAATATAGTCATTTACTAATTTATTATATTTATTGTAGTCAATATCAACATCTTCAGTTATAGTTACTACTTCAGCAGATTTACTATAATCTTTTGATTTTTGAATAATATCTGATGTAGTATATAATGTTTTTCCAGTATCAGCATTAGAAATATTAACATTAGCTTTAACATAATATTTAAATTCAGAATCTATTTTCTTAGTATAAACATTATCATATTTTAAAGTTAATCTTATTTTATCTGTTAATTGAGATAAATATTCCATTCCTTCTGGTAAACATGCATCTTTGTAGTAATCATTTTTCTTTAAACATACGAAGTATTCAGCAGATGAATTTTCATTAGATGTATAAGTTTGATGCTTAGAATAAAGAACAGATACAACTAAGAATGCGATACCAATAAATAAATATATAGCAGCACGTAAAATTAGTTTAGGAGTTGTTTTTAACTTACGCTTTTTATTCATTTTAATTCTCCCCTCTTATTCAATTTATTAAGCTTGTTCGTATGTTAATACAAAATTTGGATTGCTATGAGTTACTGCAGTTGAGTTTAATGTAGTTCCAGTATATTTTGCAACTAACCATACATTTAATGTTCCAGTAGATGCTTCTAAAGTTCCACCAGTAGTTAAAAGTGTTCCGTTAGTAGTATTAGTTACTAATGAATATGTAATATTTCCACAAACCATACTAGCACCTGATTTTGTACAAGTAATTCCACTTGGTTCATTTACTGCTATAGTATTTAATTTTGCAGCAATTGTTCCAGTATTTTTAATAACTAATGGATAAGTACAACTATCATCTGGTTTTGATAGTGAAAGGCTTTCTATAGTTACTTGTGATTCAGTAACTGAAGCGTTTCCACAAGTTCTTCCTGTAGCAGATGTTCCACCTGCTGTAGGTGTAACTGTTCCAGTAACAAATGCAACACTCCATTGTTGTGGATTTTGTGTTACTGTTCCTAATGTAATATTTAATGTTTGTGATAGTGCAGCGTATGCTACTGATAATCCTACAACAGCTACAGCTAAACTACACATTATAATATAAAGTCTTTTTCTATCATTTTGCATTTTTCATTCCTCCTTTTATTATGCTTGGTTATAAACAATTGTGAATTGTCCACCTGCTTGATTAACTTGAGATGAGTTTACTGTAGTACCAGTGTATTCAATAATTAAGTATGCAGCTTTTGTTGCACTTGGTGCTAAAGTAGATCCTGTTCCTAAAGCAGTAGATCCATTTTCAGAACCAGCTAAAGTATAAGTTAAGTTACCACATACCATTTGTGCTGATGCTGATGCTGTTGCATCTGAAACTGTTCCACAAG